>Ga0302325_10003813_pt1 | contig 35248 bp, 33 predicted proteins | sample Palsa_T0_2_FD_201948 | JGI IMG/M metagenome (GOLD analysis project Ga0302325, IMG submission 201948) | Peat permafrost microbial communities from Stordalen Mire near Abisko, Sweden - Palsa_T0_2 | ecosystem: Environmental > Terrestrial > Soil > Palsa > Peat permafrost | place: Sweden: Abisko...
TTTGGTATCTGGGCCCACCCCCCCCTCAACCCTATCGCCACGGTGTTCGTGTGTGCGGCGCGGCCGCGCCGCGGGGCGCCGCGCCCTCCGGCGCCGCTTACTTGACGACCCGGAGGTGGACCGTTTGCGCGACTCGGGAGACGACGGCCAGCGGGTCGAAGGGCTTGGTGACGTAATCGTCGGCCCCCGCGGCGAGACCAGCCTCCACATCGTCGGCCAACGCCCGGGCCGAGCAGCACACGATGGGAATGTCGGCGGTGACGTCGCTCGCCCGCAGCCGTCGGACCAACTCAAGACCGTCCATCTCCGGCATCATGATGTCGACGACCATAGCGGCCGGGTGGATCTGCCGGGCCAGCTCGAGAGCCTCGGCTCCCGAGGCCGCGGTCACGACGACGTGACCTTCCAACTCGAAGCTCATGCGGAGCAGGGTCGTGACGGCCGGGTCATCGTCGACGATCAGGATCATGGGATGCGGGCTCCCCTCAGAAGATGCGCGTACAAGGCCTCATCGGCACAAATTGCCCGCGTTGTAGCGTTTTGCCCCACGACTGCGGCATGTCCGGCCGGCGCCAGTAGCGTTGCGCCACATGGCCGGTCCCCGCGCCCGCCGCCGATCCGTGGTGCTCGTGATCGCCGCGGTGACGCTGACGGCGATCGTGCTCCTGGCCAAGGGCGGGGCCTCCGGCCAGCCCAACAATTCGGAGGCCGTCCAGACCTACCTCGATGAGGTCAGGCCCGGCGTGCAGCAGTCGATCGAGCAGGGCGCTGACTTTGCCGACGCCCGCAGCGAAGCGTCGACCCTCGGCCGCGACGGCATCGACCGGCGCCTCCAGCGGCTCATGATCGAGGTCAACAGCACGCTGACCAGCATCGATACGCTGACCCCCCCGCCGTCGCTGCGGGTGGCCCAGGCGTACCTGGTGGCGGCCCTCGGGGTGCGGGCCAAGGCGGTCAACGAGGCTGGCCCGGCCATGGACTCGGCGCTGACCGTCGAGGCCACGCCGGACCAGGGCGTCTCTGATGCTGCGGCCGCGCTGGCCACTGTCGGTCAGGACCTCGGGCTGGGGGATCGGGCCTTCAACCTGTTTGTCCAGACGCTCCCCGCTGACTCGGGCATCAGCGCCGGTGCTCCGTGGCTCACTGACCCCGGCGAGTGGACACCGATCGAGCTCACGGCCTACGTCGACACCCTTCGCTCATCGGCGACGGCCAAGCCGGTCTACGACATGGCGATGTTGGCGTTCCAGACCGATCCGGCCGCCGTGTCCGTCGCCGCGGATGGCACGCAGACCATCCCGGCGTCTTCGGAGACAACCGTCTCGATGGTGATCGAAAACGTGGGCAACCAGCCGGAGTCCAACGTCACCGTGATGGTCATTCTTTCCCTCGCCGGTGGCGGTGAGCGCACGCTCCGTGACTTCATCAATCTGGCGCCGAGCCAGACCAGATCCCTGACGCTCGGTCCGCTGCCGACCGATCCCGGCATGGCCGGGACGTTGGTGGTCGAGGTCGAGCCGGTGGCCGGCGAGATCGAAACGGGCAACAACGCCATCACCACGCAGGTCCAGTTCCGCTGACCCGCGGCCGGCGCGCCTAGCTGGCGTCGTCGCCCCAGCCGGCGGTCGACCTCCACGCCTCTTCGGCAATCCGGGCGACCTCCCGCACGGGCAGCCCCGTCAGTCCGGCAACACGGGCGGCGTCGTCGTGCTCGGCCTTGACGCGCCCCGGTCCGACCTTGATCCGCACCGGTAGGCCCTCGACTACCACCGACCCGACGTCACGTCGCGATGTCCACCGCGCAAGCTCGCGGCCCCGGACGCCGAGGGTCCCGGTCTCGGCCATGAGCACCCCGGCCACCTGGGCGGCGAGCGACGGGTCGACGAGCGCGCTGATGGTGTGGGCCGGCCGGCCCTTCTTCATGATGATCGGGGTTACCCACGCGTCGACGGCGCCGGCCGATAGCAACGCGGCGATGGTGTGGGCCAACGTCTCACCGGTCACGTCATCGAGGTTGGCGCTCAACTCGACGACGGGTTGACCGCCGGACACGTCGAGGCCGACCGGCGTCTTCGACCCGATCACGACCTGTGTGAGGTTGGGAAGGTCGTCGAGCTCGCGCGTGCCAGCGCCAAAGCCCGTGGCCGTGATGGTCATCGCCGGCAGCGGTCCGTATCCGGAGGTCAACGCCGCCAGCAGCGCCGCTCCCGTTGGGGTGGTCAGCTCAACGGGCACGTCGATCCCGACCGTCGGTGCGCCCGCGAGCAACGACACGACGGCGGGCGCCGGGTTGGGGAGCATGCCGTGCGCCGTTCGCACCATTCCCATGCCGGTCGTCACGGGTGACGCCCAGATCTCGTCGACCCCCAACACTTCAAGCGCCGCGCACGTGCCGACCACATCGACGATGGCGTCGAGGCCGCCGACCTCGTGGAAGTGCACCTGCGCGGGTGGGCGTCGATGGAGGCGTCCTTCCACTTCTGCCAGCGCCGCGAACACGGCCAAGGAACGATCCCGCACCCTTGACGGCAGCCTCGCTTCCTCCAACAAACCGACGATGTGGGCGTGGGTCCGGATGATGCCGGTCTCGGCGCAGCGAACGTCGAGGTGGGTGGCAGCGATCCCGTTGCGTTCGGTGGCCGACGCGGAGACCGACCATCCACCGATCGGGATTCTCTCGATGATCCGGAGCACCTCCGGCAGCGGCGCTCCCGCGTCGATGAGGGAGCCGAACGCCATGTCGCCGGCGATGCCAGCGAAGCAGTGAAACCAGGCGACCCCCGTCATCGGCCCCCCGTCGCCGGCGGCAACACCCGGGCCACCGCGCACGCGGCGCCGAACCCGTTGTCGATCCCCACGACCGTGATGCCGGCCGCGCACGAAGCCAGCATGGCGAGCAGGGCCGTCACGCCCTCGAACGCCGCCCCATACCCCGTGCTCGTAGGCACGGCGATGACCGGTGCGCCCGTGAGCCCACCGACGACACTCGCCAACGCGCCTTCCATCCCGGCGACCACGACGACGGCGTCGGCACCCTCGACCGTATCCACCACCGCCAGCAGTCGGTGCACGCCGGCAACGCCACAATCGGCCACCAGCGACGGCGAGAAGCCCAGTGCTCCCAACACGGCCAGACACTCGGTCGCCACGGGGAGGTCGGCGGTCCCGGCAGTGATTACGAGCACGCGTCCGGTGCGGTCAGTCGATGGCTGCCAAACGACCGTCGCCCAGCCCGGCGCGTGAACGGTCACATTCCCCGACGCGTGCACGGAGACCGCTTCGACCTGCGCATCGGACGCCCGTGTGAGGATCACCGGGCCACCACCGCCGAGGAGCTCGGCCACCAACTTCTCGCACTGGTCCGGCGTTTTGCCCGGTCCGTAAACGGCCTCGGGGAGGCCCTGGCGGAGGCGCCGATGGTGATCGACGCGGGCGAAGCCGAGGTCGGCGAATGGGAGGCGGCGGAGGCGGTCGGCCGCTTCCTCGGGCGTGACGACGCCGCGCCGCACGTCCTCCATCAACGAAGTCACGACCGCAGGATCCACGTCCCTAACTATCGTGGCTTCCCATGGATCACACCACCCCGTCGATGACGGTGGCGTTTTTGGGGCCGGAGGGGACGTTCACCGAGGAGGCCCTGTTGAGCCAGGGGGACTTGGCGGCGGCGACGCTCATCCCGTTTCGTTCGATGCCCGAGGCGCTCGCTGCCGTTGCCGCCGGCGAGGCCGATCTTGCCTTCGTGGCCATCGAGAATTCGATCGAAGGGACCGTCAACCTCGTCCTCGACGCCCTCGTCTTCGACACCGAGCTGTGGATCCAGCGCGAGGTTGTTCACGAGATCACCGAAAACCTGCTCGTCTCTCCGGGCACTGGCCTCGCCGACATCAAGCGGGTGGTGTCGTTCCCCAACGCTCTCGGCCAGTGCCGCGGGTGGGTCACTGCCCACCTGCCCGGTGTCGAGGAGATCGCTGCCAACTCGACCTCCGAGGCGGCCCGCATCGTGGCGTCCGGCACCCGGGGTCCCGGGACGGCCGCACTGGGCACCGCCCTCGCCGGCAAGCTCTATGGACTCGATGTCGCTGTCCCCCACGTCGAAGACCAGCCGGGGAATATGACCCGTTTCGTTGCCGTCGCCGCGCCCGCGCCGGGCCGAATCCCGCTTCCCACGGGTCACGACAAGACGAGCATCGTGTGCTTCCAGCGTGCCGACGAGCCGGGCAGCTTGCACTCGATCCTCGGTCAGTTCAGCGCGAGGGGCATCAACTTGACCAAGCTCGAAAGCCGGCCCACCAAACGCAGCCTCGGTGACTACTGCTTCATCATCGACCTCGAGGGACACGTCGACGATGAAGTGATCGCTGACTGCCTGCGGGACTTGCACGCGTCGTTGTCGTCGTTGAAGTTTCTCGGGTCCTACCCGGCGGCGGGGGAGCATGGTCCGGCTATTCGGCGCGATGCCGAGGCCTCGTGGCGAGCGGCGGATGAATGGGTGGCGTCGCTCCGGTCGCACGTGGCTCGTCCGTAGTGCGGCGTGGCTAGCGTGGCTGACGGAGGGATGGCAGAGCGGCCGAATGCGAGGCTCTTGAAAAGCCTTGGGATGCAAGTCCCCGCGGGTTCGAATCCCGCTCCCTCCGCCGCGAAACCTTGAGATGTCGCGAGTGATCGGCCCCCTCTGACCGGTCCAGTCGTTCTGTGAGTCGCGCCGGCTGCCGGGGCGGCGCGAGTTCGTGGGGCGGCGGCGGGCGAGCGTTCTCTGGCCGACCGACGTTGACGCCTCGAGAAGCTCAAGGAGAGGTGGACGCCCCCTCGTGTCAGTATCGGGCCATGCCTGATGACACTGTCCTGCTCGCCGGTCGGCCGGTGCGCCGCATGGGGTTTGGTGCGATGCAACTTCCTGGGCCAGGGGTGTTCGGACCACCCAAAGATCGCGACCAAGCACTTGCCGTGCTGCGCCGCGCCATCGACGCAGGGGTCAACCACATCGATACGTCCCAGTTCTACGGACCCGACGTCGCTAATGAGCTCATCCACGAGGCCCTGCACCCGTACCCGAGCGACCTCGTCCTTGTCTCAAAGGTCGGGGCGACCCGAGATGATCAGGCCAATTGGCTGGGGGCCCAACGACCCGACGAATTGCGCGCCGGCGTGGAGGCCAACCTGCGCAGCCTCGAGCTCGACCAGGTCCCGGTCGTCAACTTGCGGCGTCACCCGGGCTCGGAGGTTCCCTTTACCGAACAGCTCGACGCCATGATTGCCATGCGTGACGAGGGCCTGATCGGAGGAGTCGGCCTGAGCAACGTTGACCTTGGCGAGTACCGCCAAGCCCGATCCGTCACGCCCGTCGCCTGCGTACAAAACGCCTACAACCTCGCCGACCGCTCAGACCAAGACGTCTTCGACGACTGCTGTGCCGACGGCGTTCCCTACGTGCCCTTCTTCCCTCTCGGCTCGGCCTTCAATCCCGACAACCCCGTCCTGGGCTCGTCCGTCGTTCGCGAGGCTGCCATCCGCCTTGCCGCGACGCCGGCGCAGATTGCCCTCGCCTGGTTGCTGCATGCGGCGCCGACCGTCCTGCTCATCCCCGGAACCTCGTCCCTGCAACATCTCGAGGAGAACATCGCCGCTGCCGACCTGACCCTCGATGAGATCGCCATGAAAGAGATCGGCTAGCCAATCAGGTCGCCCCCTCGGGTGACGCCAATGTTAGGCGGGCCCGAGGTCGACATTCACGGTGGCTCTTCCGTTTGCATCCCGCGTCGCCTTGGCAAGTCCGGACCGTTCCGTGCCCCGCAGGTTCAATGAGATGGGTCCGCCATCGCCCTCGAAATTGCGCCACCAGCTCTTCTGGTCGGCCAAGGCAACCGCGATGGTGACGTGATCGCCTCGCCGTCGATAGAAGACGGGAGTGCTGAAGGTCTGGCCGCTGCGTCGGCCGGTGAAGGTGATGACCACCACGAATGAATCGATGATCCAACGCCAAGGCGAGCTGGCTAGTGGCACGATGACTCGGTTCATGGCCCTGTTGATCGTCGAGAAGACACCTCCACTGGCCACGCCCGGAGCGTACAGGTCCCCACCCCCGCGACCTCCCGCGAGTCCGGGCACTGCACGGGTAGGGGGTGATCACTTGCGCCGCTGAGCGACAATCAAGTGGTGCCCGTGTTGTTGTGCGATCTGGATGACACGCTGGTGTCGCGCCGCTCCACGTTTGCTCGTTGGGCTGACGCGTACCTGACGGAGCTGGGAGCACCGGAGGACGTTGCCTGGTTTGTCGAGATCGACGACGACGGCACTCGTCCTCGTGACGAGTTCTACCGGTTGGTGATCGACCGCTACGGGCTCGCCGAGACAACGGAGTCGTTGGCCGAGCGGTACTACCGCGACTTTGTGTCGAGCTTCCGCTGCGAGCCGGAGGTGATCGCCGCGTTGCAGGACGCCAGGAAAGCGGGCTTCAAGGTGGCCATCGTCACCAATGGTGGCGCGCGGGCTCAGCCGATCAAGATCGCGGCCGCGGGTCTGGGCGACTTTGTCGACGCGTCGTGCATCTCGGAGGCGGAGGGTTACTGGAAGCCGGCGGTGGAGTTGTTCGAGCTGGCGGCGCAGCGATGTGGGTGCAGTCTGGATGGCGCCTGGATGATCGGGGACAATCCCGTCGCCGACATCGGCGGGGCGATCGCCTGTGGTGCCCGCTCGGTGTGGATACGGATGGGACGCACCTGGCCCGAAGACCTCGGGTACCGGCCCGACTTCGAAGCGGACGAATTCCACGAGGCCGTGAGCATCGTGCTCCAACAAATCACGCCGTAGAGCTACAAGTCGGCACCTGGCCGTAAAGCACCTGGGGGCTGAACAGGTTGAGCTGGTCGCTGTTGTCGAGCTTCGCCTCGGCCAGCAGTACAGGGGTCTTGCCGGGCGCCGTGCAGCCGACGTCGATGGTGGCCATGCCGTTGGGTCCCACGGCGGCCGGCGGCGCGCCGACGAGCGCATAGCCCGCCCCGGTCACGAACTTCACCATCCCGAGCGACTCTCCTGCGGCGTTGGCGTTGGTGCATCGATCGGTGGTCCCGAACGTGACCGAGTACGTCTGGCCGACCTGCCAGTCGGCCTCGGGGCCTGCACTCGACCCGGCCGGTGAGATGCGCTGATAGAAGGCCGGAGGGGCGGCGGCGACGCGGTTGACCGCCGTCACGTCCAACCGGCCGGATACGACCTGGCCGGCCGGGACGCCGACCTGCGCGGTGGTCGTTTGCTCGATCCGATAAAACTCGGTGCACGCTTGGGCAACGGTCACGATGTAGGACCCGGGCGGCACGGCCAAGGCGATCACTCCCGCCGAATTGGATGTGGCCGTGAAGCTGCCCGATGGTCCAATGATGGCAGCAACGAGCCCCGGCAGCCCGTTGCCGGCGCCATTGACGAGCGTGATCCGCAGACCGGTCGCGCCCGCTCCGGGCGTCCCTGACGCCGGTCCTGATTTGTGAGCCGGCGCGGTGGTCGTCGCCGAGCTCAGGGCACCCGTGGAGGGAGGGATCAGAAGACCCGAGCTGCCGTAGGACACGGTCGTCGGCGACGAGGACGACGACCCCCCGCCGGCGCTGCACGCGGCGATGACGAGGGCGACGACGACGCCACACGCAACGCCCACATGTCGCCGCCCCAGATGCACGGCCGACACCCTGTCACCCCCGAGAGCCGCGGGCGACGCAGGCCATCAGGCCCTCGAGCGCGACGGCCAGATTCGCCTGTGGTGGAACGCCACACCGATCGACCTCTTTATGAACTCGCTACCTGGGTCCGGCGGAGAGCGGATCGATCGGCTGATCCAGTTGACCTGACGGCTTGACCGATGGCCGGTCAGGTGTCGAGTTGCCCGCGGACCTCGACGAGCATGCGAGCGATGCTGGCGGTCAGCAGCAAAGCGCCGACGGGCAGCGCGTCGACGAAGGGCGTGAGCACCATCAGATAGATGCCCACCGTTGAGGCCAGCGGCACGAGCCGCGAGCGACGGCGTTGGCTCTCATCGATTGTGGCCTCTGGCGCCGTCCCCTGCCACCGTGGCCGCATCCGCGCGAGCGCGACGAGAGACACGATCACGCTGGCCGTGATCAACGAGCCCGTCGCCGCTGCGACGACCCACGGGGCAACGGGCAACGCGATCAGAGGGAGGGCCAACAGGGTCGTCGACCCGAGCTCCCTCGTCGCCGGCCCGGCCCATGACGGGATGTCTTGGGCCGACTCGACCCAGACCAGGCGGCCACGTAACCACTGCACGGCCCACCACGCGACGAGAGCGGCGGGAGCGAGGGCGAAGACGCCCAGCATGGCCGCAGCCCGGTGCTCGAAGCTGTCGTGATGCCCGGCTGCAATCGCCGCGAGTGCTCCGGCGGCTACCGCCAACGTTGCACTCGATACGGGGAGCCACGGCTTCCAGCGGCCGGCGATCACGTAGGACGGGGACCGACCAAAGAAGGCGCGTGCGACCACGGCCGGATCGCCGAAACGGGCCACGGCGCGCCGCTCGGCCTCTACCGGGTCCTCGCATCCGTCCAGCGTCTCCGCCTCGGCAGCGTCGTAGAGGTGGTCCAGGGTCTCGGCCACGATCCGGTTGCGGTCGCGGCTGCCGATGAGCTCTCTGCTCAACCGGGCCAGATAGTCGGCGATCGGTGTGGACTAGCTCATGCCGTCGCCCCAGCTGCTCCGGCCGCGCCTCTGGTCCCCAGAACCTTCCCGACGCCGGCCGCAAATTCGGCCCAACTCTTGGCCTTGTGCGTCAAAGCCTCGGACCCGCTTTGCGTCAGCCGATACACGCGCCGCGGTCGGGTGGTCCCGTCCTCCCATTCGCTGGCGATCATCCCCGCGCGCTCGAGGCGGTGCAGCACGGGGTACACGGTGCCCTCAGACAGATCGAGGGCGCCGTCGCTGCGTCGCTTGAGCGCTTCGACGATTGCGTACCCGTGTGATGGCGTGGCCGCGACCGCCGCCAACACGAGCATGTCAAGGTGACCTTTGAGGCCCTCGCGTTCCATATACCCCACAATACAGGGTATTAGAGGCCGGCGGCAACCGGGGCGGGTAAGGGGCGCGAGTGAACGATGGTGAGGTAGTCGGTCACGCGTGTGGCGGCGATGTACACGGCGGCCAACCCGCCGGGCCCGTCGGCGAGCTCGGCCGGCTCGACCATGACGACAGCATCGAACTCCAATCCCTTGGCGCCGATCGGATCGAGAATGACCAGGCTCTCGTTGGCCGAGGCTTGGCTGAGCTCATCGACCAAGCGGGTCGGCGCGATGACGGCGACCGTGCCCTGCCCGACCAGGTCACCGAGCCGGGCGGCGGCGGCCAGGGCGGCGCCGACGAGCGCGTCCGATCCCACGGCATGAGCCTCCGGAATGTGGCCCGACCTGCGGACGGCGCGGGGAGGGATCAGGGCTGGGTGGGCCACGGCGATCACTTCGGCGGCGATGGCCATGACTTCTTCGGGCGTCCGATAGCCGACCGACAGTTCGACGGTGCGGCTCGCCGCTCCGAGGACTTGGGCGACGTCCTCCCAACTGGTCGTCGACCACGGTGACGTGCCCTGGGCCAAGTCACCGACGATAGTGAGCGAATTGGTGGCAGCTCGGCGGTTGACCATCCTCCATTGCATCGGCGACAAGTCCTGAGCCTCGTCGACGAGGACGTGGCCGTACCCTCGCCACCGGTCGTGCCGTGGCATAGCTCCGGCCTCCACCCCCCGGCCGGCGAGGGCCTGATTGGTCAGCCGCTGCACGATGTCGTCGCGAACGACGGGTGACAGCCCCGGCATCTCAGCGAGGACCTGGTCGATGTCGAACCTCTCGCCGCTGGTGAGCGTCGAGCGACCTCTCGTCGCTGCCGCGTCTGTCGCCGTGTCCGCCGCCGAGGGTCCCAACTGATGACTGGCCTCGTCGATCAGCGCCACGTCGGCGACGCTCCACAGCGCAAGGCCATCGGCGTCGCGGTGGAGCGCTCCGCCCAGGGTGCCGATCTCCTCCGCGCTGAGAATGCCGCGGGCCGCATGGGCGAGAAGGACGGGCGACCCCAAGAGGTCGCCTACCAGTTGCTCGCCGTCCAGGACGGGCCACATCCGGGCCAAGGCGACGGCCACCGCCCGTGAGCGACCGGCGGCCTCGACGAAGGCGACGACGTCCTCCTCGGACACCTCGCCGCCTCGCACCCCGGCGGCGATCCGTCGCTCCTCGCCGAGGATGTAGATGCGGCGAAGGGCGTTGAGCAGCAGCCGGCGCACGACACCGGCCCGCTCGTTGTGGTGAGCGACGCGGCTGGTCCGGGCCGCCTCGATGATGCGAGCGGTCACGGCGACCGACACGACGACCCTGCGCGATCCGTAGGGCACCTGGAGTGGTTGGCGCAGGGGCCGCTCGCGAGCTGCGATGGCGGCGCTGATCACGCGGGCCATTCGGGCGTCGTGCTTCACACCGCTCACGGCCGCGGGCTCGTCGGCTGTGGCCGTCACGCCGTCGACGAGCTCGGCCGCCGTGGACATGTGCACTGCCGTCTCGCCCAGCGATGGCAGCACGTCACCGATGTAGCGCAGGAAGCGACGGTTGGGCCCGATGAAGAGGACGCCGGCAGTCTCGAGGGAGAGGCGGTGGGCATAGAGCAGATAGGCGGCTCGGTGGAGGGCGATGGCCGTCTTGCCCGTGCCCGCACCACCCTGGACGATCAGGGCCCCCGGCAGGGGACTGTGAATGATCTCGTGTTGCTCGCGCTGGATGGTGGCCACGATGTCGCCCATCCGATCCCGGCGTGCCTGCGTCAAGGCCGTGAGGAGCGCGGCCTCGCCGACCAGTCCGAGACCGGTGGCGTGCGCGGCGCCCTGGTCGAAGACCTCGTCGTCCAGCGCAGCAACGTCGTCGTCCCGCCAGAGGAAGTGGCGGCGGCGCACGACCCCCATCGGTTCGGGACCGCTCGCCGTGTAGAAGGGTGCGGCGGCGGGCGCCCGCCAGTCGACCACCAAGGGTTCGAGCTCGGCATCCGAGACCGACGTCCTTCCCACGACGAGCGTCTGGCCGTCGGTCATGTTGATCCTCCCGAAGCAGAGTGGGCCGGTGCCGGCCTGCAAGGCCTGGAGGCGCACTGCGGCCTGATTGGTCAAGGCGTCGCGCAAATCGAGTCCGGCCATGTGCGTCGTCGAGCGGCCGACGGTCTCGGCCAGCCTGCCCGCCGTTTGGGATATGAGCTCCTCGAGGCGGGCTCGGGCCCTTCGCGTGTAGGCGCGCTCAGCAGTCAGTTCGGCGTCGGTCGACAGGGTTCCCCTCCCACCTCCGCTCTCCGGAATGGAGCGCGGAGTCGGCATGGTGCGCCCTTCAAGGCCCTTGTGGCAAGGGGGTATGTCTGCGGTAAAATGGGGAGAGAGGCTTTCAGATTCGCCGAGCCCGCAGCGGGTCCGGGGGGGCGCAGAGCTCGGGATGGAGGATCTGCCCGACGAGCTCCGCTCCGTCGACGAGGCGTGGTCCCGGGCGCACGAAGTAGGAATCGGCGTCGACGGCCCACACCGACGCGTCGCCTGGTAGTCGGCTCGTGGCCACCAACTCCGTGGCCAGTTGGACGGCGGCGTCAAGGTGATAGCCACACGGCGCCACGATCACGACGTCGACCTGTGCGGCCGAGACGGCCTGCCAGCTGAGCCGATGCGACTTACCGCCCGGATCGCTGAGGACAGGCTCGCCGCCGCCGGCGGAGATGAGGTCGGGCACCCAATGACCGGCCGAGAACGGTGGGTCGGTCCACTCCAACAACAGGACCGATGGTGTCGGCGCCCCCTCGACGCCCAGGTGCAGACGGGCCAGTCGGTCACGCAGGGTCCCGACGAGGTGAGCCGCTTCGCGGGCAGCACCGAGTGCGTCGCCCACCTCGGTGATCGAGTCCAACACGGCGTCGAGGGTCGACGGGTCGAGCGTCACCACGCTGGCCCCGCAGCCCAGGTGGTCGAGCGCGTCCTCGACGCGGGTGACGTCGACGGCGCACACGGCGCAGAGGTCCTGGGTCAAAACGATGTCGGGTTGGAGCTGGGAGAAGGCGCCGGCGTCGAGGTGGTAGAGATCCTCGCCGGCCGCCATCCGCGATGTGACGACCTCATCGATCTCCCGCGGTGTCAGACCTGGCTGGAGTGCGGACGTCGACACGACTCGACAGTCCCCTGCAGCCGCCGGGTAATCACACTCGAACGTCACGCCGACAAGCTGGTCACCCCGACCCAACGCGAAGACGATCTCGGTCGCCGACGGCAGCAACGAGACGACTCGCACGGCGGTCGAGCCTACGGCTCAGACGCCCTCGACCCGACCGTTGACAAAGGGGGTCCGGCCGCCTTGCAGCCGTGGGCTCTCCGATTGGACGGAGACGGCCGCCCAGTATCCACGTGGCAGCGTGGCGTCCTCGCGGGAACGCACGCTCAGCGCTTGACCCCGCTCGCGGGCACCATCGATCACGGCGGAAGGGATGCCGTCCTCTACGGCCTGGGCGCTACGGGCGAGGATGTCCACGACGTCGCGGCCCTGCGTCGCCGGGCGTGGACCGGTGACCCGGTTGAGTCGAGCAGCCAGCGCCGCCGCCGATGCCGACTCCGACGCGGGCGCCGTCGTCTTTGTCTCGACGGTCGTGTTGATGGAGTCACCGACGACCATGTCGAGGCCATGGACCAGTGGCATCTGCACAGCGTCAGCGACGCTGACGCCGCCGGCCAGGACGGCGGCCACACATTGCAGGGTGGTCGAGACCAGCCCGGCGCCGATGCTCGACGACGCCAGCACCAGCTCCCCATTGCGAAGGACGATCGACGGATTCGTCGGTGCCGGCAGATGACCGCCGGGAGCGACACGGGCGAGCTCCTGCTGCTGGAAGCAGGCGGCGTCGGGGATGGAGATGCCGTCGACGAAGATGCCGGTCGAGCCCCAGAGCCCGGTGTTGATCGAATGCGTCAGCGCTACCGCGTTGCCCTCATGATCGACCACCGCGACACAGTCAGAGTGGGAGCCGACCTGCGGTGCGGCGGGCCCGACAAAACTTCCCGCTGCCGCCATCTCTTTCCAGGTAGCACGCGCATGCTCGGGGTCCAGTCGCTGCGAGGTCGGGAGTCGCCGATCGACCGTCGTCTGTCGCAACACCTGGACAAACCAATACAGGTCCTCGCCCGACCCGCACGGGTCTCGTACGCCGGCCTCCTCCAACAAGTGGAGACCCTCGATGAGGGCCACCCCGCCGTAGTCGGGCTCGCCCAACGCGAAGATGGCGAAGCCGTTGACCGAACCCCGGGCCGGGGCCACCCAGTCCAGGTCGTAGCTCTCCAGGTCGGCGAGGGTGGCCTTGCCGCCTTCGCGCCGCACGATGTCGACGAAGTGCTGCGCCCAGTCCCCGCGGTAGAGGTAGTCGACGCCGTCGGTCGCGACGTGACGAAGGGTCGAAGCCAGGAGCGGCTGGCGCACGATGTCGCCCGCCTTCGGCAGATCCTCACCGTCCATGAACGTAGCCCGGCCTTCGGGCGTCCGACTGATGACGGGACGCCGAGCCTCAAACTGCATGACTCGACCGGCGTCGAGCAGGAACCCCTGCTCGGCCACGAAGATCGCCGGCGCCAGCAAGTCGGCCCACGACAGTCGGCCGTAGGTCTGATGGGCGCGCCACGCCGCCGCGAAGAAGCCCGGCACCAGCGCCGTACGCCCGCTGGGCTCCGGGCTCGTCGGGATCGACAGGGGATCGTCCTCTTCGAGGAAGCGCCGGAATCCCCCGTTGAGCGACCGCACCTCGCCCGTCGCCGCGTCGTAGTGCACCAGGCTGAGAATGCCGGCGTAGCTCACCCAGCTACCGGCCGCCAACGCGATCTGCGCGAACGACGTGACCAGTGCCGCATCCACCGCGCTCCCGCCGAGCTCCAACGCGTGGCGTCCCGCGAGCTGCGCGAACGGGCCCGTCGTCCCGACGAGCAGCGCGCCGTCGCTTGACCCGACCGCAGGCGAGAGGTCGCGCAGTACGGCGCCCCCGGTGAGGTACCGGTCGATCTCGGCGTCGTCCCACGTCGACGGGTCCATGGTGAGCGTGGTCATCGGAGCTCCTCCTCAGTAGAGCGGCGCACTGATACTGAACGCATTGCACATGTCGCTGGGCGAGTACTGCGCCGTGATGTTGCCCGATGGCCACATGTCGCCGTCGAGGTAACGCTTACCGTTTTGCACCATCTGCCAGCAGCCGGCCATGTCCTCGGGCGCGATCGGCGCGTAGAGCTTGGGATTCCAGTGCTCGACGATGCTGTCCTTGACGCAGGTGTAATCGTTCACCTCGTAGTAGCACGCCGGCACGCGGGGGTCGATGCTGGGGACGGCCGGGATGGCGTGGAAGCCCTGGTCGATCGACGCCGGCGTCAGGTCGGGGCCGGCGACCTGGATGCCGGTGAAAAGCTCACGAAGGTCCTCGTACTCGAAGTCGAATTGGCAGGCCCAGTTGGCGTCGTCCCCGATGGTCGGGTCGGCCTGCTCGATCGCCTGATAACAGAGCTGGTTCGTGGTGCTGCCGAAGTAGGTGATGTTGGTGACGTCCCACGCATGCGCCCACTCGGCCTGGTTTTGATACGTGTCGTCGTACGTGCCCTCGTTGAACCCGTCGCCGGCCAGAATCCATTCGGGGGTGTAGTCCAACGTGCTGGCATCCCCCGACTGGTTGGTTTCGTAACCGCCGGCCCAGATGATCGTGGTCACGCCGGCCGCTTTGAACCGGGCCATATTCTCCTCCGCGTAGGTGGCGGCGGCATCCGCGTTTTCGACCTGGAGGGTGTCGTCCGCATGGGGGAATGTGCCCGATACGACGTAGTGCGCGCCGCACGCTTCGGTCTCTTGTTTGATTAGAGATGCGTACTCGATCAGGGCGGGGAATGTCGGGTCGCTGCTCGATAAGAAGCCGAGGACGCGGGGTTTGCCTTGCCAGGCGGGGTCGCCGCTATCCACGACGGGCTGGCCGACGACCTTTTCGCACACGTAGTTGGAGAAGGCCTCGGCCTGGAGCTCGACGGTCGGTAGGTAGCTCCAGATGCGCGCCGGATACTGCTCGTAGAAGCTGCGGGGCTGCATCCCCTGCGAGCCGAAGACCAGGACGCCGCGGTCGGCCATGTAGTCGGCGTACTGCGCCACGTCACCGAGGTCGGCGCCGTCGTCCATGACGGCAAACGGATGGTAGGCCCGGTACTCCTGGGCGGCATCGGCCTCTCGATCCTGAGCCGTCGCGCCACTCGAAAAGCAGTACTCGAAGTAGACCAGGCGTTTGTAGGTGGCGAAGTGGTAGTTGAAGTACCTCTGCCAGCGGCCGTAATTGCGCAGATGTGGTGACTTGGCGTTGGTCGGTAGTGGTTGGCGCAGATCGAAGCATTCACCATCGAGCGATGACTCGTTGTCGACGCCATCATCGGTCGCCGTGTCGAGACCGGCGTCGATGTAGGCGATGATCGTGACGTAGCCGGCGGTCGCTCCCGGGTAGGTGGCCCCTCCGTTGTTGCCGTTGTAGTAGGCCACGCAAGGTGGCGAGAGCGGGTCAGCGGTCTGGCGCGGCGGCTCGCCGACACACGGGTACTGATCGGGGATCAGGCCAGCCCCGTTGGGGATCGGCGGCACGCCCGGCAACAGCGATGTGGTCGGCGTCTGGCCGCCGCCCCCTCCTGTACCCCCGGCTCCGTCGCCGGACAGCGTGCCCGACGTTCCCAAACTGAGCGATGACAGGTTGCCGACCGAGGTCGCCTGCGAGTGGGTCGAGGGGGGCACCGGCGCGAACTGCTCGGTCTCGGTGGGGTTGGCCTGCTGGAGGTTGAGCGACGACGGCAGCACGAAGACGGCCACGAGCAAAGCTGCCGCCAGAGCCAGTAGCGGCGGGTACCGCCGGGTCCAGCGTCCAGTCCGGGTGGAGGCTGCCACCAAGCGATGGTAGGCCGGGGCTCAACGGCTAACCGCAGAGCATTAGTAGAACCTGCACCGGCCATATTCCGACGCATGACGAATCTTTCGGGCGGGCCGCGCGTCCGGGCAGGTTGCTGCCGACCCTTAGGATTGAGAGGGCGACGGAGGAGCCCGGTGGTCACAGAAGCTAAGGCGGATCGCGCATACGAGTTGAGATGGTGGACGCTCGCCGTGCTCTGCCTGAGCCTCGTGATCGTGTTCGTCGGCAACTCGAGTCTCAACGTGACCCTCCCGACGCTGTCCAGAGTGCTTGACGCGAGCACGTCCCAGTTGCAATGGGTCGTGGCCATCTATTCGTTGGTGTTCGCCGGACTGCTCTTCACGACCGGCGCCATCGGCGACCGGTTTGGTCGCAAGGGCGCGCTCCAACTGGGGTTGATCGTCTTCTTGGTCGCCGCCCTCGCGGCGACGCGCGCCGACGCCATGTGGGAGCTGATCGGTTGCCGAGCCCTGATGGGTTTGGCCGCTGCCTTCATCATGCCGTCGACGCTGTCCATCCTGATCAACGTGTTCCCGCCCGAAGAGCGATCCAAAGCCATTGCCATTTGGGCCAGCTTCCTCGGTGCGGCAGGCGCGGTCGGACCAGTGATCAGCGGCTGGTTGTTGGGCCACTTCTGGTTTGGCTCGGTCTTCTTCGTCAACGTGCCATTCATTGCCGCTGCTCTCGCTGCCGGATGGTTTCTCGTGCCGACCTCGCGCGATCCGAAGCAGGCCAGCCTTGACCCGGTCGGAGCGATGCTGTCGATCGTCGGACTTTGCTCACTCGTCTACGCACTCATCGAAGCTCCGACCGACGGTTGGTTGAGTCCTGTCACCCTCGGAGCCTCGGGCTTCGCCATCGTGGTGCTCACCCTCTTTGCCTTCTGGGAGCTCCATCTCGACGAGCCCATGCTCGACATTCGGTACTTCAAGATCCCGGCGTTCAGCACCGGCACGGGCGGGATGATCCTCGTCTTCATGGGGATGTACGGGATCTTCTTCCTCCTCACCCAGTACTTCCAGCTCGTGCTCGGCCTGAGCGCGCTCGGCGCCGCGCTGCGCACGCTTCCGTTCTCGCCGATCATGCTCACGGTCTCACCGATGACGCCGCGCCTGAGCGCCCGCTTCGGCGCCCACCGGGTGGTGGCGGCCGGCATGCTCGCGGCCGGTGTCGGCTTCGCGCTGTTTACGGGGATCGGCATCCATTCGCCGTACGCCTACGTCTTGTGCTGCTTCTTGCCGTTCTCGGTGGGGGTGTCGCTCACCATGTCGCCGATGACGGCGTCGATCATGTCAGCAGTGCCCGCCCGCCGGGCCGGGGCGGGCTCGGCCATGAACGATGCCAGCCGCGAGCTCGGCGCCGCCCTCGGCATCGCCATCCTCGGCAGCATCGCCGCATCCAGGTACGCCAGCCGACTGCGCCACGTCATCGTCAACCTTGCCCCTGCGGCCCGGCACCAGGCTCGGTCTTCCATCGCCAGCGCCCTCGCCGTCGCCCACAACCTTGGGGGCGCCTCCGGCGCTGCGGTCGGGCACGGCGCTCGCTTGGCGTTCCTCGACGGGATCCACCTGGCATGCATGGTCGGCGCGCTGCTCGCCTTCGCCTCGGCCGGGATCGTCTTGCGGTACCTGCCTCACCAGGTCAACACCGAGGTTTTGGTTGAGGACTAGCCCCGGACTAGCCCGGGGCGACGACCACGATGGAGCGTCGCGATGGCTGGTGGGCCCGCCAACCCGCCCACTCGAAGTCGGCGGCCGCGGCCAGGCCGTGCTCCAGCAGCGTTCGGGCGAAGACGCCCTTAGCCGCCTTGGCGTCGTGCCCGGCGGCGCGGCGGGCGGCCCCGGCGTCGCGTGCGGCATCTCCGGCCTGTCCGGCCTGTCCGGCCTTGATGAAGGTCACTCGGATCACCGGCCGCTGGGTGCCCAGGAGCTCCCAGTCGATCGCCCTCGCGTGCTCCGCTGGGAGGAGATCGATGATCGGCCCTCGTCCCCAGCCGGCGAGGGCATCAGTGACGGCACCTCGCCACCACCGGTCGAGCCGGCCAACCGAGCCGACGGTGACCGACATGCCGAGGCGGTAGTCCGGCACCGGATCCTCCCCGGTCACGATGCCCAACAGTCCGGACGGGATCACGACGCACCGCCGTTTCGCGGCGGAGAGCCCGCTCGGATCGAGGTGGGTCCACACCACTCCGGTGTATCGGCGCCAGGCCGGAAGGCCCATCGCTGTCCCGGCCGCCAGCTGTTGGACGGCTGTAGCGGCGCGCTCGACGAGCGGCGCGCTCGCGCCGAGCAACCGCGCGATCTCCGGCACCGACAGCGCCGCCACCGCCTCAATCACCGTTTCGCGCATGTCGCCGAGAGACTCGCCGAACGCACCGCTTGTCACGGCGAACGTGCCCCGGCCGCCCGTGGCCTTTGTCTCCGACGGTGGGAGGAGGACGATCAACAGCGCTTCAGGGCACCGGTCGCGGACGCTGAGGTCGCGGCTCTGATCACGCGGGGCACGGCAGTCACGCGGGGCACGCTATAACGGCACGATGACCGATCGAGCCGTGGTGCTCCTGAGCGGAGGACTCGACTCAGCGACGGCCGCCGCTGTGGCGGCTCGCGACGGCTTCGAGACGTATGGGATCAGTTTCAGCTACGGCCAGCGTCACGCCGCCGAGATCGTCGCCGCCGGCCGCGTCGCCGCCCATCTCCAGATGGCCGACCACAAGATCGTGCCCATCGACCTTCGGACGTTCGGAGGGTCAGCCTTGACGGCTGACATCGATGTGCCGTTGGATCGGGCCACCGAGGACATGGCTGCGGGCATCCCTGTCACGTACGTGCCCGCTCGCAACACCATCTTCTTGTCCTTCGCGTTGGCGTGGGCCGAGGTCCTCGCATCGTCGGACATCTATATCGGCGTCAACGCCTTGGACTACTCGGGCTACCCCGACTGCCGGCCTGAATACATCGAGAGCTACCAGGTGATGGCGAGATTGGCGACGAAGTCGGGGGTGGAGGGTGCCACCCAGCTCACGATCCACGCGCCGCTCATCGCTCTCACCAAAGCCGAGATCATCACCCTCGGGGTCGAGCTGGGTGTCGACTTTGCGTTGACCGTCAGTTGCTACAACGCCGACAACCTCGGGGCGGCCTGCGGCCGGTGCGATTCGTGCACCCTGCGCCGCAAAGGCTTTGTCGAGGCTGGCGTAGGGGACCCGACCCTGTACGCGACAGCGTCTTAGAAGGCGTCCGCCCGCCCGGACCGGCGGGGCCCGGCCGAGCCATGCAACGTCCCATCGGGATCCCGCCAGCTCATCTGGTAAGAGCCCATGTGGTAGTCGTAGGTCGGCAGCGGGTCGACGGCCACGCCGAGGCGGGCGAGCCCGGCCACCATGTCCGGTCCGATGCGGCTCTCGACGCCGACCTTGTAGTCGTCGGTCATCGGAAGCATCCGCGGCGCGTCCTCGGCGGCATAGGGATCCATGCCGTAGTCGAGGATGTTGGAGAGCACCTGCGGCACGGTGCAGTGCACGTTGCCGGGAGAGCCGAGGGACACGACGGGCTTGCCGGCCTTCAGCACGATGGTGTTGCTCATCACCGAGCGGAGCCGGCCGCCACCGGTCAGCCAGCCGGCGATCCCCGCTTGCATGTTGGTCATGCCGTGGCTGCCGACCATGGGGACGCCGGCGACGACCTCGCCCGGGATGCCACCGCTTTGGAGCGTGTTCATCATCTGCACCCAGTTGCCCTTCGGGTCCACGAGGCTCAGCTCGCAGCTCCCCGCCGGCTGCTTGGGGGGTCCGCCGGCTGCGGCCATGGCCAGAGGCCCGACGGTGAGCTCGACGTGCTTGGTCAGGTCGACCTTTGGTTTGCTGGCGCGGAGGATGTCAGCGAACTGTTTGGACAGGGCGGCGTCGAGGAGGATCGACGCCGGATTTTCGAAGACCTCCGGATCATTGACGAAGCCACACTCGAACCCAGCCCGGCGCAGGGCGTGGGCGAAGTAATAGAGAGCCTCGGGGGACTCCGAGTAGTGACCGAGCTTGGTGATCTCGAGCTCCTCAAGCATCCCCAACACCAACGAGCAGAAGAGGGCTTGGCGCTCGGGCGGCGACGGCTGAAGGACCTCGTAGCCCCCGTGACTCCAACGGGTGCCCTCACCCCATCGGGCGGGGATGGCGTCCATGTGCTTCATCTCGATGGCCCAACCGAGCTCGTTGGCCCGGGCGACGAACTTCTCGGCCCAGGCTCCGGTGATGAAGTAGTCGGGCCCCTCGGCGGCCAGGGCCTTCAGGGTGGCGGCGAGCACCGGCTTGGCCCACCGATCCCCGGCCTGGGGCAGGTGACCCTCGGGTGTGAAGTGCTCACGTCCCGACGGGGTGTAGAGGAAGAAGTCGACGGTCTGGGCCATGACCAGGTGCTCGAACGAGTCGACCACGTGGCCCTCCTCGGCCCAGTGGATGGCGGGCGCGCACAGCTCAGCCCACGGCTTGGTGGCGAAGCGTTCGTACATGGCCTTCATGCCCGGCATGAAGCCAGGGATCACGGCCATGGGGCCAGCCCCCTGGGCGTACAGCCCGTGGCCCGCCGGCACCCGACGCAGGGCGGGCAGGTCGGGGACGATCGTGCCGGAGCTGTTGAGCTCGTAGCTGGCGCCCGTCGCTGCTTCCCAATACAGGAACGACACGGTGCCGGTGTGGTTGGTCATGTCCTGCTGGACGGTGGCCTGGACGAGGCAGCCGGCGATGGCGGCGTCGACAGCATTGCCGCCGGAGCGCATCGTCTCGAGCATCGTCTCGGTGACGATCGGGTGCTGGCTGGCGCAGACGGCTTGGGTGCCGGTCGCCGGCTCCTTGGGTCCGACTTTGCCGCCGTGGATGTCGATCACGTGCTGCTCCTTGCGTGGGCGTCGAAAGGCTGGCTGGGCAGGTTGGGCTGGCTGGGCTGGCTGGGCTCGCTGGGCTCGCTGGGCGCGGCGGGCGCGCGGTGCGCGGCGGGCGCGCGGTGCGCGGCGGGCGCGCGGTGCGCGGCGGTGGAGCGGGTCACCCGAGCACGCTGTTGGTGGTCTCGGCGAGCGTGCGCAGCCGTGAGAAGTGGCCGAGGTCGAGTTGGAGACCGGTCATCTCGCAGTCGAAGCGGAGGGGCGACGCGTCATGGTCGTGACCGCCTTCGCACGCATCGATCATGGTGGTCATCAGGCGACCGACGAGCGGCGCGTTTTTGAACTGGTTGCCCGACGTCCCGATGGCGACGTAGTACCCGTCCAGCGACGTCCGGTCGTAGATCGGCACCCAGTCGGGCGTGACGTCATACAGGGCGGCGAGTCCAACCGGTCTTGTCGGTACCGAGAGGCTGGGTATCCGTCGGGCTGTCCGGTAGCTCTGCGCTTCGCTGACGGACACCGTGGCGTTGGGGTTGTAGTCGTCGGGATCGTCGATCCACACCAGCGGATCGCACTCCGGCTCGATGCCGCCGACCACGATGGTGCCGCCCGGTTGGGGGCGGAAGTAGGTCCCGAGGTCGGCGTCGTTGACCACGACGCCGCCATCGTCGAGGCCAAAGCCGGCCGGCGCAGGGAGGACGTGCACCTCCTGGCGGAGGGCTCGTGTCGACACGCTCTCGAAGTCATCGATCACACCGGCCAAGGTGTTGAGCCTCGAGGAGAACGGCCCGGCGGCGTTGACCAGCACGCCGCACGAGAGGCGCTCGCCGTCGGCGAGCTCCACCCCTGTGACGCGGCCGCCGGCGGTCTCGACTCGGACGACCTGACAGCCAAACCGGAAGATGGCACCGTGCCGTTGGGCGGCGACCATCAGGTTGTGGGCTGCCAATTGCGGGTCATCCACAAACCCGGCGTCGGGCGTGAGGTAGGCCTCGATCCGGCCGTTGGGCTCCGCCCAAAAGCGCTCGTCGTCGACTGCGCTCGGAGGCCAGTACTTCCCGGTATCGAGGGCCGGATAGCGGCCGGCGATCTGGTCGGCGTCAAGCTCCTCGTAGGGCACGCCGACTTTGTCGAAGAGGGCGGTGACCCGCTCTTTGCGCCCGCTTCCGGGCGGGTCGATGATGAGCGCGCCGGGCTGGTAAAAGCGGGCCAAGCCCGACTCGTCGGATCCCCCGAGGAACTCCTCCCATTGGGACCAGAGATGCTTGGCCTCCCACGCGGCGACGACGCCGTCGAGCGTCGAATAGTGGAATCGGATGATGGCCGAGCTCGAGCTGGTCGACCCCGCTCCCGCGGCCGGGCCCTTGTCCAGGACCACGACCGAGCGCCCCGTACGTGCGAGCGAGTAGGCGATCGAGCAGCCCATGACGCCGGCGCCGACGATGAGGATGTCTGCGTCCATCGCCGTCTAAATCGCCTCTGCGCGTGACGTCCCGACGCCGGAGTCGCCCGCGAGGAGATCCCCGGTCTCGGGGTCGCGCGCGACACCGACCCAGTAGCCGTCGTGGAAGCGGCGGTCTTCGTCGGTGAGCTCGGTCACCAACACTCCCTGGGCTCGTACGGCGTCGAGGAAGGCCGGCTCATGCCAGCCGCCCCCCACCGCCGTGCTCATGCCCCCGGGACCGGGTGTCGTGCGCATGAAGCCTCTCGCGTCGACGGCTTGCTTGGGGTCGACGCCGTGGTCTAACACGTCCACAACGCACTGCAGCGTGCGCTCGTGCAGGCCGGCGCCAATGGAGCTCGAGACCAGTCGCAGCGTCCCGTCCTCCACGCAGACGAAGGGGTTGGTCGGATCCGGGAGTCGGGCCCCCGGCCCGGCCATCGCCACCTGAGCCTGCTGGAAGCTGGCCGAATCCGGGATCGAGATCCCATCGACGAAGATGCCGGTGCCGCCCCAGATCACCGTGTTGATGCTCTGAACGATGGAGCAGCCGTTGCCCTCCTCGTCGACGCATACGACCCCGGCCGAGTGCTTGGGCTCGTCGGCGGGGAGCAGGCCCATCATTTGAGCGAGCGTCCGGTCAAACCCGCCGTCCTTGACCATCTCCCAGAGCAGCGCCGACGTCTCGGGCCGAGCGCGACTCTCGGGGGACAGATCGATGCCCGGGAAGACGGCTTCGAGCACGGGCGGCGAAAGGAACGACAACATCATGGTCCGCGTGATCCGAATGAAGGCGGCGAAGGCCGCGGGGTCCTTGTGGTAGTCGATGCCGGCGAGCCCGGCCGCCTCGGCCATGGCCAGCGCCTCGACCGTGTTGACTCCCCCGGTCGCCGGCAGGGCATGGGCGTAGACGTCATACCCGTTGTGGGAGGCGTGGATTGGTTCGTGCCAGATGACCTCGTACTTGGCCAGATCTTCAAGGGTCATCAGTCCACCTTCGGACTGGACGGCCTCTACCAGTCGGGCCGCCCACGGGCCCGTGTACATGTAGCTCGCACCCTCCTTGGCGACTCGGCGCAAGGTCTCGGCCAGAGCGGGCTGGCACAGCACGTCGCCGAGCTCATACCAAGACCCGTCCGGCTTGGTGAACACGGCCTTCGTCTCCGGCCGCCGCGACAGGACGGGTCGGCGCTGCCCGATCTCCTCGGCCGCCTCGGGGCTGACCGGCACGCCGGTCTCCGCGAAGTAGATGGCGGGCGCGAAGAGCTCGCCGAAGGGAAGCTTGCCGAAACGATCATGGGCCGCCTGGACGCCGGCCATGAATCCGGGCACCAGCGTCGCTCGCCCGCTCGGCTCGCTGCCGTAGGGGTCGGCGAGCGGGTTGGCGATACCGGGGATGGACATCGGGTCGGTGTCACCGAGGATGGTGTTGTAGGCGGCGTTGAGTGAGTACACCTTGCCGGTCGCCGCTTCGAAGTAGACCATCGTCAAGATGCCGGCGTAGGAGATCGCTGATCCGAAGTTGACGGCGATCTGGGCCAGAGCCGTCGTCAGGGCGGCGTCGACGGCGGAGCCCCCCTGCTCGAGGGCAGCCCGACCGGCTCGCACGGCGGGCGCTCCGCTCGTCCCGGCGATGGCACCGCGCCGACCGCGGGCCAACGGATGGCTATTGACGGTCTCGTCGTCCCAGACAGCGGCGGCCTCTTTGTTGAGATAGCGCGTCAGCTCGGCCGCTCCCCATCGTTCGGGGTTCAGGTCGACTGCGGTGGCGTCGGGCATGAAAAGTCCTTCCAGTGTCTGGGCGTTATTCGGAGCCGGCCTCGGCCGGAGCCTCGGGTGCGGGCATGTAGCGGCGGAACCACGTCAGCACCCGCACGGCGACATCCAGGGCGGCCGGGAACTGGCGGACGCCGTGACCTTCGCCGGGGTAGAGCACGACCTCGGTCGGGGCTCGCCCGTGCTCGACGAGGGCCCGGTGGAACTCGACAGCCTGGGTCGGCGGCGTGCATCGGTCCTCGAGACCGGCGATGTGCAGGGTGGGCGTCGTCACCTTCGCCGCGAAGGTGAGCGGGCTCCGATCCCAGTATTGACCACCCAACCGCGCGGGATCGTCGTCGAGGAAAAGGGCATCGAAAAAGCCGATGTTGGACGTGAAGTGTTGGCTCTGCCAGTCGGTGACGGGGGCCATGGGGATGGCCGCCGCGAACCGCTCGGTCTGGGTGACGAGCCAACTCGACATGAAGCCGCCGTAGCTCCCACCGGTGACCCCGACACGTGCCGTGTCGGCGATCCCCTCAGCGACAAGGTGATCGACGCCGGACAAGAAGTCGCCCACGTCGTCGCCCATCCCGCCGAGGACCATGCGAGCGAACTCCTGGCCGCGGCCACTGCTCCCCCGTGGATTGGGGTTGAGCACGGCGTAGCCTTTGGCGACCAGAAACGCGATGGGGGCATGGAACTGAAGGACCCACTTGTTGCGCCAAGCCCACACCGGACCGCCGTGGACGTGCACGACGAGCGGGTAGGGGCCCGGTCCCTTGGGGAGCAGGAGCAGCCCCTGGATCTCGAGCCCGTCGGGTGCTGACCAACTGACGGCCTTGGCCTCGCCCACCTGTGAGCGCAGCCAGCGCCCGCCCTCGTGATCCAGCGAGGCCACTGTCTTCAACGCCCCGCCCCGGACGGTGGCGATCTCCGGATAGCGGTCCCAGCTCTCGGCGATCAGGCACATGCCCCCGTCCGGCAGCGGCCAGGCTTCCGGATACCGGCCGCCGCATGTCTCCTGGCTGGCCCACAGCTCGGTCGCTTTGTTTTCACGCACGAGCAGATCGCCGGCCACCGTGTCGAGCCCACGCTGCCCGATGAAAAACAGCGTGTCGTCGTCACGCCACACGTGGAAGGTCACATCGACGCCGAGCGTGTCCAACGTCCGTCGATCGCCGGTCGCCACATCGACGACCACGAGGTCGCCGGCCAAGACCTGGCGGTCACTGCTGAACGCTTCGATCACCGCCACCTCGCTACCGCTCGGTGAGCAGCTCGGTACGCCCATCTGGACCTCGGACGCCAACAGCGGCCGGGTCTCTCCGGTGGCGGCGTCGACAACGATCAGCCTGGCCTTGTACCACGCGTCCTCGCCGGGCTGATCGGTGACGACGGCGGCTATCGCGGTCGGTCCGGCCCAACAGGCCTCCCAGATGGTGACGCCCGGCCGCGAGAGTCGCTGGATGCTGCCCGTCGCCCGATCCCAGATCCACAGGGTGCGCCACGACTCCGACCGCACGGCCTCCTCGACCTGCGGCACCCACGGGGGCAAGTCGGTGCCGGTGGAGATGTTGACGCCCGATCCTTGCCCGCCGGCGCGGTCGGCGCCGAGGCCCGCCAGTCCGATCAACAAACGGGAGGCGTCCGGCGACCAGGCGAAGTACTCGACGGTCCCGTCCAAGGCGCCGACCGGGCGAGCATCGGCGACGGTGCCGGTCTCGAGCACGTAGACCTGAGCGATGCCGGCCGCGGCCCGATCCGACAGGAAAGCGAGGGCCGTGCCATCTGGCGACCACCGGGGGAAGTTGTCCTCCGAAGTCCCGGCCGTCACGTCACTGATGACACCGGTTTGGAGATCGACGGAGCAGAGGTGGCCGTGAGGTACCCCCTCGAGCTTGTCGATGACGGTGCCGGTGAATGTTGCCGACTGCCCGCTCGGGTGGGGGTGCAGGCCGACGGCGCCGCTCACCTGGCCAAACGCCGGACTGTGCAGCCGCTGATAGAAGTCTTCGACCTCAGTCCAGACGGCCGAACCGCGCAGGTCCCGATCCACGCTCGTCTCCCTCGTGTGTGGTGGCGCCGACTCTATGGTCGGGCCTCCCCGCGCGCTTCTGCCTAGCGACGCATTGTCCCAATGACGATTGCGACGGATGTCTAGCCGGACCGGGGTCCGGCGCTCCTATCCTCACCGTCCGTGGCCACGGTCATCGCCCGTCTCTCCGTCGAGGATTTCGACGGTTGGTTTGTCGAGTACGAGCACATGCATCCCGTGCGGGCGGCACAGGGGGAGCGCGGCCACGTCCTCTACCGCGACCCCGAGGACCCCCACGCGGTCATCGTCATCTTCGAGTGGGACGATCTGGCCCACGCCCGCTCCTACTTCGGCAGTCCCGAGCTGGCGGCCAGCGTCAGTCGCGCCCAGGGTCGGGCCGCCCCCGCCGTCTGGTACCTCGAGCCCGCCTAGCCGCCGCCTGGTTGGGTCGGCCGCGGCCCTACAACCCCGCCCCCGCGCTCATGGAACGTACGGTTTAAGGGTTCCGCGACGCTAAACCGTACGCGCCATGAGCGCTCGCCGGCCCGCCGCGCTCATGACACTGGTCGTTCAGGGCCCTCGAGGGGTATTGAGTGGGTGATGGGCTGCCCCGGCGCCTCGGCCGGCGCCCCAGCCCCGGCGCCCGGCCCCCCGGCCCCCCGGCCCGGCGGCCGGGGCCGCGGCGAGCGACGCGGCCAGCCGGGCCTAGCCGACGTCGACGTCGACGTCGGCGGCGTCGGCGTCGGCGGCCGGGGCGCCGGCGAGCGACGCCGCCAGCCGGGCCATGAACCGGTCGCACGCGTCGAGCTCCTCCAATGAGATGAACTCATCGGGCTGATGCCCCTGCATCATCGACCCCGGTCCGCACACGGCGACCGGCATGCCGGCTTCTTGGAGGATCGACCCGTCGGTCCCGAAGGCGATGGCCGCATCGGACCCCTCGATGCCCAGGCTTTGGAGGAGGTTTCTGACCGCCAGGTTGCTCGAAGGATCCAGGGCGGGGATCGAGGCCGTCACCGACGTCTCGATGCTGGCGTCCGGGGTGACGGCAAGGAGGCGCGGGAGGATCTCGTCGCGGGCGAACGACTCGAAGTTGCGTTGGATGGCCTCGATGTCCTCGCCGGGCACCCCGCGGTATTCCCAGACGAACGAGCAGGTCCGGGGCACGATGTTGAGTGCCTGCCCGCCGGCGATGGTGCCCACGTTGATCGTCGTGTAGGGCGGCGTGAAGGCGGGGTTGTGGACCCCCTCGGCCGCCAGCCGCGAAGCCGTATCCTCCAAGTAGGTCACGAGTCGTGCCGCGGCCATGACCGCAGAGACGGCGAGGTCGGTGCGGCTGGAGTGGGCGTCGAGCCCGGTGACGGTGGTGCGCAGGACTCGCACCCCTTTGTGGGCTTGGACGACCTGCATCGAGGTGGGTTCGCCGATGACGACGGCGGCGACCGGCGGCATCGTCGTCAGGTGTCGGGCGAGGGCCGGGGCGCCATGGCAGCCGACCTCTTCGTCGTAGCTGAGGGCGAGGATGACCGGGCGTTGCAGGTCGGCGGCGAGGAAGGTCGGGACGGCGGCCAGGCTGGCGGCGATGAACCCCTTCATGTCGGTCGTCCCTCGTCCGTAGGCGCGTGTGCCGTCATCGGACAAAGACAGGGCGAAGGGCGGACGGGTCCAGGGCTGGCCGTCCACCGGGACGGTGTCGGTGTGCCCGCACAGGACGACGCCGCCCTCGTGGGAAGGCCCGATTTGGGCGACGAGGCCGGCCTTGACGCCAGCAGCGTCCGGCACGCGCGAGCTGGCCACGCCGAGGTCGCCGAGGTAGGTCTCGACCCACTCGATGAGTTCGAGGTTGGAGTTGCGCGACGTCGTGTCGAAGCCGACGAGCCGCTCCAGAATGCCGAGGGTGTCCAACCCCGAGAGGGTGCCCAAACCAGAGGGGGTATCCAACGCGACGCGACCCCTATCCGAGGATCTTGGCCGCGCCGTAGCCGGCGTCGAGTTGCTGGCCCCGGCTGAAGCGGTCCGGGCTGAATTGGGCCAGGCCCGGGTCGACCGCACCACCGGTGATGAGGTCGGCGAGATGGCCGCCCATCGCCGGCGCCCATTTGAAACCGTGGCCGGCGGTGCCGGCGATGATGAAGATCCCGTCGTCGACCGCGCCGGCGACCGGCTGCCAGTCCGGGGCCACGTCGTAGAGCGCCGCGTACCCGCTGAACGCCTCCGACTCCTCCAGGTTGGGGAGTCGGCCGACGGTCGCCATGGTGATCCGCAACTGCTCGGCCGGCGCCAACTCCTGATCGAAGTCATCAGGGTCGACGTGGTCTTCCTCCCACAGCGTGCCGACCAGGTATTGGGCGTGGAGCTCGGGCTTGAAGTAGATCCCGTCGGGGATCGACGCCCACACGAACGGCACCTCGACGGCGTCGCCCCAGCCGTAGGTGGCGATGATGTGGCGCTCGGCCCACAGCGGCAGCTCGACGCCGATGAGCCCGAGCAGCCCTGCCGACCACGGCCCGGCGGCCAGCAACACCGCCCCGGCTTCGATCACGTCACCGCTGGCTGTCGTCAGCGCGAAGGTCCGGCTCGGCCGGCGCGAGATGCCGGTCACCGTGGTCATGCGGCGAAGGTCGGTGCCGAGCTGGATCGCTCGATTGAGCATGCCGTTGGTCGTGCCGGCCGGATCGGCGTGGCCGGCGATCGGCTCCCACGCGCCCCACTCGATGCCGTCCAGGTCAAACATGGGGAACTCACGCGCCAGTTGGTCAAAGGAGAGAACCTCGGTCTTGGTGCCCAGCTCGTTGAGTCGAGCGGCGACCGTGTGAAGCTTGGGGCCGTCCTCGGCGGCGTGGAGGAAGAGGGCGCCGCAGGGGACGTATCGGGCCTCGCCGCCGTGGGTCCACTCGGTGAAGTTGCGGAAGAGCTCGACTGACTCACGCGTCGCGGTCGCCAGGAACTCGTTGACGTAATAGCCCCGCAGCACGGCGCTCGATCGACCGGTCGGGCCGCTCGCCGGCGTGGCCTTTTCGAGGACCACCGTCGACACGCCCCGCTCGGCCAGATGCATCGCCGCCGAGGCCCCGTGGACCCCCGCGCCCACGATGGCCACGTCGTAGATGCTCACCCGCTGCGCCTCCTTGGACGGGAACCCTGGTCGCCGCCTGGGCCCAGATTACGGGACCACCCCCGAGCGGGTCGTTCGACTGGAGTCGCTTCCGACCGGTCAGTATTTCGTCACATGACGGCACAGCACGGGATGGCCGCTTCGTAGGGTGGCCGACCATGACTTCCGGGCGGACCCTGTTGGCCTGCGTCAAGTACGTGCCCGTCGGGGGTCAGGGTCTACGGGTCGCCAACGGTGAGTTGACGCGTGACGGCCTGGCCCACGGTCTCGATCCGATCAACGAGGTCGGTCTCGAATGGGCGTTGCAGGCGCGCGAGGCGGGAGCGGTCGACCGGGTGGTCGCCGTGACCCTCGGGCCCCCCGAGGCCATCGACGCGTTGCGCAAGGCGCTGGCGATGGGTGCCGACGAGGCGGTCTTGGTGACCGACGAGGCCTTTCGCGGCGCCGGCGTGCGCGCCACGGCAGCGGCCGTGGCTGCCGTCGCCCTGCGGGTCGACGCCGGTGTTGTCGTTGCCGGTTACGAGAGCGCCGATGGTTCGTCGGGCGCCGTCCCTGCTGCCACCGCTGCCCTTCTGGGATGGCCGCTCGTGAGCAGGCTCATGCAGGGCGAAGTCAGCGGCGGCCTGCTGCGCGGCCAGCGTGATCTCGGCCATGGCATCGAGAACGTCGAGGCCGATCTGCCCGCCGTCGTGTCGGTCGTCGAGGGTTGGGTCACCCCCCGCTACCCGAAGCTCAAGGACCTGTTGCGGACGAAGGCGGCCACGGCCACGACATGGTCCGGCGAGGACCTCGGCATCACCGCCGGCCCGCCCACAGAGACGGTCGTGCGCCTCGTCGAGGTACCCCGGCCGCCGAAGGCGGCGCGCGTCCTCTCGCTCGAAGATGGTGTCGACGAGTTGCTGGCCATGTTGGCCGGAGCCGATCGTGGCTGAAGCGATGTTCACCGTTGTTGCGTCCGAGGAGAATGTGGCCGATCGGTTGCTCGGTCTGGTCCCTCCGACCTCACCCGTTCGCGTGGTGCTGATCGGCACTCTCGGCGAGCTGTCACCGTCGTGCGCGGCGCTCCCGGCCGATGAGCTGATCCGCTCCTCGCTCCCTCTCGACGCGCCGGCCGATGTCGCCGGCCCCGTCCTGCGGGATCTGGTCGAGCAGAGCTCGGTGGTGCTCCTTGATTCGAGTCAGGCCAGCAGGGATCTGGCCGGGTGGTTGTGCGCCGTATCCGATGTGGCTCTCGTCTGGGCGGCTGACGGGCTGCGGAGTGTCGATGGCGGCATCGAGGTTGACCGCGTCGTTGCCGGAGGCAACTACCGACTGGTGCATCGGGTCGCTGTCGGCCGCACGGCGGTGGTGCTCGCCAAGCCGACACAAGCCGCATCGACGCAGGGTCGGGTGCGGGCCGCCGCGGCGCGGGTGAGCGTGCTCGACACCGTGGCCCCGACCCCGCTGGTGCGGTCGAGCGCGGTGGATGGCCACGGGACCGGAGGGGGCGTTCCCCTCGCCGCGGCCCGCACCGTCATCAGCATCGGTCGTGGGATCGGGAGCGCTGACCGGGTCGCTACGTACCGGGAGTTGGCCGACCGGCTGGGCGCCGCCTTGGGGGCGTCGCGCGTGGTCGTCGACTCCGGTTGGGTTCCGTTCTCACACCAGGTTGGTCAGACCGGTACCGCTGTCGCGCCGGAGCTGTACGTCGCCTTCGGCATATCGGGTGCCATTCAACATCTGGCCGGGATGCGGTCCAGCCAGACGGTCGTCGCCATCAACACCGACCCCGAGGCCCCCATCATCCAGCTCGCCGATCTGGTCATCAGGGCTGACGCCAACGATGTGGCCGACGCCCTCCTCAAGAGGCTGACCGAGGCCTAGGCCTCCCGGGCGATCGACGGGCGGGCCGGGCTGCGATCGTGAGGGTGCAGGCCGGCGATGCGGGCCAGCTTGAGGCCGAGGTGCATAGCGAGGCGATCCTCGCCGTTGCGCAGATCGGCGCCGGCGATCTCCTCGATCTTGTGCAGGCGGTAGTAGAGGCTGGCGCGGTGGAGGTTGAGGGCGGCGGCCGTCGCCTTGGCGTCACCGGCGAGGTCGAGGTAGGTCTCGAGGGTCTCCACGAGACTGTCTCCGCGATCGGCGGCGAGAAGCCGGGCCAGGCCCGGGTTGACGACATCGGAGACGACTTCGTCGACGGGTATCTGGGAGAGCAGCCGGTAGATGCCCAGGCGGGACCAGGCGGCGATCGGGCCGAACGTCCGGATGATGCGCGTCACCCGGACCGCTCGCAGGGCCTGTCGGTAGGACACGACCGCGTCGGTGAGCGAGGTCTGGGTGTCGCCGATCCCGACGGCCAGCTCGTCCGAGCCGACTCGGGCGAGGGCTTCGCAGGCGACTTGGTGGAGCTGCTCCCCGAGGCCGGTCACCCCGTCGGCGGGCAGGGCGGCGTCAGTCGTGGCGACAAGAAGGAGCCCATGATCAGGACGAACGAGATGGAGGCGGTGCCGTGGGCTCAGCGAGTGACGGATCTGGTCGAGTGCCGCGCCCATCGCCATGCGTGATGGCTCGTCGACGTCTTCGCCGGTGAGCGTGGCCGGACGCACAACGAGGACGGCCACCGGGGCCTTGGCGACGAACAGATCACCTTCGACCAGCTGGTGGGCGGCGTGGGAGCGCAGCTCGGCGTCGTCGGCCAGCAGGTCGCGCAGCAGCTCCCGCTCGCGGCCGACCTCGAGCTCGGTGATGAGCATTTCGCGGTAGAGGACCGAGCCGACGGTCTCGGCCGTTGCCGCCAAGACCCCGAGGTCGGCATCGGCGAAGGTCTGATCGCTGTCGATGAGCCAGAGGTAGCCGAGAAGCTTGCCCTGGGCCCTGATCGGCGCCACCACCCTCGACTCCATGCCGAGGTCCTCGCGGCCTGGGATCCGGACGCCACCCTCGGCCTCGGCGATACCGAGGCCCATCACGTAGCGCCGGGCGTTGTCCGGCGCTTCTTTGGCCAGGATCGAGGCCTTCCGGACGTCGTCGATCTGACCTACATGCCGGCTGTAGGCCAGGAGACGTAGTTGACGATCGTCGACGGCGACGGCGCGATCCAGACGGCTGGCGAGGGCATCGACGATGCGTTGCAACTCGTTGACCATCTCCCCACGTTACGCGCCCATGGGTAAAGCGCCCGCCGGACGGGTAGAGAGTACGCATGTGGATCGCCATCGTCGCCCTGGTCGTGTTGCTGATGGTGGTGGTCCTGCTCGAGATGCTCCGACGCCGGCGACGGAGCGGTGGCATCATCGCCGCCCCCCGCAGGAAGCACTGACGCCGTGGCTGTCCTCCTACTGGCATCGAAGCTCGTCCATCTTCCGGTTGTGAGCGTGGACTCCGGCGAGGACGTGGCCGAGATCAAAGACGTGATCTACAGCCCGGAGGAAGGCCGGCTCCTCGGTTTCACCCTCAACAAGCGGGGCTTCCTCAAGGGTCGAATGAGCGAGGTCTTGCCGACGGAGCTGGTCCACGCCGTGGGTGAAGCCGCCGTGATGATCGACAACGACGCCTGCCTGATCGACCCCAGCGCTGCCTCCGACGATGTCGCCAAACCGCCGGCCAATCGCAACGTGCTCGGCAATAGCGTGGTGACGGATGGCGGCGTACGACTCGGAGTCGTCACCGATCTCGTCCTCGAGTTGGGCCGCTCCTTCGCCGTTACGGGATATCAGGTCAAAGCAGAGGACGGCTCGCACCGGTTTGTGCCCCTCCTCTCCCAACTGGCGGTGAGTGGTGACGTGCTGATGGTGCCAGCAGCGACAGAGGAGTTCATCCGGGAGGAGCTGTCCGGCTTCGAGCTGGCCGTCGACAAATTCCGGGCCCAGACGGGACACGGGGCGGGGCACCCTTCATGAGCACGGCGAGTTTCGTGAGCGTGAGAGGTCAGCCGGTGCTGAGCCGGACCACCGCCGAGAAGGTCGGCAACGTCGATCGCCTCATCGTCGACATCAAGACGGGCCGGGTCACGGGCGTGGTGATCGGCCAGGGCCGTCACGCCCAGGTCGCCGACTGGGGCGCCATTACCGGCGTCGGCCCCGACGCCGTCGTGATCGACTCCGAGGCCCACCTCGCCGACGAGCAGCAGCCGTCCTTACCGGACCTGTGGGGCAGGCGTCTGCTCACGGATCTCGGCACCGCGGCCGGCATGGTGACCGACGTGATCTTCGACGCCGAGACCGGCGCGCTCCAAGAGGTCGTCGGCGACAACGAAGTCTTCGGTCCGACCCGTTTGTTGGGGCTCGGCTCGTACGCCCTCGTGGTACGGGACGCCGCCAGCGGCGGCTGAGTCCGGTGGCGCTTCACAACGGGAGAGCCAAACCCGCCGGCCAGGCTCGGCGGCACAGCACCAACCCGATGGTGGTCGACGCCAACCCGATGGTCACGTCAGACGTCACCCCGCCACGGGAGAGGCTCGGCCCCAACCCGGTACCTCCCGACGTGGCGTATCAGTTGGTGCACGACGAGCTGTTACTTGATGGCAATGCCCGTCTCAACTTGGCCACATTCGTCACGACGTGGATGGAGCCCCAAGCAGCGCGCCTGATGGCGGAGTGCGTCGACAAGAACATGATCGACAAAGACGAGTACCCGCAGACCGCCGAGCTGGAAGGGCGCTGCGTCACCGTCCTCGCCGACCTGTGGCACGCCCCGGACGCCGCCGACGCCGTCGGCTGCTCGACGACCGGCTCGAGCGAGGCCTGCATGCTGGCCGGCCTGGCTCTCAAGCGCCGGTGGAGCAACGCCTGGAGCAACGCCCGGAGCAACGCCGGGAGCAGGGCCGGGGGAGCCGCCCGCGGCGGCCGACCCAACCTGGTGATGGGCGCCAACGTCCAGGTCTGTTGGGAGAAGTTCTGCAATTACTGGGAGGTCGAGGCCCGCGTCGTGCCGATGGAGGGGGACCGGTTTCACCTCAACGCCGCCGAGGCTGTGTCGCTCTGCGACGAGGACACGATCGGTGTCGTCGCCATCTTCGGATCCACGTTCGATGGAAGCTTCGAGCCTGTCGCCGCCATCGCCGCCGCCCTCGACGACCTTCAGGCGAGGACCGGTCTCGACATCCCCATCCACGTCGACGGCGCCTCAGGCGCCATGATCGCTCCGTTCCTGGATCCGGACCTGGTGTGGGACTTCCGGCTCCCCCGTGTTGCGTCGATCAACACGTCGGGACACAAGTACGGGCTCGTGTACCCGGGCGTCGGTTGGATCATCTGGCGCGACCACGACGCCCTCCCCGAGGAGTTGGTCTTCAGGGTCAACTACCTGGGCGGGGAGATGCCGACCTTCGCCCTCAACTTCTCTCGACCCGGGGCCGAGGTCGTCGCGCAGTACTACACGTTCCTGCGTCTGGGACATGAGGGCTTCCGTGTGGTGCAGCAGGCGGCGAGGAATGTAGCCACGGCGTTATCGGCCGGGATCGCCGGGCTCGGCCCGTTCCGGCTGCTGACCAAGGGCGACGAGCTGCCCGTGTTTGCCTTCACGACCACCGCCGACATCGCCTTCGACGTCTTCGATGTCTCACTCCGCCTGAAGGAACGGGGCTGGCTTGTCCCTGCCTACAGGTTCCCAGCCAACCGCGAGGATCTGGCTGTGCTTCGGGTCGTGTGCCGCAACGGCTTCACGCACGATCTCGCCGGGATGCTCCTCGACGATCTCCGGGCTGCGGTCGCACAACTCGCCGCTCCCCTGCCACCGCGGCCGGCGCGAGACGCCACGGCTTTCCACCATTGAGGGTCGGTCAGACGGTGACCGGGGCCGCTGATGCGCCGAATCGTCGGACCAGCTCGATGAGTGCGAACTCAGCGATCGCGACGAGGAACTTTGCCAGCAACGCTGCCAAAACCTCCTCCATGGGTGACCTCCTTGATCGGTTGGGAAGTAGTCGCCCGGGCGCAGTGTGGCGGTCGCCGATGACGTGACGGCGATCTTTGGGCAAACGGCAGATGAAGCTCAGGCAAACGACGCCGAGGCGTTTGGCCCTCATCCGGAAGTCGGCACCGGGGGGCCGAGGCTTTGGTCAGGCCCTGCCCTCGTATACTTGGCCAAT
>Ga0302325_10003814_pt1 | contig 35245 bp, 29 predicted proteins | sample Palsa_T0_2_FD_201948 | JGI IMG/M metagenome (GOLD analysis project Ga0302325, IMG submission 201948) | Peat permafrost microbial communities from Stordalen Mire near Abisko, Sweden - Palsa_T0_2 | ecosystem: Environmental > Terrestrial > Soil > Palsa > Peat permafrost | place: Sweden: Abisko...
GGATAACTAGGTGTGATCCTCAAAGGTGCCGTCGCCCAGGTTCATATAAAGCGAATCCGTATCTCCGGCGAAGTTGGTCTTCACAATATCCAGCAGGCCGTCGCGGTTGAAATCCCCGAGCGCTACGCCCATGCCAGCCTGCGGCTTGCCGTCCGGCGAATAGGCAATCCCTGCCTCGATCGCCACATCCTTGAAAGTCCCATCCTTCTGATTCTGGTAGTAAGTCGCGGCGGTCGAGTCATTGGCCACATAGATATCCGGCCAGCCGTCGTTATCGATATCTCCCACCGCGACCGATAAGGCATAGGTACCGATCGTATCCCACATCCCTGTCTTCTGGCTTACGTCTGTAAACGTGCCATCGCCGTTGTTGCGATAGAGCAGATTCTTGCCGCCCAATAACCCCGGCGGCCCGCAGGCAACGGTGATTCCCTTGTAGGCACAGCCTGCATCTTCAGGCAGCGGAGCCGTTTTCACATCGAAGTCGATATAGTTTCCGACAAACAAGTCGAGATGCCCATCTTTGTCATAATCCAGAAACGCGCATCCCGAATTCCAGCGCAATTTCGGCTGCAACAGCCCTGCTTCTTTGGTTACCTCGGTAAAAGTCCCATTGCCGTTATTCCGGTACAGCGCATTCTGCCCGTAGTAACTTACAAATAAGTCATTCCAGCCATCGTTGTTATAGTCGCCCACGCAGCAACCCTGGCCCCAGCCAGTGCGCGTCAGGCCCGATTTGGCAGTAACATCGGTAAAGGTTCCATCGCGATTGTTCTTGAATAAGTGGCAGACTGGCTCCTGCCCCTTGGGAAAACCCTCAAGCCTCCAGCCATTGACCAGGAAGATATCCAGCCAGTCGTCTTGGTCGTAGTCAAAGAAAGCCACGCCGCAGCCGGTCGTTTCAAGCAGATACTTATTCTTGTGCTCTCCGCCGTAGATAGTCTTTACGTTGAGGCCGGATTCCTTGGCCACATCCACAAAGCTCAATCCCAACGGCGTTCCGGCGATCGGCGAGTTCAGCGCCACGGCCTTGGGCTGCGCCTCATACGACGGCCGCTCCATGCCTGCAGGGGGCTTTTGTTGTCCTGTGGCCTGCGCAAGACCGGGCCGGGCCAGCCGCAGCACATCTTCGAGCGTCAGCACCAGCGCCGTCCGTGACAGCGATTTCAGAAACCCTCTTCGCGACCAGCTCAAACCAGATCTCCCGCAGCGATGCATTCGTCACGAAGAATACCAGCCTTGATTCGAGGCTGGATCTGAATCAGTCCTAGCTAATCGCTCATTCGAGCCGAGAGCTTCACTCCGGAAGCGTGGGAGAAAGCCCCATTCCAGCTCGCAGTGCCTCGGCCTTCACGCGATCCATTGCCTGCTTGCGGAGGATCAATGGAGCGAGAAGCAAGCCAACGCCGGGAATTGCAATCCCCCAAGAATGCTGCATCGTGGCCGTGATGAAAATCGCTACCTCTGCTGCAAACCAGCTATAAGTCTCGATAACCTGCGTCCGGTTTGGCTTAGTCTTTTCTTGTCCTACATAAGTCATCTTGGGGCGCATCGAATGGTACTTGACTTCTCCAGTCGGCCGAATGCGCTTGCTGTGGATGGGCACAATTGGAAGATACAGAAAAATGAACCACAGAGTAGTAACATACGACCCGTCGGCACGAAACTCGCGCTGACCATAATTCATCGTGCCGATGCCTCGGATTGTGAAGGCCATAGCCGCCGTTCCTCCAAACGCACTCTTGCTGAGATAAGTTCCCAGCTTACAACAACTTCGCCGCATCCTTGGCGAAATAAGTCACGATAAAATCCGCCCCCGCGCGCCGAATCCCGATCAGCGACTCCAGCATGGCCCGCTCCGGCTCCAGCCAGCCTTTTTGAAAGGCCGCCTGCAGCATCGAATACTCGCCTGAAACCTGGTAAGCGCCCACCGGCACATCGAACCGCTCCCGCGCCGCGCGAATTACATCGAGATAGGGCATCGCGGGCTTCATCAAGATCATATCCGCGCCCTCGGCCAGGTCCAGCTCGATCTCCCGCATTGCCTCGCGCGCATTCGCGCCATCCATCTGGTAGCTGCGTCGGTCGCCAAATTGCGGGGCAGAATCGGCCGCCTCTCGGAATGGCCCATAAAACGCCGACGCGAATTTCGAAGCATAGCTCAAAATCGGCGTCTGTTCCAGCTCCGCCTCGTCGAGCGCCCGCCGAATCTCCGCTACACGCCCGTCCATCATGTCGCTGGGAGCGACGATGTCCGCTCCAGCCCGCGCCAAACTGGCCGCCGTCCGCCCCAACACGTCCACCGAAGCATCGTTCTCTACTTCGAAGCCGTCAGCGGTCTCGACCACCATGCCGCAATGCCCATGGTTGGTGTACTCACACAGGCAAACATCGGCAATCAGCACCAACTTCTTAGCCGCGGCGGTGCTCTTGAGCGCCCGCAATCCCTGCTGAACGATTCCCTCGTCGTCCCACGCGCCCGTCGCCTGTTCGTCCTTGGTCTCCGGCAAGCCAAACAACAAGAGGCCGCCCAGGCCAAGCTGCGCAGCCTCTTCCGCTTCCTTCACCGCCTCATCCACGCTCAGGTTGAAGACTCCCGGCATCGACCCGATCTCGCGCCGCACGCCCTCGCCAGGGCAAAGAAAGAGCGGATAGATCAGTTGCCCAGGCTCCAGACGAGTCTCCCGCACCAGCGAGCGAAGCGCCTCAGTCCGGCGTGTCCGGCGCATGCGAATCAGAGGAAAATCCATCCCTCGATTCTAATCCGCAACCAGCGAGAGCGTTCTGTTCCCTGGTCCCTGTTCCCTGTCTTTATCGCGCCATCGCCTCATACCCAGCCGCATTGGGAGCATTGAGCAGCACCACCAGCGTCCAGATTCCCAGCGCCGTCCCCAGCAGCGGATGAAAGATCGCCAGGCACCCAGCCACAATCGCCACCCAGCGGCCCCAGGACGCCTTCTGCATCAGACCCACTCCCGCTGCCAGCGCCAACGCCACCTTTACGAAGAGTATGAATCGCGCAAACCGAAGAAAGACGAACGGCAACGACGGACCATCCCAGAACCGGTGCCCGAACCCGTGCCCCATCCAATATCCATTCCCGGGCCCAAAGCCGCCCAAATGCCCATTTGCCCACGCATGAGCAAAAACCAGCCCGAGCAGCCCGGTCAGCCCCACCAGCCCTGCGTAGACCATCCAGCCCACCGCCAGGGCATTGACCCGCCGCTCTACAACCGCCAGCGAAAACATCCCAGGAACGCTTGCCCCGTACGGGTAGGAACCGGGCGCAGCCGGCATACCCCATCCGCTCGCCAGCCCACACCGGGGACAGAACCCCCGCCCCGCCACCAAAGCCTGACCGCAGCCGCCGCAATACATAAGCGCCTCCAACCGTCCCATATCTTTCAAAGGGCACCAGCACTCGATGCATCGGATTACGCACCCGGAGCGGCGATTGTTCCCCCACTCTCCCAAACCTGACTGCTATTTCCGGCTCTTCGTTTCATGAAGCTGCAAGACACCCTGAATTTATCTGCAATTAGTTCAAAACAAGGATGACCTTGTGAAAGTTACCCCTGAATCCTTGGTAACACTCGCTCAAAAACCCTTCGATCCAGTGCTAACATCCACCCATGCGCTGGAAAGCCTGGATGGTAGGCTTGGGTAGCGCGTCCATTGCCTTGAGTTCGCTGTGCGGTTGTTCCTGGGAAGAGATTTTCCCATCCAATGTCCACACGCTTCCGAACGCCGTAGCCGTGGATCGTGCGCTGCGACTTTGCTCTCTCAGCGAAGGCGAGCAACCCTTCCATCTTGTCCTCGAAATCTCCCCACCCGGCCGCCCCGCCGGCTCCTCGCGCGGTCTGGATTCTCGCGGTCTTGATCCGCGCGTCCAGAATCTGCGAGCACACGTAGAGGTCTTCTGGCTTAACCCCATCACCTATCGCACCGAAATCCGCTCCGCAAGCTTCAGCCAGATCCGCATCGTCAACGGCAACGTGGTGGAGGAGCACGACACCGGCGATTTCTATCCGCGCTGGATACAGAACTTCGTCGACGCCATCCTCAATCCCGTTCCACAGGCAGCCAGGCTGGCCAAGGTCCCCGGCAAGATTCCCATCGGAACCAGCTCCCACGCCTGCATCTCCAGCCCCACGCCGCCCGGCGCCGTCCCCGATGAAACGACAACGGCGCAAGTCTGCTTTCAAGACGCCGAGCCAAGACTTGCCAGCGGCATCGACTTTAGCCGCTCCGTCTGGTTCGACGACTTCGCCCCATTCGGCCAGCAGCAGATAGCAAGAACACTGGTCAACGATCTGCCCGCCAACGTCCTCGTCCAGGGCCATGTCACGCTCCTGGAGCCGCTCCCGAACGCGGATTACCCCTTGCTCAGAGCCAAGGAATTCACGCTCCCGTCCAAGCAGATCCGGACCGATTTGGTCTCCAGAACCACCGCACAGTCCTTGCTCAAATACGCGCCAGGTCAATCGTGGCGACAGGTCGACCTTGGCCCAACGGACATGCAGACCGGCGCGCAAATGACTGTATACATCCGCACCGATCGCTCCGGAAGAGTCCGCGAGGCCTACCGCGACCACAGCGACCAATTTGGCCTGCAGGACGCTGCCGTAGCCCGTGCGTTCACGCTCAAGTTCAAGCCTCTGACCGTCGGCGGCGCCCCTCGCCAGATGGAAGCGCCACTGGCCATGCCTTCCAAAGCCGCGCTGGCGCCGGGCCCGCCCATCGCTCCCCGGCGCTAAACTGTTGGATACTGTCGCTTCCGCGCAATCTGAGTCTACCCGGCTCGCAACCGGGCAACGCAGGCAGTGCCAAACTCACCAAGCCCAGTCGGCGCTACCATAAGCTCATGCCGTCCGCCGCAATCCTCACCGAGCCAGGCACCTTGCTCGACCCCATCCCCGCCCCGGTCGCACATCTCGACGCGGCAGCCCTCGAGTGGCAGCCGCTGCTATCCCTTGTCGCCAGCTACGCCGTCTCCCGCGTAGGCCGCGAAGGGCTGCTCGCCTTTTCTCCTTCCACGGAACAATCGTGGATTGAACAGCAGCATCAGCTCGTCGCGGAACTTCGCACGCTCATGAACTCCGGGGTGACCATCCCACTCGGAGGCCTCTTCGATCCCACGCAGCTTGCCGCTAAATCCCAGATTCCCGAAGCGGCCCTTGAACCCGCCGAGCTCCAATCTATCGCCCGCCTGGCCAACGATATCGGCGCCTGGCAATCCCTCTTGCGCAACCCTCCCAGCGGAATGCGGGTGCCCCAGGTCTCGTCTACCGGGGTCCCCAACGACAGGTCTTCGTCGTTGGGGTGGTCGAGACCTGGGAGCGGCGCTGACTTCGAAAACAGGCTCAGCCCCATCCAAGGCCTCATTGATCTCTCCGCCGCTCTCACCCAGAGCCTAAGCCCGCTCGCCGAGTCGATTCAGCGCAAGCTTCTCCCCGACGGCACACTCGCCGATGACGCCAGCCCCGAGCTCTCCCGCATCCGCAACGAGCAGCAGCGCCAGCAGCGGGTCATCGAAGAGAGCCTGCGCGCCGCCCTACGCAAGCTCTCCGCCGCCGGGGACACTCAGGACGACCTCATCACCATCCGCGGCGACCGCTTCGTGATTCCAGTCAAAGCCGAGCAAAAGCGCCGAGTCTCCGGAGTAGTCCATGGAGCCAGCTCTTCGGGCCAAACAGTGTATGTCGAGCCGCTGGAGACGATCGAGCAGAACAACGAACTGGTCCGTCTGCTCGAAGAAGAGCAAGCTGAAATCCACCGCATCTTCGTCGCCCTCACACGCCTGGTCGGCACCTATGCCGAGTCCCTCGTAGCCGGCGCGCGCGTCCTCGCCATGATCGACACCCTCCAGGCCCGGGCTCGATTCAGCGCCGACTACGATTGCACGCGCCCTGTCTTCTCCGCCGAGTTATTCCGCCTCGAGTCCGCCCGCCATCCGCTCCTCGAAAAGCGCCTCAAGGCCAGCGGCGGCCAGATCGTCCCGTTTACCCTTCAACTCGAATCCACCGCCCGCCAACTCATCCTCAGCGGCCCTAACACCGGCGGCAAGACCGTCACCCTCAAGACCACCGCGCTCTGCGCCCTGATGGCCCAATCCGGCATTCCCGTCCCGGCCTCAGCCGCTACGCTGCCTATCTTCGACGCGTTCCTCGCCGACATCGGCGACGCTCAATCCATCGAGCAGGCCCTCAGCACCTTTTCCGCGCACATCGTCAATCTCGACCGCATCTCCCATCTCGCCGGTCCCTCGTCGCTCATCCTGCTTGACGAACTCGGCTCAGCCACCGACCCCGACGAGGGCAGCGCCCTGGCCGTCGCCGTAGCCGCATTTTTCCTGCAGAGTCACGCCTGGTCGCTGATCTCAACCCATCACACCAGCCTCAAGGTCTACGCCGCCAACACCCCCGGCGTTTTGAATGCCGCCGCCGGAGTCGACGAAGTCACGCTGATCCCCAACTACCAGCTTCGCCTCGGAGTCCCTGGAGCCTCTGCCGGCATCCAGACCGCCGCGCGCCTCGGCCTCAATCCAGCCATCGTCGCCGCCGCACGCGAACGGCTCGGCACGCAGCACGCCGACATCGCCCGCTTCCTCGAAAACCTGCACCGCCAGCTCACCGACCTCGAAGCCGAGCGCAAAGCCGCCCGCGCCGAGCAGTACGCCCTCAACCAGGAACGCGCCCGCATGGCCCGCGAAGGCGACATCGAAACCAAAAGACGCACCAAAGAGCTGGAACAAAAACTCGGCTCGCTCCTGAAAGACTTCGAATTCCAGATGCGCCAGACCGTCAACGCCATCGAAGACCGCGCCGGCCAGCTCAAGCTCTCCAAGGAATCCGAGCGCCGCATCCAGCGCCTGCGCCGCGATTTCGAAGAGCAGTTCAACTCAACCGTAGTAGCCCACAAGCACGGCGCGGACGCAGGCGACCCCAACGCGCAGCCGCACCTGGTCAAGCACATCTCCATAGGCGACCAGGTCCGCATCAAGAGCATGAACAAGATCGGCACGATCGCTAGAGAAGTAGAGAAAGACCTCTACGAAGTAGCCTTGGGCGCGCTGAAAATGCGCATCAAGCGCGACGATATCGCCGAAGTCGTCGCTCCAGCCGGGAAGCCACCCATTTCAGAAAAGCCTCTCGACGCAGTCGCCCGCCAGAAGGGCGTGCGAGTCACCGTCACCAGCTCGAGCTCGGAAAACATGAAGTCCGAGATCAACCTCATCGGCCGCACTGTAGATGAAGCGACCAACGATCTGGAGAAGTATCTCGACCAAGCCTTTCTGGCCGGCCTGCCCCGAGTCCGCGTCATCCACGGCACAGGCATGGGCATCCTGCGCCGCGCCCTGCGCGGATACCTGCGCACCCACCCCCACGTAGCCAGCATTCAAGAGCCCACCCATCAGGAAGGCGGCGCCGGCGCTACCGTTGTCGAGCTTCGTCAGTAGTTGCAAAATAGCTGCAACGTAGCTACAATTCTGCTTTAAGTCAAGAGGCTTCTTGGAAATGAATGTGCGAGGATCGCAATATTTCCCGGAAATACAAAAATTGAAATTCGAGACATGAGTCCCACTCCCTCTTTGGGAGACATGGACGACCTCGACAAGATGATGGTCGGCGTACGCTGCACTATCGAGTACAGTCGAGGGAATCATGAATAGCGATTTTTTTGATTGGGACGACGCAAACATTAGCCACATCGCTGAGCATGATGTAAGTCCAGAAGAAGCGGAGCAGGTTCTCCTCGGAGATTCGCTAGAAATTGACTTTGACGTAGCAAACGGTGAGGAGCGCTGGACATATATCGGCGAGACAAATGTGGCTCGCATTTTGACCGTCGTTTTCACGACTCGCAATGAGCATATGCGAGTCATCACAGCTTTCAGTCCGTCTCCACTGCGGATGAGAATCTACCTCGAATGGAGGGCTCAACAATCATGACCCAGACGAAATCCGAGAAAAGTAGCCTCCTCATCCCCGCCTTCGCCACGGAGGCTGAAGAGGCGAAGTGGTGGTTCGAGAATCAGGAATCCGTTGACCAGGAGTTCGTCAAAGCCGCCAAAGAAGGCCGCCTCAAGCGTGGCGGCGTCCGCCGTCTGCTGGCCGAGCGTGGCCTGCCTATCCCGCCGCCATCCCAACCGCTGCCCAGCACCACCATCCGCCTCGACCCCGAAGACATCGCCAAAGCCCGCGTCCAAGCCGCCGAACGCGGCCTGCGCTACCAGACCTACCTGAAGATGATCATCCACGAAGCCCTGCGCAAGGCCGAAAAGTCGCAGAGCGCATCCACGAGTTAGGCCCTGCTCCACGCACCCCTCAAGACAAGTCAGCGTCGCAAGCCGCTGAAATTCCTCCTGCCGCTGACTCTCAAACCTCTCCGGTCGAAACAGGTTTCGTCTCCTCGATATCGTCGATATCGCCGTCCACAATTGAATCCCGCAGTGCATCGGCGACCTGCACGCCCTCGGCAACCATGTTCCGCTCGCCTATCGAGCGCTCCCAGCTTTCGCGTATGGAGTCTTCCACCTGCTTGCGATCGTGGATGTCCTCCACACTGCCATACCATCGCGTAATCTCGCCCGATGTCCCGTAGCGCGGCAAGCCGGTGGAGCGCATCCATCTCCACTCCCCGTCTACGCCCTCGATCCGATACTCGATATCGATCGGCTTGCCGGTGCTCAACGCTGCTGTCATCGTCTTTACGATGCGCTCAAGATCTTCCGGGTGAAGAGCCTCAAGCCATCTCAGGTTGCGTGTCTTATCCTTGCCTAGCGGCGTCGTCTGCACCCAGCGGGAGCTGACCTGCAGGTCGTTGCCCTCCGCATCCATCACCCACGGCACTTCAGGGTTGATCTCCGGCGTACTCGCCTGCACCTGTAGCCCCGCACCCGCATGCAACCGCTCCTCAGCCCGTTTATTTTCCGTAATGTCGAGTAGCGCGACCGAAATCCCGATCACCTCGTCCGCCTCATCCCACGCAGGCTGATACGACGCCAGCAGCACCCAATCCCCGTGCCCGGCTTCCGCCGATGGGCGGATCAGCTCCACGCCCGCAATCGCCTCGCCTTGCAACGCGCGCACGTAATATGGCTCATAAATCGGAAACCATTGGGGAAACAGCTCTTTCACCGAGCGGCCCAGATGGGCCTCCACAGGAAGGCTATTCATCTCGGCAAGCCGCCGGTTGAGGCTCACGTAACGCAGCTTGCGATCCAGAAAACACAAACCCACCGGCGCGCCGTCGTAGATCGCCTGCAGTTGTGCCAGCCGCAATGTCGGCAGCCCCTCCAGATTGGAGGTCGCCCACTCGTCTCCAGGCGTAACCAGCGCGGGGAGAACCGCCCTCGGCTCCTCCCGGATCATTTCCGGTATCCCCGCCGCAGCTTCCGCGTGGCCATATCTCCATCCCTGTCCAAGTTCGCAGCCCAGCCACAAGAGCATCTGCGCCTGCTCTTCCGTTTCCACGCCCTCGGCCACTGTAGTCAGGCCGAGACTTTGTCCCAGTCCGACAATTGCAGCTACAATCTTGCGGCTGTCGCGCTTCTTCGTCATCTCTCGCACAAAGCTGCCATCGATCTTCAACTCATCGAATGGCAGCGTCTGCAGATGCCGAAGGCTTGAGTACCCCGTCCCAAAATCATCCAGCGCCAGTCTGCAACCCATCGCTTTCAGTTTGCCCGCGATCTTCTGAACCTGGGCTGGATCCTTCAAAATCGCGTTCTCTGTAATCTCCACAATCAGCCGTTCCAATGGAAACCCAGCTTCCTCCGCAAGTTCGCGAATCGCAGATGGAAGACTGGAGTTCTCCAACTGAACTGGAGATACGTTCACCGACAGCGTCAACGGCTCGGGCAGCAGCAGAGCCGCGTGAAACGCCTTGCGAAACACCTGCTGTGTCAGTGCATCGATCAGGCCGTGCGTCTCTGCCAGCGAAATGAAGTTACCAGGCAAAACTGGCCCATGCTCCGGATGCTGCCAACGCGCCAAAACCTCGAAGCCGGTCAACTGGCCCGTGCGCAACTCGACAATCGGCTGGAAATAAGGAGTTACCTCATTCCTATCCAGCGCCGTGACAACATCAGTTCGCTCTGCTAGCATCAGCCGGATTTTAGCCGGGATATAAGCATAGATATGTGCATTCCGATACAGACTAGACTTTCGGGAAAGCCGTCTGAAGTTAGCCAAGCCTTCCACAAACCCGATCCTTTGAAGAACACTTGCCGGCCCTGTCCTGCTTCGCTACCCGGCGAAGATTCAAAGTCCGATAGCTGCACCTGCAAACTCTCGATAACTCCTACGTCCTATTCCACACCTGCATCCGCCTAAGGCAGATTCAGCTCCCGCCGCGCGAAGAGCTGGAACTCCAACGGATACCCCGCCACATGAGCGTTCCACGTATCTCGCAGCAGCGTCACCCGGCACCAGCGCCGGAAGAGGCAGATCCACCACACCGCGTGAGGCGAAACCCGGTTATCCGGGAACGCCAGTTGCAGGTCCGTGTAGATCGTGTACATGAAATCGATCAGTGAATTGGCGAACTGGCCGGGATAGAGAACCCCCAGCGCATCCCCATCGGGAACGTTCCATGTAATGACCTTTGTCACACTCCACTCGGTCGGATCGTTGAGCCGCGCTTCGAGGCCCACCAGCTCCTTGCGCTCCCGCAGTTCCTTCAAAATCGCCTCGTACTGCTTCAAATGATCGGTAAGATACTTCTCCATCTCCGGCGTCCGCGGATACCAGATCTGGTAGAGGCGCCGGAAGAGATCCCGGAGATCCTGCTTGCTCTTCACGCTCGTCGCGTCAGGCGAGAGCGCGGGCGGAAACGTCGCCATCGCAACATGGTGCCCCAGCCGCCGGTAGGCCTCGAACTGCGTCTCCTGAAACCACTGGTCGGCCGTCGAATCTTGCGGAAAAACAGCATGTTTCAACTGGTAGGTCAGCAAGTCAGGTGGCTCATCCCCTACCAGCGAAGACTTGATGTACACAACGATCCCGGCATACGGATCGTCGTCGGCATCCCCCAGGCATTCGCAAACGGTTCGGCAGCCGCAATCGCTCAGCTCGCCCGGCGGAGGAGGATACTGAATCGTCCCCACCACGCAGTGCGCCTTGCTGTACCCGGTCTCCGGCTGTTTTTGCAGCGGCCTCAGATCCAGGTCGATATCCGCCCCGAAGTCTGCCCGGCACTTGGTAATCGCCGCCCCCATCCCCTCAAAGGTCATATTCGGATCTTCTTCGGCGTCGCAAACCACGATGTACTTGCAGCGTCTCCGCACCAGCTCATACAGACCCATGTTTTCGAAGTGGCCGCCATCGCTCAGGTTCACATACGGCGCCGCATCGTTCACCTTGCCAAACAGCTCGCGAAAGAGATACCACGCGGCAAACTTCGGCGTTGCACGATTCTCGTCCGCCGTCCACCTGTCCTTCTTGCGCGGGTTTGAAATCCACCATCCCAGACGCACATTGAAAAACGTCATCAAAAAAGCCAGCGCGGGATTGCTGTTGTATCCCATGTTGGGATTGACTGCGGCCCCAGAAATCGCAACCGCCGTATCCAGCGAAATGCCCTGCTCGGAATAGGCGTAGTTTTCAGTCGGAACATAGCCGTTGTAACTCACATTCGTATTCCGGTGGCCGTCCGTCCATGCGACGCTGTATCCCGAATACAACGGCGTAAAGGCAAAGCTGGTCCCTTTGCGCTCCTGCGTCGCCAGATCTTCGCCCGTGGTGAGGTTCAGCGTCGTGCAGAAAATCGGAAACGGCCCATCGTATTGACCCTTGACTTCATTGCCATCTCTATCGGGCTCCGTCGCCACGTATTCCTTGGGCAACAGGTCGCGCAGCTTGGGCATCGCCCTCTGCGTCTTGCCGTTCAAGAGCATCAGCTCCGCGCGGCCATCGAAGCCCGTAAACGGATCGGCCTGCCGCTCCGGCGTCGACGCCCCCAGGTAGCATCGCGAAAGCCGGTTGCGGTAAAACGACATCATCGAAAACTCGTTGATATCCACCCGCCAGCCAAAGAGGAGCGCCACCAGGCCGGCTCCCAGGCAGCACAGAAGGTCCGCCAGCCAGTAGTGCCCGCCCAGCCAAGTGAGAGGCACATGGTCCATCCCCCACGACATGCAGAACGACAACGCAATCAAGAGTCCTAGAATCGTGATGGGCGCCGCCACCAGCGCCAGCAGGTCCAACGGCTTGAAACCCAGAATGCCATCATCCGTCGGTTTGCCGTCGGCCTTGCCGCTCCATCCGGCAAAGACCATCGAGCCATGCGCGGCCGCAAATGTCACCACCGCGGACCAGGTTGCAATCTTTCCCTTGCCAATAAGCCAATACACCAGGTAGGGTCCCAGCAACGCCAGGCTGACCAAACCGAACCAAAGCAACGCGTAGAGCAGAGACCACGCCCGCAGCCGCGCCAGCCACTCCCGCCGCATGTCGGAAAAATCCCGCCCCACCAGCCCGATCGTCAGCTCGATCCCCACATACGGCACGCTCAGCAACAGCCCCGGCAGCACAGCCAGTTCAATTCGCCACGGGTCAATTGCATAACCGCCCACTGCGCTCCCTTTGCCGCTCAGCGCTCCGCTCAGGCTCGCCTGAAAAGCCTCCGCCGTGCCGCTTACCGAGAACTGCAGCGTCTGCTGCGCGGTTTGTTTCGCCGCATCCACCAACCCGGCTAGCGAAGAAATCTGCTGCGCGAGCCACGAGCTGCCAACCACAAATCCCCATCCCAGCCCGCACGCCACTAGCGCGGCCAACACTCCCAAGGCAATGAATCCGAGACCCGCGAAGACTTTCCTCGTCACCCCCGGGGTTGAATCTCGCCCCGAACCTCGACCCGAATGCAGCCTCCCATAAGCATCCATCGCCCCACCGGCAAAGATCACCACCATCGCCACTGTCAGAATCCAGACGCCTACCGGAATCAAGCCGATCCAGAAATCCGGGCAAGCCGAGTTCAGGCGCAACTGCGTCCAGTAACTCAGCCAGACCGACAACACCAGCCAGGGAAGAATCAACTGAAGCTGCACCTGGCCGTTGGTCATCAGCCGCTCCGCGGACATGCTTGCCGTCGAAGCGCGAAGTTTATGCATATTTTGCTGATGCAGCAGATTCTGGCCCAACCGGATCAGGGACAGGAACGCCGCACCCACTGCCAACGCTCCAATCACCTCCAGCCAGCGCCAGAGAGTCAAGCCGGAAGTACCTGGCCAGGTCCAGAAATCGCTTTTGCCCTGGATCGGCGTCAACACCAGCAGATGAATGAAGAGAAAGGCAAAGCCCAGTCCCGCCAAAATCGGTATCTGGTTCAAAATCGTATTCCTGAACCAGATCGCCGCCATGGTCCATGTATCCGTCGAAAACGGGCCTCGCATCGGCGTCAGGTAGCTCGCATACCGCATCAGCCACTTCACCGGCTCAGGCGCGCGCGGCAGGCAGCCCGGCTCGGCCTGCGGAATCAGCTCGTCGATCACTCCCTCGCGCCCATGCGTATGGCGCAAAATCCACGCCGCCAGAAACTCATGAATATATCCGCCTCCGGAGACCGAGGAAAGATAGTCGATCCACGGCAACAGGCCCACCTGCGCCAGCCCCTGGATGATGCCCAGGTTAAACGTCGCGCTTCGAATTCCGCCCCCGGAAAAGCAGATCCCGGTAAGCCCTTCGTTGGCCACGAAGTTGTAAATATCCCCGCCCTGCGCAGTCGACCACTTCTTACGCGATTCCAGCTCCTGCTCCAGCAGCCACTTGCTCGGGACAAAATGCACTCGCACCGCCACCCGCTGCTGCAGCTTTGGATTCTCCGGAAGCTCCCGCTCTAGCCCAAACTTGGTAAATTCCTCCGAGCCGATCGTGATCTTGGGCAGAAACGCAACCTCCTCCAATCTTTCCAAGGTCCACTTCTTGCCGTCGTGGTGATATCGCCTCTCCAGCTTCGCTACCAGCTTGTGATGACGCTCAAGCGCCGCGTGCAAACCGGCTCGTGTGTATTCCTCATCTTCGATCGTCGCCCGCGGCATGAAGGCGACCTCGACCAGCTCCTCCAGGGTCACCGGTTCCGGATCGTGGCGATATCGCCGCCTCAACCGCCATTCCAGCTCAGGGTTCTTGGCCAGCCTGTCGCGCAGCTCGGCTCGCGTGTGCTGCTTCCTTTCGATCTCCACCTTGAGCAAGGTCCTTGCATCGGCAGGCGCAAGCGGAAACGCAAGCTCCACCAGCCGTTTGCAATACTTTTCGTTCGGAGCCTCGCTCATCTCCGCGTTCTTCTTGCGTCCCATGCCCGCTCCCGCATCTGTCGTCGTTCCGTACACAGCGCATCCGCAGCGATCAATCTCGGCGATCAACCGCGGCGTTTTAGGCAATCTTTTTTAATACAGTGTGAACCCGCAACGATTAAACCACGCACCCAACCCACCCGAACAGGAAGAATTACGCCACATTTCGAACCGAACGCGAAATTCGGTCCGGCATCTTCGCACCTGTCCAACCCCATGCGGCGATTCCGGCGAATGCTATGTTGACATGAGGGGCTTGCACGTCCCTGGTTCCTGTCCTGATGAAGACAACCGCCAAACTCAACAACATTCAGGTCCTCCGAGCCTTTGCCGCGGCAGCCGTGGTCGTCTTCCACACTGGCTTCGCCTTCCCCCACCTGCGTCCCTTCGGTTCCTTCGGCGTGGATGTCTTCTTCGTGATCAGTGGCTACATCATGGCCCGTATCCTCGATCCGGCTAGCGGCTCGAGCAGCGACTTCTTTTTCCGCCGCCGCGTTCTGCGCATCGTTCCGCCCTATTGGTTTTTCACCATCCTGCTCTATCTCGCCGCGCTCCGCGTTCCGCAGCTCATGGGCTCCACGCGCGCCAATCTCGCCGATCTCCTCAAGAGCCTCTTCTTTATCCCCTTCACCAAGGACAGCGGCCTCATCCAGCCGCTTCTCTTCATCGGCTGGAGCCTCAACTACGAGATGTTCTTCTATCTCGCCCTGGCCATCGGCTTGCTCATCTACAAACGAAGATCCGTCTGGATCGGAGCAGCCATTGTCCTCGCCACCATGCTCGCCTGCATGCCCCTGGCCGCGCACAGCGTTTTGGCGCAGTTCTATTCCAGGGACATTAGCATTGAATTTGTCCTCGGCATCCTCAGCTACTATCTTTGCCGCGCCGTCCCCGCTCCCACCGCACGCCGCCTGCGGCTGCCGGCGCTGGCCGTCTGCGTAGCCAGCGCTCTTCTGCTCATCGCCACCCAGGCCATCTTTCCAAGTAATGTCTTCCCCTTCAACAGCTCCCGCGTCCTGACCCTGGGCACGCTCTCGTTCCTGCTGGTCACCGCGGCCAGCCTGCTCTCGCAGGCCGATTGGGATACCGGCATCCCCTGGCTGGTCCTCATCGGAGACGCAAGCTACATCCTCTACCTCATCCATCCCTACTGCGAATACGCCCTCGACCGCGTCCTCGCTCCCCGTCTCCACTGGCTCAAGCGGGAGACCGCCTCGGGAGCCTTCGCTGGCGTCACGCTCTCTATCCTTCTCGCCGTCGTCCTCCACGTCTACTGCGAGCGCCCAACCGTCCGCGTACTCATGCGCCGCTTCGGCGGCAAACGCAAATCCACTGAATTCGCAACCGCACCCTAGCTTTATGGAAACCGCCTACATCGCCCTCGGCGCCAATCTTCCCAGCCCCGCCGGGCTGCCGCGCCAGACTCTCGACGCCGCCATCGGCCGCCTCGCCGAACTGGGCCATCTCAAGGCGCGATCTTCTTATTACTCCACCGACCCGGTCGGCTACGAGAACCAGCCCAGGTTTCTGAACGCGGCCATCGCACTCGCAACCCCGCTCGATCCCCAGACCCTCCTCGACCGCCTGCTCGAAATCGAACGCAGCTTTGGCCGCAACCGCACCAATGCCATTCCCAACGGCCCGCGCACCCTCGACCTCGACATCCTGCTCTATGGCGACTACGTCCTGAACACCCAGGCGCTCCAGCTACCTCATCCCCGCATGGCACAGCGCTCCTTCGTGCTTCTGCCCATGGCCGAGATCGCTCCGAAGCTGATTCACCCGGAATTGCGCAAATCCATGACACAATTACTGCAAGACCTGTCTAAGTAAGCCGAGGATTTCTCCTAAATGGCCGCCGTAAACGCAGTTTCTTGCGTCCAATTCCCGAATCCGATGCCCACTCGGACCAGCGTCAGGCTGGCAGTGATCGTCTGCGGCCTCGCACTTTTCTTAGCACCGCTGCGCACGCAAGCTCAGATCACCAGCGAAACCGCGCCAGCCACCACGCAAATCACCGGCCAAGTGACCGACCAAACCGGAGCGATCATCCCCGGCGCGGAGATTCACGATGCCGCAACCGGCAAGCTCCTCGGTGTGACAAACAACGTTGGCCAGCTGACGCTCGTCTGCGCTGCCCCTTGCAGAGTCCGCATCGTTGCCAAAGCCTTCCAAACGACAGAAACAGAATGGCAATCCGCCAAGCCAATCGCACTGCCGATCGATCCTAAGTACGATGCGGGCTACCAGGGCCCCGGCCCATTCCCCGACCAACTTATAGCCATGCCGGACCGCCCAGCCCTCGATGCAACAATCCAACCCAGCCAGGCGCCGACCCTACCCCAGACAGTCAAGATTGCTGACCCCGAAATGGTCGACCTCCACGACCAGCACACCGTAACCGTCACCGCCTACCGCACCCCTCTCGGCGAGCTCGAAAGCCCGGTCAGTACCCGCACTCTCACCACACAGGACCTCCAGCAATCCGCCGCCATCACCCTAGACGGCCAGCTTCGCCTCATCCCCGGCGCGGAAACCTTTCGCCGCTCCAGCTCCCTCGTCGCCAATCCATCTTCGCAAGGCATCAGCCTGCGCGGCCTCGGGTCCACATCCGCCAGCCGCACCCTGGTCACCGAAGACGACGTCCCGCTCAACGACGCCTTCGCCGGCTGGATCCACTGGGAAGAGCTGCCCGAGCTCTCCATCCACTCCGTCGAAGTAGCCCGCGGCGGAGCGAGTGACTTGTATGGCTCCAGCGCCATCGGCGGCGTCATCAACGTCATCCCCGAGCGCCCCACTAGCAACTTCGCCGAGCTCAAATCCGACTACGGCTCTGAAAACACCTACGACTCAAGCCTGCTCCTCGAAGGCCATCACGGACCCTGGGGCGCGCTCCTCACCGGCGGCCTGCTCGGCACCGATGGCTTCATCCAGACCGCCCCCAGCGAGCGGGGCTCTATCGACATCCCCTCCAATGTCCACGCGCAAAACGGTGCAACCCTCTTCGAACATCAGCAGGGCACCCTGCGGCTCTTTCTGCGTGGGTCTCTGATGAATGAGGCCCGCAACAACGGCACCCCGGTCCAGACCAACGGCACCCGCCTCTGGCGCTTCTCGACCGGCAGCGACTGGAAGCCGGACAGCGGCTTCCTGGACGGCAGCACACTCACCTTCCGCGCCTACGGCTCAGCCCAGCATTACCGCCAGACCTTCTCCACCATCGCCGCCAATCGCAACTCCGAACTCCTCAACCGCTTCGCCAGAATCCCCGACGACGAAATGGGCCTGGTCCTCCACTGGAGCAAGCCGTTCACCCCGGAACTCCTCTTCCTGGCCGGCGCCGACACCCACGATGTCCGCGCAGGCGACTACGAAACCGTCATCCCCGCCTCCCAGATCGACACCTTCGTCAACCTCGGCGACCGCCAGCGCCAGACCGGCGCCTACGCCGAGTTACTCTGGACGCACCAGGTCTGGACCATCAGCGCCTCCGGCCGCTTCGACTGGTTCTCCAACTTCGACGGCCAGCAGTGGCAGCCAACCGTCACAACCCTCCCCGCCATCCACGACAACGTCTTCGACCCCCGCCTCGGCATCGCGCGCAAGCTCGGCGAACACTTCGCCCTCACCGGCTCCGGCTTCCGCGCCTATCGCGCCCCCACGCCCAACGAGCTCTACCGCTCCACCCAGGTCGGCAGCCTGCTCACCCTGCCCAACAACGACCTGCACAGCGAGCGCGCCACCGGCTGGGAGACCGGCGTAGCCATGGAGCAGCGCTGGGGCACCGTCCGCACCAGCTACTTCTGGACCCAGGTCAACCGCCCCATCACCGCCCTCACCCTCAACGCCACGTCCAACCCCATCAAGCTCATGCGCGAAAATCTCGGTCAGATCGAGAGCCGCGGCGTCTCCGCCGATCTCGAACTGCAACCCACCCACTGGATGACCCTCCAGGGCGGCTACCAGTACACCAACGCGGATGTCACCAAGGGCACCGGCGACGCCCCAGCCGGCAACTGGATTCCACAGGTAGCCCACAACATGGGCTCCGCCCAATTGCGCGCCTATAAGCCCTCCATCGGCACCCTCAGCCTCCAGGCCCGCGCCAGCGGACACCAATTCGACGACGACGCTAACACCTACCTGCTGCACAGCTACTTCAAGCTCGACGCCTACGCCTCTCATGACTTCGGCAAACGCCTGTTTGGCCAACAGATTGAAATCTTCACCTCCGGCGAAAACCTCTTCGACCGCGTCATCGAAGTCGGTCGCACCCCGACGCTCACCCTCGGCACCCCCAGAGTCGCCCGCATCGGCTTCCTATTCAAGCTGAATCCCCCCACCAGATAGCTCCCTGCCTCAAACCTCCACCAGCTCATCGCATTCTTCCAGCTGCAATTCCGGCATCCAACCTCCTGTCTGTCAATTCATCCGCAGAAGAAGGAGCACCCCATGCAAGCCATTCAGGTCAATGAGTACGGCGGCCCGGAGCAGCTCAAAGTCGTCGAAATCCCCAAACCCATCGCCCACCGCAGTCAGGTGCTCGTCCGCGTCCACGCCACCTCCTTCAATCCCGTCGACTTGAAGCGTGTCTCAGGCAAGATGCGCGAAGTCTTTCGCATCACGTTTCCCTTCATTCCCGGCGGCGACTTCTCCGGCGTCATCGATTCAGTCGCCGAAAACATCTCCGGCTACCAGCCCGGCGACGAGGTCTACGGCAACACCGAATCCGGCACCTACGCCGAGTTCGCAGCCATTGAAGTCAACAAAGTCTCGCCCAAGCCGCGCAATCTCAGCCACGTTGAGGCCGCATCGCTGGGTGTGGTCGCCCAAACTGCGCTCCAGGCACTCGATCACGCCCATCTCCAGGCAGGCCAGACCATCCTCATCCACGGAGCCAGCGGCGCCGTCGGCTCAGCCGCCGTGCAACTGGCCAAAGTGCGCGGCGCCAAGGTCATCGCCTCCGGCTCCTCCGCCAGTCTCGAACGCCTGCGCAGCTACGGCGCCGATCAGGTCTTCGACTACAAGACCACCCCCTTCGAGTCCGTCGCCAGCAACCTCGATGTTGTCCTGGACACCGTCGGCGGCGATGTCCAGCAGCGCTCCTACGCCGTCCTCAAGCCCGGCGGCTATCTCATCGCCATTGCCCAGCCGCCGTCGCCGGCCGAGGCCCAGAAGCATGGCGTCCACGCCCTCTTCTTTTCAACCGACAGCTCCATCGATACCCTCCAGCAGCTCACGCCTCTCGTCGAATCCGGCCAGCTCAAGCCGCACGTCGCCAAAACCTACCCGCTCAGCTCTGCTTCTCAAGCCTGGCAGGACATCACCACCAGCCACATCGAGGGCAAAGTCGTCTTCGCCGTAGTTCCTGAGTAGCGGCAACAGCGATTTGACATTTCGGCAGCTTGGGACCGCACTGGCATAGTCTAACTATGCCAGTGCGCCAGAGATTCCCATGAGCCGCGACGAAATCCCTCCCGGAACCTTCTACCTGCTGATCCTGAAAACCCTCGCCGTCCGCGGCCGCCTCCACGGCTTCGAGATCGCCGACAGCATCCAGCAAAACTCCGACGAAGTCCTCCAGGTCGAGGAAGGCTCGCTCTACCCCGCCCTCCAGCGCATATTGATCAAAAGCTGGGGCACCGCCGAGTGGGGCATCACCGCCGGCATTCGCGCCATGCTGCACAGCCCTGCGCTCACGATAGTCGCGCTCGTCTCGTTGACCCTCGGCATCGGTGCCTGTCCAGAATCCCCGCAGGCTGCAACTGAAATCGCTCCAACGCCGTCCAACGGTACACGCAGGGTGTGCGTGTGTCTCCCGAGGTGGCTGATGATTAGATTTCGCCTCGCCGGCGCATTGCTGTGCGCCCCGCTGGCTCTCGCACAAGCTGTTCCCGCTCAGGCCCCTCCAGCGCAGCAGCCCTCGGTCATCACCGCCAACTCCACCGTAGTCCTCGTTCCCGCCATGGTCACCACCAAACGCGGCGAACCTGTCTTCACGCTCGCCGCCAAGGATTTCACCCTCACCGATGACGGCGTAGCTCAGCCGCTCACTCTGGAACAAGACTCCGGCGACGAGCCGCTGGCCCTGGTCGTCGCCATCCAGACCGGCGGCGACGGCGCCCGTCAGCTCTTCAAATACCGCACGCTTCCATTGATGATCGAGAGCATCGTCGGCCAGGTTCCGCACAAGATCGCCATCGTAAGCTTCGACAGCGTCCCCAAGCTCGTCCAGGACTTCACCTCGGAGCCGGACCCCATCGAAGCCGCCATCCACAGCCTCAACCCCGGAGACGACGGCGCAGCCATCCTCGACACCCTCGGCTTCTCCGTCGATCTGCTCAAAGAGCAGCCTCAGACATACCGCCGCGCCATTCTGCTCCTAAGCGAAACCCTCGACCGCGGCAGCCGCCTCAAGCTCGATGACGCCCTGCGCCAGATCAGCGACACCAACACCGCCATCTACAGCCTGGGCTTCTCATCCAGGTCGGAAGTCGGCCGCAAGTCGGCCCTGGCCCTCAACAATCCAACCCCCGGCCCGCGCCACGGCTGCATGGCCAAAGACACACCGCCCCAAACCAGCGACTCACCAGACGGTTCGCCCGACAGTGCAGGAGACACAGCCAGCGACGGCACCAATCCCGCCGCGTCCGCCCGTACCGGCAAGCAGGTAGCCAACCAGGCCTACGACTGCCTTGGTCTTCTACTGCCGCCGCTCGCACTCGCCAAGATCGCCTTCAACGCCAGCATGAACGGCCTCAAGCACAACGTCCCCGAAACAGTAGCCGAGCTCACCGGCGGAGAATACTTCCATTTCAAAGACGCCAAGACCATGGAGCGGGACATGCAGACCATCTCCAACCACGTCCCCAACCGCTACATGCTCAGCTTCCATCCCCAGTCGCCCCACCCCGGCCTGCACTCCGTGGACCTGCGTCTAAAGGACTACCCCAACCTCGACCTCGCCGCCAGAAACAGCTACTGGGTCGAAGGCGATCCCTCCGCGCCGTCGCTCCATTAGGAACTGCATTCCTCAGCTAACATGCCAGCGTCTTAGGTAGGCCAAGTTAGGTAGGCCAAGGCTTCAGCCTTGGCATCCACACCGCCTCGCGTGTCTTTCCCCGAGGGGCCTCTCGGCCCCGAGGCGTCTTTTCGTCATCGGCACGACCATCGTCATCCCGAGCGAAGAGCCTCCTCTTCGTATAGTGTGAGAGGTCTGAAGTTACGCCCCCTTCAGCACCAGCGCAATCGCCCCCGCCACACGATCCCAGTTCTCAAGCTCCGCGTCCAGTTGCTTCTTGCCCGTCCGCGTCAGCGAGTAGAACTTGGCCTTGCGATTGTTCTCCGAGGCACCCCACTCGGCCTTGATCCACCCACGATATTCAAGCCGGTGCAGCGCCGGATAAAGCGACCCCTGCCCTATCTGCAATGCGTCTTCCGACACCTGCTGAATGCGCAGCGCAATCCCCCACCCATGCATGGACTCCAAAGCAAGAGTTTTCAGAATCAGCAGGTCCAGCGTTCCCTGCAACAGATCGGTAGCAGCCATCTTCCCCTCGACAGTCAACAAGAGAATGAACCTTACTCCTGTCGACTGTCAAGGGATGTTTAACAGGAGAATGCGGCGTCATCCAAGCGGGTGCCCCATCTTCACCGCGTTCTTTGCGGTTAAGATGGGATACTTTGTATCTATAGTCGTTGATCGCCTCTTATAGTCCTTCGGATCGAGAAGACCGCAGACCTCGATCGCACCTTACAGTTCTCGCCACATCACCAACGCATCCACAAACCCCAGCGTCGGATGCTCAAAAGCCCCCGGCAGCCGCCCCACCACCTCAAACCCATGCTTGAGCCAGAGATGCACCGCAGCCTCATTCGTGCTAACCACAAAGTTGAACTGCATCGCGCGAAATCCCACGCCTTTGGCAAACGTGAGCGAGTGCGTACACATCGCCCCAGCCACGCCGCGCCCCAGCGCCCACCCCGCTGTCAGATAGCCGCAGTTAGCCACATGCGACCCGCCGCCCTTCTGATTCGCACGAAGATAATAAGAGCCAACTGCCCGCCCATTGTCCTCTGCGACAAAGACCCAGTTGCCATCCGCGAACCAATACGCAAGCCCCTGCTCGCGTGTCATGTCGACGGGCAGCGCAAACACCTCACCCGCCCGGATCACCGGCTCCAGCATCGCCCAGATTGCATCCTTATCCGCTTCTTCACCCGCGCGAATCGTGATCATTCACCGCATTCTCCAACACAGCATCTCACAATCCGGCCATCCCATCCCGGAAGCAACCGGCCGGAAGAAACGAGGGAATCTTCATGACAGACTTTGCTCTGTCTGCCGGCTCGCTTTCTGCATCATCCATTCAAACGCGGCCTCAATTGCGCGTGCAAATCGCGGCGTGTCGAACAACGGCGCATCCATCCGACTCCTCAGGATCCGCGCACGCAGCATTTCCAACTCCGTGCGATCGCCCGCCAATCGCGACGCCGTTGCTTCATATTCCTCCAGGGTCGAGGTCACCAGCTCAGGCAGTCCGGCCGCATGCAGAATACTGCCGGCTACGCGCGAGGCAAAAGTTTCTCCGGTCGACGTTAACACCGGGCACCCGCCCCACAGCGCATCGCTGGTCAGTGTGTGTGCGTTGTACGGCAACGTATCCAGAAACAAATCCGCCACCGCGAATCTGGCCAGGTGTTCGGCATTCGCGAGCGAGGCCGCAAACCTGAGCCGCTCCGAGCCACCTTTAAGCCGCGCCTCCGCCTCCCGCCGCAAATTTGCCATCGCAGGCGGATTCGCCTCGAGCAGCCATAGAACGCTTCCCGGCGCCCGCTCCAGCAACCGCATCCATATATCGAAAATCGCAGGCGTGATCTTGTGCGGCGAATTAAAACAACAGAACACGAATCCGCTTTCAGGCAGCCCGTATTCCGCGCGGCTGAGCGCCCGTGTAATCGGGCGGCGCCGGTCGTTCACCAGGTAGCAGTCCGGCAGGTGAACCAGCGTCTCGGTAAAATGCTCCTCCCGATCCGCCGGCGCCACGAATCTGTCCACCAGAATGTAATCCATCGCGCGCATCCCCATGGTGCCGGGATAACCCAGGTAGTTCACCTGGATCGGAGCCGGCCGCAGCGCCATAATCTCAGGCCGCGCGCCCGTGGTGTAGCCCTTGAGGTCCACCAGGATGTCGACCCCATCCGCGCGAATGCGCGCCGCGGCATCTGCATGGGACGCATCTTCCAAATCGACGAACTCATCGAAGGACTCGCGTATTCTTTGCCGCGCGGCGCTTCCGTCGTCCGCTCCGCAAGAGTACCCAAGCACGCGAAACCGGCTGCGGTCATGCAGTTCGAATAACTCGGAGATGAGATGAGCCGTCGCGTGCTCCTGAAAATCGGCTGAGAGATAACCGAGGGTGATCCGCTTGCGCACCATCGGAGCCCGCACCGCTTCGTTCCCCGCCAACCGCCTTGCCTGCGCCCATTGCTCCGCGCACAGCCGCTGCTGCGTTGCCGTTGTCTCCAGGGTCAGAAACACGAATGGATTCACCGCGCCCGACCCATCTTCAACCGCGCCAATCAGTCGCCTCGTAAGCTCGTCGATCATGCGCCAGTCGCAGAGATGTTTGAGCTGGTGCGCGAGGAGCGCAACCGCCTCGATATAACCCGGGTGGATCGACACCGCCTTTGCCAGCGCCGCCGCCGCCTCTTCAATCCTTCCCAACCGCCCCAGCGCGCTCGCCAGATTGCGATAGGCCTCGGCATATGCAGGCTGAAGGCGCAGCGCCGTCAGGTAACTGGCCACTGCCTCCTCCAGATGTCCCGTCATCTGGTAGAGATTGGCCAGATTGTTATGCGCCTCGGGATAGGCTGGCTCCAGCTCAATGGCGCGGCGCAATGCCGGGATCGCCTCCGCCACTCTGCCCAGTTGCGCCAGCACGCTGCCCAGGTCGTTCACTGCGACCGCCGACCCCGGATCCGCCTCGACCGTCTCGCTGAGCAGCTCCGCGGCCAGCTCTGGCTCGCCACGTTGGAACGCGGCAATGGCCCGCTGATGCAGGCTGTTCGTTTCAGTCGGTTCACTCATCGGAACAAGCTTATGCCAGCTCTCACAGTCGTGGCTCCTCGTGGGCTGTTTTGTAAAAGATCACGGCTTCAGCCGCTGAATTCGCGTTGAACCGCAATCGAATTTTTCAAGGACGCTCGCCCAAACTACGCGGTAAAGAGCCTGCGATCCGGCCATCCATCGCCCCGCGAATCGCGATCATCCCAGCGCCTTGCCCATCTCGGTCGTGGCGCCCCAGCCCAGCTTTTCGTAAAGCGGCCGCCCCATCTTCGAGGCATGCAAAACGGCATACACCACGCCCCGTTCCCGCAGCTCAGTCTCCGCGCGTTTCAGCAACTCCATCGCGACGCCGCGCCCCCGATAAGCTGGCTGAACGTACACATCGAGCACCAAGGCCCGCTGATCGCCCTTCGGGTGCAGCGGACCGGGCGGGAAATCCATCAACGTCAGCCCCACTCCAGCAATCACCGCACCCTCGTCAGCCAGGAAGCCAAAATATCGCCCATCCGTCAGCCGGGGCGCTAGCCACTCCGCATAGGCTTCCGAAGCCGCATCCAGCGTCGCAGCCTCCGTTCCCATCTCCGCAAACATCAAGCGGCGATGCTCACAGATCACAGCGAAATCTTCGCACCGCACAGGTCGAATCGAGATCATGGTTCAAGTGTAAGAGAAGCGCAGCGAACCACCCGGGAACGGAATCAGGAAAGAAAATCAGGAGCCGAAGAGACCGCCCCAGCTCGGGTCCAGTTCCACCCAGCGGTCGTACCAGCACCAGCTCCCCGGCATCTCCGCAACATGCAGCAGGCCATGCCCCTCGGTACACACCAGCTCGGTGCCACTCCACTCCAGAAAATTGCGCGACGGAGCGCCCACCCGCGTAGGCTCGCTCAACATGCGCAGGCATTTCTGGCAGCGCTGCTCCTGGTTCAGCAGCGCCCACCGCAAACCAATCGTTACCACCAGCGAAGAGACGATCAGCTCCACCCAATCCGCGTAACGCCCCACCGCCATCCGCGCCGGAACCGTCGCCACCACCGAGATCAGGAATCCAAGCGCCAGCGTCAGACCTACCTTCGCAACCAGAAAGAGATTCCATCGCGTTCGCGCCGACAGCACCCTTTTCAGCCCGGCGTGCTGCCGGTCGCACCTCAGCGGCCTCAGCGGATACGTCCCCACCGCGGCCACCACCGCAGGAACCGCAACCACCACAAAGCTGCCAAAAAGATGCGCCATCATCACCCGCAGAAACGCACCCAAGGAACCGGCAATCTCCAGCTCCACGGCAGCGCAGAGCAAGCAGTAAGCAAAGAGCGTAAACAGGCAAGAAGCAGCCGAACCACGCGCGCTATCCCTCGCCCAGTCCAGCCGCAGCCACGCGGCATCGGCAACCAGACCATAAGCCAGGCTTGCAATACCCGCAAGGCTGCGTTGGCAGGCTCTGCGCTGCCCATGCCGCAGTTGCCATAACTCCGCCTGCCACTCTTTCGTCCAATCCAATCGTTGCGGACCAGGCACAAGCGATCCCGCAAGCGGCAGAAACCGATCCAGCCAATCCAGGGCTGTTTCGGTGAGCGAGTCCATCGGTCCAGGCCGCAGGCTCATACCGTCTTCACCAGCTTCTCTGGAATTAGCCGCGAAAGCAGTGGATAGCGCTTCGTAGCCGTCGACTCTACCTCTTTGCCCACCCGCGTCAGCTCGTAGTAGCGCCGCGCTGGCCTTTGCTCCTTCAGCGCCTCGTCCTCAGCTTCCCAATTCGACGAAACCAGCCCATCCCGCTCCAGCCGCCGTAGCGCCGGATATACCGTGCCGCTAGGCAGCCCGCTGACCTCCATGATCTCGAAGCCAAACTGGTACCCCAGGCTCAGCGCCTTCAGGATGATCGCCACGCTATGAGACAACTTTCCGGAACTCATCTCTTACTCGCTCTCAAGATACTTCAGATTCCCACTTGACGTCCAAACTCGAACTGTGAGAAGTGTACTACATAGGGTATGGGAATTCAACCCTCCCGTAAATCTGGGTGCCCCATCCTTGACGCAGTTTCATCGCGGCAAGGGTGGGAGAGCACAAATCCAGACCAGGAAAAGGGGAGTCATGCTGGAAGTCCGCAACGCCACCAAACGCTACCGCACCATCCCCGCCGTCCAAAACGTCAGCTTCACCCTCGCCGAAGGCGAAGTCCTCGGCTATCTCGGCCCCAACGGCTCCGGCAAATCCACCACCGTCAAGATGATCACCGGCATGATCGAGCCCTCCGACGGCGAAATCCTCTTCCGAGACCGCAATATCCACGACGATCTCTCCGCCTTCCGCGCCCATCTCGGCTACGTCCCCGAAGAAGCCCAGGTCTACACCCACCTTTCCGGCCTCGAATACCTCCAGCTCGTAGGCCGCCTGCGCGGAATGCCCGAAAAGCTCATCGACACCAAGGCCCGCAGCCTGCTCGCCCTCTTTTCCCTCGAAGGCTCCCAATACTCCGCCATCTCCGACTACTCCAAGGGCATGAAGCAGCGCGTCCTGCTCTCCGCCGCGCTACTCCACGATCCGGCCCTGCTCATCTTCGACGAACCGCTCTCCGGACTCGACGCCACCACCGCGCGCCTCTTCAAAGACCTGCTCGTCCTGCTCGCCCGCGAAGGGAAGGCCATCCTCTACATCTCCCACGTCCTCGAAGTAGTCGAGCGAGTCTGCGACCGGGTCATCATTCTCTCCAAAGGCAAAGTAGTAGCCGACGCCGCCCCCAGCAAGCTCACCGAGCTCACCAAACTCAAAGACCTCGAAAGCGTCTTCGCCCAGCTAGTCCAGCAAACCGACACCGAACAAGTAGCCCGCGACCTGGTCAGCGTGATGAAGGTGCAACATGCCTGAACATTGGCCGGAAGACGGCTGCCGAGGAACGCCTTTTCGGAGGGAGCAGGGGCATTCACATGAATGCCCCTGAAATGCAGCCTGGAAGGGTGGGGCTTTAGCCCCGGAGGAAATTGAAATGTTCACCTGGCTAAAAAGCCCCTCGCGCACCCAAACGAACGAACCCCCAAACCGCGCCCGCATCCTCCACCAGCACTTCTTCCGCCGCTTCTTCGATAACGACACCCTGCCCATCCCCGGCGACCCCGAAACCGCTGTCGTCCGCGCCCTCAGCTTCTGCGCCGTGCCCGCGCTCATGTTTGCCTTCTGGATGCTGCCCCAATATCCCGGCCGCCGCGTCTGGAGCGTCGAAGCCGACCGCTACTTCTTCGTCCTCTTCTCTTTCGTAACCATGGGCGTCGTCGCCACCTGCGAGTGGGAGATGCTCTTTCCCGACCGCGCCGACTTCCTCATCCTGCTCACCCTGCCCCTCAAAGCCGGCGAACTTCTTCGAGCCAAAGCCCGAGCCGTGCTCACCCTCATCGGCCTTTTTCTCGCTGCCGCCAACATCTTCGGCATCGTTCTTTTTTCCGCCGTCAGCACCGGCAAGCACGCCAACTATCTCCACACCGCCTGGGCGCACTTCGCTGCTGTAACACTCTCAGGCATTTTTGGCGCTTTCACCATGCTGGCCATAGAAGGCCTGGTCCTCTGCCTGCTCCCCTCAGGCTGGTTCCGCACAATTTCAACTCTCGTCCAATCCCTCTCCATCACCGTCCTGCTGCTTCTCTTCCTGCTCTATCCGCTCATCGCCGGCCATCTGCAAGCGCTCATGGAAGGCCGCGCCGCCTTCGCCATCTTTGTCCCGCCGCTGTGGTTCCTCGGACTGTATGAAACCCTCGCCAAGGGCGCAGCTGCCCCCGCCGCGGCATGGCCGCTCGCCTTAACCGGCCTCTACGCCACCGCCGCAGCTGTCTTTCTGGCCCTCATCACCTACCCGCTAGCCTGGGCCCGCCAAAAGAAGCGCGCCCTCGAAGGCGCATCGCAAGCCCGAGTCCAAAACGGCGCAAAACTCGCCACCATCCTTCATCAAACCATCCTGAAACGCCCGCAACAACGCGCCATCTTCCACTTCATCGGCCAAACCATCTCCAGAAACCCGCGCTACCAGGTCTTCCTAGCCCTCTACGCCGGCGCGGGCCTGGCCATCGCGCTGTGCAACATCGTCACACTCCGCCAATCCGCCAGCCACGATCTAACGCCTGCGCTCTCCACCATCGGCCTCCACGCCATGCTGCCCCTGTTGCTCTTCTGGCTGCTCGCCGGCCTGCGCTCTTCCTTTGCATTCCCAGTCGATCTGTTAGCCCGCTGGGTCTTCCCCATGAACCTCCACCTCGTGCAACCCATCTCGCAAATCGAGCCCAATCTCATTGCCTTTCCTGGCCCATTTCCAGGTCCGGACGCCAAAGCCGCCAAGACCTGGACATTCCTCTGTTCCCTCGTCCTAACCTGTGTCGTGCTTGCCATCCTTCTCGCCCTCGGCTGGACCGCCCGCGAACTCCTAGTCCAGGCCGTCTGCGCCATCGGCCTGGCCATCCTGCTCGCCGACCTCTTCTTCCTCGGCCGCACGCAAATCCCTTTCACCCGCCTGCGCATCTCGGGCCTCGCGCTGGCTTTTTTTCTTTACGTAGTCTTCTTCCCCACCGCAATCGCACTCGCCGTCCACTTCGAGCTAACCGCCGAAACCCGCCTAAAGCTCCTCGTATGGGTCGTCTTAGTCATCCCAGCTCTCCACCTCATCCTGAGAAAGACCGACCACCTGGCCCAGCAAGGCATCATCGGCGGTTTCCCCGAAGACGAAACCGACCCCGGCCCCATAACTCTTGGCCTCACCCAATAAGCAGGACGCAGCCTCTCGATCGGCGTGGCTCACATCTCGGACGACCGAATCCAGCACGAATGTGGGTGCCCCAGGTCTCGATTTTGAGACCTGGGATCGCACGAACCCCTGCAATCACGGGTTACCCCGGTAAACGCCCTTATCGCCCCTCGGTTCCGGCAGTGAGGCGGGTAGTCCACATCTCGGACGACCGAATCCAGCACGAATGTGGGTACGGGTGGCTGCTCATGGAGGTAGTTGTGCAGATCGAAGCCGAAGCCGACCCCCACGAAGATCCAGAAGATAGCCAGCCAGACCAGCGCAGCCCGGCGATCGTCACGCGCGGGCCAGGATGCGGTTCTATGGATATGCACCCGCTTTGCCTCCCTTGCCAGGCAGAAAACAAACAACATGGGTACAAACAAAAAATGGAATTGATGCGATGCGTCCATTCTTGCACATTGCGATCATCGGGTTGGGGTAATCGAGTCCGGGATTCAGAACTTCGCATCCGTCGCGTTTGTCGCAACCTTGTCAAGCTCCCGCCATTTCTCTCGAGGCATGATTCCGCTCAATCGAAACGGCTTCCCGCAGCCGCCCACTTTGCGCTGAATTATCTTCCAAACGCGCACAATAGATGTGCTGCCTGTTTCACTTGGTACTCAGGCGGTGCAATTTTCCTTCTGCGGTCACGAGATGCACCCGGTCTAATCTGTCGGAGATCCGCCGGTCCGTACCCCAAAATAAATACCCCCTCCCCCCAGGGGTGCTTCGCCACTCATTCGCTTTTTGCCGAAAGGTTGTTTTTAGGGCTTACCATTTGTTTGCTACTTTCAGAATCGAAGGAGAAATTCCATGTCCCACTGTCCAGAAATCGCATTATCCGAAATCACCGCCGAAAAGTACCAATCCCTATTAGCCACAGCCAAATCCCAGGGCCTCGATCTAACCGGCGAAACCGGCAGCACCACCTACCAGGGCATGGATTTCACCTGGACCTATTCCCCAGCCGCCCAATCCCTCGCCATCCAATGCACCAACAAGCCCATGCTCATCCCCTGCAGCATGATCGAGTCCCGCATCCGCTCCCTCATCACCTAAGCCACGGCCAACGCTAACTCGCTAACCCGCCAAAGCGCGTAGCGCGCCAACTCGCTACAATTCATCCTGTGGCCTTACGCTTCGAACTTCTCAGCACACATGCCTCAGGCGCGCGCCGCGCCCGCATCCATCTTCCGCACCAGACCGTGGAAACCCCAGTCTTCATGCCCGTAGGCACGCAGGGCACGGTCAAAGCCGTCCCGCAAAACATCCTCGAAGAGCTAGGTCCAGAGAAGCAGGGCGCGCAGATCATCCTCGGCAACACCTATCACCTCTACCTGCGCCCGGGCCACGACCTCATCGCGCGCCTCGGAGGCCTGCACAAATTCATCAGTTGGCCCCGCGCCATGCTCACCGATTCCGGCGGATTCCAGGTCTTCAGCCTCTCAAAGCTCCGTAAAATCTCCGACGAAGGCGTCCGCTTCCGATCGCATCTCGACGGCAGCAGCCACATGTTCTCCCCAGAGCACTCCATGGATGTCCAGATCGCCCTCGGCGCGGACATCTGCATGGCCTTCGACGAATGCACCGAGTACCCCGCCGACGAATCCCGCGCCGCGGAAAGCCTGCGCTACACAATGGCCTGGGCAGCGCGCAGCCTCAATCACTTCCGCGCCAACCAGCACAAAGTACCCTGGCACACAGAGCTCATCAACTCCGACGGCGGTCTCGCCACGCAATCCCTCTTCGGCATCGTCCAGGGCGGCATGTACATGCACCTCCGCCGCGAATCCGCCGAGCGCCTCGTCGAAATGGACTTTGACGGCTACGCCATCGGCGGCCTAAGTGTCGGCGAGCCTCGCGCTCTTACGCTCGAAACCATCGCCGAAGTCCTGCCGCTCTTGCCCAAAGACAAGCCGCGCTACGTCATGGGCGTAGGCTTTCCCGACGAGATCGTCGAGTACGCCCGCATGGGCGTCGACATGATGGATTGCGTCATTCCCACCCGCGCCGCGCGCCACGGCCTGCTCTTCACCAGTGAAGGCCGCATGAACATCAAGAACCGCCAATTCGCCGAAGACCCCAATCCCCCCGACCCCAACTGCACATGCCCAACATGCAGCCGCTACAGCCGCGCCTACCTCCGCCACCTGATGCAAACAGGCGAGCCACTAGGCGGCACGCTCAACAGCATCCACAATCTCGCGTTTTACCTAACCACCATGGCCAACCTCCGCGCCGAATTGGAAACAAAATCAGTTACCCTCAAACAAGACTTGTCATTCTGAGCGTAGCAAAGGAACTGCTTCTTTCCCCAGTTGTATCGAAGTGTTCTCTCGTCTTGTATTGTCGAGCATCAACGAACAAGCTTGAATAGGTGAGATCGTGGGATTGGACACAGTAGAGATCATCCTGACAACCGAAGAGGTGTTCTCGATCGACCTTCCGGACGAGGAATGCGGCCGGGTTATCACCGTCGGCGATTTATATCGCCTTGTGCTAACCAAGTTAGGCATCCCATCCTCGGAGCAAGAGGGTACTGCGGCAGAGTCCTCTGGTAGAAATAGATTGCCCGATCAATTTCCAAACTTGGAACCTTGGACCGCTCCGGATATCTGGGCCACGCTAGTTGCGATCATTCACGACCAGTTGCAAATTGATTATGAAGAAATCACTCAAACTGCCACTTTCATCGACGATCTTCGCTGCGATTGAATCGCAGGAAGTATCATCCCCCGAAATCGCCCGGCCCATCGCCCGCGTCATCCTCTACGTGCGAGACATCCCCAAAGTAGCCGCCTTCTACCAGCGCCATTTCGGCCTTATCCCGCAGCCCGGCGCCACCCCAGGCTGGCTGGAGCTGGCCAGTCCATCCGGCGGCTGCGATATCGCCTTACATCAGGCAGCCGTAAGCCAGAAGAGCGGAGCCGCCATCAAGCTCGTCTTCTCCGTCGCCGACGTCTCTGCCTTCAAAGCCGCCGCCGAAAAGCAGGGCCTGAAATTCGGCGTCATCCACGACACCGGCGAGCACCAGTTCTCAAACGTCAAAGACCCAGCCGGCAACTCCATCAGCATCTCAAGCAGGGGATTGAAACCAGCAAGTCCTTAGACGGTACTCTCAACAGCATCCACAACCTGGCCTTCTACCTGACCACTATGCAAACGCTCTGCGCATAGCTAAATGCCAGTTAGCACCAACGTGTGGCAAAATGCTCATAACTCACATGAGAATCATTTCACAGCGCAGAGACCTCGCCTCTCGACCACAATCCGCAGTTCTCGTTACCCTTGTGCTGCTTTTGATTTCATTCGTCACTATTGCTCAGTCCTCAGGACAGGCGAGCAAGCCCAGTCTGCGTCAGTTTTCATCAACGCAACTCCAAGCCTGCTACGACGACCTCAAGATTTGCGGAGCTAGGAGCGTTTATGAGATATCAGACGAGTTTGCCCGCCGTCTGCCTAAACTGCCGACTTCGCAACTTCTCGACTGCTTCGACGACTGGAAAATATGTGGAACCGGTGAAGGTCGAGCCGAAGGCTGGCCGATCTCCGACGAACTTGCCCGCCGAGGCAATATCACTCCGCTTCTCCAGCGTTTTTGGGTTGAACCCAAGTGGACCATCCGGAGTGGCATTGAAGACGTGGCCTATCATTTCGATACTCCAGAGGTGATCGCCTTCATGCAAAAGGTATTTGCTGCAAAAAAGAAAGACGGCGATGATCTCTATTGGCCTACAAACTATCTCGCTAAGAAATGCGATCCCGATGCGCTGAAAGAACTTAGTAGTGGGCGCTATCGAGGCCAGGGTTGCATGCAATACCAGAGCAGCGTCGCGCTCTTCGGAAAATGCCAATATCGGCCTGCAATCCCCTACCTGGTAGGAGCTGTGAACGACATATGCGGCAACATAACAGTTGCGGCGATCGACGATCTTCGAATCCTCTACCCAAAGAGCCCAAAACTATTCGATGATCCGGGTGCCGCTCAAGATTATTTCTGCGCGCGCGCAAAGAAGGAGAACTATTCCGTCGACTGCCGATCCAAGTAAATGCAGGCGGCCTGCCAAAATGCTTCTTTCGAAACCCGCAGCAGGATTGGTTCTTAGAAGCCGTCATTCGACTCCCGTAATCTGGTAACGAGGGAATTAGAGACCATGCCAAACGAAACCTGGGCCGCAGTCGACAGCTACCTCACCGAAACCCTGATCCCTGCCGACCCTATCCTCGAAGCTGCCCTGGCCGCCAACGCCGCCGCAGGTCTTCCATCCATCGACGTCAGCCCAACCCAGGGCAAATGGCTCCATTTGCTCGCCAAAATCAAGGGCGCAACCCGCATCCTCGAAGTCGGCACCCTCGGCGGCTACAGCACCATCTGGCTAGCCCGCGCACTACCACCAGAAGGCCGCCTCATCACCATGGAATTCGAGCCCAAACACGCCGCCGTAGCCCAGGAAAACATCGCCCGCGCCGGCCTGTCGCACTTGGTCGAGATTCGCATCGGCGCAGCCGCCGACTCGCTCGCCAAGCTCCACACCGAAGACCCAACCCCCTTCGACCTGATCTTCATCGACGCCGACAAGCCCAACAACCCCACCTACCTCGAATGGGCGTTGAAGTTCTCCCGCGTCGGCACGCTCATCGTCGTCGACAATGTCATCCGCGACGGCGAAGTCGCCAATCCAGCCAGCACCGATCCCAGCATCACCGGCACACGCACCATGTTCGAAATGCTAGCCGCTAACCGGCGCCTGCAAAGCACAGCCCTCCAAACGGTAGGCAGCAAAGGCTACGATGGCTTCGCGATAGCCTTGGTAACTTCGGATTAACCGGGGCAGGAGCCCTCCGGCGACAACATCCGCAGATCCCGCCGCAGCCGCTTCGCCTCGCCGTCGCCCAACTCCCGCTCGATCTCCCCATGCACCCGCGTCCAGATCGGCACCGCGTCTGCCAGCACTCGCCTTCCTTCCGGAGTGAGCCTCAACACCTTACTCCGTCGGTCGTCCCGCTCAGCCTCAACCACCACCAGCCCGCGCTCAAACAACACCCGCGCCGCCGCCGTCAGCGTAGTCCGGTCCACCCCCAGCAGCTCCGCCACCGACCCCATCGTGGCCTTCGGAACCCCCGGCATATCCGGCCGGTTCAGGCTCATCATCAACGAAAACTGCCCATTCGTCAGCCCTGCCGGCTTCAACGCCAGATCGAACCGCCGCGCCAGCGCCCGCGCCGCCCGCTGCACATGCAGGCACAGACACGTATCCCGAACCAGCAGCGTCGTGCTGAATGGAATCTCGACCGTGGGCGCCTGCGAAATTGTTGACATACTCTCAGTATGTTGATATCAACTTAACCAATCAAGCGGAAGCTGTCTTCCTTAGGAAACTTTCGTGCAAGGAGAAATCGAATGTCCGCCATTCAACCAAAATTCGGCTGGTATGAACTGATGACCACCGATACCGCCGCAGCCGGCAAGTTCTATTCGAGTGTAGTCGGTTGGACCACCAAAGACGTCGGGATGCCCGGCATGCCTTACTCCACCTTCAACATCGGCGACATCGGCCAAGCCGGCCTGATGACCCTTCCCGCCGACGCGGCCGCCATGGGTACGCCTCCCATGTGGATCGGCTACATCGTTGTCGACGACGCCGATGCCTATGTCACCAAAATCACCGCCGGCGGCGGCAAACTCCTCAAACCCGCCACCGACGTCCCCGGCATGTTGCGCTTCGCCGTCGTCGCCGACCCCCAGGGTGCAGCCTTCGTCGTCTTCCACAGCTTCCCCGGCATGACGCCACCAGCCAACCCTCCCAAACCGCCAGAACCCGGCACCATCGGCTGGCACGAGCTCTTATCCAGCGACCTCGAACCGGCCTGGAATTTCTACTCCGAAATCTTCGGATGGACCATCGTCAACGATATGGACATGGGGCAGATGGGCATCTACCGCATCTTCAGTGACGGAGACGCCACAAAAAGCATGGGAGCAGGCGGCATGATGACCAAACCGCCCATGGTCCCGGTTCCTGTCTGGGGCTTCTACTTCAATGTGGACAGCATTAACGCCGCTATCGAGCGTATCAAAGCCGAGGGTGGAACCGTCGTCAACGGCCCGCAC
>Ga0302325_10003815_pt1 | contig 35245 bp, 29 predicted proteins | sample Palsa_T0_2_FD_201948 | JGI IMG/M metagenome (GOLD analysis project Ga0302325, IMG submission 201948) | Peat permafrost microbial communities from Stordalen Mire near Abisko, Sweden - Palsa_T0_2 | ecosystem: Environmental > Terrestrial > Soil > Palsa > Peat permafrost | place: Sweden: Abisko...
GGAGGTCTCCGGCGTCCCGGCACGATCATCGAGATTGCCAAGCAGATGGTCGATGGGCTCAACAAGTGGTACTTCCGAGCACCGGTGGGTCGACGAGCGAAATTGGCTTGGACTGACGTCGACTCGATTCAATTCTTCGATTCGATTGTCGCGTTCGAGAAGCGCCCTCGCGGTCGACCTGAAGTTCGGAAGACCGTGTCGGACGCCGACGCAACCTAGCTCCATGAGCTCGTCATTTCAGACCTGAAGTCCTGGGAGACATAGGTCCACTCGCTCGCGCGTGAGCCTCACCCGGCAAGCGATGTGATCAGATCGCTTCTTGACGGCTTTGGGCCGTGGGGTGTCTGCGTCGCCGCGCGGTCGCCAGGAAGCGCCCGGCCCGCCGGATAGGGGAGGTCAGCCGCCAACTCGTCGACCCACGGAGATCCGCGATCTGCGCCCGTGCCTCGCTGAGGAGAGTGTTGAGTGCTGCCGCTAGAGCTTCGGTGCCAGCAAGACGGTTCTCCAGATCTGACCGCTCGTTGGCCGCCAGGTGCAGCCGGCCGACGAAACCTCGACCGAGGAGGTACGGAGCACTGTCAATTTTGGAGAGCACAGTTGCCTTGGCGGCCAGCCACTCGTGGTCCGCGTGGGCGGTCTTCGAGCTCTCGCCGACACGCCACCGACGGTACAGAGCACCCACCACCGGCGCATCGGCAACCCCGCACAACGACGCCGCCCGCAGCAGCAGGTCCCAGTCCTCGTACACCGGCAGGGACTCGTCCCATCCTTGGCCCAGGTCGGTGACCAGCGAGCGGGGAACCGCGAATCCGCTCGGAGGCGTCTGGTTCTCCTGGAAATGCTCCAGCAGGTCGAAAGTCATTGGATAGGGACAGCGGGGACGATCGACGGGCTCGTAGCCGGCTTCGCTGTCCCAGGCACCCGGCAGCTCCTTCATCCACTGCTCGGCCACGCCGATCCGCACAACCATGCCCGGATGGGTTTCTGCCAGCCCGCGAAGCTCGCCGACCCAGGTGCCGAGGGCGACGTCGTCGTCGTCGAGAACCGACAGGTACCGTCCTGCCGCCTCTGCGGCGCCAACGTTCAGCGGGCGTGATCGCCCTCCCCCACAGACATCCACCACCCGGACACGCTCCGAGAACGCCGGATGGAACTCGCCGATCGTCTCCTCAATGCGGGCCCGCTCCGACGCGTCCACGTCGTGACAGAGCACCAGCACCTCGAAGTCGGCACACTCCTGAGCGGCCAGTGACAGCAGCGTCTCGACAAAGGTGTGCGGTCGCTTGCCCTGCGTCCGGACCAGCACCGACAGGAACGGTTCCTGCTCCGGGGTCGCCGAGGGCGTTCGGGATGCCGGTCCGGGCAGGTATGCCCGGACGAACTGGTTGATGAACGCGGTCGGCGACGCCGAGGCACGCACCTCGCGCAGGAACTGTCCAAGCGAACTCGCAGGCTCGAGCGCCACCGTGCCGGCCGGGAAGTGCTGATCGCTCTGGCTCATCTCGAAGTCCTTGCGGGCGACCTCGAACCAGCCGGCCGCCCACATCGCCTCATCGAGCCCAGCCTCCGAGAAGAAGCGGACGTGGGTGCGATCGAGAAGACCCGTTGGCGTCATGTCGAATCGTCCGAGGAGCAGCTTGACGCCCAGGTCCACATGGGTCACGTTCGGGATGCTCACCACGAGTGGCGCCCTGCCCTGCTCGCCGGCAAAGCGATGGAGCACCCCGAGTACGTCGTAGGCGTTCGGTAGGTGCTCAAGCGAGTCGAGCATCAAGATGGCAGCCAACGGGCGGCCACCCAGAGCCCCTGCCACCTCGGCCATCAGTTCCTCCGGACGGCCGAGGTCACCGACGAGTACCTCCATCCCCCGGCCCACCAAGTCCTTGATGCCGGCGGGCTCAGAATCGACACCGAGGTACTCCAGGCCCAGCTCACGGACGGGTTCGGCGACGGCCCCGAACCCGCACCCGAGGTCGACGACCACCCCTCCAGGGACAGCCGCGTGCTCGGACAGAAGTGCAACCGCGTGCGCGTAGGGTGTTCCCTCGCCGAAGGCAAAGTGATACCGGAGCGGATCCTCAGTCATCGTAACTGAACCGGTGCTCTGCGAAGTTGTCCCCCACGAACTCGGCTACCGTGCCGGCGGGGTCGAGCGCCTCGGGCAACTGCCCGAGGCGTTGTCGATCGCGCAGCTCGCGAGCGACACCCCGAAGGAGCGAGTCTCCAGAGTCCTCGAGCGATTGCAGGTTGCGCTCGGCCAGTTCAGGACGCGAGTAGCGCCAGGGCAGCAGCACGGCGGCCTCGGCGGCATAACGGCGCTCCGCATCGGTGACCTCGAGAACGCCATCGGGGGTGAGCCGCTTGTCGTGGAACACCCGGGCGGTCGGGCGATGCACGATCCGCCAGCCAGCCAGCCGTGCGCGCCACGAGAAGTCCACGTCGTCGCAGTAGAGGAAGAACAGGTCGGGGTCGAAGCCCCCGGTCGCACGCACCACCTCGGCGCGTGCGAGGAGGCACGCACCACAGGCCCACCCGGTGTCCCCCAATTCGAGATGGTGAGCCTTGGGATGTTCGATCGGGATTTGGCGGCCCTCGACGATACCGATCGTTGGGTCGGCCAACGAGGCCGTCAGCTCGATCAGGAGGCGGGGCGAGGCATAGGTATCGGGGTTGAGGACCAGCAACAGGTCCTCCGCCAGGTCACCCAGGAGGCGGTTGTGGCCGCCCGCATGGCCGAGGTTCGTACCGAAGTAGTCATAGTTCACCGCGTCGAAGGGGCCGCCGACCAGCGAATCCCCGAGCTTCTTCGGGTCGGTCAGGCTGGGCTGGGGGGACGAGTCACCGATGGCGAGCACGGCTCTCCCGATCACGCCTCGGCGGCGGGCGAGTGCCGACGCCGTCGCGATCGCTTGCAGGCAGCGGTCGATTCCCCCCTGGCTGTTGCGGTACAGCACGAGCTGCACCCGTAGGGAAGGCAGGTCGACCGAGCTTGCCGGGTTCGCGCCCAACAGGGCCGGCTCCCCCGGGGTCGTGTCCTCCCCGCCACGGGCCATGGCGCCAGGATAGTAAACATTCCGCTGGCGGCCACCTGGGGGAATGGGTTCGTGTCGTCAGAAAGTCCCTGCCGGACGGGCGGCCGCGACCAAGCTCGGTGGCAACGTTCAGTCCCGCGTCCACCCCCAGACCGGCCGATCCGTTCAAGTAACGTTCGTCGGTGACCACCGACCCGCAGAGCCAGGCCTTGGACGGGCTGGTCGCTCGAGTCCAGAGCATCGTGGCGGAGACTGGCGCTGGATCGCACGACGACGAGCTCCTGGCCGCGTTTTCTGAACTCCGGAACCCCGACGATGGTCCGGCCGCAATGAGCGAGATGAGGGCGCGCATCGCCGCTCTGCCCGCCCTGGTGGCCGCGCGGCTGCCCGACGCAGCGGCGTCGCGAATCCCGGGCGGGACCCTGCTGCATCGAGCGATCGCCAGAGCCACCCGACGCCACGATGAAGCCTTGCTCGGGGAGATCCGGGGCCTGGCCAGCCAGATCAAGGACCGGCTGCTGGAGCTGACCGACCCGGTTCACCCTTCGCTCACCGAATCAGCCGAGCAAGCGACGAACCAGATTCAGGCGATCGTCGACATCGTCGCGACCATGGAGGGGCGTCTCGCGACGATGCTGAGCCGGATCGAGGCGCTCGAAGCGCGGCTAGGCCGGCCCGAGCCCTCGTCGTAGGTAGCTCTTCGATGAGAGTCGCACCCACATGAGCTGGCTCGACGGACGTTCGATCCACCAGGTGGTGGTCACGGCGGCGCCTGGTGATGCCATCACCAACTCGGTCATGGAAATCCGGTCGTTGCTGCGCACATACGGCAAGTCCGAAGTGTTCGCGTGCAATGTCCACAACGACCTGCACGGAGACGTACTGTCGATCTCGGACTACGACCGTCACGCTCCGGCCGAAAAGCAGCCCCTGACGCTCGTCCACGTGTCCATGGGAGACGACCAGCTGCTCCCGTTCGTCTCGCGCCTTGCCGGGTCGCTGATCGTCTCGTATCACAACATCACCCCATCGAGTTACTTCGCTCCGTGGGACCCGCCGACGGCGCGCCTGCTCGAATTGGGACGGCGCTCCCTCGAGCCGTTGCGGGATCGAACCGTATTGGCGCTCGCCGACTCGTCGTTCAACGCCGCCGACCTTCGCGACGCCGGGTATCCGCTGGTTCGGGTGGGAGGCCTCATTCTGGGAGTCGAGCGGCTGTCCGAACTGGAGCCGGCGAGGCTGAGTGCTCCGGTCGGTGGCCCAATCGTCTTGTCGGTCGGCCAGCTCTACCCGCACAAGCGCCCCGACCTGATCCTGGCCGCATTCCATGAACTGGTGAGTCGCCATCGCCCCGACGCCTCGCTCGTCCTGGCCGGGTCGGCTCGCCTGCCCGCCTACGCCGAGGCCATCTCCAACTACGTGGATCGACTGGGGCTCGCTTCGAAGGTGACCGTGACCGGTCACATCTCCGATGAAGAGCTGGTGGCGTGGTATCGACGCGCCGACCTCTTCGTGGTTGCTAGCGAGCACGAGGGTTTCTGCGTGCCGCTGATCGAGGCCATGCAGTTCGACATCCCTATCGTCGCCCGTGCGAACGGCGCAGTACCCGAAACGCTCGGTGGCGCCGGAGTTCTGGTGCCGGGAGACACGGGGCCGAGCACGCTGGCGACCGTCATTGCCGCGGTGCTCGACGACGATCCGGCACGCGACGCGCTTCGAGCGCGGGGACGCGAGCGGCGGCGTGCCTTCACGGCAGAGGCATGCCGACGCCGGTTCCTCGAAGCCCTCGAAGACCTCGCGCCATGAAACAGCGCATGACCTGAGCGGACAGGGGTCCTTGGCCGGACCTCGAGGCTCGCTCAGTACCGAATTGGTGGGGCAGCACTCAGCTCCTCGGTGAGCGCTGCCGCGGCGGCGGAGAACGAAGACCTACCGGCGTGCTCGAGTGCACAGCGCGACAGCGACTGCTGTCGATCCCGGTCCAACAACACGGCTCGCAGGTGGTCAGCGAGCTCGTGTGCGCTGGTCCCGGCTGGGACCTGGATGGTCGCTCGTGGAGGCAACTCGGCGTGGGCACCGATGGCCGTGACGATGGTCGGGATGCCGGCAGCGAGACAGTCGGCCACCGCCGCCGAAGCTTCCCCATTCACAACCGCTCGAAGCTGCACCGAAACCGCCGTCTTGGCGAGCTCGTCGCGGTAGTCGGCATCGTCGACCCGGTCGGTCCAGGAAACAGCCTCGATGACCCCGAGGCTGCTCGCCAATCGCTCGAGGAGCTTCTCCATTCCTCCCCCGAGGGGGCCGACGAAGCGAAGCGTCGCTTCGGGCACGGTCTCGCGCACCACCGCCAGGGCTTCGAGAAGAAGCGTCGGCTGCTTCTCCGGCTCCACCATCCCGAACGACGAGATTCGGGCCGCGATCGGTTCGCGAGGGGCGGTCCAGGGGGCGGGACACCCGAACGGGACGACCGACACAGGTATGCCCGAGTCGTGCAGTTCTAAACGGGCCAGGCGCGCCGCCAGCCGCGAGTGGACGCAGACCGCGTGTGCTCCCGGCATCGCCGCGCCGAGCAACAGCGCATTCGCGTCCTCGAGCCGGCGGCGCACCTCTGCGAAAGACTCCGATATCGGCGCTCGGACTTCCAAGGCACGGATCTCGCGTGCCAGCTCGGGTCCGTGGCGGTCCTCGACGACCCGCGATAGCTGATGGGGATCCGAGGAAGCGGCCGCTCGCAGACAGTGGAATGCGGTCATGCGAACGTCGTGAACAAGCACCACACCACCGTGGGCCCGGCAAAGCTCGGGTACGTGCAAATGGTGTTGGCTGTTGCCCAGGCACACCAGCATCCGCTCGGCGCGTACGAGACGCTGGGCCCACTGCCATGCCTCGAGCTTGAACACTCGGACCTCGTCGGAGACGGCGATCGGTTCTGGGTCGTTGTCGGCCACGACGACCGACACCTCCCAGTGCTCCGTGAGATGAGGGATGAGACGCGCGGTGTAGTCGGCGATCCCGCTCCACGCCGGTGGCAGGGGGCTGACGACGACCAGACCCGGCCGTCTCACGGGCGTCGACGGACTGCGAGGTGATACGCATCCTGTGTTGGTTGCGCGGACTGCTCCCACGTGTAACGAAGTCCGTCGCTGATCCCATCGGAACGCCGAAGGTCCGCGAAAGCGGGATCGTCGAGCACCCGGCGCAGCTTGCACTCGATGTCTGCGACATCGTTGGGATCGAACCGGCCGGCTGGGTCGCGAACGATCTCTCGAAGCGGACCGACGTCGCTCACCAGAGTGGCGGCCCCGCAGCGCATTGCCTCGATCACCGGCAAACCCAATCCTTCATACAGCGACGGGTACACCATCGTGTGGCAGGACTGGTACAGCAGCACCATGGTGCCGTGGTCGATGAACGAGGTGAGAACGACCCGATCGTCGACACCGAAGTCGGCGGCCGCCGCTCGTAGGGGCGCCAACTGGTCGGGTTCCGCCTGCGAACACGTGAGCACCAGCTGGTGGTGCTCCCTTAGCCGAGCGGGCAGGGAGGCATACGCTCGAATCAACGAGCGAAGATTTTTCCGCGGATCTACGTTGCCGATCGACAGAATGAAATCGGGCTCGATGCCCAGTCGCGCGGGCAGCAGTGTCTGTGCTCCGGCCCGCCCGGCTGGGTAGGGGGAGAACCGATCGGAAACCTGTCCGGGCACGACGAAGATTTGTTTTTGATCCACGTCCAAAAGACGGCTCACATCTTCTTTGGTGGTCTGTGAAATTGCCATCACCGCGTCTGCTTGCTGCACCATCTGGTACCGGCTCTCCAACAGATACCGGTAAATGCCCTGGAAATAGTCCTGCGGGAACAGCGACGGGATCATGTCGTAGACGGTCACGACCAAACCGACCGAGGGGTCCTGGGCCCAGGTTGGCCAGATCCGGGTCAGCTCCAGGGCCTCGAAGATGGAGAGGGCATGGAACACCAGCCGCTCTCGGGCCCCTACCGGTGGACGCTCCTCTGAGAACAGAACAGGCACGTCCTCAGCGAGCAGTTGAACCACCGACGGGATTGGAAGTCGACGGTCGATGCTGACCGCCGCGACGAGCTCGGGATGGTGGCTCACCAGCGCTTCGACAAACGAGTTTGACCACCGCCCGATCCCGCGGATGGCATTGGCGGGCATCTGCGCCCCTTGAAGTCCGAGGACCACCCTCGGCTGGGGAAGGGAGCTCATCCCTCCGTGTCGTCACCGCCCCGTTCCAGCTTCTCGAGCCGGGTACTGATCTCGTTGATCGAGCGAGTGAGGAAGCTCACCGCCTCGAGCTGTGCCGCCGAGGTTGCCTCAACGGTGGCGCGCAATTCGGTCAGCTGCGTCTCGGTCCTCACGACCACCTGATAGACGCGTTTCACCGGGTTCACGGCCGTCGCGATCCGCCGCAGGAAACGCCGGAATCGCTTCATTCGTCGACATAGGCATGCACCATGGCCCCGTAGAGCTGGACGGGCGGGACCGCCGGTGCTGATGCGGAAGCTGACAACGGAGAGAGGAAGCGACGGATGTTCGAGCGACTGAGCACGCGGCTGGGCTTCGTCGCGGCAGCGATGGCGGGGGCGGGTGGCCCGACGACGACTTCGACCCGCGCAAACCCCGCGGCCAAACACAGTGTTTCGAGAGCAGAGGTCGATGGTACGAACCAGTTCCCGAAGTCGGCTCCTAGCTCGTTGCCCGGTTGAAACTGCATGAGCCGTTGGTCGTTCATCCCCGGCACATTGAGCCCGACGGTTGAAATGGCTGCGACGCGACGGGTCACTTGGCGGAGCCGTTGGAGGCAGGCCAATGGTTCGGGCATGTGGTACAGGACCCCTAAGTAGAGTACGACATCGAATTGCCCGAGCGAGTCGAGATCGACCGTGGTGAAGTCCGCCACAACCGACTCGACGCGGCTATCGAGGACGCTGCGCGCGAAGTCGAACGGCCGGCGCCCCGGCAGGGAGTCGTCCCAGAAGTCGGTGGCGTCTCGTGCATGGTCGGGCAGCACTCCCTGCTCGGCACACTCGTTCCAGTATTTCTCGCGCGCTACCCAGTCAATGCCCCATACATAGTGGTCGAGAGCCACCACCCGGCTGGCTCCCTCCCGCTCGGCGAGGAACGAATAGCCGCCATCCCAGGCACCGATGTCGAGAACGGTCTGGCCCTTGAACGAGGGCAATTCATCCTTCTGCCAGGTGACGGTGGCGCTTCCTGGGGTGACGACTCCGGGACCCAGCGACACGTGGTGGTACCAGCTGTAACTGTTGACTTGGTCGAGGAGCTCCTGGGTGTTCGGCATGGACTTCATCTTCGCAGATCGCCCGGGCTGGTAGGCGCACGACGGTCAGCCTCCAGCGTCGTTCCGGCTCCTGATCCCTCGCAGGACCCAGCGCAGCGCTGGGGTGGCGCCGGGGACGTGGCCAAGCGCCGAGGTCAGCTTGTTGGCCAGCCGGACACTGACCCGCCGACGGAACGCCTCCAGGGCTGCGACCGATTCATCGCGCTCGTGCTGAACGGTGTCCAGTGCCGCTACGAGCGCCTGCCGATCGCCCTCGAGCTCACCGGCCCGGGTGGACCAGGTCGAAACCTGCTCGGCCAGGTCGGCGACGAGCTTCTCGCGTTCGAGCCGAATGCTCTCCAGCGCGTCCACATACTCCTCTGTGTTCTCGAGCTCGAGCCGCAAGTACCGCGGTTCGTCGACGTCCGAACCGGGCGGCGCTGCGCCTGAGCGAGCGCTCGTTCCACCAGAGGGCGCTGAAGCCGGCGGCGTGCGCCCGGCGAGTGGGCGTTGCGCAGCGCGCTCGATCGCTCTTCGAAGAGCAGTCGCGTCGTCGGACTGCCGAGCGTCATGCTCAGTCAGCTCGGCCGACCACCGCTGCACGAAGCGCGCTCGGTTCCTGGAGAGCAGGAACTCCTGGTAGAAGGTGCTGGAGGAGGACCCGCGGTGGTGGCGTACCCGTGAGCTCGGGTCACAGAACACCCCCTCCCCGTTCCGCCTGATCTTGAAGCACAGGTCCACGTCCTCGTAGTAGGCCGGGTAGTACCCCTCGTCGAATCCGCCGACGGCATCCCACGTCGAGCGCCGCACCAGCAGCGAACACGCGCTGCAGTAGTCCACCTGCCGCGGCCCGTCGAAGGGGTCAACCTTCTCCAAGACCGATGCCGACACGGCGGTGATTCCACCATCTCGCCAGACGATCGAACCGGCCTCCGCAATCTCGCCTTCGGGAGTGAGCATTGCGCTGCCCACTGCCCCGGCTTCGGGGATCGCGTCGGCCGATCTCACCAGCGCCTTCAGCCACCCGGGCTCCACCTGGGCGTCGTCGTTCAGGAAGACGATGTACGAGCCACGGGCGAGCGCCACCGCTCGATTGCAGGCAACGGCAAACCCGAGGTTCACCGGCGACAGGACGACTCGGGCACCAACCACGGCACGCTCGAAGTCCGCCAGCAGCCTCCCGCTCGGAGCGTTGAAGGCGACGATTACCTCATGGGGGACATCTGAGACGTCGCCGGCGATCGATCGCAGGCAGCCGATCAGTAGCGGCGCGTCGCGCCAGGCGGTGATGACGACAGAAACACGAGGATCCTCCGATGAACGCAACACGACACGCTCAGACGCCCCAGTTCCGTCATCGGTGTCGTCATCGGTCACTTGGCTCGCCGTTACACGTGTCGTTCGCTAGGGGCCGAGCTTCGAGCAACCCTCGAATCCCGACGTCACGGGCCACAATCCGCGCCGCTGTCGGGGAATTGGATCGTGTTGTAACTGCCGCCCCAGCTCTGCATCGTAGTTTCGTATGACTGGGCCGGACATCCCCCCGTATAAGCGATGTAGCCATCGACGTTGGAACCAGGGATGAAGCCGTCCCCATTGCTTGGATCGTTGTTCAGAATCGGCGTGATTGCCACGAATACAGGCAGGCGAAGAGAGGAGATGCCGAAGGAGGAGTACTCGTACTTGTCGACGTACAGCGCCGGGGTCAACGAGCTGTCGACACTCAAGATGCCGTCCGACCACCCCTGGACCCAGCTTGTCCAGTCCGAGGCGTCACTGGGGAAATAGTTCGGTTCGGCGTTTGCGTATCCTTCGGGGTCGAGGATGACGAAGGCTGGTTTCACGCTCGAGCTCACGCTGTCGAGGTAGGCGGCGACATACTGCCCTGCCGCATAGCCCCCCGAGTACCAGGTGTCATTGGCGCCGGGCGCGCTGACGGTCCAAAAAGAGAGCCACGTCACCCGATGATTCGAGTCGGAGATCGCCTGCGCCGCGGCAAGGTCCGGCGACGACAACAGCGCACTCGTGTACGGGCTCTGTGTCGTGCCGAGGCCTCCGGTCTCCCCGATCTCGGGCCATCCTTGGTTCACGGCGGTGGACAGCGCCTGGAACGACGACGGGCCGTAGACACCCACACCCTGCACCAGCGAGGGCGGCCCGAGGGGCGGATCGATGCTCACGTCGGGCACACTCGCAGCATCGGCGCCCAGAGTTTGGCCGGACGAGTTCATATTGACCTGGAGGCGCAGGTCGCTGTGACCGGAGTTGGCCACGTCGAGCACCGTCGAGTACTGCTGCCACGACGACCCCACCGTTACCTGGGTTTGGCCCATCTCGGTGGCCCCGCCGCCCATTGCCGAGAGCGCCACCGAGGCCGAGATCGGCCCACCGCTGACCGAGCGCAAGAACACCGACGCCGTGTAGGAGTGCCCGGCGACGGGGTTGGTGGCGATGTCCTGGTAGAACGAGCTCGAGCTTCCGCTTCCGGTCGTCAACTGGAACCAGGTCTGCCCGGTGACCGCCCCCGCCCCGCTGCCAATGCTCGAGGTGGCTCCCGACGACACGGTCCAAGGACCGTCACCGGACTGGTCGAATCCGGCGTCGGCAATGCCGGTGTCTTCGACCATCGCCCCGGCGACGTCGAGGTTTGTCCCCGCCGTGCCGAGATAGATCTGTAGTCGCAGGTCATCGTGGCCGGTGTCGGCCACGTCCAAATCGGTGTAGTAGCGGGTCCAGCTTGAAGAGGAAACCGTGATCTGGGTCTGCCCCACTTCGTTGGCCGAGCCCCCCAATCCCCAGAGCACCAGGGCCACGGTGGTTGGGGTGGACGACGGTGAGCGCAAGAACACCGACGCCTGGTAGCTATGGCCCACCACCGGGATCGTGGATAGGTCCTGGTACACCGTCGGACTCGAGGAGGTCCCGCTGTTCGTCTCGAGGTAGAACCGGCCCGCGGGAGCGCTCGGCGAGTCATAGACGGTCCAGTTCTGACCCGCATTGAGGTTCCACGAGCCGAGGCCTTGCTCGAAGCCGGCGTCTGACACCCCGGCGTTTTGGAGGAGCGCGCCGGCAAGGTCGAGGTTGGCCCCGGGGGTGCCCAGGTAGACCTGCAGTCGCAGGTCAGAGTGGCCGGCGTCGCCCACGTCGATGTCGATGTAGTAGCGGGTCCAGGTGGAGGACGAAACCTTGATCTGGGTCTGGCCAAATTCATTGGCCGAGCCGCCCAACGCCCAGAGCACCAGATCCACGATGACCGGAGTGGCCGACGGCGAGCGGAGCAGGACCGAGCTCTGGTAGCTCTGGCCGACCGTCGGCTCCACCCCCACGTCCTGGTACACACTCGGGCTCGAGGAACTCCCGCTGTTCGTCTCGAGGTAGGAGTTGCCGACCGGTGCCGAATTGGACTGGTAGATGGCCCAGTTCTCGCCCGGCGCGGTACTCCACGGCCGGAGCCCCGCTTGCTCGAAGCTCGGATCCGACAGGAGGTTGGGGTTCGACAACGTGCTGAGCTGTGGCGTCCCCGCGGCGTCGGCGGGGCGCGCATGCACGTTGCCCGCGACCACCACCGCCGAGAGCACGCCGCTCAAGGCGAATGCGGCCATGGCCAAACGCGTGCTGCGTCGAGTTGGGAGCCTTGATTTCATGGTTGGCATCGCGAGGCGCAAGAGCTCATCGATAGACCGTGGGACCTCGCGCTCCACAGGGTTCGAACGGTGAAGAATGCAGAACCCAGGCTGGACCAAGGGACGACTTAGGTACGGTACCAGGCACAACTCGCGGCTTCGGTGATGCTCAACGGCTCTTCTCGGACGCAACGCCGACCCGTCGACGGACGTCCGTCTGTTCGACCATCGGGTGGAACCGACACGAAGCAGCGTGCAACCGAACGCCTCTCGGCACCTGTTCGAGGCGGCGAGCCGAGTGGTTCTCGGACACCGAACGTAGTGAGAGGACATTCGCCGACGCGACGTCCCGCTTGGCCCGCCGAGCGGCGCGGTGCCGACGTTAAGGCAGCGCGACCACCTGGGCGGCGTACCCGAGTCCGCCTCCGAAGCCGATCAGCAGTGCAACGTCGCCACTGCGGGCTCTCCCCTCGGCGAGAAGCCGGTGGGTGGCCAATGGAATGCTGGCCGCCGAGGTGTTACCGGTCTGGACGATGTCGTCGGCCACCACCACCGAGTCGGGCAGATCGAGGGCGCGGACGATGGCCTCGGTCATGCGTTGGTTGGCTTGGTGTGGCACAAAGACGTCGATGTCGGCGAGGGACACTCCGGCGGCCTTGCACGCTGCCTCGGCCACCGGTGGCATGTGCTCGACCACCCACTTGAACACGCGGCGCCCCTGCATGCTGATCGACGGGGCCCCGAGCCCCGGGTCGTTTCGAAACTGGGTCCAGTCGGGGCTGAGGATCAGCGTTTCGCCCCGCCCCCCGTCGCTCCCCCACACGACCGGGCTGACCCCCTCGTGCTCGGACCGGCCGATGACGAATGCCCCGGCCCCGTCGGCGAAGATGAACGAGGTTCCCCGGTCCGAGGGGTCGAGCAGGTCGCTCATGCGCTCGGCGCCGACCACCAGCACGTGTTCGGTCGTCCCTCCTCGCACCAGGTCGCGCGCGATGCCGAGGCCGTAGCAAAACCCCGCGCAGGTCGCGTTCAGCCCGAGGGCCGGGGCGTCGGTCCCCAAGCGGGCCGCCACCCGGGACGCCAGCGGCCAGACCGGCTGGCCGTCACTGCACGTGGCCACGAGCACCATGCCCAGGGAGGCCCCGTCGATCCCGGCCGCCTGCAGCGCCTCGGTAGCGGCCGAGCTCGCCATCAGCTCCAGGGTCTCGTCGTCGTCCGCCCACCCCCGGGCGACGATGCCGCTCCGGGTGCGGATCCACTCGTCCGATGAGTCGATCCGCTCACAGATCTCCTCATTGGACACGCTCCGGCGGGGCCGATAGGCCCCGACCCCGGTCACGGCGGCAAAGCGCTGCGAGGGGTCGGTCACGGTCGGACCGCCAACTCCCAGGACCTGACGTCGTACTCGAAGACGCTCACCATGCCTCCCCAACGCGCCCAGCGCGACCTATTGGGCCAAGTTAGCTGGATCACCGCTCGAGTCGGGGCCTGGCTCGCCAGCGGCCTCAGGCGGCGATCCCGAATCGCCCGGTCAGGGTGCCCGAGGCGAGCACGTGGCCTCGGATCAAAAAGCGGAACTTTGCATACGTGGTCGTCTCATCGACCCCGAGCGACTCGATGTCGAGCGCGTAGACGGTGAACACATAGTGGTGCGGCTCGTCACCGGCCGGAGGCGCCATGCCCCCGTGCGCGCTCTCACCCCAGTCGCTGAAACCGGTGACTCCGATCCCCTCGGTTCCGGCTTCGAGGGCGTGCGTCGACGCAGGGATGTCGAACAGCACCCAGTGGGTGAAGCCGACCGTCGTCGGGGCATCGGGGTCATAACAGGTGACCGCGTAGCTCTTGGTGCCCTCCGGCCCGTCACTCCAGGAGAGGTCGGGGCTGACATTGTCTCCACCGACCATGCTGTGAGCCGCCGACAGGGGGATCGTCTCCCCTTCGGCGAACAATGTGCTCCGAACCTCGAGCGTGTCCTCGGCCATAGCTGTGTCTCCTCATGACATGGTCGTGATGAACGTCGATCGATTGCCAGAACGAACGTAACCCCCCGGGGTCGTGCTGTCACGGCCGAGGCGGGTCTATTCCTTATCTTTTGGATCTCTTGGAGCTCTTGGAACCGATAGGCGCTATTGATCTGTGTCGGCTGATCTGTGTCGGCCGGGCGCACTCCCCGCGAGCGCCCGGGGCCGCCGGCCTAGCGGGTCGCGAGCTCGGTGGTGTGGTGCGCGGCGATCGAGGACAGCGGCGCCGAGAACTCGGCCAGGATCTGGCGGACCCGCATTTCGGCCAGCGCGCCGAGACCGTCGTAGACGTCGACGAAGAGGCTCCGGGCCGCATCACGCGGCCAATCCTCGGGCAGCAGCTCGCTCGGGAGCTCCGGATCCAAGTTCGGCATGTTGCGCCAGCGGTCCATGATGGTCGTCCGGGCGACGAGGCCCTCGGCCGCACCCACGTCACCGTTGCCGACTCGACGGCGAAGCTCGGAAAACTCCTCGATGAAATCGGTGTACACCCGTCGAAGGTCGTCGAGATCCCACGCTGACAGCGGCGCGTTGCCCCCGATGCGGTCCCTGATCTCGCCGACGAACACGGTCGACGCCTTGATCTGCAGCTCGTCGAGGACTGCGTTGATGTCATCGGTGGGTGGATGCGGGCTGATCCACAGACCGTCATAGAGCGGCGCGAACCCCAGCCAACGTAACCGGGTGCGAAGGACCGGACGCGCCTGACGCTGGTCCTCGGGGACGGAGAACGCGACGATCGTCCAACGGCTCGACCAATGGCGTTCGCCGGCCCCGAACCCCAAGATGTGCTGGGCCCCCTCCCGGAGCAGCGCGGCAGCCCGAGGGGTGAGGCGGTAATAGGTGTTGCGGCCACTCTTCGAGCTGGCCAACAGACCCCGACGGGACAGGCGGCTGAGCGCGGCCCGAGAACCGGCGCTGGTGATTCCGAATTCCTCGAGGAGGCTGACCAGGCTGGCCGAGGGGATGTACTCGGAGCTGTCCAAGAAATAGTCCCCGAGCAAAGTCAGCAGTAGATGCTGGGGCTGGGACCCGGCCTGGGTCCGGGGCAATTGGACCGCGCCGGCCTCGTCGGCTTCCTCCACCAATGCCAGCATTCGACCCCGTGCCCGCGCCACGGCTGGCATTGTACGCATCAGCACTCCACACGGTTGTCTGCCTGGTCATCTATCCCAGACCGAGGCATCAGGGAAGCGGCGCCGCGATGGCCTCTGCCTCGACCGCCTCGACGTCGGGGGGCAACAGCCAACCGTCCTTCACCAGTTCGTCCGCGCGCGCGGTGACCAGCTCGACGTAGTGCTCGTGGGTCCCGTACAAGTTGCGCAGCTTCTCCTCACTGAACGGCTCCATGCTGCCCAACAGGTCGCCCAGCATCGCTGCCGAGAGGAGGGGGCCGTCCTGGTAAGCCTGCTCGTTCTCCGGGGTGCTGTGGGGGTAATACGAAGCGATCGGCACATCGACGTACGTCGAGCGGATCCCACCCATCGCGTTGCCGTGCTCGTCGCGGACCAACGGAACGGCTTCGGGCCTGTGTCCCCGTCTCCCCGGCCCGTCCCGGTCGCCGAGCACCAGACGATCCGCCCGCGGCGGGACCACACCATCGGCGACCCAGCGGTCGAGGTGGTCGTACACGGCCGCGGCGACGAGATCCGTGCGGAAGGTGCTGGGCGTCTCGATCATCGCGGGGTACGGGGAGAGTTGGCCGGTCGCCTGGTACTGGTTCGGCGGCCGGTCGGTCCGCCCGGGCATCGATATATGGGAGGCGCCGGCCACCTGGTACAGGCGGTAGCGGTCGTCGGCGGCGTCGCCGTCGTCCCGGAGTACCCCGGCGTGCGTCTCGGACTCGTTCTCGCTCAACAGCTCGATCACCGGGACGTCCTTGAACCCGACGACCCGTCGCGGGTCGCCGATCGGGAGCCGGGGACTGACCGAGCTCAACTGGTGGTAGCCACCCTGTTCGAACCCGCCCGACGAGATGCCGATCACGTACCCATCGATGGCCGGCCGGCCGTCGGCGAGACGATGGTCCTCGTGAAACCCGTCCATGGCGAACACCCGGCAGAACGTGCCGGTGTAGGAACGCCCCGAGAGATACAGCCTTTGGGTCGGCCCGCCGAAGAACCCCGCCCCGTCGCTCAACGCGGTGGTCACCTGGCCGACGATGTCCCAGCCGAGCCCCTCGTCGCTGAGCACGAGCGATCCGTAGCGGTCCGGGTCGAACGACGTCGCCATGAAGCCCGCGTTTGCCGGCACCACCGTGACACCCACCCAGGCCTGGCCGTTGCGCACGATGTGGCGCCACATCTGGGTCCACACGTTGGGGTTGTCGGCCGAGGGGTGCAACGGCTCGACCTGGACCACGCCGTTGAACGCACCGGGAACCGTGGGTCGGCGGACCAAGATCCGGGTAGTGAAGGGCACCTCGGCGGTGTGCACCCGGCGCACCAGTTGCGCGTCATGCTCGTACAGGTTGGCCGTGCCGTGCACGAGATACTCATGCTCCTCGTAGCGGTGCGCGGTGAGGTCCACACCGACACCGATCTCGGGAAGGTAGGCCGTGCCAAAGGGCCATGATCCGGGGCCCGATAGGCGCGGACCCTCGAATGCCACCAACGCCACTCCTCCCCACGTCCGCCGACGACAACTACCGGCTTCCCCGGCCCCGGTCCCCCGGTCCGACCCGTCGGGCCAGGTCCAAACCAGATAGTACGACGGCGGGAACACAGAGCGTCACGGGTCGGCGGAGGTGCCTACCATGTCGGACGGTGAGGACCGACCGGTGACCCAGCACAGTCCCTACCCCGACGTGGCCATTCCCGAGCTCTCGGTCACCGAGTACGTCATCGGCCCGGCCGCCGGCCGAGGCAACGCGATCGCGGTCATCGACGGCGTCACCGGCGATCGGACCACCTACGCCCAGCTGAGCGACCAGGTGGGCACGGCCGCCGGAACGCTGGCCGGCCTGGGGGTCGGCCCGGGCGACGTCGTGGCGCTCATGAGCAGGAACCAGCCCGCCTTTCTGCCGGCCTTCCACGGGGCCATCGCGGCCGGCGCCGCGGTCACCCCGCTCAACCCGGTGCTCACCGTCGGCGAGGCGGTCGGCCAGGTCGCCGACTCGGGGGCGCGTCTCGTGCTGGTGGACGACGCCACCGCGGCCAAGGGCGAGCAGGTCGCCCGCGAGGTCGGCGCGGCGCTGGTCGTCCTGGACGCCTCCTGGCCGGGACCGGCAGTCCCAGCTGGTCTGCCGGCACGACCGGTGGGCTTCGACCCCTCGACCGCGGTGGCGGCCCTTCCGTACTCGAGCGGGACCACCGGTCGGGCCAAGGGGGTCATGCTGACCCATCACAACCTGGTGGCCAACCTGGCCCAGTTCGCCCCGATGTGGCCGTACGGGCCCGACGACGTGGTGTGCGCGGTGCTGCCGATGTTCCACATCTACGGCATGAACGTGATCATGAACCTGGCCCTGGCCAGCGGTTCGACGATCGTCACGCTGCCGCGCTTCGACGTGGACGGCTACCTCGCCACGATCGAACGCCACCGGGTGACCCGGCTGCACCTGGCCCCGCCCATGATCCTCCAGCTGGTGACCAGCCCCGAGGCCGACCGGTTCGACTTCTCCTCGGTGCGCTGGGCGGTGTCGGGGGCCGCCCCCCTGGACGCCGAGCTGGCGGCCCGCTTCGAGAAGCGCTTCGGCGTGCCGGTGGCGCAGGGCTACGGCATGACCGAGGCCAGCCCGGGGACCCATCTGATCCCCGAGCGCGACCAGGCCGTCGCGCCTGCCGGTTCGATCGGCTGGCTGATGCCCAACACCGAGGGACGCCTAGTATCCCCCGAGACCGGCGAGGACTCCGACCACGAGGGGGAGATCTGGGTGCGCGGACCCCAGGTCATGGCCGGCTACCTCAACAACCCGGCCGCCACCGCGGAGACGCTGAGTGCGGATGGATGGCTGAGGACGGGCGACGTGGCCCGGCTCGACGGGGGCGCGTTCTTCATCGTCGACCGGGTGAAGGAGCTCATCAAGTACAAGGGCTATCAGGTCGCGCCGGCCGAGCTCGAGGCCCTGTTGCTCACGCACCCCGGCGTGCTCGACGCCGCGGTGGTGCCCGTGCCCCACGAGGCCGGTGGCGAGGCACCCAAGGCGTTCGTCGTGACGACCGGGGTACTCGACGCCGACGAGCTGATGTCCTGGGTCGCCGAGCGGGTGGCCCCCTACAAGCGCATCCGGGAGATCGAGGTCATCGACGAGATCCCCAAGTCACCCTCGGGCAAGATCCTCCGGCGGGTCCTTCGGGACCGCGGCGGCGCCAAGGTGACACAGTGAGCGCGCCGCCGATGCGGGTGGCCGACCTGGTCGCGATCGACGTCCACACCCATGTGCACTCTTCGGTGCACGACCTTCCGGGCGAGCACCCCACCGACGCCCTGTTCGAGTACTTCGGGTCAGACATCGTGCACCCGACCGTCCCCGATCTGGCCACCTACTACCGGGAGCGCCACATGGCGTGCGTGGCGTTCATGGTGGACGCCAGCGCCGCCACCGGCATCGCTCCGCCGGTGAGCAATGAGGAGATCGCCGAGCTGGCCGCCGAGCACGCCGACGTCGTGATCCCGTTCGCGTCGATCGACCCGCACTCGGGGGCGGCGGGGGTGCGTCGGGTCCGGGACCTGGTCGAGCACCACGGGGTCCGCGGCTTCAAGTTCCACCCGAACGAGCAGGCCTTCTTCCCCAACGACCCCGAGCACTACCCGCTCTACCGGGCCATCGCCGCGACCGGGGTGCCGGTGGTGTTCCACAGCGGCCATACCGGTGTCGGAGCCGGCCGGCCCGGCGGTGGGGGCGTCCGGCTGAAGTACTCCAACCCGATGTTCGTCGACGACGTCGCGGTCGACTTCCCCGAGATGCCGATCATCCTGGCCCACCCGTCCTTTCCCTGGCAGGACGAGGCCATCTCGGTGGCCCTGCACAAGCCGAGCGTGCACATCGACCTGTCCGGCTGGTCGCCCAAGTATTTCCCGGCCGACCTTGTCCAGTACGCCAACACGTTGCTCAAGGATCGGGTGCTGTTCGGCTCGGACTACCCGGTCATCACCCCCGACCGTTGGTTGGCCGACTTCGAGCGGATCGACATCAAACCCGAGGTGCGACCGCTCATCTTGAAGGAGAACGCGGTCCGGCTCCTCGGCCTGGGCTAGATCCCTAGACGGCGGCCATCACGGGCCGACCACCACCAAGGCGTCCAGAGCCACCGGGCCCCGTCGGGTCAACCGCAGCGGGTTGCAGTCGATCTCTTGGATCGCCGGGTGCTCGGCCAACAGGTCACCGAGGGCGGTGACCACTGCCGCCAATGCGGCTCGGTCGACCGGTTCGGCGCCCCGGAAACCCGCTAGCAGGGCCGGCGGCAGCGACGCCACCAGGTCCAGGGCGTCGGGCCCGGCCAACGGCGCCAACGCGAGCACCCCCGCCTCGGCCAGCTCCACCCCGACGCCGCCCGTCCCCACCAGCACCACCGGACCCCAGATGGGGTCCCGCACGCCGCCCACGATCAGTTCGACCCCCTCCTCCGCCTGGGCCTCGACCAGGTACCGGGTGGCGCCCCCGCTCGGAATCCGATCTATCGCGTCGAGCGCTTCGTCCATCTCGTGGTCGGTGGCGACCCCCACCCGGACGCCGCCGACCTCGGTCTTGTGCAGGATCCCGGCATCGAGGACCTTCACCACGACGGGCCCACCGAGCTCGGCCAACGCCCGGTGCGCCTCGTCGCGGGTCGAACAGGCCCGCCTGGGCATGGTGGGGATGCCCACCGAGTCGAACAGCGCCTTGGCCTGGTCCTCGTCGAGGTCGCCGACGAGCGCGGCCCCGGGTGGCCGGCCCGTGCTGGCCGTGCTGGCCGTGCTGGCCCGTGGGCGGGCCCGACCGACCGAGTCGGCCACGATGGCCCCGACGGCGGTCACCACCCGATCGGGCGCCGGGAAGGTGGGGACCCCCAGGCGGCCCAGCGCCGATCGGACCGCCACCACCGCGTCGGGTGGACCGCCGGTCCCCACCACCAACGGGACCCGGCCGACCCGTTCGCGAAGGACCGCCGCCGGGTCGAGGGCCTCGGGCTCGTCGAGGGCGTAGAGCGCCACGACGTCGATGGCCGGATCGTCGAGGACGGCGTCGAGCACCGGGCCGAACGTGTCGGAGGGCCGGCCGGTGTCGACCGGGTTGGCGATCCAGGTGAGCGGCGGGAGCAACCCCGAGATTCGCTCGACGGTGCCCGCGTTGAGCGGCGGCACCGAGACCCCGGTCGAGCGCAGTCCGTCGGCGATGAGCAGTCCCGGTCCCGCCTGGGCGGTCACCACGGCGACGCCGGGTGACCGGTTGGCCGGGGCGCGCCGGAGCGAGAGGGCATGCAGGGCGTCGACCATCTCGCTCAGCTCGTCAACGACGACCGCGCCGGCGGTGCGCAGCGCCGTCACCGCCACGCGGTGGCTGCCGAGCATCGCACCGGTGTGCGACCGGGCGAAATCGGCCACGTCGGCCTTGCCCACCTTGAGCGCCACCACCGGCACCCGCTCGGTCAGCCGGGACACCGACGCCGCCAGCGCCTCACCGTCGGCGACGCCCTCGATGTGCAGCCCGACCGCCCCGGTCATGGCATCTTCGGCCAGCCAGTCCAAGACGTCGGTGAATGAGACGTCGGCGGCGTTGCCCAGCCCGACGCCGATCCGGATGCCGAGGCCCTCGGCCTGGCAGAGAAAGCAGGTGGCCAGGTTCACCCCGCCGGACTGGGCCACCACCGAGATGCGACCGGGTTCGAGGGACGCCGCGGTGGGGACGAAGTTGGCGCACAGTCGGGCGATCGGGTTCATGAACCCCGACGTGTTGGGACCGAGCAGGCGGATTCCGTGGCGCCGCACCACCGTCAGCGTCGAGTCCTGCAGGGCGGCCCCCTCGACCCGGGCGCTTTCGGCGAAGCCGCCCGCGCACACCACCGCCGCGGCGACGCCGGCCTGGCCACAGTCCTCGAGTGCGGCAGGGACCGCCGAGGCCGGCACCACCAGCACCGCCAGGTCGACCGGCCGACCGATCTCTCGCACCGACGCGAAGGCCGGCGAGCCGGCGAGCACCGGCCGGCCCGGGTTCACCGCGAAGACCGTCCCGCCGAACCCCGAGAGGGCCGCCATCATCGCGTGCCCGGCCTTGCCCGGGGTGGCCGAGGCGCCCACCACGGCGACGGTGGCCGGGTTAAACAGCGACTCGAGCGTTCCAGCTCCGGTGTCGGCCGTCATCGCCAGTGCGTTGGGCCAGAGCGGCCCGAGCGGCCCGCCGTCGCGGCCCCCATACGGACCCTTCCGAGCACCTGGGCCAACTCCCCGATCAAGTGGTGACACTTCGGCCTACGGCCGCATGAGACGCTACCATCCATATCGATCATTTCTTCAGTGATGCGCGGCCTTCTCCGGAAGCATGACCGGCGCAGAGAGAACCGGAGCGTCCATGTCCCCCACGGCACCAGGCGACGACGAACGGTTGCTCGTGGTCGGCGCCGGGCCGATCGGGCTCACCGCGGCCCTGGCCCTCCGGTCCAAGGGGTTCGCGGTCACGGTGCTCGAGGCCGAGCCCGAGGGTCGTCCCCGCCCCGGCAGCCGGGCCATCTTCTTGCACCGCGAGACCCTCGAACACCTCGAAGAGATGCTCCCGGGTGTGGGGTGGGAAATCGCCGCTCACGGGCTCGTCTGGAGCACCAAGCGGACCTTCTGGGGGGAGAAACAGGTCTACGAGCGCACCTACCCCGAACCCGACCCGAGCGTGCTCCCCCACTCGACCAATCTGACCCAGACCGCGTCCGAGGCCCTGCTCTTCGACGCATGCAAGCGGGTCGATGTCGACTTCGCCTGGAGTCAACGCGTCGAGTCCGTGTCCACGACGGCGACCGGGGTCGAACTGACCACCGACGACGGCACGGTGCACTCGGCCCCCTACGTCATCGCGGCCGACGGCGCCCGGTCGGCCGTGCGCCGTTGTCTCGGGATCGGGATGGAGGGGGATCGCTCGGAGAACGCGTTCGTGATCGTGGACGTGGCCGAGGACGAGACCAACCCGCTCCGCCCCGAGCGCATCTACTACTACGAGCACCCGGCCGTGGAGAAGCGCAACGTGCTCCTGGTCCCCTTCGCCGGCGGGTGGCGATGCGACCTGCAGTGCCGAGCCAACGACGACCCGACCCAGTTCGACAGCGACGAGGGGGTGCGGAGGTGGATCGGCCGAGTGCTCCCGGAGCGCTACGCCGACCGGGTCACCTGGGTGTCGACCTACCGGTTCCTCCAGGTGGTGGCCGAGACCTTCGTGGACGAACACCGACGAGTCCTGCTGGCCGGCGAGGCCGCCCACCTCTTCGCTCCCTTCGGGGCCCGCGGGATGAACTCGGGGGTCCCCGACGCCGCTGTGGCGGCGGCCGCCATCCGCTCGGCCATCGACCACCCCGACCAGGCCCGCGAGGCCATCGACGAATTCAACACGACCCGGCGCGAGGCGGCCCTGTACAACCGGGACGCCGCCGGCCTCGCCCTGGCCCACATGCAGGCCCGCGACCTGCGCATCCGGGTCAAGCGGCGCACCGCGGCGTTCTTGGCCCAGCTGGGCAACCGTGCCGGCGCGTGGCTCGATTCGGCCCCCTACGGGCCGCGGTCGAGGGCCCGGGTCGATCGTCGCGGCACCTACTGATCGGCCCGCCCTCGGCCCCGAGTGGGACGGCGGCGCTACGGGCTGTCGACCTGCACGACCACCGCACCGGCCGTGTCGCCGGCCGCGCAGCCGGTGAACAACCCGATGCCGCCGCCGCGGCGCTCGAGCGCCCACAAGAGCTCGGTGATCGCCCGCATGCCGGTCGGGGCCTGCGGGTGCCCATAGATGAGGCTGCACCCGTAGGGGTTCATTGCGTCGAGGGCGACCCCCATCTGCTCACTGAAGTAGACGTCGTTCACCGCGAACGGCGAGTGCGTCGTGACCACGTGCACCCCCTTGATGCCGATCCCGGCATGCTCGAGCGCCGCCCGGGCCGCCGGCACCGGAGCCTCGGGCATGCGTGACTTGTCGACCCGGGCGAACGCCGCCGAGAGCAGGCGGCCCACTGGCCCGGTACCCTGCGGCGGGCCCGAGGCGAGAACCACGCCGGCGGTCCCATCGGCGGGGTGGGTCTGGGTCCCGTAGGTGATGACGCCGTCGGGCTCGACCGGTTGGAGCCTGGCCAACCCCTCGGCGGTGGTCGGGAACACCCCCACGTCGGCGTCGAGCGAGCGGCCCTTGCCGAGGTCGATCGCGACCTCCCACGGCCGCCCGAGGGTGAGGCCCTTTTGGTACTGCTCGTAGCGGAGCAAGGTGACCTCGTCGAGCTGGTGCCGGGGGATGTCGTGGGCCGCTGCGACGTTCTCCGCCGCCGCGATCATCGACGCCTGGGCCCACGGGTCGTAGGAGAAGTTGTCGAGCACCCAGGCCTCGGTGACCGGCGTGTTCCCGGGCCGCCTCGACGACGGGTACACGACGGTCGGCCCGTTGGAGGTCCGATCGGTGGTGATCACGGCGACCTTCGAGCCCCGGTCGGCCTCGGCCATGAGGCCGCCGATGGCCAGCGACGCCGCCGAGGTAGCACAGGCCTGGGAGATCATCGGACCCGTCGCATGGGGAGCACCGATGCGCCCGGCCAGGGTGGGCCCGCCGTAGAAGGAGCGGTGCTGAGGAACGGTGATGCCCAACACCACCCCCGAGAGTTCGGCCGGATCCTGTCCCCCCCGGGTGAACGCGACATCGGTGGCCTGGACCGCCAGGTCGAGGCTGTCGATATCGGCGAGGTCGGTCTGCCAGCGTGCGAACGGCGAGGACCAGGCCAGGTGGAGCGGGATGTGGACGTCGGAGAATCTCACGGCGATCACTCTACAGTTCGTCGATTTCGTGGGACACGTTGTGCCGAGCGTCGGTCATCGATCTCGCTCGGTGCGCCGATGAACCTCGAAGATGGCCGAGCGCTCGAACCCGGCCCAACGGCCCCGCCGAGCTACGTCAGGCGGAAGACGTCGATCCAGACCTCGCTCGGAAGCCGGGCCGCCGTGGCCACGAAGACGTCGCGCTCGAGCCAGCCCAGTGCGGGGTCGTCGGTCTCAAAACGCGGCGTCGTGCGGAAATAGAGCAGATCCGGATCGACGGGCTCGCCACGGGCCAACCGCTCGATCAACTCGGGCGGGCCGTGGCGAAAGCCGGTGTTCTCGACAAAGACGTGCGTCCCGCGATCGGTCTCGACGGCGTACCTGGCCGCCACCTCGACCACACCGTCGGGTCGGATCAACTGCATGTCGGCACCGCCCGGCAACACCGTGCCGGCAAAGTGCGGCCCATCGACCACCCCGCCGGTAATCGGAATGATCCGCCGTCGACCACGGACGGTCTGACCCACCTCGATGATCTCCCCCACGGTCACCGAGAACCGGCCGACGGCCTCGAGCCCCGGGACCGTCAACTCCGGGCGGTCGGCCATGCTCCGTTTAATTGGGGGATCGACTACTTGTTAATTGGGGGATCGACTACTTGTCACCGTTCGTCGAGGCCGGTCCACTACGAGCGACCGTCGCCTCGGCCGGGATCAGCGACCGGAGCCCGCTGAGCAGACCGCCCAGCTCCATGGGAACGACCAGCTTGGTCGAGGGAGACGCCCCGATCTGCTTGAGCGTGTCGAGGTACTGGAGCAACAGCGTGTTCTCGTCGAGGGTCTGGGCCACCTCGAGAATCTTCTCGAGCCCGCCCGAGAATCCCTCGGCCTTCAAGATGGCCGCCTGGCGCTCTCCCTCGGCGGCCAGGATGGTCGCCTTCTGGGTGCCTTCGGCCAGGGTGATGGCGGCCTGGCGCTGGCCTTCGGAGGCCAAGATGGCGGCCGCCTTCTGCCCCTCGGCCTCGGTCACCTGTGCCCGTCGAGTCCGCTCGGCCGACATCTGGCGGGTCATCGCGTCGAGCACCCCCGGCGGCGGGTTGATCTCGCGGACCTCGACGCTGGTGACCTTGACCCCCCAGCGTTCGGTGACCTCGTCGAGTCGCACCCGGAGCAGCGCGTTCATGTCCTCGCGCTTGGAGAGCACGTCGTCGAGGGGCATGTCGCCGACCACGCTTCGCAGCGTGGTGGCGGCCACGTTCAGTGCGGCACCGGCGAAGTTCTGCACGACCAGGACCGACATCTGGGGGTCCATGACCTTGTAGAAGATGATGAAGTCGATCGAGATCGGCGCGTTGTCACCGGTGATCGCGGTCTGCGAGGGGATCTCGAGAAAACGCTCCCGGAGGTCGACCCAGTTCGTCCGGTCGATGACCGGGTTGATGAAGATGAGGCCGGGGCCCCGGACGCCGACGGCGCGGCCCAGCCGGAACAGCACGATGCGTTGGTACTCACGAACAATCCGTACCGATGTCGCCGCAGTGATGAGGGCAACGAAACCGACAATCCCGACGATGACCCCTACGATCATTGTTCTCCCTTTTTTTCCGACTCACCGGAACGGTGGTGCCAGTGCCCGGCCAGCAGGGAATGAGGGTGCTCGTCGGTCTCGGCCGCCACCGCGTCCTCTGACCACACGCCGAGCCGCACACCGGCCTCGATCACCTGGATGCGGCTTCCCGCCGGAACGTTGCCGTTGAGCGACGTCGCCGACCAGTTCTCTCCCCGCACCCTGACCACGCCGCCGGGAACCAGGTCGCTGACCGCCACACCCTCGGCCCCGACGATGCTCACTGACGACGCGCCAGAGACCTGGTCGTCTTGCACCTTGAGACCCCTCCACGCGATCGTCGCCAGCCCGCCCGAGATGGCCAGGTCAGCGCCCAAAAGGACCCAAAGCAGCGAACCCGATTGGCCGGTCGCCGCCATGACCACCAACCAGATCGCGGCGGCCAGGCCCAGACCGGCCCCGGCGAGATGGCCGTGGGGGCCAACGTGGAAGCCCAAGACTGAGGCGATCACCACCAGCCCGAGCAACACGCCGACGCCAATCCACATGGCGACTCCTTTTTCAACCTAAAAGCCACCATAGCCCTGCGCGATGCATTTGGGCGCTCAGGCAGGCCAACGGGCGTGCGTGGCGCTCCGCGCACCCGCCCTTGACGGGTCGATACGCTTGCCTGGTTCGCGTCGTGCCAGCTAGACATGTGTGTACTGTGACCGACGCTGAGCCGTCATCGGCGGCGCGTCATCCACGAACGGCGCGATTAGCACTCTTGGTGCGTTCGAGTTGGCGCGTCGCGCCGGCATGTCTGGTCGCCGCTTCGTTAGGGGTGCCACTCATGGCCGCCCATCCGGCCGGGGCGGCCCCGAGCCTTCAGGCCGAGGCGACCCAACTGAGCCAGGAGCTCATCCAAGAGCAACTCCAGGTCGACAACTTCCAGCACCAGTACGAGCTCGACGCGATCAAGGTCCAGCAGGACGGCGCGGCCATCGCGGCGGTCCAGCAAGACGTCGCTCGTGACCAGCACAAGGTCCGCGCGGATCGCCAGCTGCTCAGCCAGGAGGCAGTCTCGAGTTATGTCAACGCCGGGTCCTTGAGCCTCAACCAAACGCTGGAGCTGTTCAGCGGCGGACGGGAAGCCGCGACGGACCAGACCGAGTACGAGAGCGTGGCCATCGGCGACACGACCGAGACGCTGGCGGTGCTCCACACAGACCAGGTCCAACTCGAGGCCAACGAGGCCACCCTTCAGTTCCGGACCACGCAGGACCAGTCCGAAGAGTCGGCTGCCGCCAACGCCACCTCGAACGCCCAGCAGGTCGCCGGCCAACTGGCGGCCAAGCAGGCCCTCGTGACCGGGCAGCTGGCCGCGGCGATCGCCGCTACCCGACAACAGCAGGCGGCGGCCGCGGTGGCCTCGCGGGCCGCCGTGAGCGCGCCCGTGAGCGCGCCGGTGAGCGGGGCGGCAGGCGCGGTGGTCAACGTGGCGGTGCCCGACCCGTCGTTGCCACCGTTCCTCCAATGCGTGGTCCAGGCCGAATCGGGAGGCAACTACCAAGCGGTGTCGCCCGACGGGCTCTACCGCGGTGCGTTCCAGTTCAGCCAGGGGACCTGGAACGTCGCGGCCCAACTGGCCGGACTGCCCCAACTGGTCGGAGTTCCCCCCAACGAGGCCTCAAAGGCGGACCAGGACACGCTGGCCATCGCGCTCTACAAGGCCGACGGCGAACAACCTTGGACCGATTCCTGTCGCTAGACGCCGACCAACGGTCGTATTACGGCTCGAACTGGGTCGCCACCTGCACCGCCGCCGGCACCTCCGTCGACGACTCCGGTTCCGGCCCGATGTCGCCGGAACCGGCGCTCGACGACGCGAGGGCCCGTTGGTCGATCCTTTTCAGGCTGGCGTAGCCCAGGAGACCCGCCGCGACGGCGGCCAGCCCGCCGACGACGAGGGACCACCGGGCGCCGAAACTCTGACCGATCCACCCGACGATCGGGCCGCCGATCGGAGTCGATCCGAGCCAAGCCACCGACCACAGCGCCATCACCCGGCCGCGCATCGACGGGACCGCGGCCAGCTGGAGCGTGGTCTTGGCCAGCGAGTTGAAGCTGATGCTGCCGTATCCGACCAAGAGCAGGAGGCCGTACTCGGCCGGGAGGTTGGGGGCGATCGACGCGGCCAGGATGGCCAGGCCCCACCCGATCGACGAGCGGCCCAACCCGACGGCCGAAAGGCGGCCCCGGCGGGCCGTCACCAGGCCACCGACCACGGCGCCGGCGCCCATGAACGCCAACATCGTGCCGTAGGTGGCCGCCGAACCATGGAAGGCGAACCGGGCCATGAGCGGCAGGGAGACCTGGAACTCCCAGGCCAGGGTGCCCACCACCGTGATCATGATCAGCGGCACCAAGAGCTCGGGGGTCCGGCGGACATAGCGCAGCCCCTCGCGCACCTGGCCGGGCTGGCGGGTGGGGCGAGCCACCGGGTACAGCTCGCGCGGCCGCATCATGACCAGGCTGATCAGTACCGCCCCGAAGGAGACGGCATTGGCCAGGAAGCACGGCGCGATGCCTACCGTCGCGATCAGCACGCCGGCCAGGGCGGGCCCGATCACCCGGGCCATGTTGATGGTGACCGAGTTGAGCGTGATCGCGTTGCCGAGGTTCTTTTCCGGCACCATCTCGGCGATGAAGCTCTGACGGGTCGGGTTGTCGAAGACGTTCACGAAACCGAGCGCCAGCGCGATCACTGCCACCATCCACAGGGTGATGACGTGGTCGGCGACCAATGCCGCCAGTAGCAAGGCCAGCAGACCGGCCAGCGTCTGGGTCACATAGAGGATCCGCCGCTTGTCCAGCCGGTCGGCGATCAGGCCACCCCAGGGGGAGAACAGCATCATCGGCAGGAACCGGGCCGCGGTGATCAAGCCGAGATCGGTGCCACTGCGGGTCAGCCGGAGGACCAGCCAGCCCTGAGCGACCGTCTGCATCCAGGTCCCCGAGGTGGAGATGATCTGACCGGCGAAGAACAGCCGGTAGTTCCGAATGTGCAACGACACGAAGGTCGACGAGGGCGCGGATGTCCTCGTGCGGCGCCGCCTCATTGTCGCCATTTTGTCACCGGGCCCCCTCCGGGACCCGAGCCGCCGGGTCCCCGGATCCCTGGCCCGGTCACTGACGGTCGGCCGGGGCCACTTCCAGCGCTAACGAGCCTGCACCAACAAGACGACGGGAGGTTGTTTCTCTTCTGCTCCACCCGCGTGCGGTGGCACGGTGAGAAAGTCGGCCTCTGAAAGCGCACCGAACGGACGGTGCCGGGTCACCCCGCTCGACCGGATCCGCCCGGGCGGGAATCGAAGGGCCGGCTCTTTGCTCTCAGCGGTGATCGATCGAGGTCACCGGGAGTCCGGCCGCCTTCCAGGCGGCAAAGCCTCCCTTGAGATCGCTGACCCGATTCAGCCCCAGCCGCTCCAGGGCCTCAACGGCGAAGCTTGACGCATAGCCCTCCTGGCAGAACACCACCGCCGCCCGGTCGGGTGACCCGGCCTCGGGGTGACGGTGCGGACTGGTCGGATCGAGCCGCCACTCGAGCACGTTCCGGTCGATGACGAGCGATCCGGGGATCTCGCCCTCGGCCGCTCGTTGCTCGATCGGTCGGATGTCGATCAGGAGTCCGCCATCGTGCTGGATCCGCGCCGCCTCCTCCGGCCCGACCCGCCGGAGGCGGGTGCGAACCTCGGCCAGCACGACGTCGACCGCAACGGCGGTTTGCTGGCTCTCCGTCCCGCTCACGGAGCCCACGCCGGATCGGCGCGGTACTCCGTCCGATCGGGCGTGAGGCCGGCCTCGCTGAGCGAGAAGAACGTCATCTTCTCCATGGGCGGAGAGTAGACGTGAACGCTCGTCGCGACCTCGGGGCCGATGTTCACGACATCGTGGATGTACTCGGGACCGAAGTTGGTGCCCCGTCCGGCCTCGATGCGTCGCCGCGTGTAGGTCCGCCGGCCCGAGACGATGCCCTCCTCGAGCGCGCCGCTCACGACCCACAGCGCACCGGAGGAACCCCCGTGGTCGTGCAGCAACAGCTCTTCGTCGGTCGGCCAGTGGATGACCCAGACCTCGAAGTCACAGGAGAGCTCCAAGAGCTCATACACCCGCTCCCGGAGTGGGGCCTCGTCACGTTCCGACCACGGGGTGACGCACGAGGACCCGTACAGTCGGGCCAAGCCGCCCAGTGTGTCGGCGTCGAGTCGGACCGCAGGCGAGAGGTGCGCTTCGGCCTCCGACGGCACCGGGTGCAGCGGGACGATCGGTGCCAACTGGCCCAGGGTGCTCCCCGCGGGGTGCGTGTTTCGTCCTCGGTGCAGTGTGGTGGCCATGTCTCGTCCTTGTCGCGGTTAATACTAGAAATCTGATCGTTTTAGTCAAGTATAGCCTCCGGCCGGCGCACGCGCAGGGCGCTTGTGCCCACCTCCGGCGAGGACAAGCCGCTGGCCGTGGACGGCGGGCGCGAGGCGGGCACCGTGCGGCCCGGGATCGATTGCAGGTGCCCGTCTAGCCTGGCCGCATGACCGAACCCGCCCGACCAGTCCGGATTCCGCCGCTTCCGCCAGCCGAGCGCGACGAGCGGGCCAACGAGCTGCTCGCGCCGGTCGCCGTGGACGGCCGGGACCTGAACATCTTCGCGACGCTGGTCCGGCACCCCCGCCTCTTCAACCGTTGGTCGGCCTTCGGTGGCACCCTGTTGCGCCGCGGCGAGCTGTCTGGCCGGCACCGGGAGCTCCTGATCCTTCGGACCGCGTGGCACTGCCACGCCGATTATGAGTGGGGCCAGCACGTGCGGATCGCCGAGCGGGCCGGGGTCAGCACCGAGGAGATCACCCGGATCGTGGCCGGGCCGGACGTCCCCGGCTGGTCGGCCCTCGATGCGGCGCTGATACGGGCGGCCGACGAACTGCACCAGGACTTTTGCATCACCGACGACACGTGGAAGGTCCTCGCCGACAGCCTCGACGAGCGCCGGCTGATCGAGGTCTGCATGGTCGTCGGCCAGTACCACCTGGTGGCGTACACGTTGAACTCGCTCGGGGTCGAGCCGGAGGCCGACGCGGCCCCCTTCCCGACGTGAGCCCTCAGCTCGACGGCCGGCGGGTGCTGGTCGTGGGGGCCGGGACACAGCCCTCCGACGATCCGACGGCGCCTCTGGGCAACGGCAGGGCCACCTCGATCCTGGCCGCTCGTGCCGGAGCCGATCTGGCCCTGGCCGACCGGGACGAGCGGGCGGTCGCCGAGACCGCCGAGCTGGTCCGGGCGGAAGGAGCCGGGGCAACCTGCGTGCTGGGCGACGTGACCGACGAGGCTGCCTGCGTCTCCATCGTGGATGCCGCGGTGGCGGCGTTGGGCGGCCTCGACGGCTTGGTCCTCAACATCGGGATCGGTGCCGGCGGTCGGCTGGCCGGGACCTCGGCGGCCCAATGGGATCTGGTGTTCGCGGTGAACGTCCGCTCCCACTTCCTGTTGGCCAAGGCCGCCCTGCCCCACATGACCGGTGGCTCGATCGTCTTCATCTCCTCGGTGGCCGGCCTCAAACCGGGCAGCTCCCTCCCGGCCTACGACAGCTCCAAGGCGGCCATCGCCGGGCTCTGCCGCCACGTGGCGATGGAGGGAGCTCGACAGGGGGTGCGGGCCAACGTGGTCGCTCCCGGGTTGATCGACACCCCGATCGGCCGTCGGGCATCGGCCGGCCGGCCCGGTCGTGACCGGACCAACGTGCCCCTCGGACGGCAAGGAACGGCGTGGGAGGTCGCGGCCCCGGTGGTGTTCTTGTTGTCCGACGACGCCAGCTACATCACCGGCCAGGTCATCGCGGTTGATGGAGGCCTGTCCGCGCTCAGATGAGCGCTGTTCCACGCATACCCCGGTGACCGAGTGGATCTTCTTGCTGTAAGCGCTACTGCGGTGACTCGGACAACGGAGCGCCTTCCGATCGGTCTGGCGCGTCCGCGGCCTCGTCGGTTCCGTCCTCGATGGGTGCTGCGCCCTCGACGGCTCCATCCTCGGGCGGAAGGAGCGGCATCGGCACTCGGGCCACCACGATGTCGGTACGCGATCGCAGCGCCGCCGAGAGGACGACGTCGATCTGGTTGTGCAGGATCCGGTAGCGCAGGTGCGCGGGGAGCACCACCGGAATCAGCACGACGATCTGGTGGTCGCTGTTCGCTCGGGCCTCGTCGATGAAGGCAACGATCGGATCGACAATCGAGGAGTACTCGGTGTGCAGGATCTCGAGTGCAACGCCGGGATCCCACTCGTCCCACGCCTGCCGCAGCTCGGCCTCCGCCCGCTCGCCCTCGTCGCCCTGATCGATGACGACGGAGATCGCGATGACCACTTGGCCTATGGACAAGGCCTCCGACAGGGCGTGTTTGGTCAGACGGGACACGTTGAGCACCGGGACGATCACGAGGGTTGACTTGCCGGACGGGCGGGGCGGCACCGTCCCGACCCCCAGGTCTTGAGCGGCCCGCCCGTAGTACACGTGGATGCGCCTGAAGAGGAAGACGAACGTGGGCACGGCCACCACCACCACCCACGCGCCATCGGCGAACTTCGAGACGAGGAAGATGATGGTCGCCGCTGCGGTCACCACGGCGCCGAACCCGTTCACGCTGGCCCGGTACCGCCACCGGGGCACCCGGGACCGTCCCCAGTGAACGACCAGCCCGGTCTGGGCCAGGGTGAACCCGGTGAACACCCCGATGGCGTAGAGCGGGATCAGCTCGTTGGTGTTCCCGCCCACCGCGATCAGCAGCGCCGCCGAGAGCGCGGCGAGCACCAAGATGCCATTCGAGAAGACCTGGCGGTCGCCCCGCAGAGAGAACAGGTGGGGGAGGTAGTTGTCCCTGGCCAGCAGGCTGGCCAGGATCGGTAGGCCTCCGAAGGAGGTGTTGGCGGCCAACGCGAGCACGATCGTGATGGTCAGCGCTACCACGTAGTAGGCCCAGTGCCGGCCCACGGCCATGCCCATGATCTGGCTCAGGACGGTCTGGTTCGACCTCGGACCGATGTGCCACCGTCGGGCCAGCACGGCCAGACCCAACAACATCAGGCCCAAGATCACCCCGAGCAGCATCTCGGTGCGTTTGGCCCGCACCACCCGGGGCTGCTTGAACAACGGCACGCCGTTGGCGATCGCCTCCACCCCGGTCAGCGCACTGCACCCGGCCGAGAAGGCCTTCAGCACCAGCAACACCCCGACCGTCTGCAGGCCGTGCGTCGAGAGCAGAGAGCGTCCGGGTTGGGGCGCATGGACGGCCAAGGGGTGGATCAATCCGACCGCGATGATGGCCAACAGGCCCACGATGAAGAGCATCGTGGGAAGGAGAAACGCCCGGGCGGTTTCGCCCAAGCCACGCAGGTTGAGGATGGTGATCAGGGCCAAGATGCCCAGGCAGAGCGGAACGGTGGCCGAGGTGAGGCTGGGGAACGCCGACGTCAGCGCCCCCACCCCCGCCGCGATGGAGACGGCCACGGTGAGCGTGTAATCGACGATCAACGAGGCGCCGGCGACCAGGCTCGTGCCGTGGCCCAGGTTGGCCCGGGACACCGCGTAGGCGCCGCCGCCGCCCGGATACGCGTCGATCACCTGCCGGTAGGAGAACACCAAGATCGCCAACAGCACGACGATCGCGATCGTGATGGGAAGCACGATGTGCAGTGCTCCCGCTCCGGCCACCGCCAACACGACGATGATCGCCTCGGGGCCATACGCGACCGAGGTCAGAGCGTCGAGCGACAGGGCCGACAATCCTTCGACCGGAGTGATCTCCTCGTTGGAGGTCTCGCTCGTGCGCAGCGGCCGGCCGATGAGCACGTTCCAAATGTTTCGCCCCGCGACCGCCGGGCGCTCACTCGGACGCGGCACGTCCGCATCGTAGGAGGCCCGAGCGAGCCCGGCAGGACGATGCCGGTGGCTCGGTCGGCACTCCCGAGGTTGGTTCGAGATCATCCGACACGACCTCGGTGAGGACGCAAGGCCAGGTCTGCCTGGAGCCGGCCTCGATCATCGGCCGGGTCCGGACGGGGCGACGCCGCTGCGCTGCCCATCGAGGGGTGGACCCACCTCGCAGGGGCCAATTGTTACGATTCCTCGTCGTGGCCGGACGCGACCGACCGGGGCGCGTTCCCGATCCCGCTCAACCGCGTCGGGGCAGCGTTTCGCCCAATGAGGGGGGCCTCCGGGCCTTGGGGGCGCAGATGCACCGCGCTCAGGGCGGCCGGGCCGATCGACGCCGGGCCACGGCACGACAACGCCGCCGCCGCCGCATCCGCCGGACCGTGGTGATCGGCCTGTCCGTCCTGCTCGTGCTCATCGTGGCCGGGGTGGGCTACGTCTACTACCTGACGCATGACCTTCACCGTCAGAACGTGCGTGGTTTGAGCGCCGCCCTGACCACCGGCAAGGAGGCCGGTACCGAAAACATCTTGATGGCCGGGTCGACCTCCCGCTGTGCCCTGACCGTGCAGAACCCCGCGTACGGGCTGTGCTCACAGGGGGTCAACGGGGTCAACAGTGACGTGATCATGATCCTCCATGTCGACCCGACCCACCACCGGCTGGCGCTCATCTCGATTCCCCGAGACCTGTTCATCCCCAACGCCCGCACCACCGGGGCCAACAAGATCGACACCGGGCTGTACCAGGGCACGAGCCAACTGGTAGCCGCGATCGAGGAGGACTTTGGCATCCCGATCCAGCACGCCGTGACGCTCAACTTCGACCAGTTCGCCAACGTGGTCGACGCCCTGGGGGGCATCAACATGTCGTTCCCCATCTCGGTCTTCGACCAAGAATCCGGGCTGAACGTGCAGGCGGCCCAGTGTGTCCACCTGGACGGCACCCAGGCCCTCCAGGTGGTGCGGGCCCGCCATCTGCAGTATCTCGCCCCCGGCTACAGCGCCGGAGACCCGTTCTCGTGGCCCCAGGAGGCCCAGAGCGACCTGGCCCGCATCCTGCGCGATCACGAGTTCCTCCGGGTGCTAGCCACCGCGGTGGCCCACCGCGGGCTGGGAAACCCGGTCGCCGACATTGGACTGATCAACTCGGTGAAGGCTGACCTCACCTTCGACCAGTCGTGGTCGGTCAACGACATGGCCGACCTGGTGCTCGACTTCCACTCGGTCAACATCAACGCGGTGCCCCAGCTCACCCTGCCCGTCGCCGTGGTGACCGATCCGGACGGCGCCGATGGCGACCTCATCTACCAGGGGGGCAACTATGGCCAGGTCGAATTCCCGGCCCAGCCGCAGGACCAGGCCTCCATCGATCAGGTCCTCGGCATCGGGTTGCACACCGACTCGATGACCGGCAAGCCCCTGCCCGACCCGTCGTCGGTGACCGTCTCGGTGATGAACGGCAGCGGGGCGTCCGACCAGGCCTCAACCACCGCCACCGCGCTCGACGCGCTGGGGTTCGACACGGTGGGCATCGGTGACAGCACGCCGACCGGCGACGTGGCCGAGACCGTCGTCTACTACGGCTCCCGCAGCTCGGCCACCGAGGCGGCCGCCGAAGAGGTGGTCCGTTCGATCACGGGGGCGGTCATCATGGCCTACGACCCGAGCGAGGTGGCCGACGGTGCCCAGGTGACGGTGGTCACCGGCACGCAGTTCGCCGTGAACGCGCCGACGTCGTCGCCGGTCGGCTCCACCACGACCACGACCACCGCTCCCCCACCCACCTCGGTGATCGCGGCCCCGTCACCGACCACCTCGAGTCTCGAGCCGTGGGA
>Ga0302325_10003816_pt1 | contig 35240 bp, 31 predicted proteins | sample Palsa_T0_2_FD_201948 | JGI IMG/M metagenome (GOLD analysis project Ga0302325, IMG submission 201948) | Peat permafrost microbial communities from Stordalen Mire near Abisko, Sweden - Palsa_T0_2 | ecosystem: Environmental > Terrestrial > Soil > Palsa > Peat permafrost | place: Sweden: Abisko...
GCAGCAACTCCTCGTCAGGAAAGTACGGTCGGTAGCTTTTGGCCATAAAACATTATGGGCCTATTCTGTTTCAGAACGCCAGGTTTAAATCGAAGTGAGGACCGAATTCTCGGACAGACTCCTAGCGCCGCGCCGCGAAGTCTACAATCGAAAGTTCCACAAGCGCCGTCTTCCTTTGTCCGCGGCTATTCCACTCATTCCAAGCCCAGACCAGCGAAACACTGGCGAAGATAGCCAGGAACGGCATGACAATCACGCTATGACGCGCATGGGCGATAATGGCCGCGTGAACCGCCGGGACGTAAAAGATAAACAGCAAAACAATCCCCATCTTCCGCAATAAACCGCGCTTCCAAAGAATAATAATGCCGCCAATAGCTAAGGCCAGCAGCGGGACTTGCAGCACCGCGTTCAGCCCGGTAGCCTGCCAGGTCTTGCCGAGGAACCAGAAGTTGAAGAACAGATTCTTAGCGCCGCAAGTGCCAAGCAGCATCGGGTTGCCGCGGTATTCGTTTGAAACCTGTTTCAGCAGCGCCGTGTTGAAAGCAACTTCGTCCTTTGCGTGATAAAACTCCTGATAATAATAATGGCCTTCAAACGGCAATCCCAGCCGGCTGGCCAGTTCCGCGCGTTCCCCGCCGGCATCTTTCTGCGCCATCATAAAGGGCTTATCCCAGGCGAGATGTTGACAGGTGTAGAGACCTTCCTGGGCTGCCACTCCCCCTACCGTAGCGGTAGGCACAAACTTGCCCGTCAATTCGTAATTCCGCACCACCCACGGCAGAGTCACAAGCGCCATTCCGAAAACCAGCGCGGCACAGCGCATCAGCACCCTAAATCGGTCGCTTGAGCCCTTCCCGGTTAGAACCAAATAGACCAACAACAAAAGCGGAAACGACAACACTTCGCTACGAAACAGCACCGCGATACCCAACACCACGCCGGCCAGCCAGTAGCGCCACAATGCTCCGCTTTCCAGTGCGCGATATAGAAAGAGCATGAATAACATCACACAGCACAGAAAGCTGATTTCAACGCCTCCCCGCGCCACAGCCAGCAGAGTTCCGGGATAAAGCAGGAATAAAAGAGCCGCCACCACCCCGGCTTTCCGATCCCCAACTATCTTTTGCGTTAGTTGAATCAGCATGCCGGCGGCGGCGAACGCGAGCAGCAGGTTCGCCAGGCGCACCACCTCGATATGGTAGCCGCCGGCGCTGAAAACCATCGCAAGAAACAGCGGATATCCGGGCTCCCGTATCATAGTTTTATCCATGGCCGGCTCCACGCGGTACCCATTTCCCAGGACGAGGTTCTCCGCGATCTGATCGTAGAGGTCCTGAAACCCCAGGCTGTAACTCGACGACAAAACCGGAGTGGCGCGCGGCAGCAATAGAAACAGTATTGCGGCGTTAATGAAAAATGCAATAAGAAGAGCCAGGTATACTGGCCTTTCCCGGCCGAAGGTCTGAGATAAAGACATCGTCTGATCTGCGTTGACTGAAAAGCCGGCTCCCTTACGGTCGCGCCCTGTAGCGCGCGCGATTTACCAATCCGGCGAAACCGGCTCCCTTACGGTCGCGGCTCTGTAGCGCGCGCACCCTACCGAGCCGCGCGCGTAAGCAAGCGTCTTCCCGGACTTCTGGCTCCCTCAGCTAATCGCCCGGCTGCGACACACCGTGAAGCCGCAACTGAGGACCCAGTAATTCCGGCCTCCAGCGCGCTAAGTAGTTTGGAAATGCCCGCAGCAAATTTCTTTCTGGGACATCGATTAATATCAGCAGCGTCGTGAACCATAGCACCGACGGCCGCGCAAAAAGAGACTCCGCCAGGTTGTAAACAATGACGACGATCAACAGGGCATAGCGGAATCGGAGCGCGCTGCGCTGGCCCTGCATGAACCGGTTTCCGCCTCGAAGCAACAGCAGGAACAGCAGGCCTAGACCGATGAATCCGCCATCCAGATAGATATCCAGATACCCGTTATGAGCCTCCGGGATGGGCGTATTCATCGCCCGGATAATTGCCAGCCCCCGTTTTTCGCCCCAGAAGTTCCAGAATCCGGCCCCGGTGATCGGGTCCACCGTTTCGAAAGTAATGTGCTCCCAGATGGCGGTTCGTCCGGTAAAAGTAGCGTCGCGTCCCAGCATGGCCAGCACCGGACCCAGCGTGGTGCGGAACTCCTGAGTCAGCAGCACGAGAAACGGAAGAGACAAAGCTCCCAGCAGCAGGCTTCTGCCGATAATTTTCGAAGACGCGAGCCGTCCACGCCGGAACAATAGCAACGTGAGACCGATCAACATGCAGGCGAAAGCGGTTTTGCTGTTGGAAATCCAAAGCAGCCAGCTTCCTAGAAGCGCCAGGATCAATGCATCCCAGTTCCACCGCCTTGGAGCGCCCTTGGAGCGGGTTTCCAGATAATCCCAGCATAAAAACAAGCCCATTACCATGACACTTTCGCCCAAATGATTCTTGTCGATTGCCACGCCGGATAGCTCCTGCGTGCCGTCAATGGCAAAACTTCTGGAAACCTGGGGATAATATCTGCAACAAACCACCGAGAGCGGGAGCAGCACACAAGCCGCTCGAATGTAAACCGCCCGCATGGCAGTGAGCGGATCCTTTTCGGAAAGAATGAGCACCGCGACAAACAGGAAACCGGCGTCTTTGAACCATCGCCGGAAGGAAGCGTCGCCGTTGTCGGCCCATGAGATACTAACGGCGAAATAAAGATAGAACAGCAGCAGGACAAAGTTCAGGGCGCAGAGCTTGCTCCATCTCATCCGGCGCGAGATTAGCACCAGAACCGCCCCAATCGTCAACCCCAGGAAAAACACATGGTCCAGCGCATTTCCGCTGTTGCTCTCTTGCCAGGCGCTACCTATGGCCAGCCACTCCGACGGGGATCTCGATCCGAGCGCCATTACCAGGATGGTCGGTATCCACAAGGCCCAGCCCAGCGTAGTGCGCCGTATGCAATCGCGCGCCAGGAGCCACCCACCCAGGCCGAAAGCAAGAATCAACGCTAGAGTCGCCATCCAGGTGTCCCGTCAGGATCTTGAGTCGAAAAAAAGGCGGTGCAGCAACTCCAGCGTAAGAAGCTTGTGAATCGCCGTAGTATGATTCTGGCCGCCGCCCAGGTGGCCGCGCACGATGGCCTCTACACCCTTGCGCTCCACGTACGGTCGCGCTAGGGTCCTGGGATCCAGGAGCATCTGCCGGACGTAGTCCGAGAGCGAGTCCCGATACCACACGCGAAAATGCAGGAATTTGTGACGTCCCAGAAACAGACGTTCCAGGCGCAGCGGTGATAGCAGGTGGTCGACACTGGCTACCCACTGCGGCATTCCATAGTCATAGGCGTATTCGGCCTTGAAGGTGAATTCCATGGCCCCGTGGGACGCCGCCGATAGAAGCCGCCCCGAATTTCCACCGATGCCTCGGTCCGTCCGAATGGCCGCCAGAGCGGAATCGCCGTCCCGGATCAAACGCAGCCGGACGTCGTCGCGCAGATCTTTCGGAGCCCGGAAAACCGTTCGAACAAAATCGTTGTCGAGAAACGGAGAGCGCACGCTAAGCTGGCTCTGTTCCAAGGACAGAACTCGCGAATGGTACCAAGGCGACTGACGGAAAGCGGCGAATGTAACCGGGTGTTGCCGGCGAAGCGCCGAATACGTTGCGGACGCCTGCTGAACCGAGGAAAGAAAATCCGGCCGGTACAATTCAGGCGCGGGCGGCATCGGTTTGAACATCACCGCGTGCCGGACGATCTCGCTGCCGTACGTCCCCACCACTTTTACCGGCGCCAGATTGCGGGCCCGCTCGCTGACGTAAAGATCGGAAGCGCGATAGACATCCACACCGCCTTCGGTCAGGTAGATGCTGCGCTCCGCGTAATGCCGAAAGCGCGAAATAAATTCGTTGCCCACGGTAAGCACTTCATGCGTCTGCTGGCGCAGCTTCGCAACGCGGCGCGCCAGCCGGACGTCCTGACAGTCCCGGTACATTCCGCCAAATGTGTAGCAGGGAACGGATTTGGGAGCCGGTTTGCGCCAGGCCATGATCACCCTGGTGTCCAGCCCTCCCGTCAGCGTCATTCCCACTGGCTGGTGGCCGTTGAAATACCGCGGGAGATTGCGCGAAAATACATCGCGCAGTTCGCGGTAATAAGGTTCCGGCTCCAGCAATTCCTGATTTTCCCACTCGCGTGGCTCGAAATAGGCCGATTTCTTCTCGATTGCCCCGTTCCTGAAACTCCACGCCGAACCACCTGGCAGCGTGTGAATGCCCTGGAAGATGGTGCGGTTTTCGAGCACGCAACTGCAAGCCACGAACTCGCCCAGCCCGCGTGGATCCGGAGTGCGCAGCTCGGGACAAACCGCGAGGATCGCCTTGGCTTCCGCGGCAAAATAGAATGCATCTTTCCCTTCGTGGTAATAAATCCGGTGCATTCCGTACCGGTCGTTGAATAATGTAGCCTTTCCGCGCTCCCGGTCCGCAAGCAGGCCGTGGAACATCCCGTTCAACTTGGCCGCAAAATCCGGATCGTCTTCGTACAGATGAACCAGATATTCGGACCCCTCGGTATCCAGCGAGTGCCCCTGCCGCTTCAGACGCTGGCCGGTCCCCGGCTCGGGATATTCTTCGCCGGAGAAAACGAGACACACGTCGCCGCGTTCATTGAAATGCGGCATTCCGTCGGAAAAAGAATTTTCGAGTGACGTCCAGCCGACATATACTCCCAGCGATTCATCGCTCCACGTGCCGCTAGTATAGAACGACTCGTGAAGCTGGGTCTCCACCATCCGCAGCAGCTCCGGTTCAGCCCACTGCCGCGATTTCTTCGTGATGATCCCAGCAATCCCCGGCATATGCGTTTAATCTCTGTAACGCGCGGAATCTACTGAACGCGCGCAATCTACTGAGCCGCGCGCGTAAGCAAGCAGTCTTTTTGACGACTCCGGCCACAAGCACTCAACTAGCTGTGTCGAAACCGGCTCCCTTACGGTCGCGGCTCTGTAGCGCGCGGAATCTACTGTAACGCGCGGAATCTACCGAGCGATCAACCCGGCCTGCGGCCAGGTCAAAAACGTCAGGAACAAGCGCCCTTTCTCGCGCATTTTTCACTTCGCCGCAAGTCGACGATGACAAACGAGTTAACGTCAAATTTCGCCGTCTAGTTCCTTGGGAGCCGCGCGCGTAAGCAAGCGGTCTTTTCGGACTCTCGACACAGCCCGCTACGACGCTTCCTTCGCCAACCGAAACTTGCGGCTATACAAAGAAGCTCGCAGCTCGCGCAGTTTTGCCATGAGCGGCTCGGGGAAATGATCCACCATCCTGCGATGCAAGTTAAATCGCAGCGCCAGCCGGCCCAGCGGTGTCAGTGGAACGTAGTATCTGGGCAGGTCGATGCGCTTGAATCCATTCCGCTCCTTGAAATCGCTGAGGCTGTCGCTCTGTTTATTTCCATAGGCGAAATTCGAGTAGACCAGGTATGGAATGTTTCTCTCGGCGCAAGCTCGCACCGCGTGCGATACCAAAGCGTTGGTTGGCGCTTTATCTCGATGCTGAATCATCGACACGATGTGCATGAGCCCGGCTTGTGTGCGCGTCTCATCGGCGGTCAGTTTGGTGAACCCGATGAGCTTGTCTTCGAAGAAAGCCCCGATAAAGAAACTGCAATCCAGAAAAGTTGCGGCTTCGCGCCGCACGGTCTCTTGGTCTTTTCCGAAATGCGGAAACCGCCGGCCTTGGCGTATCGGCGTTTCGTTGTAAATCTCCCAGATGCCCCGCGCCAGCGTGTCGTCGAACGGGACCTCCCGCAGAATGACGCCTTTTTTCTCCGCTTGTTTGGCTTTATTCCGCGCCTTGAAGCCAATCTGTTGATTCCACCACTGCTCGAACGTGCTGACATGTATGGCAGCCAGATTGTCCCATTCCATGGGATAGGCGTGCAGCGGCGACGTTTGCGGCAGGCGCTGCATAAAAGTGAACAAATCGATCTTTTGGCGCGATCTTCGCAAGTCTTCAAGGATCGGTTCGGGCTCCTCGATAAAGTGGTACTTGTCGGCGTCGAGACGCGCCGTGCGAATCAATCGCCCCGAAACCTTGATGTCACGGCCTGCAACGTGAATCACGTCCGCCTCCGCGCGAACGCCCGGACGCACGAATATTTGCGGGCCGCATTCATGGCAGGGGAATTTGGCGGAGAGGGGAAGGACTCGAACCTCCGGATGGTTTGCACCACCGCAGCCGGCAAGCCGGCTGCTGCCTTACCAGCGGCGACCTCTCCTAAAGCGATTGAAATGCCGGGCAACCGTTTACCTTGGCCGAAAAACAATTACAGTGGCTCCCGAGTCCTTGTAGTGACGCTTTTCCACAACATGGAACTCTTTCTCCATGACGCCGATCATCGCTTGCGGCCGATGCTTTGTCTCGCCGGTCTTTTGGTCGGTGATATACATTCTGACGATAAATACCCCGCCTGCCGTCAGGTATTGCGAGAATCGATCCAGGATCTGCTTCACTTTCCCCAGCGGAACGTGGTACATCGCTTCCCGGAACAGGATCACTTCGAACTTCTGCGGCGGCACATAGCTGAGAAAATCCCCTTGCGCAAAGCTATTTTTGCCGGAGCGTCCGTTTTCCTCCGTACGCCGCCTGGCCTTGGCCAGAGCCTCCTCGGAAATGTCGACTCCGACGTAGTTCCGATAGCCCGGAGCCATTTCATTGGCTGTATTGCCCGGGCCGCAGCCGAGGTCTAAGACGCTCTTATTCTCGGCATATCGATTCAGGTGGGAATATACGCAATCGCCGGCCGTATTATCGATGAAGTTCCACTTACCGCTGGAAAATTCCTGGTCCCAAAAGACTTTTTTGATGGGCGTGGGCCCATAGCTCAAAAGAAAACCCCGCGTAAATCGCAGAGTGCGCTCAATGATATACATTATGTCCCCGAATCAGCCGTGCGCGCCGAGGGGCCCGCGGTCCCTGATGAAAGCTTGCCCGCCAGTAAATTTCTCAACCGTTGCATCTGTTCTTGTCTGGTGAACCTCACCAGTTCGCGCGACACCGGCCTTTTCAGCCGTCTCAGCATCGACCAGAGATAGCCGGACGCCAGAGCCAGCCCTCCGATTACGATGGGCCGCTCTCTCATTTGGTAGATGGTTCGAAACAATTCCCAAAGGGGATGATTTCCTACGGCGTAGTCCTTTCCTCCGTACTTGAACTTGGCCTTCAAACTACCGTTCTGCGCGGTCCCCATGGTCCGGTGGTGCAGACAAACGCTCTCGGTGAAGGTTCTGGTCTTCCATCCCTTCATTCTCGCGGAAACCACCGCGACATGATCGATGGAGCCTCCCGGGATCGCGGCATACCCTCCGATGTCTTCATAGCATTCCTTGCGGAACAACTGGCAGCCGCCCCACACGTTTTCAATATTGGTGAAACGGTAATCGTATTGGGTGGATCCTTCGCGGAATGGAGCTCCCACCACGCCCAACTCAGGTTGCTCGGCGAATTTTCCCACCAGGTGACGAAAATGTTCCGCGCTAAAGGATACATCGCCGTCCAGGTTTCCAATGATTTCGTACGAAAGATCCGCGACCCGGGCCCGGCCGGCGTTAAACGCGTGAACCTTTCCGGCGAAGTTCCTTTCAGCGCGTTCCGGCATCCGGACTAATTCAATCCACTCGTGATCGGCGGCGTAGTTGCTCACGATTTCGTCCGTGCCATCGGTAGAACCGTCGCTGACAATAACCCATCGCAACGGCCGCAGCGTTTGGGCCGCCACGGACTGCAAGGTCAGTTCGATAAACTGCGCCTCGTTCCGCGCTGGCGTGATAAGAACGTAGGCCGGAAGAGCTGCGGCGTATGTCACGGTGCGGAAACTGCCAGCGCGATTGAACCGGCGTAACGCGCAACAAAATCGAGCACTTGTCCGGCGATTTGGCGCTGCTGGTTCTCTTGCAGGCCAGGATACATGGGCAGCGAAACTATTTCCTTAGCAACCCTTTCGGTGACTGGGAAGGCGCCTTCTCCGTGACCCATGCAGGCGTAGGCTTTTTGTAGGTGAAGCGGCACGGGATAGTGAATCGCGGTTCCGATGTTTGCCTCGCCCAGATGCTTCTGAAGCTGAACACGATCGCGAACGCGAATCACGTAGAGGTGATACACTCCCTTGGCCCAGGGCGGCTCATAGGGCAGGACGATGCCATCGATGCTCGAACCTAACAGTCCCTCATATCGCGCCGCGCATTCGCGCCGTTTGTTGTTCCATTCGCTCAAGTGGCGCAGCTTGATCCCCAATATGCCCGCTTGAATGGCGTCCAGCCGGCCGTTATAGCCTTCCACATCGTGATAATATTTCTTACTTTGGCCGTGATCGCGCAGCACGCGGATTTTGCGCGCAATTTCCGGGTCATTGGTGGTGACGGCGCCCGCCTCGCCGCACGCTCCCAGGTTCTTTCCGGGATAGAAGCTAAATGCCGCGGCCGCTCCCATGGAGCCGGCTTTCTTCCAGCGATTGTCGCGCCTGGAGAAGTAATCTGCGCCGTGCGCCTGGCAGGCATCTTCAATCACCATCAGGTTGTAGCGCTCCGCCAGATCGAGAATCGGATCCATGTCCGCCGTCTGCCCGTAAAGGTGTACCGGGATCACCGCCGTGACTGGCGATCCTGTCTTGCGGTTCTTGAGCCTGCCTTGGTCGAAATAGCACTGCGCTTCCAGGTACGCGCCAAGCTTCTCGGCATCCATGTTGTAAGTGCGCTCGTCAATATCCACAAAATCGGGACGGGCGCCCGCCTGCGAGATCGCTTCGGTGGTTGCGATAAATGTGTTCGGAACCGTCAGCACTGTGTCGCCTGGCTTGATTCCCGCCGCGATCAAAGCAAAGCGTAGCGCGTCGGTGCCGTTGGAAACGCCGATGCACTCTTCCGTCTCGCAATATTTGGCGAACTCGCGCTCGAATTCTTCCACCATTGGACCACCAATGAAACCGGCGGTCGCCAGAGCCTTTTGGAACACAAAAGACAGATCGTCCTTAAGCTCCTGATGAGGGGTGACAAGGTCTAAGAAAGGAATGCTGTTAAGTATGTTCATTGAGATACCGATTGGTGATTGGACTCCGAGCGCGTGAACGAACGCCGCTCGCCGAGAAGGGCATTCTGGCCCGCGTTGTAGTACAGCGCTTTACTGGCGTCCTGCGGCTGCGGCTGGATGCGATCAAGCAATGGCATGGTCTCTTGAAACAGCAGCCATCCGAATCGCAGTGCGCGCCGGTAAACATCTTTCACTTCATCCACCTCCGGGTAGGTCGGGAAAGTGACCTGCGAGACGATCGGGCCGTCGTCGATCCCGGGAGTAATCTCATGAATGGTGACGCCATGCTGCCGCTCTCCATTCTTAAGCGCCCAGTTGATAGGAGAGACGCCGCGATAGCGGGGCAGCGGGCCGTTGTGCAGATTCAGAATGCGCCGGCAGCGGTCGATAAAATCCCGCCGGATAATGCGGTCGTAATAAACGGAAAAAGCTAGGTCGGGGCGCCAGGCAGGATCCTGTAATTGGGGCAAATCCCGATAGTGCCCGGATTCCACTACCGGGATGCCATGCGAGCGGGCCCAATCCGGCAGCGATCCTGTCCATTTGGGAGCCGGCATGGTAGGCACGACAGCCGTCAAACGATATTCCGCTGAACCAAGAAAATATTCGCCGACTTGAATGCACAAGTCGCCCTTGCCAAGAAGAATTACTTCAAAAGCCATATCGGAATCCTTATCACTCTGTGTCGAAACCGCGTTGCGTGGTCGCGTAACGCGATGAATTTACCGAGCCGCGCGCGTGAGCAAGCGGTCTTTTGTTATCTCGGCAACGACGAACCGACCGGGCAGCGCCGCAGCGGTCGTGTCCAACCCCAAACCCCCAACCCCGCGCGAGCGAATGCGAGCGCCTAACTAAAGCTGAACCGGCCTTCCCTGGTCCTTCAACGACTTGTCCGCGGCTTCCAGCATCTTTACAATCCGCAGCCCCGCGGCCCCATCGTTGAACGGCTTCTCGTTCTTTGAAATGCAATCGACAAAATAGGTCGTTTCCGCCTTCAAAGCCTCGGTCTGCTCCAGCCGGGGAGACCACATATCTCCGGAACGGTAGCTGACCAGCAAATCGCGAACGCCCTGGCCATTCTGGATCTCAACGCCCTTGTCATAAACCTTGATCTTTTCGTCGGCGTCCAGATCGTTCCACACCAGCATCTTCTTCTCGCCGCCAATGAGCGTGGTCCGAACCTTTACCGGCGACAGCCAATTTACGTTGATGTGCGCGATGGTCTTGTCTCCGAAATGGATGGTGATATACGCCAGATCCTCGTGTCCGTTCAAGTGCCGCTGCCCGCTTGCGATCACATAGTCCGGCTTGTCCTTGATAAGATCGTCGACAATGGATAAATCGTGCGGCGCCAAATCCCAAATAACATTGCAGTCGTGCTGAAATAATCCAAGATTCACGCGCGTGGAGTCATAATAATACAAATTCCCCAGAGCGCCTTCGTTAATCAACTGGCGAATTTTCTTGACGGCGCCCGTGAAGAGAAACGTGTGATCCACCATGATCTGCAGGTTCTTTGCGATGGCCAGGTCGATCAGCTCCTCGGCTTGATCCACGCTCGAGGTGAAGGGCTTTTCGACAAACACGTGCTTGCCATGTTCCAGCGCGCTCTTCGCCAGCTCGAAATGGGTCCAAACGGGAGTGATCACCGCCACCGCGTCGATGTCGCTGGCCGACAGAACGTCGCAAGGGTCGCTCGTGAGCGCCATGTTGGGATAGGCCTGTTTGGCCCGTTGCAGCGCCGACGTGCTCTTGTCGCACACCATGGCCACTTCACATCCTTCCACCCCGTGAAAATTCCGGACAATTCCCGGGCCCCAATAGCCGTAGCCGATAACTCCGACTCGAATCATTGCTTTGAACTCCCTGTATTTGCGCTTCCGCTCTGAACCGAGCCGCCGCGCCCGCCACTGAGCCGCGCGCGTGAGCAAGCGGTATTTTCAGACTTCGCACCCAGGCTGCTAATAAGCGCCCACTCCCGAAAGAACCGCGCGGGGCGTTTGCGAAAGGATCTTGATATCGCCCCACACGGTCCACGAACTTGAATATTTCAAATCCATGCGGACCATTTCATCGAACGTTGTCCGGCTTCGCCCACCCACTTGCCACTGGCCCGTGATCCCCGGCTTAACAGCCACTAATCGCTGCCGATGCCACATCTCGTAGCACTCGAATTCATAAGGGATGGGCGGCCGCGGTCCCACCAGCGACATCGAACCGGTCAGGACGTTCAGAAACTGCGGGATCTCGTCCAGGCTGGTCTTGCGCAGGAATCTTCCGAATGGCGTAATCCTGGGATCGTTGGTTAACTTGTAAACTTCCGGAGTCCGTCCGTTTTCCTGCTCCTGACCGCTGGTCCCGGCAATCAAACGCTTCACAAACTCCTTGTGAATCGTGTGATCGCCGGTGAAATACATGGATCGGAATTTCAAGAAAGTGAATCTGCGCCCGTATTGACCCACTCTTTGCTGCCGAAACAAAATGGGGCCTCTGGAAGTGAGCTTGATCAGCACTGCGATTACGATCAGAAAAGGCGCAGCCAGCGTCAGTGCAAACAGGCTGCCGGCGATGTCGATCGATCTCTTCAACGCGCGCGCCGTTCGCTTGGGGTCGCTCGATCGATCCAGGTCCGGGTAAAACACGGAATCGGTTGGCCCGCCCGGACCCTGCTCGTTCGAGTGCTCGGGGAACACGTGCAGGGACAGCTTGATTTCATTGATCTGCTCGATGCCCAGCGCGCTGGAGAGCGCATTGGTCACTTTGTTCAGCAGGGCTTTGGCAATCGATTTTCCATCGGCGTCGCCGACTTCGCTGAAAATCATCCCGATTACCGATCGCTCCTTGTACCACCCCTTGATATCGGTTTCCCTGGTAGATTCGGAAAGCGCCGCAACCACCCTGTCGAAAGTTTCGTGTTCTTCACCGGCCTTGAGCAGGTTGCGAGCCTCCAGCAGCATCAGCACAAACCGCCGACGGGATCGCTCCGTTCTCTTCCGTTCCAGACGGAGCATGGTGAGGAACAACTCCTGATTGAGAAATGCCAGGCCGTTCGCGGGGAGCGGTCGAGAGGTAGTCTTTGGGCTTGCAATGCTGGACATGGCGTCTCGGAGGGGTGACCGGTTCTATCTAAAACGAAGATGCTTGGGCCGCCAGCGCGGGCCTGATCGGAACCGAAACTTCGCGTCCGCCTGAATCTAAAGGTCTAACCCAGTGCCGGTCGATCTCCACAGCCACCGATCGCTTGAGAAGGCTCACAGAAACCGCGATGCGCCGCTGCTTGCGAACCTCAACAAGAAGTCCCTCCAGGCCCGCCAAGGGACCTTCTACCAGTCGCACTCTTTGCCCTACTTCGAGAAAAGGATACGGCTCGGCCAGAAGGCCGGCTCCAATCGCCATTTGTATTGCGGCGATTTCGCGGTCCGCGATCGGGACCGGAACCCTTCCGATGCCAACGAAGCTCAGAACGCCTGGAATAGTCAACAATGGAAGGCGGACTGCCGGGTCTAATCTGCAAAAAACATAGCCTGGAAAAAGTGGAAGCTCCACCGATTTGAAGCGGTCCGACCAACGGCGCCGGCTTTGATAAAGCGGGAGGAATTCCTCAAATCCCTTGTGCCGCGCGATGGTGGCAACCACCTTCTCCGAGCGCGACTTCACACGAAGGGCGAACCAGGGATACACGACGGAATCGCTGCGTTCTTCTAGGTACATCATTGCTCCGATTTTCAGAGATTTGCCCAAGCTACCGCCCACTAAGTCCCATTTCTACACTCGCCTCGTGGGACTCTGTTGCGCCTGTGCCGAGGTGTTGAGGCAGGTCGATAGCCATTATCGACAATCAATATAAACCGTCTATTATCAGTTGTTTGGAGGTTGGCTGAGGAGCGGCGCCACTGCGCGGTTGAAGATCGTTTGGACTTGGTCCCACTTTATGGGACTTAGGTCGCATGCTGCAATGCCGCGCAGCGCGAACCCTATCCCTTCGGGTATACGCTATCTTTTTCGTTAGCCATTGGCGTCATAGCACGTGGATCTGTACGTTTAAAATCAACAACTTCATTTCCGATCTCCGGTGGGTAAAGAAGTGCATGGTTGTCACTAAGTCCTCGGTGCCTGGTCGAGATGTGGCTGGCGTTAACTCGGTGGAACCACGGTTCTCCTTGTTTCCCTAGCGCCGCACCTCCCAGGCACCACGCCGCTGCCGTCTTAGGCAATTTCAGTCCCCGTTCCTAAGTAATTTCACCCCAGTTAAATGAGAATTTTAGGGATGGACCGGAACTATCAGTAGTACTATACTTCTGCAATATGCTGTACCAGCTTGTCGTCCGATCGCGAATATGCCGCGTTTTAGCCATTGTCTTGGCAATTTCTGGTTGTTGCTTCGCGCAGGGAGTCTCCCTTAGTCTCTCTTCGGGCTCCGCCGCCCCTGGCCAGCCGGTCGTTTTGAATCTCTCTCTGGACGCCACCGGAGATCTGCCAGAGGCAACGCAGTGGACTGTTAACTACTCAACAACCGACTTCACATCGGCGACTTTCGCGATGGGCTCCGCAGATGCCGACAAGTCCCTGTCCTGCAGCAACGGCGACGGAACGGCCACTTGTTTGGTCTGGGGTCTTAATTCCTTTACGATTCCGAATAATGTTGTGGCTTCGCTAACGCTGACATTGGCGAATTCGCCAACTGATTCTACCTCGCCGGTCCAGCTTACTAACGGTGTTTCGGCCGATTCAGCCGGCGCCGGAATATCCACTTCAGCGAGCGGGGGCACGGTCACAATCCTCCAGACACCCCTGTTGAGCGGAATCTCGTGCAACCCGGTATTTCTAACGCTATCAGCCGGATCCACCTGCACGGTGACGCTCTCTTCCGCCGCGACGGGCGGGGGCGACGTCATAGCCATAAGCGCGTCCCCCGCCGTGGCGAGTGTCCCGGCGACGGTTACGGTCCCGCAAGGATCCAGTTCTGCGACGTTCCCGGTATCGGCAACCGCCGTGACCAATTCGACGCCGGTGACCTTGACGGCCTCCTACTCCGGTACGGTTGCGACGTTCGGAGTCACGGTCAATCCGCCGCCCGCGGCCCTAAGTGGCCTGTCCGTCAACCCCAGCTCGATCGTCAGCGGTCTTTCGGCCTCCGGAACGGTCAGTCTGTCGGCTACGGCCGGTACGGGAGGCGCGGCTTTATCTCTCTCCAGTTCCAATAACTTAGCGGCCAGCGTTCCGGCTACGGTAACTGTACCCCAGGGCTCAACCTCAGCAGCGTTTACGGTCAACGCAGGCAGCGTAAGTACCGCCATTACGGTGACCTTAACCGCCTCTTATCTGGGCTTAAGTGCCACTCTTGGCATCACAATCAACCCGCTACCGGGCGCTCTGAGCGGCGTCTCGGTCAACCCCACCAGCATCGTCGGCGGCCAGTCCGCGACGGGGACCGTCAGTCTTACCGAACCGGCGGGCACGGGCGGAGCAGCCGTGTCGCTTTCCAGCTCCAACACCGCGGCCGCGAGCGTTCCTTCCAGTGTGACGGTGCCGCAGGGATTTGCTTCGGCTACCTTCCCGGTCACTACAAGCACCATGCTCAGTCCGGCGTCGGCACTGTTGACGGCCTCCTACTCTGGCGTGAACGCGACATTTGGCGTTACCGTCAACCCTGCGGCGCCGGCTTTGAGCGGCATTTCGGTCAGCCCCGGCACCATCACGAGCGCAGGCCAATCCGGTATCGGAATCGTAACTTTAACGGCCCCGGCGGGAACTGGCGGCGTGAGCGTGTCCCTGTCCAGCTCCAGCAGTTCGGTGGTATGGGTTCCCGCAGCCGTCACGATCCAGCCGGGCGCGGTTTCGGCCCTGTTCCCAGTAACAGCGGGTCCCGTTAGCGCCTCTACGCCGGTGACCTTAACCGCGTCCTATGCCGGGGTCATGGATAGCTTTGTGGTAACCGTGAATCCGGCCCCTTCCACCATCGCGCCAGCCACGGCTTCCTTCCAGGGCCTGGACACCACCACGCAAGGGAACTGGCAGAGCGCATATAACTATCCGAACGTCACCATAATCGGCGGTGGAGCGCTCAACGCCTCCACGACCCCCATACCGTCGGGTCAGAATTTATATGTCTGGACCACTTCGACGACGGCGGTTCAAGCCTTGGAGAACATATCTTCCACCGGGCGGGTTGCGGGACGCTGGGCTGCTAACGCGGACTTCTTTGTCGATCTTTATTTTACGGACCAAGCCGTGCATCAGGTGGCGATCTACTGCCTGGACTGGAACAATGAGTCGCGCGCAGAAACGATTACCGTTCTCAACGCGGCCACAAACGCCGTCCTCGACACGCGCAGCGTCTCCAACTTTACGATGGGAGTGTACGTGCTCTGGAACGTCACCGGTCATGTGAGGCTGCAGATCGCCAACACGGCCGGCCCTAACGCCGTGATCAGCGGCATTTTTCTGAACTAGATGATCGTTCTCTTAATACCTACACAATATAGGTTTCATCCATTTTGTCCTTCCAACGAAAGACGACGGGATCGGCGTTGATCTCCTCGAAGTATTGATGAATGCGGTCGATCAGCTCCTGTTTGCTGGCCACCCGGATTCCTCGCAACATCGAGCGGGTCATCTTGCTGAATTGACTCTCGATCAGATTTAGCCAGGAGCCATGCTTGGGTGTGAACACAAAGACGAAGCGCTGCGGCACGGTCTCCAGGTAACTCCGCGTTTCTTTGGGGATGTGCGCGGAATGATTGTCCAACACCAAACGGATCCTGGGCTGCTCGGGGTAGGCGCTGTCCAGCTTTTTCAGGAAGGCAAAGAAATCAGCGCTGGCGCGCGTGTCGCTCACCGTTTCGATGATCCTCCCGCTGTCCATTTGAGCACTCTTGCGAAATGGGACTTTTCCGCCTGACCGCCGACAAGGTGGCTTACATCTTCGGGGTCCGCGTCACCAAGCGCCTGCGCGTTAAGTTATCCAGCGTGCTCGAAAAACGACAGCGGGCCTTGTCCTCTGCGTGCCGCCTTCCGTACCCCAACGGCCTGAAGCGATTGCATCTGACTGTTGCCGCATCGCTTCCGCTGGCATTCGCCACAGTCGCACTGGCTCGGCGCTGTCCCGGATATCGATGGTTCTCCATCCAGGTCCCTAATTAACGAGGCTGCAAAGTTCGCTTCATGCTGCGGCCCGATGAGTCTTGCCCTTCACCACCCAGGGCTCAAGAGGCGTCGAATATGACTACGCGGGCAAACAGTCAATTCCCGCGACCGGACTTTCACCGGCAAGATAAGCGGCCGTATGGGCTGCGAGCGACCATAAGGGAGCCGGTTTCGACACGGGCTGTTAATTACACGCGCGCCACAATATTTCCGGACTGTCAGCCAAGGCGGAGCAGGCCGCGAAGGACGCCTTGGATCTGGGATGTGAACTGGAGCGCCAGCCGCAGGTCCACAACAATGGACGGGACCAAAGCAAGCCACCAGGGAAATGCATGCCGAGTTTCCCTCGCGATGGCCGGCAGAGCCACCAAAATGAGCAGAGGTGACAAGACGCGGGCATAACCGTTGACGTCGATCCAATATGCGCGAGCGGTGAGAGCGAAGACCAGCGCGGCGAACAGAAGACCGGAAATCGTCAACGGTGCTATAGGGCGATTCCTGAGGACCAGGAGAATCGCGAGGATCGAAGCCAACAAAATGGCCGCCAGCGTGAGCGCGTCGGCGAAGCGCGCGACGGTTTCCAGGGCCGGCGGCAGCGGGTATCGAGGGGGGCGCAGCAGATGATAGAACAGGCCGGGGCCGAGCTTGTTGGCGAACCACACAGGCGCTCCAAAGCGGGTCTTGGCATGGAATATACGCCCGAGGAAGAAATACCAAGCAAACATCGGCAGCGCCGACGAGGCCCACAGCAAAGCGCGCGGGAGGCGGCGGTGCAGCAACTCGAACAGGCTAACGCCCGCGACCAGAAGCAATGCCGTTTCCCGCACCAGGCAAGCCAGCAACAGCGTTACGAAGAGCTTCCATCCGGCGCCGGTTCTCCAATAAACCGCGAAGGCGACGGTGAACGCGGCCAAAGCGACGTCGACCGTCATGCGGTCCATGGAAATCAATGTCGCCGGAACCAGCAGGAACCCGAGCGCCCAAGCGGGATGGGCGCCCATCAGCACGGCCCAGCGGCTTAGCCAATATGCGCCGGCGAAAACGAACAGCGCTATGACCGCGATGTAGGCGGCATCGATCCAAGCCTCGCGGCCGCCGGCCAACAGGAAAGCCAGAGCGGGAACCAGAAGGCGGCGATAGCGCGGCGCCGGTCCGTCCATATAGCGCGCATACCCGTGCTGCATGAGAAGATCGTGCGCCACATAGCGGTACATTTCGCCGTCGTAGCCTGCGCCGGAAAAGCGGTAAGTGCCGGCCACGAGCTGGGGCGGCATCTCGTAAGTTCGGCCGGTCAGGAACAGAGCGGTCCAGTTGCCCGAGCGATTGTAGTGAACGGTGAGGAATTGCCAGAGGAGCAAAAGCGCCAGCGCGGCAAACGCCCAGGCGGCAGAAACAGCGGGAGGCTCCAGCGCGTCATTTTGGGCCGAACGCAACATCTGGAAGTATGACATCGCGCCATTGCCGCGACAAGCGAGACGCCGCGCCACAATTGATGCATGCACGTCTTGCGGAGCAAGGACGGAGCGAACGGGTTTCCGGTACCATGAAGTTTTCCCCTAACATGTTCCGTTTCGAAACAGCCGGTGAATCGCATGGAGAGTGCCTGGTAGCAACGCTGATGGGGCTTCCCGCGGGGATTCCGATCTCTTTGGACGCGGTGAATCGCGAATTGTGGCGGCGTCAACAGGGCTACGGCCGCGGCGGGCGTATGAAGATTGAAACGGATCGCGCTGAAATTGTTGCGGGCGTGCGGCATTCGAAAACGATCGGCGCGCCGATCGCGATTATCATCCAAAACAAAGATTGGAAGAATTGGATTGAAGCGCTGCCCGTGGAGGGTTCGGACGACGAGCCGCGGAAACATAAGCCAGTGTCGCGGCCGCGTCCCGGACATGCCGATCTGGCGGGCAGCTTGAAGTACAATTTTCCCGACGCTCGCTACATTTTGGAACGCGCCAGCGCGCGGGAGACAACGGCCCGCGTGGCCGTCGGCGCGTTGGCCAAAGCATTTCTGGGGGAATTTGGCATAACGGTTTTGAGCCACGTGATCGGGGTGGGCGAGGCGTGTTTGGGACGTGCGGTGGAGTGGGATGAATTGGTGGCGCTCAGCCAGAAAGAAGAAGTCTTGCTGGGCTGCGTGGATGCCGAAGCCGAAGCGCGGATGAAGGAAGTGGTGGACCATGCATATCGCACCGGCGATACGGTGGGCGGCGTTTTCGAAGTGCGGGCACATGGCGTGCCTCCCGGGCTTGGGTCGCACGTGACTTGGGATACGCGGCTGGACGGCCGGCTGGCGCAGGCCATCGTATCCATGCAGGCGGTGAAAGGCGTGGAGATCGGATTCGCCGAGGAGGGCGCGCATTCGTTCGGATCCCGCGTGCAGGACACCATTCATTACAATCGCGAAGAGCGGAGCTTCACTCGCGGAGCGAATCGCGCGGGAGGACTGGAAGGCGGCATGACCAATGGCCAGGACGTGCTGGTTCGCGGAATGCTGAAGCCCATCTCGACGCTGCGGCGGCCGCTGGAATCGGTGGATTTGACGACGCGCGAGCCCGCGCTGGCGGCCTATGAGCGCAGCGATGTGTGTGTCGTTCCGGCCGCCGGAGTCATCGGCGAAGCGATGGTTTCTATCGTTCTGGCGCAGGCCTTCCTGGAAAAGTTCGGAGGCGATTCGCTGCATGAGACCCGCCGCAATTTTGAGGGCTACAGGGAGCAGGTTAGAAACTACTGATGATGTATTCGATCGTTTTGTATGGCGAGCAGGTGCTCGAAAAGCAGGCGCAGGCGGTGACCGATTTCGATACGGCCGAGTTGAACAAACTGATTGAGGACATGTTTGAATCCATGTATGCCGCGAAAGGAGTGGGATTAGCCGCGCCGCAGATCGGCATTGCCAAGCGCATCGCGGTGATCGATTTGTCCGTGGCGGAAGATCCGCAGCAGAAGATCGTCCTGATCAATCCCGAGATCATTCGCAAGGAAGAATTTCAGACCGGCGAAGAGGGCTGCCTCAGCTTGCCTGGATTTCGCGAACAAGTAACCCGGCCGAAGAGCGTGACGGTACGCGCGCAGAATATCAAAGGGGAATGGTTCGAGATGAATGGCGATGAGTTGCTGGCGCGCGCGTTTTGCCATGAAATCGACCACTTGAACGGCCGTCTGTACATCAGCCATGTGAGCGCCTTGAAGCGCGACTTGATCCGGCGCAAGGTGCGGAAGTTGGCAAAAGCCGGCGAATGGACCTGATTGTTTTGGGTACCCCCGCGTTTGCGGTTCCCACTCTCGAGCGCATTGTCAAAGCTGGGTATCGCGTATTGGCGGTGTTCACGCAGCCGGATCGGCCGAAGGGTCGCGGCGGGCAATTGAATGCTTCGCCGGTGAAGGAAGCCGCGCTGCGGCTGGGACTGGCGGTACATCAGCCAGAGCGTATTCGACGGCCCGAGGTTGTGGAGCAATTGAAGCAGATGCGGCCCGACGGGATGGTGGTGGTAGGCTACGGCCAGATCATTCCGCAAGCTATTATCGATATTCCGAGGCACGGCATCATTAATGTGCACGCGTCGTTATTGCCGAAGTATCGCGGCGCTGCGCCGATCCAGTGGGCGATTGCGAACGGGGAAACGTGTACCGGCGTGACTACGATGAAGATTGATGCGGGCCTGGACACCGGCGACATGCTGCTGAAGTGGGAGACGGAGATCGGACGGGATGAAGACGCGCTGGAACTTGGGAGCCGTCTTGCGGAGGCTGGCGCGGAACTGCTGGTGGAAACGCTACGAATAGATCCGGAGCCGGTGAAGCAAGATCCTGCGGAAGCGACTTATGCGCCGATTCTCAAGAGAGAGGACGGCGAGATCGATTGGAATTGGACGGCTTCGAAAATCTTCAATCGCTCGCGCGGGCTTCTGCCGTGGCCGGGTGCGTTTAGCTTTTTTCGCGGACAGGTTTTTCACATCTGGAAGTCGCGCGTTGCCATCGACGGCTGGAGCGTGAAGCCCGGTCAAATGATTTCGCAGAAAAGGCGGTTGACGATTGCCTGCGGCGAAGGCACCCTGCTTGAGGCTCTCGAGGTTCAAGTAGAAGGCCGCAAGCGAATATCCGCGGAAGCGTTTCTGAACGGCCAACATTTGAGGAACGACGAAATGTTGGGGGAGAAGCTGGCGTGAAGTTACCGTTGGGATATCGATATTCGGCCGTGTACGCCGGAATCCGCAAAGTGCAGAAGGACGATTTGGCGCTGATTGTTCCTGACGTTCCGGCGTCGGGCGCGGCGGTGTTTACGCAGAATCGGGTGCAGGCCGCGCCGGTGCGCATCGCGCGCTGGAACTTGACTAAATCCCGCGGCCTGGTGAGCGCGGTGCTGATCAATGCGGGGAATGCGAATTGCGCCACGCGAACCGGTGATCGGGTGGCGCTGGCATGCTGCGATGCGGTTGCCAATCAGATGCATGTGCCGTCCACGCAGGTGTTTCCGGCATCCACCGGCGTGATTGGCGTTGAACTGGATGCGCATTTGATCGTGGACGCGCTGCCCGAATTGATCGCGGGACTCATGCCCGGCCGTTTTGAAGACGCTGCGCGCGCGATTCTGACTACCGATCTGGTAATGAAGACCGCGCACAGTCACGTCCGATTCAAGAAAGGCTCCGTCCAGATCGCGGGAATGACGAAAGGCTCCGGCATGATCCATCCGAACATGGCGACCACGCTCGGGTTTGTGATCATGGACGCGGCGCTTCCACCTTCCGCGCTAGCGCTGATGCTGGCCGCGGCGGTGAAGCGCAGCTACAACCGCATCAGTGTGGATGGCGACACATCGACTAACGACACCATGCTGGTGCTGGCGAACGGAGCTTCGGGGATTCAGCCCAATCAGAAGGAAGCCAAAAAGCTGGAGGAGGCGCTGACTCAGGTGATGGAGGATCTGGCGCGGCAGATTGTGCGGGATGGCGAGGGCGCGCGCAAGCTGGTGACCATCGAGGTGAGCGGCGCTACGAACGAAGAAACCGCGACGCGCATCGCACGCAGCATCGCGAATTCTCCGCTGGTGAAGACCGCGATCGCAGGGTCCGATCCGAACTGGGGGCGCATCATTTCAGCGGCGGGAAATGCGGGCGTGCCGCTGGATCCAGCGAAGGTGGATATCGATCTGCAAGGCGTGGCCGTGTGCCGGGGCGGACTTGCGGCCGATTTTTCGGAGGCCGAGTTGAAGAAGAAGCTGGACGAATCCGAATGCCTGATTCGATTCGCGATCCAGAGCAAGGCCAGAGGCACCGCGCGCTTCTGGACGTGCGATCTTACCGAGAAGTACATTGAGATTAATGCGAGCTATCGTACGTAGCAGGGCGCGTAAGACCGCGCATTGCGCGGCGCTGTTGTTCGTCGCCCTTGGATTCGCGCGCGCCGACGCGCACGACGACGTGATGGAGCTAGCCGGCTCGATGGCGGGCGCGCTGACCGAAGTGAACGGAAATGGGGCTTCGGTTGCGCGCGGGAACGTCCCCAAGTTCATGGCTGCCTTCAGCAAGGACATGGCAGAGTACGACACGCTCAAGAACAATGTCACCGCGCTGGTGAATGAGGGCGAAGTTTCTTCTTCGATACAGCCGTTGACTGAGGAGGGCGACGGCCAGGTGTACAAGATCGACCTGGATTGGTTGCTCGAAGTCCGCAGTCTCGAGCAAGACGGACCTATCGTCAGGCGGCGTGAAGTGGTGCACTGCGAGCTGCGCAAGGAAAAGAAGCACTGGAAGATTGTTGCGCTGAAGCCGCTGGATTTCTTTGCGCCCATTCAATCAGGCAACTAATGACGCTCGCACAATACAGTGACGCTCCCTGACGGTCGCGGCTCCGTTACGAAGCACACTGCCGCACACCGAGCCGCGACCGTCAGGGAGCGGTCTTGTCACTGTATTAGGCGGACCTCAATAATGACGCGCTGCGCCGGGTTGCTGGTAGCCGCGGCAGCATTGTTGAGCGCGCAAGACCGTCTGATGCCTTGGCCGGCTAAGGTCCAAATGGGGCGGGGAAGGCTCGCAATCGGCGACAAGATTCGTGTAGCGATTACCGGATACTCGGAGCCACGATTGGAGCGCGCGGTTCGGCGGCTGGCGGAAATGACTTCGGACGCATCGACCGCGGCACTGATTATCCAATGCGAGCATGCGTCCGCGCCGGTTCAGGGGCCAGGCGGTCAGGGACTAAGCGATGATGAGAGCTATCGTCTGGCGATTACGCAACGGCAGGCGCTTTTATCGGCCGCGAATCCGCTGGGAGTGTTGCGCGGCTTGGAAACATTTCGGCAGCTTGCTGTTCAAGGCGCGGCCGGCTTTGAAGCGCCGGTCGCCAACATCGAAGACCATCCGCGGTTTCCGTGGCGCGGTTTGCATCTCGACGTCTCGCGGCATTGGATGCCCATCGAAGTAGTCAAGCGCAACCTGGACGGCATGGCGGCGGTGAAGCTCAACGTGTTCCATTGGCACTTATCGGATGACCAGGGTTTCCGCGTGGAGAGCAAGCGTTTTCCGAGGTTGCATCAGCTTGGCTCCGATGGTCTGTATTACACGCAAGAACAGGTTCGCGAGGTGATCGCCTATGCGCGCGATCGTGGCATTCGCGTCGTGCCTGAATTCGACGTTCCGGGTCACACGACGAGCTGGCTGGTGGGGTATCCCGATCTCGCGAGTGCGCCGGGACCGTATCGAATCGAACGCAATTGGGGCGTATTCGATCCAACCATGGACCCTACACGCGATTCCACTTATCAATTTCTGGACGCATTTATCGGGGAGATGGCGGCCCTGTTTCCCGATCCGTTTTTTCATATCGGCGGGGATGAAGTGACCGGCAAGCAATGGAAAGCGAGCGCGCGTATTCGCGCTTTCATGCGGAAAAACGGCTTGAAAAGCGTTGAGAATCTTCAGGCGTATTTCAATCGCCGGCTACAGAAGATCGTGGCGCAGCATGGCAAAAGGATGGAGGGCTGGGACGAAATTCTCGATCCCGATTTGCCGAAGGACATCGTGATTCAATCCTGGCGCGGGCACAAGTCGCTTTCCGAAGCTGCACGGCATGGATTTTCGAGCATTCTTTCGGCCGGCTATTATCTCGATCATATGGAACCGGCTCCGACGCTCTACGCGGTGGATCCGTTGGATAACGACGCGGCGTCCTTGACGAACGAGGAGCGAGATCGCATCCTGGGCGGCGAAGTGGCGATGTGGGGCGAGTTCGTCAGTCCGGAAAATGTGGACTCACGCATTTGGCCGCGCGCGGCCGCAGTCGCCGAACGGCTCTGGTCGCCAGGTGACATAAAGGACGTGCCGTGGATGTATCGACGCCTGGACGAAGTGAGCGCGGAGCTTGATCTCCTGGGGCTGACCCATCGCTCCAGCTATCTTCCGATGCTGGCGAGACTGGCCCAGGGCGATCCAGTAGAGCCGCTTAAAACGCTCGCCGACGTTTTGGAGCCCTCGACTTTCGGCCAACGCATCCGTGCGCATAGGTATACGCAACTCACGCTCCTCAATCGTCTGGTGGATGCCGTGCGGCCGGAGAGCGAAACGGCCCGTGAATTCGCCGCCCTGGTGGATGGCATAGATCGCGTGCAAATGCGAAACTGGCTCATCCGCTGGCGCGATAACGATGCGCAGCTCCAGCCGACGCTACAGAGGTCCGTGTCGCTGCGGGAAGATATTCCGGTTTCTGAAGCGCTGAGCCGCTTAGGCTCTATCGGTCTGCAGGCTTTGGATTATCTGGACCGCGACGAACGCCCGCCCGACGCATGGATTACTCAGCAGCGTGCGTTTCTCGCAACTCTGAAGAAGCCACTGGCGGAGTTGCGGCTGGCGATTGCGCCGTCCATCGAAAAGGTGGTCGGCCTTACGGCGACGGCTTCCGGTCCCCTTGCAGCGCCTGCCCCACCGAAACATGATTGACCTCCAGCGTTTGCCCGAGCACCTGATCGAGACCGACGCGCGCGTGGCTGTAGGCGGAGAGCATAGCCACTTCGGTTTCCTGCGCCCCGACCAATGCGCCTTGGGCCGCGACGACGTCGCCGATGGTGGCTGCGCCAAACGAAAACGCCTGCTGCGATTTGTCGAGCAGTTCCTGTTGCAGCTTGCGCAGGTCGACGGCCTGCGAATATCTGGAGCGCGCCTGCCGCAGCGCAACCAATTGATGGGAAATATCCACCACTAATTGGTTCTGGTTGCGGCGATCGATCAGATTACCCTGCCGCAATTGCAGTTGATCGACGCCATAGTCGCCTTGCGCCACGTGATTTCTCAGATAGCCCTGAAACTGAGCGCCGACGCGCCGGGTGGGGAAGTTGTCGCGAAACACCTGGCTGAGTGCATTGCTCAGTCCGCCGGTGTAATAGGGATCGGCGGCGTAGCTCTTGCCGTCGATAGCAATCGGCGGCGTCGCAGTGCCCGAGAGGCCGCTCGCGCTGATGGCCCCGAAGCCTTGCAAGCTCGGCCGAACGCCATTCGCGGTCCCTTCAGCCAAGATCGCGGCCGTTTCGTCGTTGATCCTGGCCAGCGCGATATCCGGGCGATTCGCAAGCGCTTTGGCCACCAGATCGCGCAGGGCGGGCAGGTCATCCTGCTCGGGAACCTGAATGCGATCGAGCAATACCACCTGGACGGCGTCCAGCAGCGGATCTTCCAGGCCATTCCGGCTCAGCGCGTTCTTCAGCAAGTTTTCCTGTTCCTGCGCGCCGGCTTGCGCGATTGCGAGTTGCTGGCGGCTGGTGCTAAGACCGGACTGCGCTCGCGCCGCCTCGAATCTGGGAACAACCCCTAGTTGGATCTGCTGGCGCGTGTCGTCGTAGAACTTCTGCGCCTGGTCCACGGCTCGCTGTCGCACGGCCACATCGTCGTCATCGGTGACCAGGTCCCAATACAGGTTCAAAACGTTTGCAACAATATTCAGGAGTTGCGATCGAAACGTTTCTTGAGCGGCTTGTAGATTCTTCTGAGCCACACGGATAAATCGCCCGTTGACGCCCGTTCCGAAGCCCCGCAACAAATTGTGGCTAGCGTAGATCTGCACCACCGGGGCCACCGATGGATTCAGAAAATCGGAGGGGGCGTTCTCTTTCAGGTAAGACTCGTTGGCCGCCACCTGGACGTAGCCGCCACTCAAGAATCCCTGCTGCACAAACGAATCGATGATGTGGTGCGTGTCCACCAACGCATCGGTCTGACTGACGGTGGTGATCGGCAGCGGAGTGGTGATGTGGGAGACCTCGGTGGCATTCTCAAGAACAGGATCCAGGTTTTGCGTCACCGGACCGATCTGCGAAATGGTGGCGCCGCCATTGCCGCCGCCGCCTCCGGAAGTGTTCGACGCAAGGCCCACCGCGATCTCGCTGCCTACCACGCCCTGGCCGCTGGTGGCCTGATTCACCAAGCTGTTTCCATTGGTGACGCCGCGCAACGGGCCGCCGCCCTGGGTGCGCTGCAGCGCCCATTCCGCGCTCAACGGTCCGTAGCGATCCACTTCCAGATCGAGATTGTTCTCGAGTGCAACCGCGATAGCGTCTTGGACCGTAAGGTAGAGCCGGCCACCGCGAATCAGGCTGTGGAGGCGATCGGAATTCTGTAGATTCACCGGCGGAACGCTAGTCGGCAAGTATGATCGGACCAGCAGCGGCCCATGCGGCTGTTCGACTTCCTGAGGCGTTTGAGCGAAGCATTGCAAGCTTAGAAGGTTTAGAACGGAGAGGATGGAGAGTGTTTTATGGAACGTCATGGTGAGCATCCACTCCCTTACGGTCGCGGCTCGGTCGGTCGCAGGTCTGTTGCGGAGGCGGGAATCGTCGATTCCCTGGCTACGCGCCCCAAGGCGGCTTCTTCCATCGAAATGCCGTTCACATCCAGCGTCTGCCCAACGGACTCATCGAAGGCTATCTTGGCGTGCGTGTAGTTGGCCATAGCCTGTACCTCGGCGCTTTGATCGCCCGCCAGATCGCGCTGGGCCTGCACCACCGCCGCAATGGTGGATTCACCGAAGCGGAAGCGGTTTTGTTCGGCCTCCAACGTTTGCTGTGCCAACGAGCGGGTAGCCAACGCGGTTTCGTATCGCGCGCGGGCCTGTTGCACTTCAATGACTGCATTCTTTACATCGACGCGCACCTGACTTACTTCCTTTTGATACTGCAACTGGCTTTGGCGCAACTGGAGCTGATCGGTCGCGTAATCGGCCTGGGCAACGCGATTCCGAAAGGGAATGTTCAGGGAGAATCCGGCTGAGTAGTTGGGAAAATCTCGACCGAAAATCTGCCCCAGCAGGTTGCCATAGCCGCCCACCAGGGCCGGAGGCGGCGTACCATACTGAGAAGGATTCGCCTGGCCACTCAGGCCGTTGTTGGTCAATTCGAAAAAGGCCTGCAGCGTCGGCAGCAAATAGTTTTTGGCGCCGGCCAGATTGATGACGCTGCTCTCGATGTTGATCCTGGTTTGCGCGATTTCGGGACGCTGCTTCAAGCCCAGGTTCACGAGTTCGGCGGTCGGCTTCAGGTCCTCTTTTTCCGGGACGGTGATGTGGTCCAGAGGCAGTATGTGAACTTCATCCAAGGTCTGACTTACGATTCCGTTACGGCTGAGAGCATTCTTGAGCACGGTTTCCTGCTGCGCGACATTGGTCTGTGCGATCAACAGGTTCTCTTTGGCGGAGGATACCTCGGCGGCGGCGCGTGTTACTTCAATGGCGGGCAGCGTACCGATTTCCACCTGCCGGCGGTTACCGTCGTAAAGCTGCTGCGCGGTTGTAAGTGCTTCCTGTTTGATCCGCTGATCTTCGTTGAAGCTCACTAAGTCCCAATAGAGGTTCAAGACGGCCGAAACGGTGGTGATCACCTGGCGCTTGAGCTGAAGATCCGTCACTTTCAAATTGTTTTTGGCAACTCGGATGTTCCGATTGTTCACCGCGACCCCGAAGCCCTGCAGCAGGTTCTGAGTGACATACAAATCCAGCAAGCCGCTGGTGCTGGGGTTGATGTTGAAAGCGGGGCTATTATAGTTACTCCGCGTGCTGCTGTAACTAAGTTGAGTGTAAGTTCCACTTACAAAAGATTGGGCGTACTGCAAGGCGAATTGCCGCGTATCGGCGATCAGGGTGGGGACGAAGGCGAGCAGGATATTGCTTTCCGGCGTGGTGGCATGCTGAAAGTTCGCGTAGGCGAACAGGACCGGGTCCAGATTCGGAGGCTGGGTGCCGGTCTGGATCACGATGCCTCCGCCGGAACCAACGCCCGAGCCGTTCTCCTGCAGCCCCACGGCGTTCACACTCACGCCCTCCAGACTGACGCTGGCTGGTCCGGGGTTGATGGGCTGGCTGATATCGCGGAGAGCGCCGCCGCCCTGGGCGCGCCGCACCACTTCGCGCGCCAGATAGGGGCCATAGCGCTGGATGGCGATATCCACGTTGTTTTCCAGCGCCAGCGCAATCACGTCTTGCGCCGACAGATACAGATTGCCCGCGCGAATCAAGGACTCCAGGCGCGGCGTGTTGCCGAGCATGGCGGGAGCCACGACGCGCCGCTCGAAATGAAAAGGCCGAAGGAGCGGTCCCACTATCGGCGGCAGAGGCGGCGTTTGAATGGTGATGTCTTCAGCAGGCGCGACCGAAGTCGTCAGGCCAAGGACGATAAGAAGAGTCCAGAATATGCGCATGGTCAATAGAAATCCTAGCTCAGGCTGCGTCGAGACCGGCTTCCAAATGGTCGCGCCTGGAATCAAGAACTCGCGCGACCGTCTTACCGCCTTGCCCGCCATAAGCGGCCCCACCGCTCCCTTGCGGTCGCGGCTCTGTAACGCGCGGAATCTACTGAGCGATCAACCTGGCCTCCGGCCTGGTCAAAAACGTCAGGAACAAGCGCCCTTTCTCGCACATTTTTCACCTCGCCGCGGACTAATGGTGAACAAACGAGTTAATGTCAAATTTCGCGGTCTCGCTCCTGGGGCGGGACAAAACATGTTGTATTTCAGGTCTCGTGATGCAATCCCGGGTCCATCTTCCGCTGGTTTCCCAGTACATTTCTTTTCGCTCCGGCGGGCCGCTTCCTTTGGTCGCGGCCCGGTTACAAGCGGAGACGAAGTGTCAGCAGGCAGTGGCGGAAGTCCGAGAAGACCGCTTGCTAACGCGCGCGGCTCAGTAGATTCGGCGCGTTGCAGAGCCGCGACCGTTAAGGGAGCCGGACGAGCAGGAGTGTCCGATTTCGCCACTTCTCTGTTCGCTTCCGAAACTTTATTGGGGATTCGAAGGTCCAAACCAAGGAGGCGTCCATTGGCCGCAACGGTCTGGAAAGGCTTCGTCTGCTTTGGAGTCGTTTCATTCCCGGCGCGCCTGCAGGTGGCGGCTCGCGAGAAACCGGTTCGATTTCACTGGTTGCACAAAAGGTTTGTCGCGCGTGAAGGATGTCTATTTCTCCCGGATGGAGGATAAGCCGGTGGAGCGCCAGGAGTTGGTAAAGGGTTTCGAGGTGCGCAAGGATGAAGCAGCGCAGGCAATATGCGATTGCAAAGTGGCGATGCGCAACCGGGAGCACATCGTGGCGATGCGTCCGGACGGCAATGAGCTGATGCTGCACACCATGCACTTTTCAAATGAAATTCAACAGGTGAAGGTGAAAAGCGGCTAGGAAAAGTTTTCGGCGAAGAAATTGAAGCTGGCAGTCAACCGATCGACATGCTATCCGCCAAATTCGATCCCAAGAAATTTCACGACGAATATGAGGCGAGTCTGCAGCGTTTGATCGCGCCGATGGCGTTGGGTGCGTTATCCTGCGGCGGTCCCCGGCGCAAAGCCGCCGGACATGATGACATTGAGCTGTGCATCACACCGATCGATGTTGGCGCCATATAATTCACCTCCGGCTCGGTCCCACGGAGCCAACGCTCGAGGTCAGCGCATCCCAATACACTGCGCTTTCCTTTTCGACACCGGGGATGTCTTCCGGCCTTAAGAATTTTCGTTCGACAAGCTTTAACGCCGCAGCGTGAATTCGGGCAAGATAATCTTCGCGGCCTTTGTATCTCTCTTCGATGGAAGCCCTCGGGTCGCGCGCGGCCGCCCGCTGCTCTTTCGTCAACGGAAACGCCTGAAAGCTTCCAATCAGGCCGGCCAGATAATGGAGCGATTCAAGCCTCGGCAGTTCATAGTTCCAGCCCGTATAAGTTCCCAGCGGCACAGCCCGGAATGGCAGTTCGATTCCACCCAGATCGTTGCCATCGGCGTCCACCTGGGGCACCAGAACAGTGTAGGCCGGCCCCAGCTTGGGCGGCTGGATGGTAATCACACCCTTCGATAGGAAGTCCTGGCCGAAATCCATCCGCCAGTTCTGTGGCATGCTGGCCGGAAAGTCCATTCCAGGGACGCTCGGAAACTTCACATTCTCTCGCGCCACAAGTTCTCTACCGAGGTGCGGATAGACCGATGCCGGCGGCTCCTGGCCTTTGGCCGTCCACGCCTCCAGGTCCAGCAGCAAGGCCCGAAATGCCCACCCCGCTGAAGCGAAGTTCGCAGGATTTGCGAAGCTTCTCCTGGCGAAAAGGATCTGGGTCCCGGGCGGGAACGGTGCGCGCGAATGGGGCGTCCCCGGAAAGAAATACAAGCGCGCATTCGCATCGAGCGGAAGCTCGCCGGACCCGTCTACATTGGTATAGGCAAGCGATCCGACGCGCGCCCAGAACTCCGTTGAACTGTAGGTGTAGAAAATCTTCGGAATGGTCTTCGACCTGCGCGCTTCACGCAGCAGGCCATCCCGCTTTCCTGTCACGGGGTCAAACTCATCGCCATCCGTGAACGGAAAAAGGTCAACCGGCTGCAGGTCGCTCAGAACCGAGTTTCCAGCCTGTCCAGGTACCGCGTAGCGGTGGTTGAAGCTGCCCCGTCCAGCGCCGCCGCTCGCCACGAACATTGCGTCAAAGGTCTGTCGTCCTCGCTCGTCCGCGGTGAATCCTTGATACAGATACTGGCGCAGCAGCCGGGCGCTCTGCGAGTAGCCGTAGCCAAGCACATACTTCTGGGTCTCGGGGTGCTCTCGAAGCGCTGAGTCCACACCACCGTACTTCAGGTACGAGATGAAGTCGCGAATGGCGGAAAGGCCGAGCCCCGCAACGGGAGGGGGCGCGCCTGTGTAGACCGCTTCGTAGAGCAGGCCAGGCTTGAATCCGCCCGTCAACTGAACCGCGCAGGCATCCGGAATAGTCTTGCCATCCTCTTCACGAGCAAACGACCACGCCGCCCGAGGCAAAATGGCGCCCTGATCGTTGAAGCGCTCCTTCATCGTCAGCGTGGCGTTGGGTTGCAACGCGTCGGTTGCGCAATACGAATTCAAGAGCGCGTAGCTGCGGGGCGGCCCACCGGTTAGCAATATCTCATCGCGGACGACGCTGCTCACCGCCGCAATCGGCGCAGTCAGGCGGATGGAACCTTCTGGAAGATTGAATTGCCACCCCACCCACGCTACCGTAAATCCTTGCGCGAAGAGGAAGGCATCGCTAAGATTCAGCGCTTCCAGAGACTCGACGTTGAACGGCGTCCCGGTGGTGGAAAAGAAGCTTCCACTGGCCTGGGTTCGTCCGCGGTTGAGGATCTCGAGAAAAACCGACGGGCGCGCCTTGGCGGGATCGGCTGGACGCAGCACCACAAAGTCGCTGGAGAACTCCACCATGCCGTCCGCGTTGCGCGGAGCAAGCGCTACGTCGGCAATCTTTAAATTCGCGGCGTCTTTTGGATCGATCGCGTACACGACGCGGCCTTGCAGTTTCTCGTAGGCGCCGGCCGGACCCAAAGACCGTCCATTCAACCAGGGTTCGCGGCTCGCGATGAGAATCTGTTTGACCTCGGCGCGAGCTGGTTGCCAGCCGAACACAAACAGGATGGCAAGCATCCCGAAGAGACCACGCGCGCCTCGACGAATCATGAAAGCCTCCACAATAAGACGGAAACAGAGTACCATAGCGAGAAATGCCAAGCCGTTAGCCCGAACGCGCTCGCCACCCCGGTGCGTTCGCGCGCAACCTTGTATAAGATGAAGAGCGGCAAGATAACCAGCAAGATCACCGGCAACCAGAAGGAGCCTAGGATGAATCCTCGACCCTTGATTTACCCGATGCTTTCGGCTGCGGCGGCGCTATTGGCATTCGCGCCCGGCTCAACCTTCGCCCAGGCAATCCCGGCAGCCGCCAAGGTTGCGACTGCTTCTTCCACTCCAGTCAAAACCGCTCGTCGCACCGCGGACGGCCATCCCGATCTGCAGGGCGTGTGGAGCACCGCGAGCGTAATTCCGCTCGAGCGGCCCAAAGACCTCGGCGACAAGGAATTCTTCACCAAGGAAGAAGCCGCAGCATACCAGAAGAAGAGTATGGCGGCCAGGGAAGTGGCCGCGCCGGGAACCTATGGCGACGTGCATTACAACATGGCTCAGTTCGGGCTGGAAAAGGGTCAGGCGCACGTGGCTTCCAGTATCCGGACTTCGCTGATCGTCGGCCCGAACGGGCAAATTCCTCCTATGATCCCGGAGGCGGTGCAAAGGAACGCGGCGCGCGCCGCGGCCATGAAGGGGCACGAATTCGACGGGCCTGAGAATCGCACGCTGGGTGAGCAATGCATCATGTGGCCCAATGAAGGGCCTCCCATGCTGCCTGCGGGCTACAACAGCAATATCCAGATTGTGCAGAGTGCCGGAGAAGTGGCCATCCTGCAAGAGATGATTCACGACGTGCGTGTGATCCCCACCGACGGGCGCCCGCATGTGGCGGCCAACATCCGCCAATGGTTCGGAAACTCGCGGGGGCACTGGGAAGGCGACACGCTGGTGGTGGATACCACGAATTTCACCAGCCGCACTGCGTTCCGCGGGTCCAGCGAAAATCTCCATGTCGTGGAGCGCTTCACCCGCCAGGCGGACGATCGCATCCTTTATCAATTCACCGTGGACGATCCGTCCACCTGGGCTACAGCGTGGAGCGGCGAGCTGCCCATGACCAGGATCGACGGGCCGCTATTCGAATATGCCTGCCACGAAGGCAATTACGGAATGAGGAATAACCTGAGCGGCGCGCGGGCCGAGGAGAAAGCGGCGCAGGCGGCCGGAAAATAATTCGTCATGCGTACAAAAATACTCCTTGCGATCGCCGTATTCTCCCTGGCCGCTCCCTCCTTGTGGGCGCATCATTCCTTCGCCGCGGAATTCGATCCCACCAAGCCCGTGAAGCTCAAGGGTACCGTCACAGAGATGGAATGGATCAACCCGCATACCTGGATTCATATGGACGTCAAAGGGCCGGACGGCACTGTCACCAGCTGGATGATCGAAGGCGGCAGCCCGAACGCTTTACTCCGGCGTGGATTCACCAAGCGGTCTCTGCCGGTGGGCAGCGAGATCGTGGTGGAAGGCTATCAGGCCAAAGACGCGTCGAATCGCGCCAATGGCCGCGACCTCACTTTCGCCGACGGGACCAAGCTGTTCCTGGGCTCCGCCGGTAATGGCGGACCCGATGACAAGCCGGATAAATAGGCTCGCAACGGCCGGAGCCGTGCTGTTCCTGCCGCTGTTCGCAAATGCCGCTTCGCTCCCCTGTGAAACTCTCGCCAAGTTTGCGTTCCCGGACGCTTCCATTACGCTGGCGCAGTCCGTTCCCGCCGGCGAATTCATGCTTCCGGCCGGTATCTCGGACCCGGGACGCATGGCTGCTCCGTCCGGCGGACGTCTGGCCGGTACTCTCAAGGAGCTTCCCTCCTTCTGCCGCGTCGCGGCCACGTTGAAGCCCACCTCGGATTCCGACATCAAGGTCGAGATCTGGATGCCCGATACAACCTGGAACGGGAAGTATGAGGCCGTTGGAAACGGCGGATGGGCCGGCTCCATCAGTTATGCCTCCATGGCTGAAGCGCTACGGAACGGATACGCCACCAGCTCCACCGACACCGGACATCGTGGCGCAACCGGGAGTTTCGCCCTGGGGCATCCCGAAAAACTGATCGATTTCGCCTGGCGTTCCGAGCATGAGATGACGCTCAAGGCCAAAGCTTTAATCAAAGCATTTTACGGCGACGCTCCCAAGTTGTCTTATTGGATCGGCTGTTCATCCGGGGGCAAGCAGGGATTGAAGGAAGCGCAAAGATTTCCGGACGATTACGACGGCGTCGCCGCGGGTGCGCCCGTTCTGAACTGGACGCACCGCTCCATTGAGGCGCTCTGGGTGGCGCAGGCGGCGCTGAAAGATCCCGCCAGCTACATCCCGCCGGAGAAATATCCGCTGATTCACCAGGCTGCCATCGCTGCATGCGATCAGCGGGACGGGCTGAAGGATGGAATCATCGGCGATCCGGATGGTTGCCGTTTCGACCCTGCAACGCTCGAATGCAAGGACGGCGGCGACCAGCAGTGTCTGACGCACCCACAGGTGGAAGCGGCCCGAAAGATATACACTCCGGCGCAGAATCCACGCACCGGAGAACAGCTCTCGCCGCGGTTCGAGCCGGGCAGCGAACTGGGATGGCGCCCCATCGCCGGCGGTCCGGAGCCATTTGCCGCAGCCAACGATTATTTCAAATATGTGGTTTTCAGGGATCCCAACTGGAATTGGCGCGGTTTTAATTTCGACAGCGACGCGGCTCTCGCGGACCAGGTGGACGACGGCACAATCAACGCCACGAGCGCCGATCTGAAGCGCTTCGTCGCGCACCAGGGAAAGCTGATTCTGTATCACGGCTGGACCGACACCAACATCACGCCCCAAGCCACCGTCGATTATTTCGAGAGGGTCGTCGAACAAATGGGAGGCGCCCAGCAGACCGCGCAATCGGTCCGTCTGTTCATGGTTCCGGGCATGAATCACTGCGGAGGCGGCGAAGGACCGAACACCTTCAACATGGTGAGTACCCTGGAGCGCTGGGTGGAAGACGGAAAAGCGCCTGACCAGGTGTTGGCTACTCATCTAACGGGCGGAAAAGTGGACCGCACGCGACCATTGTGTCCGTATCCGCAGACAGCTCAATATCGGGGAACCGGCGATCCAAACGACGCCGCTAGCTTCATTTGCAAATAGGAGCAAACGCCAGACCGCTGTAACTTACGCTGCCATCGCAGTGATATCAGCAGGTCTCCGCGACAGGGAACTGGAATCGATCAAGCATGCCTGGACGGAACAGCGTGTGAAATCGGCGAGAAAGCCCAAGGTTTATTGAAGAGCTAAACGCGAATGGGCGATTGAAACCGGGATAATCAAAGGGCTATATAAGACCTGTATCGAGGAATCACGCAGACGTTGATTGATCGCGATTACCGGAAAATTGCAGGGAATAGCCACAAAGAAGTTCAAGCGTGTCGTAACGGATCTATCCGAAAAGATAGGTCGTTTAGATCCAAAGTTCTGGCTCGGAACTGGCACACTCGGAGGACCCCCAACCAAAAGCCGGAGGGCACGGCTGGACGTTGGGGTTACGATCCCAACACAACTGGCTATCTTTCACGGCGTGGGCGCCGCATTCGGAGGATTACTCGTCGCTGTGGCGTATTTCAGAGAGCTGTGGCGTATTTCAGAGAATGAATGAGCCGCCAAAGGCCTCGTCGGAAGTTATATTCAGAATGCTGTACGACGAGCCCGAGACCGAATTCCAGAATCGATTCGCGGATTGGATCGAGGGCGCCGCACTTTACTATGAAAAAAGATGATCGCGTAGCTTCTTCAGTTTTGTACATCGGCTTCGCGAACGCGAACCTTTGATGAGCCCATCGCAGGTCCGTCGCGGCAGTTCTGATAGGCACCGCCGCATGCGCCGGGATCCGCAGCTTTTCGGGGTCGATACCACCAGCCTCCATAGTCATCGTCACCGCCCACCCGACGCTCCCGATCTAGACGCTTACCAAACAAGATGAAAAATAAATTGTTGCTTGCTTAGGCGGCGATCCCAAGCTTATCGAAAAGATCTCGCATTCCGGCACGAAGGTTCTCGTAGTGCCGGTCGATGGGGGTTGGGTT
>Ga0302325_10003818_pt1 | contig 35227 bp, 25 predicted proteins | sample Palsa_T0_2_FD_201948 | JGI IMG/M metagenome (GOLD analysis project Ga0302325, IMG submission 201948) | Peat permafrost microbial communities from Stordalen Mire near Abisko, Sweden - Palsa_T0_2 | ecosystem: Environmental > Terrestrial > Soil > Palsa > Peat permafrost | place: Sweden: Abisko...
TGGTCAACTTACTGTCTTGCGCCACATCGCCGCCAAATTCAGGCTCAACTTCAGCCACCGGCGTGTGACCCGCGATGGGCAAGGGTTGCTCCAAAGCCAACGCCAGCACTTCGTCCATCATTTCAACGAATCGAATGGACATCTCCGACTGAATATCAGCCGGAATTTCTTCGAGATCTTTCTCATTGTCTTTCGGCAGAATAACGGTGCGGAGGCCAAGGCGGTGGGCCGCCAGAAGCTTTTCCTTCACGCCGCCGATGGGCAACACTTTGCCGCGCAGCGTGATTTCGCCGGTCATCGCCACATTGCAGCGAACTGGAATGTGCGTGAGAGCGCTCACGATTGCCGTGCAAATCGTGATTCCAGCCGACGGGCCATCCTTGGGAATGGCGCCTTCGGGCACGTGCATGTGAATGTCGAGATGGCGGTAGAAATCCTTGGGCAGGCCGAAAAGATGGCTGCGGGCGCGAACGTAACTCATGGCCGCCTGCGCCGATTCCTGCATGACGTCGCCGAGCTTTCCGGTGAGCGTCAGCCGGCCCTTGCCCTGCATCAGCGTGGCTTCGGTGGAGAGCACCTGGCCGCCGTATTCCGTCCACGCCAGGCCCACGGCGAGGCCGATTTCGTTCTTCTTCTCGGACCAGAAATCCCGGAACTTCATGACGCCGAGGTACTCGCCGGCGTTCAAGGGGCTCACTTCAACCTGCGCGTCCTTGCCTTCGGTGACGACTTTGCGCGCCACCTTGCGGCAGACGTTGGCGATTTCACGATCCAGATTGCGGACACCGGCTTCGTGCGTGTAATGGCGGATGATGTGCGTCACGCCCTCATCCGTAAACTGAATGTTCTTATCGGTGAGGCCCGTCGCGGTGCGCTGCTTGCTGATCAAGAAGCGCTTCGCAATTTCAAACTTTTCCTGCTCGGTGTAACCGGGAAGCCGCAGGACTTCCATGCGATCTTGCAGCGGTTGCGGAATGGTGTGCAGGACGTTGGCGGTGCAGATGAACATGACCTTCGAGAGGTCGTATTCGACATCGAGATAATGATCGGTGAAGGCGTGGTTCAATTCCGGATCGAGCACTTCCATCAGCGCTGCCGACGGATCGCCGCGAAAATCCATGGACATCTTGTCCACTTCATCGAGGACGAACACGGGATTGACCGTGCCGGCCTTGCGCATCATTTGAATGATTTGGCCAGGAAGCGCGCCGATATAGGTGCGGCGATGGCCTCGAATCTCGGCTTCATCGCGCACGCCGCCAAGCGAAACGCGGACGAACTTGCGTCCCGTGGCCCGGCCGATGGACATCGCGAGCGATGTCTTGCCGACTCCCGGAGGCCCGAGGAAGCAGAGAATCGAACCTTTCGGATTCTTCACTAGCTGCCGGACGGCCAGGAATTCCAGAATGCGATCTTTGATTTTCTCGAGCCCGTAATGGTCTTCGGAGAGGATTTTCTCGGCGGCCTTGATGTCGCGCAACTCGCGCGATCTCTTCTTCCACGGCACAGCGAGCATCCAATCGAGATAATTCCGGGAAACGGTCGATTCCGCGGACATCGGCGGCATCATTTCAAGCCGCTTCAGCTCCTGCACAGCCTTTTCCTGAACTTCCGCGGGCATGCCGGAGGTCTCGATCTTCTTTTTGAGCTGATCGATCTCGCTGGCTTCGCCGCGGCCGAGTTCCTTCTGGATGGCCTTCAATTTCTCATTGAGGTAATACTCTTTTTGCGCGCGCTCCATCTGGCGCTTCACGCGCGTGTTGATGGTGCGATCCACGTTCAACTTTTCGATTTCGACTTCCAGAATATCGGCGATGCGGTTCAGGCGCTCTTGCGGGTCGAAGAGTTCGAGCAATTCCTGTTTCTCTTCGACGGGAATCTGCAAATTGGCGGCGATGGCATCGGAGAGCTTGTTCGCGTCTTCCACGCGCACGGCGGCGATCATCGTGTCGTAGTTCAGGCTCTGCGACAGCTTGACGTATTGCTCGAAGAGGCCGGTAACGCGCGTTGAGACATCCTGAAGCTGCGGCGATGGCTCGGATTTGACGGGAATGACGCGAATCGAGGCGCGAAAGAAGCCTTCGTCGCTCGTTACTTGAACGATCTTGGCGCGCTCGGCGCCTTCCACCAGAACTTTTATGTTGCCGTCGGGCAGCTTCACGCTCTGCACGATGTTGGCGAGCGTGCCCACCTGATAAATTTCTTCGGGCTTCGGATCATCCACTGAGGCGTCATGTTGCGTCGCAAGAAAAATCTTCTTTTCGCCAGCCAGAGCTTCTTCCAGCGCCCGCACGGACGCTTCCCGGCCGACGATGAACGGCGTCATCATCTGCGGGAAGATGACCATATCGCGCACCGGCATCATGGGCACGCGCTTTACGTCGATTTTTTCGCGATTAAACATGAGGTCCCTTGGTCCCAAAAAGCTATCCGGCTTTCTCGAGAAGGCTCCAATTGATTTCGCGGCTCTTCACCATTTCGGCGGTGATCACAAAGTCGCGCAGTTTCCGCTGGGCTGGGAGGTGGTACATCATCTCGAGCATCAAATCTTCCAAAATCATTCGCAAGCCGCGCGCGCCCACCTTGCGCTGAAGCGCGAGGTCGGCCACGGTTTCGAGAGCGTCGTCGCTGAAGCGCAGCCGGACGTTCTCGAATTCAAACAGCCGCTGATACTGGCGCACGAGCGCGTTCTTCGGCTCCGTAAGGATTCGCATCAGCGCCGGCTTGTCGAGATCAGCCAGAACGCCGCAGACGGGCAAGCGGCCCACAAATTCCGGTATGAGCCCGTAGCGAATCAGGTCCGTCGGCTGCACCTGCTCGAGCAACTCGATGTTGCGCCGATTGGGCGTCGAAGGTTGCGCGTCCGCGTTGAAACCCACCGACTTCTGCCCGATTCGCCGCTCGATAATTTTTTCGAGGCCGACGAATGCCCCGCCGCAAATGAAAAGAATGCTCGTCGTATCCACCGGCGTAAATTCCTGGTGCGGATGCTTGCGGCCGCCCTGCGGTGGAACGTTGGCAATCGTGCCTTCGAGAATCTTCAGCAAAGCCTGCTGCACGCCTTCGCCCGAAACGTCGCGGGTGATCGACGGGTTCTCATCCTTCTTCGAAATCTTGTCAATCTCATCAATATAAATGATGCCTTGCTGGGCGCGCTGCACGTCGCCGTCGGCGGCTTGCAACAGCTTCAAGATAATATTTTCGACGTCCTCGCCTACGTAGCCGGCTTCGGTGAGCGTGGTCGCGTCCACAATCGCGAACGGAACTTCGAGCATGCGCGAAAGTGTTTGCGCCAAAAGCGTTTTACCCGTACCGGTCGGGCCGATCAGCAAAATATTCGATTTGGTCAGCTCGACATCACTCGGCTGGCGATTCAGAAAGATCCGCTTGTAGTGGTTGTAAACCGCTACCGCGAGTTTCTTCTTGGTCTTTTCCTGTCCGATCACGTATCCATCGAGAAAAGTCTTGATCTCGGGCGGACGCGGCAGCCGGCGGTTCGCCGGGCTGGCTTGTTCGCGCTTCTCATCCTCGAGAATCTGCTGGCAGACTCCCACGCACTCGTTGCAGATGTACGAGCGGGTATACTCGGAAGGAGAGCTAATGAGCTTCTCCACCTGCTCCTGCGATTTATGGCAGAACGAACAGCGCAACGGTTCATCTGGAGTGAATCGCTTCACTAAGCCTGCCCCCTTGTCCCAACAAAGGAAACCACACCCGGTGTGAAACTGGAACCCATTGTACGACTCGGAAGGACGGAAGGAAGGGTTTTCATCGAGCTCTACTTACCTTTTGGAACGCTTTTACCGATGTTTGGCGATAATCTCATCGACGATTCCATACTCCTTCGCCTGTACTGCGGTCATGATGAAATCCCGTTCGACGTCCTTCTCGAGCTTGGCAACGCTCTGGCCTGTATGATGCGCCAGAAGCTTGTTAAGCGACTCGCGCGTGCGAATAATCTCTTTCGCGTGGATATCAATGTCTGTGGCTTGCCCTGAGAGACCCGACATCCAAGGCTGATGGATGAGAACGCGCGAATTCGGCAGCGCGTAACGCTTCTTCGGCGCGCCGGAAGCAAGCAGCACGGCCGCGATGGATGCCGCCTGGCCGACGCAATACGTTACAACGTCGGGCTTTACGAATTGCATCGTGTCGTAAATAGCCATTCCCGCCGAAATCGACCCGCCCGGCGAGTTGATGTAGACCGAAATGTCTTTCTCAGGGTCTTCAGAGGCCAGGAAGAGCAGTTGCGCCGTGACCAGGTTCGCCACGTGATCGTCAATCGGCGTCCCGATGAAGATGATGTGGTCTTTCAGCAGGCGGGAGTAGATATCGTAGGCCCGCTCGCCGCGGTTCGTCTGCTCGACGACCATCGGAACAAGAGTTGTCGCTCGCGGATTCGCGTCGTCCATATGTCTCATCGGGAAATATTTGCTGCGCTGAGGATCCCGAACCGGAGCCTATTTCTCACTTTTCGCTGTCGTCTGAATTCGGGACTGTCGGTAGAGCCACTCGATTGTTTTGTCGCTGCGCAACTTCGATTTAATCCTATCGAGCGCTCCCTGCTTTGTCAAGCGCGCCCGCAAAGCTGCGGCCGATTCGCCACTGTGGCTTGCGAGGTGTTCGATCTCTTTTTCGACGTCTTCCTCGGTCGCGTCAATGTTTTCAGCCGTCGCGATGCGGTCGATGATCAGCTCGGCCTTTACGTCGTCCACCGAGCGGTCGCGCTGGCGCCGCCGCAGGCTCACCCAGTCAACGTTCACGGCCCGGGGATCGACGCCCTGCTGCGCGAGCGAGCGGACCACCCGCTCGAGCCGCGAATCCATTTGATGCTCGATCAGCGTTTCCGGAACCGGGAAATCGTGTTTCTTGATCAGGGCTTCGATGATTTTCTCGTCCGCCTGCTGTTTTTGCTGCTGCTCGCGCGCTGCGTCGAGGCGCTCGCGGATTTTCGTACGCAGCTCGGCGACGGTTGTAATGCCGCCAAATTCGGCCGAAATGTCTTTCACGAATTCGTCGTTCAGCTCGGGCAGCTTTTTTTCCTTGATGCCCAGCACTTCGACGGAATAATTGTAAGTCTTGCCCACGAGCTTGGGATCCGGGTAATCATCGGGATATTTCGCTTCGAATGCCTTCGTTTCGCCGGGGCTCGCGCCGCGGAGATTTTCCGTGAAGCTTTCCAGAGTTTCTTCGGCGCCGATGTGGCAAAGGATGTTGTCGGCTTGGATAGGGTCGCCGCCGCCAGCCGGCGTGCCGATTAGCTTCAGTTGGGCGTAATCGCCGTCTTGAATCGGGCGGCCTTCGACGGGCGCGTAAGTCGCCGCGCGCTCACGCAGCTCTTCGATGGCCTTGTCTACTTGCGCATCGCCGATTTCGATTTCTTCCACTTCGACTTCAAGGCCCTTGTAATCGCCCAGCTCGAATTCCGGCAGGACTTCAAACGTCGCGCGGAACTTTACCAGCCCATCGTCAGCGAAATTGACTTGATCCACTTCCGGCCGGTTGACCGGAATCATTTTCTTCTCTTGCAGCGCTTGCGAGAGGTACTCGGGCACCAGCGATTCGAGCACTTCGCCTTTGATATCGTCGGCAAAGCGGCGCTGGATCAGCGTCACCGGGGCTTTGCCGGGGCGGAATCCCGGAATTCGCGCCACTTTAGCGAGGTCGCGCGCGATTTTATCCGTCGCCTTCTTTACATTTTCAGCGGGAATCTCGAGTTCGAGTTCACGCTTGCAAGTCGCTTCGGTCGCTTCGGTCATGGAGTCTTCTGCGTGCGAGATTGTATGTCAGGTCAAATTCTGCGATTCGCCGATTCACAATTGCAGTGCTAAAAGGCAGGAAATCGCGGCCGTTCAAATCTCAACGGGAAAACTCAGTATAGCAGAGCGCCGCACGCCGTCAACTCGACTGCGTGTGGAGGAAGAATCCCTCGCTACGGTTTCGAAGGTTTTGCCAACTGGCGTTGCTCTCGCTAATCTGAAAGCGGGGGACCGCAAACGTCCCCCGCTCCGTTGTCGCGTAGCGTTAAAGGAGCAGCTATTCCTGAGGCGCTTTGTCTTTGGCGGCTTGTTTCTTCATCGCTTCCACCGTCCACGGCGGGATGATGCCATTCATGCGGGCGTACGCGATGGACTGCCCCAAATGTTCGTGAGCGTGAGTCGCCAGCAGATAGATGATGTCGCCCTTATTCGCGTCCGGTCCAAACTGTTTCATGGCCGTTTGAATGTCCGCGTTCGTCATCTGGTCAATGTATGTCCGCGCGAACTCGAACGATGTGTTCAATTGCTCGACGATTTTGGCTTTGTCCGTCGTCGACTTCTCGAAATCCTTCGTATGGAAATCAACCGCCGGCGTTCCACCAATGAGTTTGATGAAACCGTAATTCGCCTGCGTCACGTGAAGGTAGACTTCGCCGATTGATCGCACGCCTTCCGCCGGCCGCCACCCGTATTTATCCTGCGGCACCGCGCCTGCAAGCGCCGTGAACTTCTTCTGTAAATCCTGCAAGTCTACGAGCACTTGCCCCTTGATGTCGTAACTCGGCGTCGTCTTATCCGAGCTCTTCTGGTCCTGCGCGGCGAATGCTTTTCCCGCGAATCCCGCCATTAGCCCCACCACCATCACCGCAACCCAAACTTTCTTCATCATTAACGATTCTCCTTTGCGATCGCGCACACTGATCGCTCTCGGCAGACGGCCCCAGTCCGCTTCCGTGGATGTCCAAGAACCACCCGAGCTTACTCCTGCCACACTTAGACGCGGAAGGGAGCAAATCTCTTCGTTCGATGAAAGCGAATTATTGACCGCGGAATGAAGTGCCCCGAGCGTGCCAAACGAAGGGCCACTACTTGTGAGCAGGGAGAACGCCCGTGGCGATTGCGAATACTGGACTGGCCGTCTTGGACCCACTGCGCCGGAGCGGCCAGGGCGCTTCCGCATATCCAATGGAATATTGCGCGGCATGATTGGTGCCCGCGAACCACATGCGGACGTTGCCGTCTTCAAGCAGAACGGTTGGCGCGGTATCGCCGCTCTCGTCGAAGCCTCCCGCGGTCGGCTCGATGATCGCTTTGGGATCGATGTCCCACGCGCTGGTAAGCGATGTTGCCCGCGCGACGCCGATCACATGATCGGTGCCATTCACTCCGGTGAAAAATAAATAAAGGTAGCCATCGGGCCCCAGAAGAATTGCCGGCTCGGCGATGCCATCGCGCATCCACTCAGGCGGCGCGGTTGGTGCCAGAAGCGGCTGCGCGGATTTCGTCCAATGAATACCGTCCGGCGAAGTGGCAGAAAGAATGCGCACGCCCGGCGCGCCAGGGCAATTGTTGTAGCAGTGCCCGGCGTAAACCATAAGGTAGCCGCCCTGGTAGGGAATGATGTCGGGACTATAGATAGCGTCGGCGTCAAAACTTTCCGCACTTGGCGTGAGAATCGGTTCCGATTGGACGCGGGTGAACGTCACGCCATCTTGCGACGTGGCGAGTCCGAGCGACGCAGGCAAACCCTTGGCAGGCTCGCCGGGCGTCATCCCATCGCGATAGCCGGAATAATAAAGATAGTAGCCGTTCTGAGTTTTCATCAGAAACGGCGTTTCGAGATTCTCGTCCCAGGCGCCTTCGCGTCCGCGCAGGATTTCGCCGCGAATCACGCCGCCGTCGGCGGCGTTCGCGATGGCCGTCCATTTCATAGAGTCTGGAGATGTCGCGAGGGAAATGCTGGCGTGCGGCCCGGCAGGATTTGCGAAGTCGACGCTCGTATACACAAGCCGGAAGACAAATTCATCGGCGATAACGGACGGGTCGGACACGATCCGCGACGTGCCGGAGTAAACGGCTACCGAGCTCTTGCTCCACGGCGCCCACCCGGCTCCAGTATCGAGTGCGCCGGCAATCTTACGCGCCTCGCCGCATCCGGCGAGCAATACGCACGCGACAATAACAATAGAAAGTCTTTTCATTGAATCCGAGATTCGATCCTTCTAGGAATCGGCGACGGGGCGCAGGGCATCGCGGACACATCACCATGGTCAACGAGTTGTAGCGACGGAGCAAGCAAAATAATGTAAAGTTTCTGTAATTGCTGTATCCACGGCGTTTAGTAAATCATCTACTTTTTCCCGCATTGATACCCGCTAGAAGATACCCCACCACTGTAGGGAGACATTTCGACCCTATTACAGCTTTCACGGGATGGCTGAAAATCTCCGCGAGGCCTAACGTGGATATCGCAGTGCGAGCAGTGCAACCTGTGAGGAGGAAGTCCACGATGGAACAAAATTCATTGAAGGAACTTTATATCGACGAACTAAAGGATCTCTACAACGCCGAAAACCAATTGGTCAAGGCGTTGCCGAAGATGGCCAAGGCCGCGGAATCAGACGAGTTGCGCAAAGGCTTCGAAGGACATCTCGAGCAAACGCGCGGGCACGTCAGCCGTCTTGAGAAAATATTCCAATCCCTGGACGAAAGTCCCAAGGGAAAGAAATGCAAGGGGATGGAAGGGCTTATCGCTGAAGGCAGCGAAATGATCGAGGAACACGACGAATCCGAAATGCGCGACGCCGGGCTGATTTCCGCTGCCCAGCGAGTTGAGCATTACGAAATCGCCGGGTACGGCTGCGTCAGGACGTATGCGTCACTTCTGGGCTACGACGACGCAGTCCAGCTTCTGGAGCAAACGCTTGAGGAGGAGAAGGAAACGGACCAGAAGCTGACAGGACTGGCCGAGAAAATCAACGTGGAAGCCATGGGCGGTCAGGACGATTCGGGCGAGGAATTGAAATCTCGGCTGGGCGCTCGCGGAAAAACCAAAGCGGCTCGCGCTTAAGCTTTCGAGCCTCACTAACAATTTGTTTGGGCAGTAGATTCTGTTAAATCAAAAGGAGATACATCATGCCTGGAGAAGCAACGAAGCAGGGACATCAGGATCCGAATCAAAATCAGTCGGGTCACGAAAACGATCCGGCCAAGAAGCGCAACACACCGGATCAGTACAACGAGCAGCAGAGCAACGAGCAGGGCGCTGGGAAGCATACGGGCCAGACCGGACACGAGAATCCCCGGACCGGTTCGGAGCAGCAAGGCGGCCAGCGTCAAGGTGGCCAGCAGGGAAATCCTGGTAGCCAACAGGGACAGAAGGGCAACAACAACCCCGAGCAACGCGGTGGCCAGCATCAGCCGCAGGGTGGGCAGCCAGGAAATCCGGGAAGCCAGCAAGGACAGAAGGGCAACAACCCGGAACAGCAGGGCGGTCAACGTCCGGGCCAGCAGGGCGGCTCCGATCGCACGCCAGAACGCGGTGAAGGCAACAACGGCGGCCAGGATCGCGACCGCAACAAGAGCAACGAGACAGACGAGCGTGGCGTGAAGCAAGGGCAGAAGCGCTAACGATCGTTCGCTCCAATTCGTTTATAACTTAATAAAGACCAGGCGCCATGTGCCGGTCTTGGGACAAGCACCACCCAGCCGACACATGGCGCCGACGTTTTGGCGTTCGCTTACGTGGCAAAATCAAAGGCAGGCGAGGCATTGGTAAGGGCAGTCGAAGCAGTCGCGATAGGCGAAGACTTTGTTCTCGTTGATAGGCCAGCGGGTTTAGCGGCCGTCAGCAAGCCCAATAGGCGTGGTTCACAGCCTCGTGTTAGATCGTTCTAGTATCGCGCGGCCTTTCGCGGTGATCGATATTCCAAAATATTCGCGTTCTCGCGATTGTATATTGGTAGTTTCGGCAACGATAATGTAACCGCCGTCGCGCATAAGCTTCGTTGCGTCGAAATCTGGATTAACGCCCTCCACGAAAGCTCGTAACGCTGTTACGATGGTGTCCACATTTTCCGGCTGCTCGTCTCGACGTTTAAAAAACATGTCGTGTTCCCCCATCAGTGTTTGGAGTCAACTCATTCAACTAAGTTGCAATTAGTCGAGACGTAAGACTGTTCAATTTGGGACACTTTCCTAACTTCTATTGAAGCAAACGTTACTTAACTTTAGGATTAATGTCGTTTGTCTTGGGAACGAGGGGCCGTCGGCATTCTAATCCCGTGCCCTGTCGGTTGTACGACGCTGAAACCCGAAGCGTGTCGGAATACACGCCACAGTGCGAGGTCCTCGGTAATGTCCTCGAACTGATGCTCGGTCCTCGCAGCCGCGAACAGCAGGTCGCCTGACTGGAAAGGCTTTTCGAGTTTGATCTGCGGAAGAAGGGACTCGAACCCCTACGGCCTTTCGGCCACCAGCTCCTAAGGCTGGCGCGTCTGCCAATTCCGCCACTTCCGCACGGAACGCAATGAGCCTATTTTATGTCATCCGGCGAATCGTTTCGCATGTTTTCGCACGGCGGCCGCTAGCGCGATGCAGGGCTATTTTCCGTACTTGGCGTAGAAGCCGTTCATGAAAAGCTCGCTCGGATCGTACTCGCGCTTCATATCGAAAAATTCATCAATTTTCGGATAGGCGGCAGCGAGCTCCGATTTGTCGTAATAGAGAACGTACGGAAGATAAAACGTGCCTCCGTCTTCGACCGAGAGATCAATCAGTTCGCGCGTCATCTCGCGCGCCGCCGACTGGCCCGCAAGCGAACTCTTAACATTGATGTAGAGAACGACAGCAAAGTAGTCGCGCCGGGCGTAATTCAAGAACGCGTCGTCATTTGGCGCGATGTATCTGACGGTCGCGTTGAGCAGATTTACGTGCCGCCGCTCGATGATGGCCCGCAACTCGTCAATGAACGGCACGAATTTATCCGGCGGAACAAAATATTCCTGCAAAATGTCGGAATCGCTCGGCGAGTAGTATCGAATCCGCTCGACCGGCGTTCGGAAAATATTATTCCGAGTGCGAGTAGCGCCGGGCTGGGGATACTCGTGGCGAATTTGCAGGCGCCAGCGCAGCGTCTTGCCCCAATCGAAGCGGCGCGATAAATCGAAATAGAACCGGTCGCGGAACACGTTGATTTCATTCTGCAGCGCGTCGGTGCGCCCCGTGTCGCTTGCCCTCGCATACGCCACGCCCACCACATCGCGCAGCAGCGTTTTCGGGTCAATCGAGAGATCCGCTTCGCCGAGATCGATATCAGGATTCGGCAGGATCTTATTCAGAAAATAATCGGGGAATTGGTGGTAATCGATCTGGAAAACAATCGCCTTGTAGGCGTTGTTCGTCGTCACGTGCAGCGTCGCGTCGAGAATCACGCCGAATAGTCCGTAGCCTCCGAGAACCACGCGAAACAACTCAGGATTTTCTGTCCGGCTGCAATTGCGCACCGTTCCGTCAGCCGTCAAGATGCGAAACGACTCGACCGTGCTGGCCAGCGGGCCGTTTCTTAAATCCCATCCGTGAGCGTTCACGCTCATCGATCCGCCTACGGTGAAAAGATTCGGCCCTTGCATCACCATGACGGCGAGCCCCTCCGGATTCAAATATTCTTGCAGTTCGCGCCACGTAACTCCGCTCTGCACCGTAACCAGCTTCTTCTCCGCGTCGAGCGAAAGCACGCGATCGTAATGAAGCATGTCCACCACGACAGCGTCGGGATGCATCGACTGCCCGCCCATGCTGTGACGCGCGCCGGCAATTGCGATCTTGAATCCTTCCTCATTGGCCGATTTCACGGCCGCGCGAATTTCATCTTCGGTCATCGGGCTGACGACTTCGCCGATCACCGTGCGATTCAATCCACTGGCATCGTTGATCTCGTTGTTCGGCAGAGCGGGAGACGACGGGTGATACAGTAGAAATGCGGCCGCGCCGGCGAGCAACAGCAGAACTGCGGCGGACAGGGACGCGAAGATCTTAAGTTTGCTCATGCAATTAAAGCGATGCGGTTTTACAGCTTGGCGCGTGGCTCCATGAAATGCTTGGTCATCACAATCGTACCGAACACCTGCGTCCACTCGGAGACGATATTGCCCACCACCTGCCCCCATTTCGCGTTGGGGTCGACGCGCAGATACAGCGCAACCCACCCCGCGCCGGTGACTAGCAAAAAAATCGTGAGCCCGTGATTACGAAGAAACGCGAGCACGGGCGGAAGCTCTTCCTTGGATGGCTTCCGGCTTTCCTTGGAATGCACCTCATATAAATACTTTGTCGCAAAAACAGTGACAACAACGCCTGACCAGTCCGCAATCGCATTCCCAAAGAACGAACCAAGATGCGTGCTCGGGTCCGATTTCACGTAAAGGCAAAACCAAAGCGTCAAAATTGCAATCGCAGCGATGCTGAGTGAATGGCGATGCAAAAAGCTGCGCTCATGCGTGACACTTGTCATCCGCGATCCTCCGGCAGTCAGACATCCGCACAATCAAATCGGCGAGCGCTCAAGCGAGCTAATGAAAATACATTGTAGAGATGTAATGTCAAACACTACAAAGCGCGTTTCAAATCGCACCGAAGCTAACCCCTTTCGTTTCACTAAGGACGAGGGCTAGAATCAACTCAACGAAGAAGCGCCCGATCGGAGAAACGCTGCCTTCGAACCGAGCCCTGAAGAATTTCGCCGCATTCTTCCGGATTGCCGCCGCTGTTCCAATTCGGCTTGCCGCGCCTGCTTGCTTCTGATAGATTACGCGCCCAATCGAGGAATTCGTGGCCCGGAGGTGAGTCCATGGCGTTTTGTGCGAAGTGTGGCGCGGAAGTAGCTCCAGGCGCGGCGTTCTGCCCCAAGTGCGGCGCGCCCCAGGCAGTGGCAGCTGGACCTTCGCCTGCTCCAGCAGTGACGCCTGTAGTAACATCCGATCCGTTGGTTGGCGGAGGTACGGGATTGGCTGAGAATATCGCCGGACTGCTCTGCTATGTGCTCGGATGGGTCACTGGCATCATCTTCTTCTTGATCGATAAGCGGCCCTTCGTGCGCTTCCACGCGGCGCAATCCATCGTTGTCTTCGGCGGCTTGCACGTCATCTCAATCCTCATCGGCCACTTCATCGGATTCGGCTTCCTGGGCGGCTGGGGCTGGAACGGCGGCAGCTGGGGCTTGATCGTTCTGCTTTACGAGCTGATCAATCTCGTTTCGTTCATCCTCTGGATTTTGCTGATGATCAAAGCGGCGCAGCACGAAAAGTTCCGCGTTCCAATCGCCGCGGAATTCGCCGATCAACTCGCCGGCAAATAGCTCTTTTCGTATTGACGAAATACGACGTAAGGCATTGGTGCGCGCTACCGCATCACTCTCGCTCGGCTCTCCAGCGCCACGGTACTTTTAGCAGCCGGCTTTCAGACGGCATCTTCGCCTTAAGCACCACTGATTCCCACTCGCACCACTTCGAATTCTCGAGCGGTCCAACTTGTGAGAAATTGCGCGTGCGCGATACAATTAACTTTCGACATCATAGCCACGCCATCCGAGGAGGCATTCCGCCCATGACCGCATCAGCGACAACGGCCGCACCGCGCGGGGAATTCACCAACGAGCCATTCCTAGATTTCACCAATGCCGCCAACCGCAAGAAAATGGAAGACGCGCTCGCGTCCGTGAAGAGCCAATTCGGCAAGGAATATCCCCTCGTCATCGGCGGCGAAAAAGTCACCACGAAAGAAAAAATTCAGTCCACAAATCCATCTCGTCCCAGCGAAGTGATTGGAATTTTTCAGAAGGCCACAGTCGAGATGGCCAATCAAGCCGTGGAAGGCGCCGCGCGCGCATTCGACCGTTGGAAGCGCGTGCCAGCGGAAGAGCGCGTGGCTTGCGTTTATCGCACCGCGGAAATTCTGCGCAAGCGCCGCTACGAACTCGACGCGTGGCTCGTCTACGAAATTGGCAAGACGTGGCCCGAGGCCGACGCGGACATCGCCGAGCTGATCGATTTCTGCGAATACTACGGCCGCGAAGCGGAGCGGCTAGCGGCGCCGCAGCCGCTGACGCCGATGCGAGGCGAGAAAAATTATCTGCGCTACATTCCGCTGGGTGTCGGCGTCGTAATTCCGCCGTGGAATTTTGCAGCGGCCATCATGGGCGGCATGACGCTCGCGGCAATCGTGACGGGAAACACAGTGGTCGTGAAGCCGTCGAGCGATTCGCCGGCGATCGCCGCGATTTTCGTGGACATTCTTTACGACGCGGGCGTCCCGCGCGATGTCGTCAGCTTCTTCACCGGCCCGGGCGCAACCGCGGGCGAAGCGCTCGTCACGCATCCGAAGACGCGCTTCATCGCCTTCACCGGCTCGAAGGAAGCGGGCCTTCGAATCAGCGAGCATGCCGCGAAGGCGCAGCCGGGACAAATCTGGATCAAGCGCACGATTCTCGAAATGGGCGGCAAGGACGCGATCATCGTGGACGACGAAGCCGATCTCGATGCCGCCGTCGAAGGCGTTGCCCTCTCCGCGTTCGGATATCAAGGACAGAAATGTTCGGCGTGCTCGCGCGCGATCGTCTCCGAAAAAATCTACGACAAGTTTCTCGAGAAGCTCATCCCGCGCGTGAAGCAAATGAAAGTCGGGACGCCGGAGAATCCGGAAAACTACATGGGGCCGGTGATCAACAAGGCGTCCATGAATTCGATTCTTGCCTACATCGAAACCGGCAAAAAAGAAGGACGACTGCTCACCGGCGGAAAACAATCGGGAACCGAAGGCTATTTTATCGAGCCGACCGTGATCGCGGATGTTTCGCCGAAGGCGCGAATTTTCCAGGAAGAAATTTTCGGGCCGGTCCTCGCCGTGGCGAAGGCGAAGGATTTCGACGACGCGCTCGCGATGGCGAACGACACGGAATTCGGCCTCACCGGCGCGATCTATTCGAAAAATCCGAAGAAAATCGAGCGCGCCGCGGAAGAATTCCACGTCGGCAATCTCTACTTCAATCGCAAGTGCACGGGCGCAATGGTAGGCGCGCATCCCTTCGGCGGATTCAATATGTCAGGCACAGATTCAAAATCCGGCGGCCAGGACTATTTGCTGCTCTTTGTGCAAGCGAAGACGATCTCAGAAAAGATTTCGTAGCGCCGGCATCTTGCCGGCGTTTTTGTTTCACTATCGGCAAGCACAGACCGTCGGCAGAATGCCGGCGCTACGATGGCGTCACCGGCGCCGTCGGCCTCAATCCAAATCCCCAACGCAGCACCACGTAAGCCACAGGCGCGCCCACCAACAGCCACGGCGCCCAGCGCAGCACAATCGGATCGCTATAAAAAAACTGCGTGGCGCAAAGAATCACAGGAAAAATCAAAATGTAAGCCATACCCGCGCGCCCGCCCGGAATCCGGAATTGTCGCGGCGCGTCCGGCATTTTTCGCCGAATCTGCCACGCCGCGAAGAGCGTAAACAGCGTAGTCGCGATGCGCGTCCAAATATAGACCGCGATCAAAATCTCGACGCTAAATCTCGCCAGCAAACAATAAATCACAGTAGAAACGGCGATCGCGCGCGCCGGCGTCCGAAATCGCGGATGGATTCCGCCAAGCCACTTCGGCAGATAGCCATCTTCGGCCATCGTCGCGGGAATCCGCGTAGTGTAAAGAATCGTGCTATTCGAAAGCGAAAGCGTGCCAATGATCGAAGCGACCAGCATCGCGATGCCAAGCCACGCGCCGCCGATCAGCCGCGACGCCGTCACGATGTAGCCCGTCTCCCACTGCTGCCAATTGCCGAGAACGGCGAGCGCCAGCGCGGTCGGCACGATGTAAGTGAGAATATTCATCGGCGTATTCCACGCCAGAATGCGCACAAATGTTTTCTGCGGGTCTTTCATCTCGCCAGTGACGCTCGAAAGCTGCTCGTATCCCGCATAATTCCACATCGCGAGCGCCAGCCCATTGCCGAAAACGCTGCCAAACGGTCTCCCCGGCGGCACAAACGGCACCAGCGGATTAAAATGCCAATGAAATAGCGAGACCGCACAAAGCCACGCGACAGGAATGAACACAGCAACAAGCAACACGATCGAAATCGCGCCAGCCACCTGAATTCCGCGCGCATTCAGATAAGACAGCAAGCAAAGCACCAGGCACGCGCCTGCCCATTTCGTATTCCCGGTGAGCCACGGAATATAATCGCCGAGATAATCCATCGCCAGCACGCCATACGACGCATTCAGCAAAAACGTCCCCGTCCAATTCAGCCAGCCGCACTGAAATCCCCAGAAATCGCCGAACGCCGCGCGCGTCCAGCGATAAAATCCGCCCTGCACCGGAAGCACGCTATTCAATTCCGCCGCCGCAAAAGAAATCGGAATGCTCCAGAATAGCGGCACGAACGTCAGAAAAATAATCGCCATCCCCGGCCCGGAGCGCTGAAAAATAACTTCGTAGCCAAATGGCCCGCCAGCCGTATAACCGTAAAAAAGCGCCAGCAGCGGAAGAAATCCGATTTGACGAACGGCGGCTGAGGCAGCCGATGCCTGCCGCTCGCCAGTCCGGTTGGTTGTGCTCATCGCGATGGCCGCAGGTTGCGGCATGAAGAGTTCGGCATGATATTGAACCGCAGCGGGGAATTCAACGAGAAACGGAATACTCGCGCGACGGCCCTCGTTGACTTGCCAAAGGACGCATCATAAGATTCGCGCAAATGCCCGATTCATCTCCGCTCGCTGGGCGAACGATCTCTCATTACCGCATCGTCAAAAAACTCGGCGGCGGCGGAATGGGCGTCGTTTACAAAGCCGAGGACACGCGGCTCCATCGCTTCGTCGCTCTCAAATTCCTGCCTCAGTAAGTTGCCCGCGATCCGCAGGCACTCGCCCGTTTCGAACGCGAAGCCCAAGCCGCGTCCGCGCTAAATCATCCGAATATTTGCACCATTCACGACATCGGCGAGCAGGACGAACAAGCATTCATCGCCATGGAATTTCTGGATGGCGAAACGCTGAAGCATCTAATCGCCGGAAAGCCAGTCGAGACGGAGGTCTTGCTCGGTTTGGCAATTGAAATTGCCGACGCACTCGATGCCGCTCACGTCCAAGGCATCGTTCATCGCGACATCAAGCCTGCCAATATTTTCGTCACCAAACGAGGCCACGCGAAGATTCTCGATTTTGGCCTCGCGAAGACGCTTCCATCCGCATCGGCTCTTTCGATGTCGGCGACGCAGGATACCGTACGTGATTCCTTCGTTTCGGTTTTCACCGGACGGTAAAACTATCGGCGTACTTAGCCTTCGCACCGAAGCCGACGTCCTACTGATTCGCGAGGCTCACCAAGCGTCGCAGTAATCCCTTTAGCTCACGTCCCTCCCGACCCGGTCGGGAAGACGTGAGGCTGTTCCCTCGCCTAGCGCCCGTCACGATTCGCGCGCGCGTGCTGCGCCCGCGTTTCAAGCAAGCGTGATATCGAAAATGTCAGCTTCGAAAGGTTCGAGTCGAACGTAAAGGCCAAGATTGCGGATTTCGTCAGCGTCGCGCACGTAGCGATTGTTGTTGAGCACGTCAGAGAAAACGTACTGGCGGCCGGTCGCAATGCGATCGCCGAGACGAATCCGCGCCTGCGCTGAACCGCCAGACAAATTCACGACCACCAGCTTCCAACTTTTTTCATCCTGCCAATCGTAAGCGATCAGCGCGCCGGCGGAATCGTCGCCTTGCGCCTCGGGATTGAGTTGCCGCCACGCACCCGAATGAAAAGTATCGGCGCGCGTCAGTTGCAGAAGATTTTTGTAGAACGCCTGAATCGCTGTATCCACGGGCTCATCCGCAATGTGCGAAAGCTGAATCGGAAAATGAATCTTGCGCCCTTCGAGCTGTCCTTGATGATAAAAGCGCATTCCCGGCGCGGTCCCAAAAATAGTGGCTGCGGCGCGCAATCGCTCCGGACCAAAAACTTCAGCGCTGCGATCTTCATCGTGATTTTCAATGAATCGCGCGAGGCGCCGCTGAAATTCAAAATCGCCGGAAAGCTGCGCGCGCAATTCGTCCGCGCGATTCCCGCGCAGCGCGTCGTAGAAATTCTTGTCGTAGCTGAAGTCGAATCCAAGCTCGATCATCCGCGGTTCCGTGCCCCAATACGCTTCCGCCAGCAGCGTGAAATTGGGCAGCGCCGCGCGAACGTCCTGCCAGAATTCCCGCGGCGGCGCGCTCATGCCGCCGAGTTGCGCTCCCCAAATTCTCGCGAAGACTTCGTTCAGCGCAAGCATGGCCATGTCGCAGCGCAGGCCATCGCAGTGCTGCGAAATTTTCGCGAGCTCGGCGAGAAGCGCGGCGCGCAAACTCGGCTGAAAATGATTGAGTTGCACGACGTCGCGCCACGGCGGGAAATAAGGATCGCGCGCGCGCGCAATCACGTATGCGCCCGAGGGCGCTTCCATTTGATAAAACGCAACGGGATCGTCGTGCAATTCTTCGACGGTGCCATGAATAAAATATTCCGGATGCTCGCGCGTCCACGGATGATCGAGCGCCACGTGATTGGGCACGAAATCGAGCATCAGCCGCATGCCCCGCGCGTGCAGTTTTTCGCGGGCGGCATCGAGCGCATTCCAATCCGCGAGGTGCGCGTCGGGCTCGTAGCGATGGATGGCGTAAGGCGAACCGGCCACGTCGTTCATCGTGCAGCCGGGGAGGGCGCAGCGGAAATCCACGAAGGAAGCTTTGTCGCCGCGGAATTCACGTCGCGATTCCGGGCTCCGCTCCCAGATTCCCATCAGCCAGATAAAGTCGAAGCCAAGTTCCGCGAGCGCGTCCCATTCGGAATCGGGTACATCGCGCAGAGAAATATTCCGGCGCAGGCGCCGCGACAAATCGTAGAGCCACGCCCACGTGTTGATTTCGTAGAGGTGCGGATGATTGCGAATGGGATTCATCGAGTGCGCGCAAAATTGTGCGGCGCAGTGAATGGCCAGCGTAAGCGGCGCAGCGGAGTTGTGTCAACCTCCAACGTGCAGCGCGAAATTTCAGCGATCTAATTTCAGCGGACTTCGGTGGTGGGGATGGAGACGCAATTGCGCCCGCGGCGTTTTGCGGAGTAAAGCGCCACGTCGGCCTGCACGATCAGCCGCTCGAGATCGGGCACCTGGCCGCGGCGGAAGCTGGCGACGCCAAAACTTGCGGTAAGGCTGACTTCCTGGCCGCCGAAGACGAAGCGTTGCGCTTCCACCTGCGCGCGCATGCGTTCGATGGCCAGTTGAATTCCTTCGGGCTGCGAGTGAGTGATGATCATCAGAAATTCATCGCCGCCGATGCGCCCGCAAATATCGGACGAGCGCGTATTGGATTTCAATATTTCGGCAAATTTTCTGAGGACGGTGTCGCCGGCGTCGTGTCCCCAGGTGTCGTTGATGGTTTTGAATTTATCGAGGTCGGTCATGATCACCCAAAACGGAAATTCATGGCGCGCGGCGGCGCTGATCTGGCGCTTGGCCCATTCTTCCACGGCGCGGCGATTGGGGAGATCGGTAAGCTGATCGGTGAGCGCTAGCTGTTCGAGCAGGCGATTCTTCTCCTCGATTTCGCGATGCATCTGAATAATTCTGCGGCCGACGCCCGCGCGCGCCAGCAGCTCGTCGGGGTCGAATGGCTTGGTGAGATATTCATCGGCGCCGGCTTTCAGGCCGCGCACGACGGCTGTCTTTTCCTGCACGCCGGTAAGCACAATGATGTAGGTGAAGTGGTTGCGAAATTCGCGGCGAATGCGCTCGCAGAGTTCGATGCCGCTGAAATCGGGCATCAGCCAATCAGTGATGATCAGGCCGGGACGATGCTCGGCGAATTTTTCGATGGCTTCCTGCCCGGTCTTGGCGAGGAGAATGGAGTACTCACTCTTGGGCAGCGAGCATTCCACGAGTTTGCGCGCCACGGGCGAATCGTCCACGACGAGAACAGGGAACGGCCCGTGCGAAGTTTCGGCGGCGCGCGCTTGCGCGTGCGCGTGATCGGCAGCCAGACTCGATGCGCCAACGGAATTCGCAGCGCCGGCAGATCCCGGCGCGCTCGAAGAGTTCGACGCCGCGGGAGAATTCGGTGCGGCAGTGTTCGATACGGTCGTGTCGTTCTCAGACGCCATAAGGAGATAGCTTATCTGCACTGGAAGAGAAACGGCGGCAAGGGCGGAGCGAGTGTGCCTAAATGAATATGCTGGACGAAAAGACAGGTGCGCGCTGCGGGTGACTCGATTCGGAGCAGGAAGTTGCCGGGCGAGTAACTGCGGATTGAACGCGTTCGGAGAGTGGCTGATTTGGCAACGATTAGAAACGCCCTCGATTGTTTGTTTTGAGCGAGTTACGGCGATTTCTAATAATTTGAGCTCACGATTAGAAAAGCAGTGATTGGTGATCGATCCGGCTGTTCTGGCGAAGTCGATTTGAAACTTCGAGGGCACGCGGCGGAGCGACGAGGCGGCAGGGCGAACAAATCTCAATCGGCACATCCGATGCCCACGCAAGCGAATCGGAATCCCAGATGTCGACCCCGGCAGGATCGAGCGGAGGGCAATTGTAGCGCCGGGCTTCAGAGTTTGTGTGGCAACGTCGATTTTCGTCAGGGCACGACTTCAGTCGTGCCGATAAATCGTTGCGAATGAGTCCGGTTTTAGCCGCTGAGGCACAGAATTTGCAGTTTTCACGCGCTCCGGAGGGGCCGTTTTTGTAGCGATTAGAAATGGCCTCGGTGTTTTGTTTTGAGTCGGTTACGGCGATTTTTAATCGTTTTGGTGTAGCGATCGGAATTGGCCCGATCGCCGCGACGGCTGGCGTCTTAACCGCACCGTACATGTACTGTTTAGGCATAGTTCGAAACCACGGTAGGTTGGCGGGTCGTCAAGAGCGAGTGTTGTAAGGATTTGCCGCGGGAGTTCGTTAGAGACAGTCGCGTCTAACTCGTTATATCGAAGCAGTTGTGAGTAACTACACATGATAATTCCTTCGAGCCATCATCGCCGCGCTGCCAGTAGTGAAGATGATGATCATAGGTAACGTCGCGGCGCCATGCGAGATCGGGTCCGCGACTTCTCTGGCCGGTATTAGCGCCAGCACCAGTCCTTAAAGCATGTGTCGCCGCAAGCCTAAGATCCTCGACGGTGTCCACGATGCTCCTTAGTGTGCTTCTTGCCAATGAATCGTTCGTCGTCGCCCCACAGGCTCGTAGAGATTCAAAAAAACCTGGCTGCAATGTGAATCGCGGCAACGTGTCCCAGCTAACTGGCAACCCTCTCGCGACTCGTGACTCGAAGATTGACACTTTTATTGCTGTTTCGAGGTCACTATTTGCTCGCGCACACTTCCAAATAGCCAAATCACTGAGGGACTCGACTAAACTCTGGAACGTGTCACAGATGGCGGCGCGCCCTTCAAATCGGTTTGGCGCCGCAGGCAGAGCCCCGAGGTCAGTGCGGTGATGGTCGATGACTTCTATTTCCGCGCCGACGGTGATCTCGTGCGATCCCACCCTTGACCCCAATGCGAGTCCGTGACCGGGAGCCGATGGATCAGTGGAAGCTGTGCGAATGATTGCGATCACAAGAGCACATTTTTCGCTTTCGGATCTTAGTTCCAACGGCCCGTGACCAGCGAAAACATCCGGAACGAATCGGAGGTGGCTCGCCAGAATATCGTCGATGCCGGTCGCCTCTTCTAAATCCCCAGACCGTGCCAGGAGTGTGTCGGCAAGGATCGCTACAGTGTTCGAGTCGTAGTCGGTCGTTCGGGTTCGAGCGAATAAGTCACGCAACCAAGGCCTAAAGGGGTAGCAATTGCATTTAACTAGTATGGCCGGTGTAGACCTGCACTTCAAGACCCTAGCCCACCCGCCGTCGAGTACGCCCTTCCAGTGAAGAAGAAGGGAAACGTAGCCCCGAACGGATTCAGCGCTGGCTTCGGACGGCGGCGAGAAAATCGCCGGATCGATGGTTACGGTAAGCATTTACTCAGGATACGTCTTTGAATTGTCCTCGCTTCGTCGCAGCTGCCCGAAGTATGTGCTCGGCTTCGTCCTGGGACTGATCGAAAAATCCTTCCGGCCAGTCCGGAATCGCTCCATACTCGTTGACGCGAATCTCCTTGAACGTCGATGTGTCGGATTTCTTCTCAACGAAATAAATTTTCGTCGACGAAGAAAGCGGGGCATCGAGTGGAGCCGAGGCAATCCGAAAGCGGAGCCGATTGATCAGATATTCGCTGTGAGTTTCAATGATGCATTGCTTCCCCAAGAGCGCCATAGAGAGAAAGAAGTCACCAAGCCTGGACTGGACAGCTGGGTGCAGATGAAGTTCGGGTTGCTCAAACAGGAGGGTTGTGTCGAAATCGCTGAGAAGACAGCTTACAAGAATTGGTAATACTTGACTTACGCCAACTCCAGCATGGGTAAGGTCGTGGGGCTTCGCCACGCCCGGCGTCTGGACCTGCATTTCATGTCCAAGCTTCCCCTTGTCGATAGTCTGAACAGAATCTGCCACTCCAAGGTATTTCAACCATTCGCTAACTGCCCCCTGAAGTTGGGCCGAGCTGGCGAGGCTCGTTATTGCGGGCTCAACAAAGTTCTTAGGAGGAATGTAGTCAACCAATCTGAAGCGGTGCAGGTCCAGCACCGCGGCGGTATACTCGCCTCTTAGCCCAACATACGTCAGATCGGGAGAGGTTGGGAGTGGATAAAGTGGTTTTGGTTCATCGCGCAGTGGGCCTAAGTACGCGATTGACGATGCGAAGAACGCGTCGAGGTAATATACAGCACCGAGCAACTCTTCAGGCGTCGTAACGAACTTGATTACGTATTCTTTGGTTCCTGCGGACTTGGCAGCTTCAATTACCTGATCGGAAAAGCCGGGAATTGCTCGCATCGTCTGTTGAAGTCGGTAGCGATCGGTCGGGCGAATCCGGCGCGTGGCTTCGATCCAGTCCCGGAGAGTGGCATCTTTTACGCGAGCTTGACCCGCGGCTGGGGCCGTGTCTCCGACGGGTGGCAGTGGGTACTGCGCTCCAAGGTGACTCCTGAGAAGATCGAGGGTTGCCTTTGGGAACGTTATGTCCTGCTCGCTAAAAAATCCCGATCTGAGAAAGCGCGGATTTTCTGTAATGAGGTAATTCGCAAGAATGCGAGCCCGCTCTTCAACCGATTCGACTCGAGCGGATAGTCTTACCGGAAGGAAATGTCGGAACGAACACCCTTTTGGTTCGGCTGTCGCCATCGCCTCCTGAATCTCTTCGAATGAAATTGGGTCAACCGAGACATCGAACGATAAACTCTGACGGAGCGAGTCAAAGTCAGCGTCCGTAGGGTCCAGCGTCGTCCCCAGCCCGGAAAGCTTTTCCTCCAAGTTTTGTGTCCTTGCGGCCGTAATTTTTGCAATCCTTGGCGCTTCATCTTCGGTCACATATTGAAGAGCCAGGTTGCTCTTGGCGAGTCGGGGATGAAGTTGGACTACGTCAAGCGACGGGCCGGGGATTTGCGTGTCGAATGCGATCTCGCAAGAAATTGACCCGATCTGCTCTGGCAGCAAGCCACCGAAGAACCGTCGCGGAATTCGACGTGGGTATTCGGACCCATCGGTGTACTGGCGTAAAGTCGTGGGAATATCGGCGTTGGCGCGCGGTTGGCACTCCCAGCTAATCTCAATATCCCTTTTGTCACTGTTAAACGAACGCAGGTCATCGAATTGCCCAAGTCGCGCGAGCGCGCCGTTTAGGACTACTGAGCGAGAGCTTACCCTGTGCGCTAATGTCTGGCTGATCATTAGAATGGATTGTATCCAGCTACTCTTTCCTGAGCTGTTTGCGCCCGCGAAAATTGTCAACGGCGCAAAAAGCAATTCGGTCTCGCTGCGAACTGTCTTGAAGTTGGAGAGCTTCCATTTCGTTATCATGGCTTGGATGGGGCGAAGCTGGACATAAGGAGGGTCAATGTATTGCTCGGAAGAAAAAATTGCAACGTTTATGATATCGCGCCAGGCGGTGCAGCGTCGGTCGATGGATTCGGAGTTTGCGAGTGGCCCTCGGGCGCAAGCGTAGGCGGGGGTGGGCGGAGCCGATCGGGCGCACGGGGAATGTCAAAAACGTCGACAGGTCCGATCCCGGAACTGCGGCTGAGTCCATCATACTCGTGAAACCGGAGATGCAAGGATCGCAAATGACACGAAAATTGAAAAGGCGGGCGAAGACCCGCCCTTGCCTTGCAAGGATGGGGCAGCCGATACAGATGAGGTCGAAAGATCCACCCTTGCTTTGCAAGGATCCTTCGTCGGCAAGACGAACTCAGGACAGGTCGGGCACCCGGCCGCTAGTTTGTAGCGGCGGATTTGCGGCGGGCTCGGATGTCGGCGACGATGCTGGAGAGGCGCGGTGCGGTTTCGTCGAGGAGGCGGGATGGTCCGTCGAAGTCGGCGCTTGCCCGGCGATCGGGCGGCATATTCAGGATCCCAGTGATGGCCGCCGTGGCGTCAGCAAGATGCATGCCGACGAAATAGATATCTTCGCGCAACTGTGCGGAGAGCCTACCCACGTTGTAAACGATTGAATGCCAATCGTCGGGAAGAAATTTCACCGTCGGTGGCGCGGCGGTGCATTTATCTTTCAGAATATCCCGCCACCAGGAAACCTTCAGCAGCAAAGACTGAAGCACGACGCCAACGCGAACCAACTGCTCGTCCTGTTCGTGCGCCGATTTTTCCTGCAGGATTCTTAGACCTTCGCTCGCGGCATCGGCTTGGCGTTGGCTCTGCTTTGACTGCTCGATGCTGGCGCTCGCCTGTGTTCTGGCGATCTTGAGATACAAAATGTTTATGCCCACGAGGACGACGACGGTTGCGACGTTGGCTATCGTGGCGATGGCCGCCCAGTTTTCCAGGCTGAGGCCGAGAAAGATGTGGTTTGTCGGCATTTGCAGGGCCTTCGTATAGCATCAGGCGTGGAGTGTCGCAAGAAAATGTCTGTTGTAGCATTACCCGGACTTAAATCGAGTAGAAAGACGTGAGCGTGATTTTCCTGCAAAGCCTCCAAAATCCTTACAACACTCGCTCTTGACGACCCGCCAACCGCCTGCTACCGTGACTTTGAACTATGGCTAAACAGTACATGTACGCAACGGTTAAAGCTCCCGCCGGGGCGGCAATCCGCCCAATTCTAACCGGGACACCAAAACAATTAGAAATCACCGTAACCCACAGAAAACAAAACGTCGAGCTCATTTCTAACCGGGACGCAAACACTACCCCTTCAAACGCGTTTAGCAGGTCAAATCTAGCCGGATTTTCGCAGCGCCGGCCCTCCCGCGCTCCGATACACAATCACCAAACTCTATCGCTCTCCCCGCCATTTCGAGCGAGAAACACTCCATTTCTAATCGTCAGTCCAAAACGATTAGAAATCGCCGTAAGCCACAGAAAACAAAACGCCGAGGTCATTTCTAATCGTATGAAAATTGACCCCCTCCTGAATGCGACTGAACGCCTCTGCGGACGTTTCGCGCAAGAATGTGATGAGGGTCAAGATCGTGAGCAGGATGCCCGCGCCAAGAAGAGAATGAAGCTCTGGGCAGGTGGAGGCGGCGGTTCCGTCTTCGCTTTTTCTTTCCCGTTACCTCGGCGGCATACGGTAACGACCGGCTTCCGTTTTGGGGCGATCCGGTGGCACAATTCCTTACTCAACCGGAGGTCATTACCTCACCGGAGGGTCATCGTGCCTGCAACCTGGACTGGATATATAACGTTCGGATTGATTTCGATTCCCATCGAACTGACGCCGGCGGCGCGCTCAGAAAGAATCAGCTTCAACCAGATTCATTCCGTGTGCCATACGCGATTGAAGCAGCCGCTATTTTGCCCTTCTTGCGACAAGTTCGTTGATCGCTCGGAAGTTCAGAAGGGCTATGAATACGAGAAAGACCAATATCTGCTGTTCACGAAAGACGAACTGGAAGAAATCGAACCGGACTCGGCCAAGACGATGGAGATTTTGAGTTTCGTGAAAGTGGATGAGATCGATCCCGTTTACTTTGAAAGTTCGTATTACGCGAAACCGGGCGAGGCGGGAGTGAGGGCGTACAACCTGCTTCTCGATGCGATGAGGAAAACGGGATACGCGGGAATTGCCAAAGTCACCATGCACAATCGCGAAAATATCGTAATCATTCGCGCGCGCGAAAATGGATTCACGCTGCACACCATGTTTTATAAGAACGAAATTCGCGCTTCGGATGTTTCTGCGCCGAATAAACCTGAAGTGAGCGCGGCGGAAGCTAACCTGGCGATTCAATTGATCGAGAGTTTGGCGGCTCCGTTCGATCCTTCGCAATATTCTGATACGTACCAGCAGGAACTCGAAAAACTGATCGAAGCGAAAGCCCATGGGAAGAAGCTGACAGTGGTGCCGCGCGGCAAAATTGAGCCCGTTGCGGATCTCATGGCGGCGTTAAAGCGGAGCCTGAAATCCAAAGACGAGACAGCGAAGAAGGGCGTGATCAGCGCCGTGCCGAAGCCGGGCGAGAAGAAATCGCGAAAGACGGCTTAGCTTGCCGGCGCGCGGGCCAACTGCAGATCCATCGACGCAAAATAAAATCCTCTTCCAGAGATGTTCATCTGGAAGAGGATTGCCCTTTTTAGGGGGGTGGGGGTTCTCTAGCTCAAACGATTTTGGACTTTGTTGGAGCTCACTTTGGCTTTGAGCTATCGCGAATATTCGTTCAGTTCGTGAAGCAACGGCCGCGCCGATTCAGGAACGGGAACTTTGCCGGTGAGAATGTCATGACGGTCGACTTCGTCGCCGTACATGGATTTGTCTCCGCTCTTGTCGGCTTGAACCACGGCGCCATCGAGAGCCACGCCAGCGAAAATGCCTTTGGCGCGGGAATAGGACAGAATCTCCGCGGTGAGTTTAACGTCGGTGCCAGCTTCCGCTGTGCGGCCGACGGGTCCGGCTGCGACTGAGGCGTCACCGCCGAGTTTGAATTTGTCGCTGAGCAGGCTGTGCAATGCGTGCTCGTTCATAAAGAGCATCACGAGATCGGTGGACGAACCGCCGATTTGATAGCCGACGCTGCCGCCGTCAACTGCCAAGAACAGCGGCGCGCTCCAGCCATGCGCGGTCCGGCAGGTGACGACTCCTCTGCCATAATTGCCGCCGAAGATGAAGGCGAACTTCACGTCGCCTGGAATGATGGCGATACATCGCGCCTTATTCAGCAGATCGTGAGGAATGCCGTGATCCGGCGTGTCCATGATTTGCTTGAAGACTTCCGCAGCTTTGTGGTTGCGATTTACGTCGTCCTCGCGGTCCGAGGCGACCGCGCTTAGAGTTACAAGTAGACCAAGGGCCGCGACGAACAGAGTCCGTTTCAACATTCTTATCCCCCTTCAATTTACAACTCAGCAATTTCAATTCACAACCCAGCAATACAGATGCGCTGACTTCGGCGCCAGATTCGCTGGTTCAGCGATGCCGAGCGGGAGTGTACAGCGGATTCCAAAAGCAACCCATACGGTAGATGCTGTATGTACCAGTTTGGTGTATCGGAGCGGGCTAGAGGGGTAGAAACAGGAAACTGGCTTGGAAGGGCGGCGCGTTGACTTGAGTTGGTGGGCAGCATAAAATTCGCGGCTATGCCTGATACTGCGCCGCTCACTGGACGGACATTTTCGCACTACCGCATCCTCGAGAAGCTCGGGGGTGGGGGCATGGGCGTGGTGTACAAGGCCGAGGACACGAAGCTGGGGCGATTTGTGGCGCTGAAATTCTTGCCGGAAGAGATGGCGAACGACCGGATGGCGCTGGAACGCTTTCAACGGGAGGCGCGCGCTGCTTCGGCGCTCGACCATCCGAATATCTGCTCGATTTACGAAATCGCCGAGGAGAATGGCCAGCCGTTTATCGTGATGCAGTATCTGGAAGGGCAGACGCTGAGGCACCGGATTTCCGGCAGGGCGCTTCCGCTCGATGACACGCTGGAATTTTCGATTGAGATTGCCGATGCGCTCGATGCGGCGCACTCGAAGGGCATCGTGCATCGCGACATCAAGCCGGCAAATATTTTCATCACGACGCGCGGGCACGTGAAGATACTCGATTTCGGGCTGGCGAAGACGCTCGCGCCCGCGTCGGGGCTTTCGATGTCGGCGACGCAGGAGACTGCAGCCGCGGTGACTCCTGAACATTTGACGAATCCGGGCAGCACACTGGGGACGGTTGCGTATATGTCGCCGGAGCAGGTGAGGGCGAAGGAACTGGATTCGCGCTCGGATCTATTTTCGTTTGGCGTGGTGCTGTATGAAATGGCGACGGGAACGGCGCCGTTTCGCGGCGATTCGACTGGAGTGATTTTCGACGCGATTATGAATCGGCCGGTGGCGGCGCCGGTGCGGCTGAATGCAGATGTGCCGGCGGAACTCGAGCGGATTATTGCGAAGGCGCTCGAGAAAGATCGTGAGACGCGGTATCAGCACGCGTCGGACATGCGCGCGGATTTGAAGCGCCTGAAACGCGAGGCGGAATCGGGGCGGTCGGGATCGTCGATGGCGGCGGTTACGGATGCGAGTTCGCCGTCTGTTGGCGCGAATGTTGGTTCCTCTTCGCAGGCTGTTTCGGTTCCGGCGCAGAGCGCGGCGGCGGTGCAAGCGCAGAGCGGCGCGGCGCATGCGTCGGGGAACCACGCGTCCGGAAGTTCCGTGGTGGTGGAAGCGGCGAAGCAGAATAAGGGTAAGCTTGTGGCGGCGGGCGTGGTGATTCTGCTTCTCGTTATCGGCGCGGGATACGGAATTTATTCGCTGTTTGCAGGTAAGGGCGTGGTGCCGTTCCAGAATTTCTCGATTTCGCAACTCACAAAAAACGGCAAATCGGCGCGCGCGGCGATTTCACCGGACGGGAAATACATCCTCAGTGAAGTGGTAGATGGCGGTAAGGCCAGCCTGTGGCTGCGGAACGTGCCGACCAACAGCAATACGCAAGTGATCGCGCCCGCCGACGCGCGTTATACGAATCTTGGATTTTCCACGGATGGAAATTATATCTATTTCACCAAGGCCGAGGCTGCGATTGGGTCCGTGAACAACCTGTACCGCGCGCCTGTCTTGGGCGGCGCGCCACAATTGATCACACGCGATATTGATTCTGACTTTTCGTTTTCGTCCGACGGCAAGCGCTTCGCGTTCATGCGCGCTAACGATCCGGATGTCGGCAAGTTTCAACTGCGGACGGCAAACGCCGACGGCTCGGACGAGAAGATGTTTATGGCGGCGCCGATGTCGGAATCGTCGCGATCCGTCGCCTGGCTGCCGGGTGAAAACCGAGTTGCCAGGCCGCAATACCAAGTGGGCGGTATGCTGACGGTGATTAATCTCGTCGATGTCGCCTCCGGACAGACCAAAGCGATTGCATCGTTCAGGGAGAAATATTTCGAAAAACTGGTTTGGCTGCCGGACGGGAAGGGGATGCTCGGGCTTTATCAGGATCCGTCGTCGCACTACACACGTTATCAGATCGGATTTGTTGCATATCCGGGCGGTCTATTTCACGCGGTTACTAAGGACACGAATAGTTACAGGACTTTGACACTGTCGGGCGACGCAAAGACTTTGGCAACCGTGCAACAGAAAACTTTGCGGAGCTTTTACACGTTTCCGACGACGGGCACGGGCGCGAATGTACCGGCTCCAGCGCTTCCGCAGGAGAAAGATATCAGCGATTTCGCTTGGGTGGGGGCGGGCGGCTTTTATCTCCGGGAAGAGCAGGATTTCGAGCGAGTCTCAGTCGATGGGAGCAACAAGTCGGTTCTGCTGAGCAACGTGGGCCTCTATGGGATTGACTCCTGCGCGGACGGACGCACGGTGCTATTTAGCTGGGGGGGTCCGAATGAAGCGGCCGTAGTGAATATCTGGCGAACGGACGCGAACGGAGGCGACGCGAAGCAAATATCTACTGGCAAGTTTGATGACTTCCCGAAGTGCTCTCCCGATTCCAAGTGGGCGTATTACACCGATGAAACCACGGACAGCCTGATGCGCGTTCCCGTGGATGGCTTGAGCAAGCCGGCCACAATTCCGGGCACGGCCATTCCCAATGGCATCGTGTCGTCTCACTATCTTGGGGTCTCGCCGGATGGGAAGTATCTGGCGTGTATGGTGACGCTTACGCCGACAAACGGCGCCACCGCGGGCGTGCAGAAAATAGCTCTGGTGCCACTCGACGCCGGAGCGGAGCCGCAGACACGGATGATCGATCCGGATCCGCGCGTGAAAGGACATCTGAGTTTCACTTCGGACGGGAAAGCGTTGATTTATTCGATTCTGGAGAATGGAGTGGAAAATTTGTGGATGCAACCGCTCGATGGTTCGTCGGGGCGGCAGATTACGAATTTTACGAGCGAAGTGATCGACGCGGTTCATTTGTCGCCGGACGGGAAGTCGATCGGGATGATCCGCTCGCAGACGGAATCAGATGTGGTGCTGCTGAATGATACGGGCGCGGGGGCGCAGTAAGGCGGGTGGCGAGAAGAATGCGGGCACGCGGATGTCGTTGGCTGGGAATGCGGGTTTTGTAGAGCGCGGTGATTGTTAGCGCAGAACCCGGAGGCGGGGCCTCCGGGCTCTGAAGGCGAGCGTTGCTGACGGTTGATTTGGTAATTTAGGAAACGAAGCTCCGGCGTCGGGGATTCGTGCCGCCAGACTCTGAGTTCGTTTCACTATCGGCTAGAGTACCGGCGCCTTGAAAAAGCGAGTTGCCGACGTCAGTACGAAGCCGTGATTTACGCCATTACCGTCAACCCACCAACCAGTGATGGCTCCTGAGAAGTTGTTGGTCGAGGGGCGCGTCCCTTGGAAAGCGTTGGCGGTCGTGCCCGCGCCGGGAGCGTCGAACGTAGTGAAAACGCCAGTGGCTGAGCGGGAGAAGCCATGCATCACATTATTGGCGTCGAAGAACTCTCCCGTGACCGCGCCGAAGACATTGATCGAAAAGGCGGCGGTGCCTAGCCCAGCGGCGCCCGGAACTTCAAACGTCGTGATCTCACCACCGCGAGTCCGGATGAAACTAACGGCCACGCCGCTTGAATTAAAGAAATATCCCGTGGTCGTGCCCTCCGCGTTAATGCTCGCAGAACCTATAGAATACGGCGCTTCGGGTGCATCGAAACTAGTGATCGTTCCGTCGGGCTCGCGCACGAAACCGTGAGAAGCCCCGCTCGAATCCCCCCAAGTTCCGGTGATGGCGCCTGCAGCATTGATGCACGTTTCCTCGCAAACGGACGTGCTAACCGAACCGGACGGATCGAAGGACGAGATCTCCCCTTGACGCGATCGCGCAAAGCCGTGAACGACATTGCTCCCGTCGATGTAGAAACCAGCGGTTGCGCCTTCGGTATTGATGCTATCGGCCCAGGTGCCCTGATTTGCGCCTGTGCCCGCGCCGGGAGCATCGAAGGTGGCGAAGGACCCGTCAGGGTAGCGGACAAAGCCGTGGTACACCTCGCTCGGGTCTTCGAACTGCCCAACAATCACCCCGGCATCGCTAATCGTGTATGCAACGGTACCTTCGTTGAGGTTCGCGCCGAGGCCTGCTCCGGGGGCATCGAAGGAGATAATGTTGCCGTCGGGAGTGCGCAGGAAGCCATGAGGAACAACATTCGCGTCCGTGTAGTAACCCACGACCGCTCCCTGCGCATTATTGCCGAGGGCTTGAGTGCCACAACCGCTACCGCAGATGGGCGACGTTACAGTGGCCGCGCCTGGAGGCTCGAATTCAATGATTTCTGGTTTGTGACCGAAGAGGCCCGTGCTCAGTTGCGCTTGAGCGGGCAACTGGATTGAGATGGCTAACACGACGATGCTGCAAGTGGAGATGATGAACGCACTCACCTTGAATTTCATGACGTCCTCTCTTTTCTTTGGCCGACTCGGGAATTTGCGTCCAGAACGCCGCTTTAGCAGCGACGCCGCGCGATCCACCGCGAGCCGCGAAGTTAGCTGCACATGACGGAAGTGGCAATGGCAGGAACTCTTAGATTTATCTTAGAGAGATATTAGAGCCTATCTAGCTGAAATCTCATGGTTTATCGCGCGCATCTCGCCTTATAAAATCTTCCCGATCCTCGTAATTAACTAAGTGATACAATCTCGGCCATTCCCTGCGCTGGAGTTTCCATGGAATCGCCCGCACGACCGCCCGTGGTGATTCATTTCGGCGCGTTTGAGCTGGACGCAGCAGCGGGCGAACTGCGCAAATCCGGGATTTTGCTGAAGCTGCATCCGCAACCCCTCCGCGTACTACTACTGCTTGCCGAACGGCCAGGACAAATCGTCACCCGGGAAGAAATTCGGCATTGCCTGTGGGGCGACAACACGTTTGTGGACTTTGAGCGCGGTATTAACTTTTGCGTGAATCAGATTCGTTCTGTAATGGGCGATGACGCTGAACATCCACGGTATATTGAGACACTTCCGCGGCGCGGGTATCGCTTCATTGCTTCCGTCACGAGTGGCGAGCCAGCAAGAGACGCCGCTTCTTCTGCGCATCCGCTCGGAGCTCGCGCTGAGTCGAAGGTGGCCGCCACGGAAAGCAGAGAACCCGGTTCCGCCCACGAGCTTCGTATTTCGCGCTCCCGGTTATTTTTGACTTTTGTGGATCGCTGGAGCAGAAGGACTGTTGCGGCGGCTATCATCGCGTTTTCTGCGATAGCTGTTCTGATAGCGGGAGCCGTCTTTTATTTCCACCGCCCGCCGAGGCTGACGGAAAAAGATTCCATTGTCCTTGCGGATTTCACGAACACCACTGGCGACGCTGTGTTTGACGATGCCCTGAAGCAGGCACTCGCGGTGGAATTGGGACAATCACCGTTCTTAAACGTCGTTTCAGAAACAAAGGCGAGCGAGACTCTTAAGATGATGGGCCGTCCGATGAACGCGCGCGTGACACCGAACATAGCTCGGGAACTTTGTTTACGTACTGGAAGCAAGGCTGTATTGGCGGGATCGATCTCAAGCCTGGGCAGTCACTACCTGGTGGACGTAGACGCGGTCGCGTGTAGCAATGGCGATACCCTGGCCAAAGAGCAGTTCGAGGCTGCGAGTAAGGACGAAATTCTTAAGGCCTTGAGCCGAGCCGCATCGAACATTCGTGCGAAGCTGGGCGAATCGCTTCCCTCCGTACAGAAATTTGACGTTCCCTTCGAGGCAACGACAACTTCGCTTGAAGCGCTCAAGAGCTTCAGCATGGGCCTTAAAATAGCCAGCGTGCAGGGAGATGCACCCAGCAATCCGTTTCTGAAGCGAGCCGTTGAGTTAGATCCCAATTTCCCCATGGCGTCTGCTGTGTTGGCTGCGCACTATAGCAATCTCAATGAACCGTCGCTCGCGCTTGAGTACGCGACCAAGGCATACGAGCTACGAGACCGAGTGACAGAGCGCGAGAAGCTGCTGATCGAATTCATATACTTTCGAATCACGGGAGAGTTGGAGAAACAGGCGCAGCTCTTCGATCTCTGGATGGCAGAATACCCCCGCGATCCTGCCCCGCACGTCAGTTTAGGAGTGAATTTTGCTTTTATGGGGCAGTACGACAAAGCTCTTGCCGAATCGCAGACGGCATTGCAGCTTGGGTCGGAGAACCCGTCGCTTTACGAAAATCTGGCTGACGTTTATCTCGCTATAGACCGCCTCGATGCGGCCAAAGGTATCCTGAATCGAGCGCAGACAAAAAATCTCGATAGCGCCGGCCTGCACTGGATGAGGTACTACCTGGCTTTTCTGCAAGGAGATTTTGCGCAGATGGAGCGGCAAGTTGCGTGGGCCGCTGGCAAGCCCGGCGCCGAAGACATTCTGCTCTCGGCCCAGTCCGATACCGAGGCGTATTACGGGCGGTTGAGCAATGCCCGAAACCTCTCGCGCAGAGCGGTGGACTCCGCCGTCCGCGCCGATTCCAAGGAGGCAGCGGCACTATGGCAGGTGAACGCAGCGTTCCGCGAAGCCGAGTTTGGCGAGGCCACAGAATCGAAAAACGAAGTCCGGGAAGCTTTGGCGCTCGCTCCCGGCCGTAATGTGAAAATCTTTGCAGCGCTCGCGCTCGCTCGCGCCGGAGAAACTACTCAAGCCAGCGCGATCGCCAACGAATTGGAGAGAAATTATGCCTCCAATACCGTGCTGAGGCTTTATCGGCTTCCGAGCATCAATGCGGCCATTGCTTTGAGGAAAGGTAACTCTTCGCGGGCGCTTGAGCAGCTCGAAATCGTCAAGCCGTACGAACTTGGGCAGCCCACGCCAAGTCCACTGGGAACGCTTTATCCCGTATTTCTGCGTGGCCAGGCTTATCTTTCGATGCGCGACGGCAATGCCGCGGCCGCGGAGTTCCAGAAGGTGCTTGACCACCCGGGGATTGCGCTCAATTTCCCGCTGGGGCCGCTCGCTCGTCTCAACCTCGGTCGCGCCTATTCAGTTGCTGGTAACGCGGACAAAGCGCGCGCGGCTTATGAGGATTTTTTTGCGCTGTGGAAAGATGCCGATCCTGACGTTCCAATTCTGCGGCAGGCAAAGGCCGAGTACGCCAAACTGAAGTGATACCCACTGAGGCGCGTTGACTTGGAAGAATCCCCAGCATAATATTCGCGTTCATGCCTGATTCTGCGCCACTTGCCGGACGGACGATATCCCACTACCGCATACTGGAGAGGCTTGGCGGCGGGGGGATGGGCATCGTTTATAAGGCTGAAGATACGAAGCTGCGGCGATTTGTCGCGCTGAAATTCCTTCCTGATGAACTTGTGAAAGATCACCAATCGCTCGAACGATTCCGGCGCGAAGCGCAGGCGGCTTCTGCGCTGAATCATCCGAACATTTGCACGATTTACGATATTGATGAAGAAGGCGGGATGCCGTTCATCGCCATGGAGCTGCTGAACGGCGAGACGCTGAAACATCGCATTCACGGGGCGCCGCTTCCGATCGACGAGATGCTGGAAATTGGAATTGAAGTGGCGGACGCGCTCGATGCCGCGCATGCGCAAGGAATCGTTCATCGCGACATCAAGCCGGCGAATATTTTTGTGACGGCGCGGGGGCACGCGAAGATTCTCGATTTTGGATTGGCGAAGCTCAAGCCCGTCAGCGCGAGTGGATCGCTGCTCGATTCGGCTGGAGCGACCGCGGCGATGACGGCCGCGGGCGTTACGGCGGAACATCTCACGAGTCCGGGGACGGCGCTTGGGACGGTTGCGTATATGTCGCCGGAACAGGCGCGCGGCAAGGATGTGGATGCGCGCAGCGATTTGTTTTCGTTTGGCGGCGTGCTTTACGAGATGGCTACGGGCGTCGTTCCGTTTCGTGGGGATACTTCTGCCGTGATTTTCGATGCGATTCTGAATCGCGCGGCCGTGCCGCCGGTGCGATTGAATCCCGAGTTGC
>Ga0302325_10003821_pt1 | contig 35215 bp, 28 predicted proteins | sample Palsa_T0_2_FD_201948 | JGI IMG/M metagenome (GOLD analysis project Ga0302325, IMG submission 201948) | Peat permafrost microbial communities from Stordalen Mire near Abisko, Sweden - Palsa_T0_2 | ecosystem: Environmental > Terrestrial > Soil > Palsa > Peat permafrost | place: Sweden: Abisko...
TCCTACGCCGAATCCGGGTCCGGACTCCAGTGCGGACGCGATCATTCGCGCCGCGCAAATCGAGAAATACTACGCGCAGCCCAGCCAGAATCGCATTCAGGTGATTTCGCCCACGGACCTTTCGATCATACCCGGCGAGATTCTGGCGCTGCTGGGCCCATCGGGGTCAGGCAAATCCACGATGCTGCGCATGTTGACTGGGCTCTCGAAACCGAGCGCCGGCCAGGTCTACTGGCACGAAAAGCCGATCGCCGACGCGGAAATCAATGTCTCGATCGTCTTCCAGAGCTTTGCGCTGTTTCCCTGGCTGACGGTGCTGGAAAACGTGGAAGCACCCTTGCAGGCCCGCGGCGTGGACCCGGAAGAGCGCCGCGAACGCAGCCTGCGCATGCTGGACACCGTCGGTCTGGACGGCTTTCAGGCGGCATTCCCCAAGGAACTCTCCGGCGGCATGAGGCAGCGGGTCGGATTTGCGCGCGCCCTGGTGGTCGAGCCGGAAGTTCTCTTCATGGACGAGCCATTTTCCGCGCTGGATGTGCTCACGGCCGAGAACCTGCGCTCTGAACTCTTGGAACTGTGGGCCAAGAAGTCGATGCCGACCAAGGCAATCTTCATCGTCACCCACAATATTGAGGAAGCCGTTCTGCTGGCCGACCGCATTATTGTGCTGGGACGCAATCCTGGCCATATCCGCACGGATTTCAAGGTGCAACTGCAACACCCGCGCGATCGTAAGTCGGAGCCCTTCACCAATCTGGTCGACTACATCTATAAGGTGCTGACCCGGCCCGAGGTAGTTCCCGCGGCGCCCGACCAGACGACCGGCAGGCCGGTTCGCGACCAGCGCCAGATGCACTACCAGATGCTGCCGCACGCCCGGCCGGGTGGAGTTGCGGGCTTGCTGGAATTGCTGATCGACAAGGGCGGGCGCGACGATATTTACCGGCTGGCCGACGATCTGGCGTTCGAGATCGACGATCTGCTTCCCATCGTCGACGCGGCGCAACTGCTCGGGTTCCTGACGGTTGCCGACGGCGACGCGACCATTACGCCGACCGGCACCGCTTACGCAAACTCCGAGATTTTGCACCAGAAAGAGCTGTTTCGCGACGCGGCTACGGAGAACGTGCTGCTGCTGCGGCAGATTCGCCGCGCGCTTGAGACCAAGACCGACCACACTGTTCCGGAAGAGTTTTTCCTGGACATGCTGGACGAGCAGTTCAGCGCGGAGGAAAGCCAGCGCCAGGTGGAAACAGCGGTGAACTGGGGCCGCTACGCCGAGCTTTTCGACTTTGACGCTTCGCGCCGGCGCTTCACCCTGCCCGAACCGCAGGAGGAAGCTGAATCGGAAGAAGAGGTTCCGGCGACTGAGGGCGGCGAATGAAGCTGTCCTCTCCCTTCAGCTCGATCCAGCACCCGTTTGCACGCTCTCTGGTCATGGCGCGCACCTGGCCGGTCTTTATCGATCTGGGCGTGGCGATCTGCCTGCTTGCCGTCTTCTTTGCAGCCATCCACACCGGTCATTATTGGATGGGCGTCCCGGTACCGGTCGTACCCATCTCGCACGACGTCAGCGCGCTGCCTGTTTACGCCTTCTACTCCATGGTGCGGATCGGGATCGCCTATCTGCTCAGCCTGACATTTGCGATCACCTACGGCTATTTAGCGGCTTACAATCCGCGCGTCGAGGCGTGGATGATCGGCTTGCTGGACATTCTGCAATCCATTCCGGTGCTCAGCTTTTTGCCGCCGGTGGTGCTGGCCATGGTGGCTTTGGTACCTGGCCATCAGCTTGGGATTGAGATGGGCGTGATCCTCCTGATCTTTACAGGACAAGTATGGAACCTGGCTTTTAGTTTCTATTCGTCGCTCAAAAGTATCCCGAAAGAGATGCTGGAGGCCTCGCGCATCTATCGCTACTCGGCGTGGCAGCGGTTCTGGCAACTGGAGATGCCCAACGCGGCGATCGGTCTGGTGTGGAACTCGATCGTCTCCGTGGCTGGCGGCTGGTTTGCGCTGATTGCCTGCGAGATGTTCACCATGGGCGACCGCAACTTCCAACTGCCGGGCCTGGGCAGCTACCTGCAGACGGCGACCAGTTCCGGCGACGTGAAGGCTCTGGTCGCGGGCATTGCCGTGGTCATCCTGATCGTCGTGGCGACCGATCAGGTGGTCTGGCGACCGCTGATTGCCTGGAGCGACAAGTTTAAATTCGAGCAGGTCGAGTCCGCCGACCGCGTCACTTCGCCGATTCTCACGCTCATTCAGCGCTCGAATCTGCTGACTTCCGTTCCAGGGCGAATCTGGACCAGCCTGGAAGAGCCGATCTACCAGCGCATGTCGCGCACCAAATCCTGCCGGATCGTCCAACCGCTGGACGAAGACGCTGTGCGGCGTAAGAGCTCATTCGGGCTGTGGATTTTGGGTGTGATCGCAGTTTGCGTGGTTGCGTGGGGAGCGACGCAGGCTGTTTTGCTGCTGAAGCAGGTGACATGGCCCGATTTCCGGCTGCTGCTGGAGGGAGCCGGAGCGACCTTTCTGCGCGTCAACGCTTCCCTGCTCATCTCGGCGGCGTGGACCATCCCGGTGGGCGTGGCGATCGGCTTCAATCCGAAGCTGGCCCGCATTGTGCAGCCGCTGGCGCAGGTGATGGCCTCAGTGCCGGCGACGGCGTTCTTCCCCATTCTGCTGATCGGCCTGGTAAAGATCGGCGGAGGGCTGGGCATTGGCTCAGTGGCGCTGATGCTCCTCGGAACGCAGTGGTACATCCTCTTCAACGTGATTGCCGGCGCAATGTCCATTCCTTCGGACTTGCGCGAGGCTGCATCGCTCTATAAATTCACGCGCTGGCAGCGTTGGACGACGTTGATCCTGCCGGGAATCTTTCCCTATCTGATTACCGGCATGGTCACCGCCTCGGGCGGCGCGTGGAACGCGAGCGTATTTGCGGAATATTCCAAGCTGAACGACCGGACGCTTTCGACCATCGGCCTGGGCGCGCAGATCGACGCGGCGACCGATGCGGGGAGCTTCCCGATCCTGCTGCTGGCGACGATTCTCATCTCGCTGATGGTGGTGAGCATGAACCGGCTGGTCTGGCGCAGACTTTACCGGCTGGCGGAGACCAAATACAAGCTGCTCGGTTAGGAATCGCCAAGGACTCACGTTGATAAGCCAGGTTACATTTCACTGGATCGTCCATGAAAATTGGGCCGGATGCTGAATAGCGCCCGAAGTGGCAGTGACCGTCACAGTCGAGGTTACAGGCGCAGGAGTGGACTTGTTGAAAATCCTGTCCTCTGCGGGCCGCTCAAAGGTCTGTTCAAGGGTCGCGACAAATCGCCTGAAACGGCGTAGGATTGAGACCGAGCGGTTTCAATAGCGATCACGACCGCAGAAAGTGCATCATGTCCGAGGCAATTTCAAAAGGCGACAAAACGCGGCAACGCATTATTGCCGAAGCGGCAGCCATCTTCAATCAGCGCGGGTATGAGGGCTGCTCCATCCAGGCCATCATGATGGCCACGGGCCTGGAAAAGGGCGGTATCTACCGGCATTTCGAGAGCAAGGAAGAACTGGCTGCCGAAGCCTTCGACTACGCCTGGTCTATCGCCTCCGCCAAGCGGCGCATGCACATGGGAGAGATTGCCGATCCTCTGGAAAAGCTTAAGCAGCACATCGCCAACTTCCTGATCCGCAGTGGTTTACCTGGCGGATGTCCGCTGCTGAATACGGCCGTCGATTCGGATAATGGCAATCCGATTTTGCGCGACAAGGTGCGAAAGGCGCTGCGCGGCTGGCAGACGATGATCGCAGGAATCCTTGACGATGGCGTTGCCGCCGGCATCGTCCAAGCCGATATCGACCAATCCGCCGTTGCCAACCACATCCTTGGCTCGCTGGAAGGGGCGATGCTGATCAGCCGTATCGAGCGCAACGATATTGCCTTGCGGCAGACCGTCGAACGCCTCGACGGATACCTCGAATCCCTCCGCCGCACATCCTACCACTAGAGGCGCCCTCACATTTTGCATCTTTTGATGAGACCAAACGGTCTCATATCTGAAGGATGCAATTATGGCTGAATCCAGCGTTCTAGATCCTCCCGATTCTATCGTCTTAACCGAGCCGGAACCTGTTCCGGAACCTGTTGCAGCATCGGTCGCTGTGGCGGCGCCGCAGACAATTCGCCCGCAAATCAACCCCTGGATCGTAGCTCTGACGGTCACGCTGGCGACGTTCATGGAGCTGTTGGACACTTCCATCGCCAATGTTTCGCTGCCCTACATCGCAGGCGGATTGGGACGCAGTTTTGACGAGGTTACGTGGATTTTGACCACATATCTCGTGGCGAACGCCGTCATTTTGCCGATGAGCGCCTTTTTCAGCCGGCTTTTTGGCCGGAAAAATTACTACATGGCGTGCGTGGCGCTGTTCACGATTACGTCCTTCTGCTGCGGCATTGCGCCCAGCCTCAATATCCTGCTCCTCGCGCGCATTTTGCAGGGCATTGGCGGCGGCGGACTGGCGCCTGTGGAGCAGGCAATTCTGGTGGACACTTTCGCGCCGGCCAAGCGCGCAACCGCTTTTGCGCTCTACACGGTGGCCATTGTGACCGCGCCGGCCATCGGCCCGGTGCTGGGAGGATGGATTACCGACAACTACAACTGGCGTTGGGTGTTTCTCATCAACATCCCCATCGGCGCGTTGTCGCTCTACCTCACCAGCAAGTTTGTGCATGATCCGCCGGCGTTTGTGGAAGAGCGCAAGGCGCTGCTCAAGGCCGGCCGCAAAGCCGGCGGCCTGCGCATCGATACGGTGGGCATTCTGCTGGTCGGCGTGGGATCGGCTACGCTGGAACTGGTGCTCGATCGCGGCCAGATCGACGATTGGTTTGGCAGCCCGATTATCTCGTGGATGTTCGTGATCGCCATCGCTGCCTGGGCAGGAGCGATCTGGTGGGAGCTGCACCACTCCGACCCAATCATCGACCTGCGCCTGCTTGCCAACCGGAATTTCGCGATTGCAACGGCATTTTACTTTGTCTTCGGCGTGGGGCTTTTTGCGACCACGACGATGATTCCGCAGGTCTTGCAGTCGCTCTACGGCTACCGCGCCATTGACGCGGGGCTGGTGCTGGGGCCCGGAGCATTTGTGATCACGCTGCTGGCGCCGGTGGGCGCGCAGTTGATCCAGCGCGGCATTGTGCATCCCAAGATGCTGCTGCTTTTCAGCCTGTGCATGGTCTTCGGCTCCATGATGACTTACAGCAGCTTCAACTTGCAGACCGATTACAACCACTACGCGATGGCGCGCTGCCTGCAAGGGTTTGGGTATGCCTTCTTCTTTGTGCCGATTTCGGTGATCGCTTACTCGCAGTTGAAGCCGGAGCAGAACAACCGCGCCTCCAGCTTGACCAATCTGGCGCGCAACTGGGGCGGCAGCTTTGGCATTGCACTGGTAACCGCGTTGAGCGAGCGGCGGCAGGATCTGCACCAGGCGCGGACCGGCGACACGCTTGCGGCGAGTTCCGGCGGCTTGCAGCAATCGATTCGGCAGACGGCGCACTACCTGACCGAGCATGGCTACTCGCAGGCCGATTCGATGCGCGCGGCTACGCTGCACTACTACAATCTGCTGGAACAGCAGACGCGGCTGCTGGGCTTCATGGACTGCTTCCGCGTGATTGGCTGGCTGACCATTGCCATGGTGCCGGCTGTATTCTTTATCCGCAGCTTCAAGGTTGGCGGTAAAACGCCGGCTGGGCATTGAGACTCAGGCGGCTCTGGGGATTTCCGCGCGTTCTTCCGGCGCCGGTTTGCCGCGCCGGGAGGCGTACCACATCAGCGCCAGACCGGCGGCTACGGAGCCGAGGCTGGCCAGTTGCGCGTTCGACAACCCGAGCAGAATCTTCGGGTTCCGGCGAATGAATTCCACCAGAAAACGAGCCAGGCCGGTGAGCAGCAGGTATTCGCCGACCACCTCGCCAACCGCAAGCTTCTTGCCGCCGCGCTTCCACAGCCACCAGGCGATAACCAGACCCACGATGAGTTCGTAGATGGGAGTAGGGTGAACGCGCACACCCGGAGGAGTCGGTTCAATGCCGTTGGGAAAGCCCATGGCCCAGGGAAGGTTGCTGGGAATGCCGTAGTCTCCGTCGCCCGAGGTGAGGCAGCCGATGCGCCCGAAGGCGTACCCTGCCGCGGCTGCGGGAGACGCAAGGTCGAGGGTGCGCAAACCGCTCAGGCCTAGAAATTTGCCCTGCACGATCAGCGCGGCGATGCCGGCGATCAGACCGCCAAACCAGGCAAATCCGCCGGTAGACCAGAGAACGGCCCAGCCATCCATCTGAAATTCCGAAGGCGAATCGAGCACATGCCAAAGCTTGGCGCCAATGATGCCAGCAACGACGGTGAGCGCGACGATGCCGAGTGCGTCGGCTGGCTGGCCCTCTTTGTCGAAGATGCGGTCGCGGCGAAAACTGAAGTGCATGAGGACGGCGCCGCAGACAGTCGCGACCCAGAGCATGAGGCCAAAGGTGGGAATGTTCCAGGGGCCGATTGGAATGATCCAATGCCAAATGTGCAGGACGTAGTGAAATCCGATGTGAAGATAAGGCAGCATACCTATTCAGAATACAGGGATCAGGAGCAGGGATCGGGGAGCAGATCCAAAGGCTCACTAGTGGTCCCACCGTCGCCTCCTTCCCGATCCCTGTTCCCTATTCCCTCGGCACCGTCTCACAAGCGATACTAATGCGCATGGCAACGACTACGGCCAATGGCCTGGAAATTTTGTTAACCCGTGAGCAGATCGCGGAGCGCGTGCGTCAGATGGGTGAGCAGATCACCGCCGATCTGGCTGGAGAAAAGCTGGTGATGGTGGGGGTGCTCAAGGGCGCGGCCCCGTTTCTTTCGGATCTGGCGCGATGCATCGATGTCGATGCCACCTTCGATTTTGTTGCGGTGAAGAGCTACGCCAAGGGCAGCCGCACTTCTTCGGGCGCGGTAAAACTGATCAAGGATCTGGACGAGCCGATCGAAGGCAAAAATGTTTTGATTGTGGAGGATATTCTCGACACGGGATTGACTCTAACTTATTTGCGTAAGATTTTTCTCCAGCACCACCCGAAGTCCCTGCGCATTGCGGCGCTGCTCGACAAGCCGTCGCGGCGCGTGGAACAGATAGAAGCAGATTACGTCGGTTTTGCCATCCCCAACCTGTTTGTGATCGGGTATGGAATGGATTACTCCGAGCGGTACCGGAATTTACCGGATATTTGTTTGATGCCGCCCGATACACCGTAGCCCGCGCCGCAGGAACAGCGTTATACTCCTGGCCGGAGCGCATTTGGGCGCGCATATTTTGAACGCCCGTAACCGGATTCGATTCCAGAAGGAGTACCCAGGAGAATGGCTACGCAATTCCCTGTCACGGAACCTCACACTTTGTTCTCATCAGGCTCGGCCATCGCGTTCGACACCGATGTGGATGCCGACCTGGATATGGACAATGGATTTTTTGACGCCGCGAGCTTCGCGGCCAACACTCTTTCCAACTGGCGCAAACTGGCAGCGGTGATCGACCACACGCTGCTCAAGCCGGAGGCCACGCGGACGCAGGTCGAGAACCTGTGCGACGAGGCGATCCGCTACCGGTTTGCCTGCGCCATGGTCAACCCGGTGTGGGTTCCACTTGCGGCCAACCTGCTCTCGGGAACCGGCGTGCCCGTGGGAGTGGTGATCGGCTTTCCGCTGGGCGCCACGCTTGGCTCGACGCTGCGCCACGAGGCGGAAGCGCTGGTCAAGCTGGGAGCGAAAGAACTGGACATGGTGCTCTCGATCGGCCAGCTCAAGAGCGGCGAACATGCCGCCGTAGAGCGCACGATTCGCGGCGTCGCCCAGGTGGCGCATCACCATGGAGCTCTGCTCAAGGTAATTCTGGAAACCTGCCTGCTCACGGTCGAAGAAAAGCTGCGCGCGTCGGAGATTGCCATTCAGGCCGGAACCGACTTCCTCAAGACTTCAACCGGCTTTTCGAGCGGAGGAGCGACGGCGGCGGATGTGGCGCTGCTGCGGGGCGTTGCCGGGACTCGTAGCGGCGTAAAAGCTTCGGGCGGTATTCGGACCCTCGCCGACGCGCGAACGATGCTGGAAGCGGGCGCCTGCCGGATTGGGGCTTCAGCTTCCGTGGCGATGGTGCGGGAGCTGGGGGCGGAGTAGCGAATGGCCTGAAGCAGCAGGCAAGAAAATGCAGCATCCGTCAGCCTGGGGGAATCCACCTCAGGCTGCATCTGTTGCGGGCGAAACAGCAAGTTGAGCGATTCGCCGGCCCTGACGGTACTTCCACAGGCCGTAAACAATGCCGGCAACCACCAGCCCACCGTAAGTCCAAAGAATCGGCGCAGTCCAACCTTTCAGCTCTTTTTCCCACCACCGGACGAACCAGCGCCCGTAGGTCATACCCAGCCATGCAAGCAGCCCGTAGCGAACTGCCCGCGCCACGCCGTAGCTGATCATAAACCGGTTGCGTTCCATGCCGAGGGCGCCGGCGGCGAGCAGGAATGGCGTGAGCGGCACCGGCGGCGGCAGAATGGTGGCAACCGCGACCGACCATATGCCGTGCTTTTCAACGATTGCGCCAATCTTGCCTCGAAATCGCTTTGGGATGTAGCGATCCATGGCAACTTTCCCGCCCTTGTGTCCAGCGCTCCATGTCAGGTATCCGCCGAGGAGAGAGCCGGCCAGAGCACAAAAGGCAAGCCAGATTGCCATCGGAATGGTCGTCCTGCGCTGCGCCGCGAGCAGCAGCAAAAGCAGGTCGGTGCTCCCCGGCAAGGGCAGGGGAATGACCGAGGAATCCGCAATCGCAACTGCAAATAGGCCAAGCCCGCCCAGGCTTACCAGCCAGCGCAGCAACGGAGAAGGATGCAACGCTGACTGTCGCGCGGCGCCGGCTGCTGCCTTAGTTGATTGCCAAACTGCACTCATTCGCGCAAAACCACCCTCAAACTGTCTTGGAGTTGGATGCAAACGCGCTGTGGTGGGCTACCGGCCGCCTCGATATCGAAAGAAAACCTGGAAAATTGAGCAGGGAAACGCATTTGCATCTCAAAACCGGAATCCCGACTCAAATAGGCTATTCTGACCGGGGGAGATGCATCGCTCTCCGTCCGAGACCCTAATTGGAGATCTTTACACCCCAACAACGTGCCCATGCCCTTTGCCCTTGACAAGATCGACGCCATCGCCAAGCGCATGCTCTTTGCCGTGCAGGAATACTCGGTTTTTTGCTGGGAAGCGGTCGCCGGCCTATTTCGCGCGCCGCATTACTGGGGCGACATCATCACCCAGGCCGACTTGATCGGCGTAGGATCGCTGCCTATCGTGGTGCTGACTGGGTTCTTTACCGGCGCAGTGCTGGCGCTGCAATCGGCAGCTTCCCTGGCGCAGTTTGGGGCGCAGGCTTACACTGGCCGTTTCGTTTCGCTGTCCATGATCCGCGAACTGGCGCCGGTGCTGACGGGCCTGATGGTCTCTGGCCGCAACGCCAGCGGCATGGCCAGCGAGCTTGGGTCGATGATCGTGACCGAGCAGATCGACGCGATGCGCGCCCTGGGCACCGACCCGACCAAGAAGCTCATTACACCGCGCGTCGTTTCCACCGTCGTCATGCTGTTCCTGCTTACCATCGTTTCCGACACGGTCGGCACTGCGGGCGGCGCTTGCGTCGCTGTTTTCATCAGCAAACAGAACGCAACTCAATACTTCTCCTCGGCCATCCAGGCGCTGGGTTACGACGACATTGCGCAGGGCATCACCAAGCCGCTCTTTTTCGGGTTCATCATTGCAACCGTCGGCTGCTTTTTTGGGATGAAGACCTCTGGCGGCACACAGGGCGTAGGCCGCTCTACGACCCAGGCGGTGGTGGTGTCGTCGGTGCTGATCATTGTGTGCGATTTCGTGCTTGGCCGCGCCCTGTTGTGGCTCTACTCCGGATATTGACCGATGGCGACTTCCGCTCAAGCTGTCCTCGACGATTCGCCCACGCCGGCTGGCGAGCCCGTTGTTGTCTTCGACGACGTCTCCATCCGGTTCAATGGGCCGGCCGTGCTTGAGAACGTAAGCTTTCAGGTGCGTCCTGGAGAAACGCGCATTCTGCTGGGACCAGCCGGGGTGGGCAAGAGCGTGGTGCTTAAGCTGGCCAACGGGCTGCTTCGGCCAGACAGCGGCCGCATCTTCCTCTTTGGCGAGGAGATTACTTCCATGGCCGAAGAACAGTTGCTCAAGCTGCGCACCCGCACCGGGATGGTTTTCCAGGAGGGCGCGCTCTTCGATTCGCTCACCGTTCGCGACAACGTCGGGTACCAGTTGATGGAGCGGCGCAAACCGATCGAAGAAATCGACCGGCGCGTTCGCGAAGCGCTGCGTTTTGTGGAGCTGGAGCACACTTACGACATGCTGCCGGCAAGCCTCTCCGGAGGCATGCGCCGCCGCGTCGCCATTGCCCGCGCCATTATCGACCAGCCGAAGTTGCTGCTCTACGACTCGCCCACCGGCGGGCTTGACCCGGTGACTTCAACGACCATCGACGAACTGATCGTGAAAGAGCGCGATGTCTACGGAACCCCGTCGCTGCTGGTCACGCACCGCTTGCAGGATGCTTTTACCATGGCCACGCACCGCTACGACGAGGCGCAGGGCAAGATGATTCCGCTGCCCGATGGCCAGATCAATGCGCTGACCACATTCCTCGTCCTGCATCAGGGCCGCGTCGTCTTCGACGGCGGAACGGAAGCGCTTGTGGCCAGCCAAGATCCCTTTATCAAGGAATTTCTGGCGTAGCGAAACGCGACTTTTCTGGCCAGAAGCGGTCAATGGTGGGATACTGCTTCTGCGCTCATGACCATCCTTCTGCTCCTTATTACGTTTGGACTGGCGATCGCCTTTGCCTACCTGAATGACAAGCTCACCTTGCTGCGTTCTCAGATGGATGAGATGCGCGAGATCGCACTGGACCGGATACGGCATCTGGATCGGCGCATCGAGCAGCTTGAGAAATTGAACGCGGAACACAGAATGCCGGCCGAGGATGCGCTGGTTGCTCAGGTAACACCTGAGCCTGCCGCGCCACAGGAGCTAACCTCGCTGGCCCCGCCCGAGCCAATTCTGCAACCGATTGAGCCTGAGCCGGAGTTGGCATGGCTTCAGGATTGGGTCGCGGCGAGAGTAGCGCCTGCAATCCCAGCCGAGGCTGCGGCGCCAGTTGCGGAGGACGAAGCGGCAACGGTCTTCGCGCAAACCATCGCGCCGGAAAACCAGCCCGCTTTTCAGCCGGAGAGCAAAGTCGCGGACCGGCAAGCGTCGCATTCAGAAGCCCAGCCGGAACCCGCTAAGACGGTCTCGTTTGAAGAGAAACTGGGAGGAAACTGGCTGGCCAAGCTGGGCGTTTCGATCCTGGTAATCGGCGTGGCCTTCTTTCTGGCGCCGCGCCTGCTGACCATGGGCCCAGTCGGCAAGTCTCTGAGCGGATTGGCTGTCAGCCTCACGCTTCTGCTTGGCGGCTTGTGGCTGGAACGCAGGCCAGCCTACCGGATTTTCGCCCGCGCGGGGATCGGCGGCGGCTGGGCATTGCTCTTTTTCACCACCTTTGCCATGCACCACTTTGCCGCCACGCGGGTGATCGATTCCCTGCCGCTCGACCTGCTGCTGATGCTGCTGGTAGCGGCAGGCATGATGCTGCATTCGCTCCGCTACGGCTCGCAGGCGGTGACCGGGCTGGCCTTTCTGCTGGCCTTCGCGACCGTCGCCACCAGCCATCTTGAATCGGCCTCGGGCACAATCATCTTCAGCCTGGTTGCGTCTGCGGTGCTGGCGTTGGGGCTGGTCATTGTGACCACCCGGAAGCATTGGGCAAAGTTGGAGCTGGCCGGGCTGATCGCCGTCATGGGCAACCACTTCCTTTGGCTCTCGCTGGTGATGCCGGCGATGGGTGGTAAGGCTGGATTCCCGCTCTTCTGGCAGTCGACTGCGCTGATTCTCTTCTACTGGGCGCTGTTTCGCGCGGCTTACCTGCTGCGCGTCCCGCTGAGTGCCGAGGAAGACCGCATCTCCAGCCTCTCTGCGGTAGTTACGATGGGCGGCGTGCTCGGACTGCTCAAATTTCAGTCTGCCCATCCGGAGTGGGCCTTCCGGGCGCTCGTAGCCATGGGCACGGTTGAGATGTTGCTCGGCATCTGGTCGCGAACGCGGCGCAGGACGGCCTTCGCGGTGCTCACCACCATCGCGACCGTGCTGCTGGTAGCCGCGGTGCCGTATCAGTTTCACGGCGTAAGCTGGCCGGTGCTTTGGCTGGTCGAGGCGCACGTCCTGGCTCTCTGCGGATTGCGCCTGGGCGAGCCGATCTTTCGCCGCCTTGGTTTGCTGGCCGGCTTTGGAGCGAGTCTGGTTCTGCTGGGAAAGCTATTCGTGCTGGCGAGCTTTCGCCTGGAGTATCCCGATCCTGGCCACCATCCTTCGCTGACGGTTGGCCTCGCGTTGGCCGCTGCGCTTTTCTGGCTGCATGGCGAGGTATATCCGCGCCGCTTCGAACTGTTCGCCCATCCCGACTCTTCGAGCATCAGCGAACTGGAACGGGTTGGGCTCGCCGCAACAAGTTGGCTTGGACTGGGAGCGGCGGCGGCCGCGCTTTGGGTGGTGCTTCCCGCGCAGTGGATCGCTGTCGGCTGGCTGGCTCTGGTGCTTGTTCTGGGACTGGCAGCAGATTGGAAATCCATCGTCAGCATCGCATTGCAAGCTGATCTGCTGGCGGTTTTGGCGATTCCGGGGCTGATTTTCTGGGACTTTGCCTATGCTTCCAAGAATCTCTACGAGCTTCCGGAAGCGATTGCCATTGCCCTGCTCTACGCTGGAATGCGGCGCCGGACGATGCTTGAAAATTCCCCGCGTTATGTCGCTCCGGCGTATGCGTGGGCGGCTTCGGTACTGGCGTTGTTCTGGGTGGGAGAGTTTGCCGCCGAGCGATGGCTGCCACTCTCGTGGCTGGGACTGGCGGTCGCATTGTTCGCCCTGGGATGGCATTTCCAGAAGGGATTTCTGCGCTGGCAGGGGTATCTTATCGCGGTCTTCGCCTTGATCGACTTCTTCGTGGAATGGGTCTTGAATGAAGTTTTTCACTCGTCGCCGCAGCACGGCTGGTTTCAATTGCCTGGAATCGAATTGCTCAGCCTGCTTGCCCTGGTCGCTCTTGCCTATGCCTTGCAGGAAGGTCTGCGGCGCGGCCTGCTTTCCGGTCGCATCGGCCGCCGGGAACATGCGATCGGCGTAATCGCCGGTGTTCTGGCCACGCTAACGCTTGCTGCGCGGCTCCCTGCGCTGGTGCCGGCCTGGGGACGGAGCGAATCCGCGTCCACAGCCTGGGCAGCGATGGCGACAATACTGCTGGCGGTAGCGTTCCTTGCCAGACGAAGATCGTTTCAGATTCACGGACTGGTCATGTGCCTCTGGACGGGACTCTACGGAATTGCAGTCTGCGTCGCCGCGCAAAGGGAACAACTGCCGTGGTGGCAAGGCAATCTCTTTCGCATAAGTCTGGCGTCGGTGATCCTCCTCGGAGGACTGTCGTTCGCCTTCCCCTTGCGCAAGCTGGCTACTCACGAAGGCTGGACAGCGTCCTGGCCTCCTATCGTCAAGCGGCCCGAACAATGGTTCTTCTTTGTTCCATTCGGACTGACGATGTTCACGCTAGCGGAAGAGCTGCGCCCCGGCAATCTCACCCTTGGCTGGAGTCTGCTCGGCCTGGGGGCATTCGTGTTCGCGCTGCCGGTGGGCGAGCGCAGCTTCCGGCTCACCGGGCTGGGGCTGCTCTTGCTCTGCGTCGCCAAAGTGCTCTTGATGGACGTCTGGACCTTCAATTCGACAGATCGCTACATCACACTGATTGTCACCGGCCTGGCGCTGGTGATGGTTTCATTCCTGTACACCCGCCTGCGCGAATTCCTGAGCCGCTATCTATAAGCCGTCGGAAGTAACTTGAGCGAGATCTTCCGGCGTATCGATATCCGCTTCGCCACCCGCAAAATCTACAGCAATCATTGGGCATGCCGGATTGCGAAGAAGAAATCGCGCTCCGGCATCGCCCTTGAGCGCCAACAGGTTGGAGAATTGGCTCGCGGGAAAGATAGCTGGAATCCCGGCAATCCCGGCGTAGCGTGAGGACACAATCGACGGCCTCTCAGCCTGCTCAAAGCGCCCGATCAGCAGCTTCAGATGGTCCGCCGCAAGCCTTGGCTGGTCGCAGACCAGAATCATGGCCGCGTCAGCATCAGGTTCCAGGCGCAGCAAAGCTTCGACTCCAGCGTGAATAGAACTGGCAATTCCCTGCTCCCAGTCCGGATTTACAACAACCCTCACACGGCTGAGATCCACAGCTTCCGCAATGCTCTCCCGGTTCGCGCCAAGCAGGACCAGCACCGGATCGGCACCAGCCTCGCGGACGACGCGGATCGTCCGTGCCAAGAGCGTTTCGCTGGCAATACGCACCAGTTGCTTGGGTTGGCCGAGGCGGCGGCTGGCTCCAGCGGCAAGAAGGATGGCAGGCACAGGCATGAATTTCAGTTTAGCCCCGGCCCCTTCTCGGTTTGGGCCGGCTCTCAGTTTGCGCTTGACCTGCCGGTTCCGAAGCTCGAAACTGAGGATTCCAGACGAACGAATTTGGCTTGAGGAGAGTGCGTGACCGATCCAGGCGCGAACGCAGAGGTGTATTCGACGAACGAAGTAGCCGGAGTCGAGAAAATCGACCGCGGCTACGGCCTGCATAAAGGCGTGCTCTCGCCGATTGAAACGCTGGCGCAATCCGTCTCCGCCATCGCACCTTCCACCTCGCCCGCACTCACCATCCCTCTCGTCTTTGCGCTAGCCGGCAACGGAACGTGGCTCGTATACCTGCTCACCACCATGGCCGTGCTGTTGGTGGGTTTCTGCATCAGCCGCTTCGCGCGAATGTCTGCTTCGCCCGGCTCACTATACAGCTACACCGCGGACACGCTGCCGCCCTGGCTGGGAGCCGTCGCTGCCTGGGCCATGCTGCTGGCGTATCTGGCTACGGGAGCCTCGGTTGCCGGAGCGACCTTCTACTACGGCAACGTGATCCTCGCTCAGTTCTTTTCCTGGACGATGCCCGGCATCCCAACCCTGATTCTGGTCATCGTTCCGGCGTGCGCCATTGCGTATCGCGATGTGAAGCTTTCGGCGGAGATGATGTTGTGGATCGAAGTGATCTCGGTAAGCCTCATTGGGATTGTCCTCGCGTTGCTGCTATTTCATTACGGATTTCGCCTCGATATGGAGCAGATGCGGCTGAAGGATGTGAACCTCAAAGGTCTGGGACCGGCGCTGATTCTGGCGATGTTCAGCTTTGTCGGATTTGAAAGCGCAACTACCCTTGGCGCCGAGGCGCGTGAACCGCTGAAGACCATCCCTCGCGCGGTAATCCAAAGCGCGGTCGTGGTTGGACTCTTCTTCATGATCAGCGCCTACTCCGAAGTGCTGGGTTTTCATGGCGAGACCAGGAGCCTCGCCGACCCGACCATCAGCCCCATGCATGCTCTGGCACGCAAGGCGGGCATCTCGCCGCTCGGTACCGCGATTGATTTTGGCGCGTGTGTCGCCGGGTTTGCCTGTGTGCTCGCATGCACGACGGCATCGGCAAGGATCATGCTGCGCATGGCTCACAGCGGACTGCTTCCCGACCTCTTCGCGCGAACCCACAAGCGATTCGGCACACCCGGCGCAGGCGTCGTTCTCGCCGGCCTGGCGATGTTCGCAACCACAGTTCCGCTGGTCTTGAAAGGGGTAAGCGGAACCGATATGTATGGCTGGCTCGGTTCCATTTCAGTCTTCGGATTTCTGACTGTCTATGGGCTGGTGGCTGTCGCACTGCCCTTTGCCCGGCGCGCATTGGGGCAACACTCGCGTTGGATCACCGTGATTAGCTGGGCTACAGTGCTTGTATTGGTGGCTGGCGCCGTAGGCAGTGTGTATCCCGTTCCGGATGGGCCGGCCTTCTGGTTTCCCTTGATTTACCTGGCCTATATGGCCATGGGCATGAGCTGGTTTTTCGTCCGGCGCAGCACAATTCACGCCCGCCGCGAGAACGCCTGATCGTGCAGCGCTAAGGCTGCCCGTCGCGGTCGGCTTGCAGCATCACAATCAGCACAATGCCCACCACGGCGAACATGCGGAAGGCCGCTTCCTGCCCGTTCCATGTCTTCGATTGCCACATCAGAAACCACTCCGCGCCAACTGAGAGAAACGCCACCATCCACATCATCATGCTCAGGGTCAACGCGATGATGGGTATTCGCTTGGCGGCATTGAAATCCGCCGCCGGAGCGCGTAGCGCGTGGAACAGCACGATGGCTCCCCACCAGGCCAGCACCGTGGTCAGCGCTTCCCACAGAATGATGGAGCAATAGAACGTCAGATGCACCCACGGCGCGTCGATCGCCCGCCACATCCCGTGGTTGCCGGGGAAGGTCGAATCCATGCTCAGCACATGCTGCACAAACTGGTAATTGGAATCGAAATCGGTAGTGTTGTTGAAGACCACGAGCGTATAGAACAACGCAATCGAAGCCAGCAGCAGCATCTTGGCGGCGCGACTAATCATGGCGTCTTCCTCACCGGGGTAAATGTGCTGAAGTAGGCAGTCAGAGCGTCGAGCGTAGCCTGATCGTAACTGCCGTGAGCCGGCATCTTGGCGCTCGGCTGAATCGATTGCGGATTGTGAATGTACTGCTGGAAGCGCGTCGCGTCGGTCGCCGCCCAGGCCGACAGCACCAGCCAGGAGCGCGAGGCGCGGCTGCCGCCTTCGCCGTAGAGTCCGTGGCAGCGAAAGCAGTCTTGCCGGGCGATGATGTATCCCTGCGCCACAGGCGAGTTGGCCGCCCATTTGCCGGGCGGCTTGATAACTCCAAAGACCACCGACTCGGTGCGGAATTCGAGCCGCGTGACGCCAAACGGAATCTGGGCCTCGTTCTCGTGCGAAAGCACTTTGAAGGATGGCTTGAAGGTAGGATGCGAGATCAGATACGGCCCCAGCGGCCCTCCGTCTTCGGATGGTGGCCATTTGTCGCGCAGTTGCCCGTTGATCTTGAGCACCAAAATCGGATGATGCGCGGCCAGATAGTCGCTGGGATAATTGGAGCGGTACTTGTCGTAGCAGATGGCGACGATCAGGTCCGAGTGCGCGGCTTGCCCGAAGAGCTTGGCCAGCGTGGTCAGGGCTACGCCGGAGATCTCCGTCTTGCCCTTGAAATTTGCGTCGTCGGAGATTGGGTACGTCTCCTGACGCAGCTTGAGCAGATCCTCATAGCGCACATAGCGAACCGTGCCTTTGGGCAAGCCGGCCAGTTCCCCGCCGATTGCAAGATCGCCGGGAGACGATCGCTCGGTGAGCAGGGGGATGTTGCCCGCTGAGGGGCTGGTGGATACTGCCGATTGCCACGATCCAAAAAGAAGGACAAAAGGAAGCCACAATCCAAAGGCCAAAGCGAACATGGCTCATCCTAAAGCATTCGAGCCATGGACGCGTATGACAAAAATCTCAGCAACTACGGCTGATTTCGATACGACGGAGCGTCTTGCCGGCTTCTTACACAAGTCCGGCAGCGGAGACACGACAATCGCTCTCTGTGTGGCCGGCAATTTTCACAGCCGTGATTTGCACCCGCCGGGTCTCGTGCTAAATTCATCTCAAATGACTCGGGAAGAACAGCTTGCGAATTTGGCCCTTACACTGCCGGCACCGCCCTTGCCCGGCGGCAATTACCTCTCGGCAAAACGCGTCGGCGAGATCGTTTACCTGGCCGGCGTGATCTCCACCAACAGCGCCGGCGTGATGACCGGAACCGTAGGCCTGGACCGCAGCGTGGGCGACGGCTATAGCGCGGCCCGCGCCTGCGCCCTCACCCAACTGGCCGTGCTCAAGCGCGAACTGGGATCGCTGGAAGCCGTGGCCGAAGTAGTTTCCTTGAATGGATATGTCAATTCTGTTTCCGGCTTTGAAGAGTCGCCGGCGGTGATCAACGGAGCTTCCGATCTGCTGGTTGCGGTCTTTGGCGATGCAGGCAAGCATGTCCGCGCAGCGGTCGGCGTCAATGCTTTGCCCCGCAATGCCATTGTCGAAATTCAGATGTCGGTCAGGATCGAACTGCCATGAGCGAACACACCCTCAGCGCCGAGCCGACGCACTCCGTCTGGGACCGCACGCTGGAGCCGCGCCTTCCTATCGCATCGGGAGATGAAGTACGCTTCGAGTGCGTAGATGCCAGCGGCGGCCAGGTACACCCTGGCATGACGGCGACTGAATTCGAAGCCCTCGATCGCACTCGTATTCATGCGCTCACCGGTCCGGTCTGGATCGACGGCGCCGAGCCGGGAGACGTGCTCGAAATCGACGTACTGGCGACGCAGCATCGCGGCTGGGGTTGGTCGAGCGTGATCCCCGGCCTGGGATTTCTCAAAGAGCGGTTTTCCATTCCGCATCTCTTCCACTGGCAGCTCAACGGCGACGAGACGCGGTCGCTCGCTCCAGCCGTAATTCCGGTTCGCCCGTTTCTTGGAGTGATGGGCGTAGCTCGCGCTGAGGACGGTAAATTTCGCACTCGCGCGCCAGGCAGTTTCGGCGGCAATCTCGACGTGCGCGAGCTATGCGCGGGATCGAAGCTCTACCTGCCGGTTTTCGTGCGAGGCGCTCTCTTCAGTTGCGGCGACGGCCACGCGGCGCAGGGCGACGGCGAGGTCTGCATCAACGGCATCGAGTGCCCGCTGGACGTGACCCTGGGTTTTCACCTGCACAAGCAGCGGCATTTGAAAGGCCCAATCTTGGAATCGAGCGAGTCCGTCGTCCCCGATACCTGCTCCAACTCCTGGGTGGTGGTTGAGTCCGGCGCGGATATCGCGTCGACTGCGCGCGCGGTGACCGATCGCATGGTTGACCTGCTCGTCAGCCTGTGGGGATTCAGCGAAGTCCACGCGTATATTCTGTGCAGCGTAGCCCTCAAGCTGCGGCTCAGCCAAGTCGTCAACGAGCCGGTTTACACGGTCAGCGGGGCTATTTCCAAGCAGATCCTGCCGCATCATGAGCTCTTCAGGAGGCATGATTATGTCGAGTGAACAAGCTAAACCGCCGTTTCCTCCTTTCACTCTGGAGACCGCGATCCAGAAAGTGCGTCTGGCTGAGGATGGTTGGAATTCGCGCGACCCGCAACGCGTTTCTCTGGCGTACACGCCAAATTCCCGGTGGCGAAACCGGTCCGAATTCCTGGTGGGGAGAGAGGAAATCGTGGCCTTTTTAACGCGCAAATGGGCCAAAGAACTGGAATATCGCCTGATCAAAGAGCTTTGGGCCTTCGACGGAAATCGCATCGCCGTGCGCTTCGCCTACGAGTTTCACAATGCTGCCGGCGATTGGTTTCGCGCCTATGGAAACGAAAACTGGGAGTTCGACGAACTGGGATTGATGGCCGCGCGCCACGCGAGCATCAACGATCTGGCAATAACTGAGTCGGAGCGCAAATTCCACTGGCCGCAGGGAAGGCGTCCGGACGATCATCCTGGGTTGAGCGATCTGGGGCTATAAGACGAGCATTCCAGGTGCCCAGAACCGCGAAACCTGCAACAGACTCCAGCGGAAGCACATGACAATTGCCCCGAACGATGTGAATTTGCCCGAGGTTCTCGCCGAGCTTCGGGAACTCTATCCCCGCTACGAACAAGCGCTGGTCACCAACGATGTCGATACGCTGGTCGCCATGTTCTGGGCCTCGCCCCAGGTGATGCGCTTCGGCGCGACTGAAAATCTCTACGGCCACGAGGAACTGGAAGCCTTTCGGAAAAGCCGGCCATCCGCCAATCTGGCGCGCACTGTAAATCGGCTGGATATTGTCAGTTTTGGCCGGGATTTCGCTAGCGTCACCCTGGAATTTGAACGCGAAACGGCCAAAGGAAGGGTTCTTGGCAGACAAAGCCAGGTATGGGTCCGCTTCCCCCAAGGATGGCGCATCGTGTCTGCGCATGTCTCCCTGCTGCCGCCTCCGCAGGCTGAATCCGGACTGGCAAGTTCCGGATTGGATTCGCCTCAATCATCGGGAATTTGACTGGCCAGCCGCCCCTCCAACGAGAACATTTCTTTTTGCTTTCCACGCCATCTGGGGTATCGTAGGTTTATCTCCGGAGAAATTCGCACAATTTTCAAGAATGCGATTCATCCGGCGCACATAACCCGTAGAAACCTACCTTTTCTTCCTTTGGATCTGCCCCAGAAGGTAGATCGCTGTTTTTACCCCAAGGTCTGGCTCCCCTCCAGGACCCACGGGACATCCCTACTTTGCGAGGCCGTGCAAGTGATTTCTTCCGTACGTAGCATTCCTACTTCAATTTTTCGGCTGCTGTTCCTGGTGGCAGTCGCAGCGCTGTGTATTTCCCCTTTGCCGGCACAGCAAACCCTTGGCGGAATCACCGGCGAGGTATCCGACAGCTCGGGAGGCGTGATCCCCAATGCTGTTGTCACCATCACCGGGGAAGAGACCGGCCTGACGCGCACGGTGAAATCGAATGGATCGGGCGAATACCTGTTCGTCAATCTGCCCATCGGCACCTACACGCTGACCTTCACGGCGGAAGGATTTGAAGTCCAAAGCACCCCCCACATCACCGTTCAGGCCGATCGCACCGCGACTGTCAGCGCCAGCCTCAAAGTAGGTTCGAAAGCCGACACCATCACCGTCGACGCCACGCCGCTGATGAATGCCGTGGATACTACCAACGGCTATGTTTTGGACAAGACGCAGATCGAGTCGGTGCCGCTTCCCACCGGCAGCTTCACCGGACTCGCTACCGGCTCTCCTGGTGTCAACGCGGAACTTCCCGGCGGAACGGGAGCCAATTCCGGCCTCGGCAACGCACCCATCTGGGCTAACGGCCAGCGCGACACCTCCAACAGCTTTTCGCTCAACGGCGTCGACGCAACCAACCTCTTCAACGGAAAGAGCAATAGCCAGGAAGCGTCCGCCCGCGTGATCAACAGCACCGGCTCGACCGGCGGCGGCGGCGGCGGCGTAATCGCCTCGGTCGCGTCGGTTTACCTCACCATCGGCAATGCCATCCCCACCCCCGCGCCTGAGACCCTGCAGGAGGTGCGGGTAAACGCCTCCATGTACGATGCCTCGCAGGGCTCGACCTCCGGCGCGCACATCGACATCAGCACCGGTTCCGGCACCAACGCCTTCCACGGCACTGCATACGCTCACCGCGGCACCAACTGGATCAACGCCGCGCCCTTCTTCTTCAAGCAGGACAACGACGTTCCCGTGAACTTGAAGAATCCCGAGCTCCATCGCTACATCGCCGGAGGCTCCGTCGGCGGTCCCATCATCAAGGACAAGCTTTTCGGCTTCTTCGGCTATCAGCACTTGCAGGTCTCCGACCAGGAGATTGGCGACGGATTCCTGACAGTTCCCGTTGGCCTCGGCGCCTGCACCGCCCGCGACGCCCAATGCCTTGCCAATATCGACAATGCGCAATTCAATGGTGAGAACCCCGCGGGAACGGCATTCGCCGCGACGCAGATCGACAAGACCGCGCTCCAGCTTTTCAACTCGCCCGCACTTCCCGGCGAGCCATGCACCAAGAACGCCACAACCGGCCAACAGGACTGCTATCTCATTCCCGACGATACAACTTCAAAGACCCTTGGACCTGCGCAAGGTTACAACGCCTTCCTTCCCGGTACCGGCCGGTTTAAAGCCGATATGGGCGTGGGCGATCTGGATTTTAACGCCACCGCCAAAGACACCCTGGCCCTCAAGTACTACTACCAACACGATCCCACGCTGGCGCCTTATACCTACTCAAGCGTCCCTGGGTTTACAGAACATCTGGACTCCGGTGCGCAAGTCTTTTCCATCACCAACACCTATCTGGTCAAGCCAAATCTGAGCACCACCCAGACCCTGGGCTTTCTTCGCGAAAAAGACTGGGCCGACAACGAACAGCCCTTCGGCCCGGGCTCATTTCCCGGCGGAACCTACGGCACCGGCTCCATCAACGAATTCGGGTCCTCCTACTTTCCAGGAGTCTCCATCGTCAACGTGCTTGGCGCCGCCGGCTACGCCGCGGGTGTACCCAGCAGTGAAACAAACGGAATCCTCAACGTCGGCCCCAACGCGGAAGGTCAGGCGCCCAATACCGGCGTCTTCCAGAATCGCATCGCGCCTTCCGCCAATGCCATCTGGACCCTCGGCAAGCACAACCTCAGCTTCGGCTCAAACTATAGCTACACCCAGCTCAACACCATCGACAAGCGCACCAACGCCGGCACCATCGCAACCGACGATTTCAGCGCTTTCTCGCAGGGCTACGTTACCCCTGGCAGTTCGGCCACGGCCTTCTACGTCTCCTCATTTCTGCAAGGCAATGCCAGCCGCTACTACCGCGCGAATCAACTGGGAGCCTTCTTGCAGGACAAAGTTCAGCTGACTCCCGCGCTTTCGCTCACCGCAGGCGTACGCTACGACTGGGATGGCGGCCTCACGGAGAAAAACGGCCGGATCTTCAACTTCGACCCCAATCCCAACCCGGAATCCTCCAATTGCACTCCCAGCACTACCGACCCCAACCAATATCTCTATTGCGTCGGCTCCGACACGATCGCAAATCCCGGCTTCATCATCGCCGGCAACAACGCCAACGGCACCAAGGGCATCAGCAACACCACGCTCACCGGCCGCCAATGGGGCGTCGCGCCCCGCATCGGCGCAGCATGGCAGCCAGCTGTGTTCCACGATAAGGTGGTCGTCCGCACCGGAGCGGGCATGTACTACGATCGCGGCGAGCTCTTCAGCTACTTCTCGCCCGGCTACGCCATCGGAACCGTTACCGGCGGCCCGTTTGGCGTCAATCAGCAACTGCCCTTTGTGAACGCATCGAATTGCCCAGTCTCATCGGAAATCCTCTACAACGGCTACCTTCCAACCTGCGGCGGCGGCGGCCAGAGCAACACGGCAACAGCCGCGGCGGAAGGCGACTTGGAGAACCCGTACGGCACTGCGCCGCTCGCTGCTCCCAGTAATCCAAAAGCTACGGATCTCAGCAAGTTCCTCCCCAACGCGGGCGGAATTCTGAACGGCGGACAGCCCATTTCGCTCGGCATCTACGACCGCGCCAACAAGTTGCCCTACACCTTCAACTACACCCTCGACGTGCAATGGCAGCCCCGCAACGACCTGGCCATCGAGCTAGGCTACGTCGGCAACCTTGGCCGCCACCAGGTCATTCCCGTTCCCTTCAATCAACCCAACATCGCTTCCCCGACCAATCCCATCCTCGCTGGCAGCCCGACCGTGCCGGCGCAGATCTACACGTACGGCTATACCGTTCAGGGACCGGCGGGCTGCGGGCCACCGACGTACGCCGTCACCTGCGCTCCGATCGCCCTGCCCAGCTATCAGGGCAAAGCTCAAGGCAACTACCTGCAAAACTATGAGGGCGGCAACGTCGATCTTCGCGTTCCGTATATCGGTTACGCCGCCGAGTCCATCGCTTACAAGGCCGCCGGCGTCGACTCCTACAACGCGCTGCAGGCGCACATCGATAAGCGTATGAGCCACAGCGTCCAGGTCGGTGCATCCTACACTTACTCGCATACCACCGACGAACAAAGCGGCCTTGGCCTCTTCTACAACGGCAGCAATGCCCTCAACCTGCGCAGCGGATACGGCTTGGCCGACTTCGACCGCACCCATGTGCTGGACTTCAACTACGTCTTCCAACTGCCCGATTTTGCCCGGAAGCATTCGCTTGAGGGCGATCTCATCGACGGCTGGTCGATGGTCGGCCTCACCATTTTCCAGAGCGGCCAACCCTACAGCGTCATCGACTTCTCCGGCTCGATCGGCAGCATTTACTACTCCACCGCCGACGGTATCACCAACCCCATCGTGCCCCTGGCCAAGGGTTGTACCGCCAAATCGGCTCTTACCGGTCACTCCGGCGCCTTCTATCTCGGTACCGGCGAGACCGCCCTCAAATATTCCTGCTTCACCCTGCCGCAGGCCCTCCCTGGCTCACTCGGCGGCGCTATCCCCGCCAACGATCCCTTTGAAACCACCTTCACCACGGGACAGCGCAATATCTTCCGCCAGTCCTTCCAGAAGCGCGCCGACGCCTCGCTCGTCAAGGTCACCAATTTCCGTGAGCGTTACAACCTCAAGTACACCTTCGACGTCTACAACCTGACCAACACCTCCAGCTTCGACGTGCCTGGCAACGAGGTATCGCAAAACGCAGGCTACAATCCCGACCCGGTTACCGGTACACCGGTGCTGCCGGGCACTTGCAGCGCATCGGGCACTGGGAGCGTAAGCGGCAGCTTCTTTAGCTGCCCAAGCGGCCTCGGCATCGTCACTCACAGCATTGGCAGCCCTCGCCAGATCCAGATGTCGCTCAGCCTGACCTTCTGAAAACAACAACTCTTTCAGCACGAAGGGCGACCCGCAGTGGGTCGCCCTTTTCTATGTCTCGGGGTGCGCCAACCTTATGCGCTTAGGACCACCGTAAGCTCTTCGAGACTGGCCGCATGAAATGCCTGTTCCAGCGCAGCCGAATTCTCAAATATCTCCCCCGCAACATGCCGCGCCGGGAAGCGAAATGTTAGCTCCGGCTCTGCAAACGGCCATGGGACAAGCCGAAAACGCCGCGGCCCGAGCGGCTCGACCTGCACCTCCGCCGCGCCGCCGTGATTGAGCGGCAACGGATGCAGCAAGTTCGCCGGCTTATCGAACGCCACGCACGTCAGCAGCGAAAGATTGTCGCAAGCCTGCAACAGCCGGAAGTGTTGCTCGATTGTCTCAGCGTCCTTTTCTCGCGCCGTGAGCGATTCATCCGCCTCGATCCGATTCACTAACTCGCGCTGATAAACGCGCTGGCCTTCAAGAAACGTATCCAGCAGCGGCAACTGCTCCGCCGCAATCGTCGAACGATCCGCATGAGCCGTCAGCAGATTGTAGGTATGCATCGCAATCAGCAACCCTGCATACGGATCAAGCTCGGCGATCAAGCGCACCGCGCGCTCGCGCAGCGCCAGATACTCGGCCAGATCGATCTCCTCAAACGCCGAATACTTCCCCACCAACTGCGTTGAAAAAGCCGAGGGCTTCCCTTCCCGCGTAATGCTCGGATGCGCATCCCGCGCAGCCCAGCCATCGTCATGCGCGGCAATGCCGTAGAGCACACGTTCCCGCGGCTCCGGCCTGCGAAACTGCGCATTGCCCCAGGCACTCGCGAAGGCTCCCGCCAGGCGCGCATGGTCGGGATGGGTGATCAACCACCAGCCGGTATCGGACTTCATCCGCAGCATCGTAGACCTTCCCAACTAATCCGGAATTTCAGAGCGATTCGACTCATGCCAGTTATGCAGAAAGTACCACTCCAGGAACATGCCGATAAAGAAGAACGCAAACCCCAGCACCGTCGCAGCAAAGACCAGCGCAAACAGATAGTCGGTCTCCAATTGCGAGTGTGCATAGGTGATGGCATAGCCCAGCCCACCCACGCCCACGCGGCTCGAACCGGCAAACAGTTCGCCAACGATAGCACCCACAACGGCAATCCCCGAAGAGATGCGAATGCCTACAAAAAGATTGGGCAATGCGTTGGGCAACCGCAGCTTGAAGAGCACTTGCATCCTCGTCGCATTGTGCATAAGAAAGAGATTCAAGAGATTCTCTTCAACGCCGATCAAGCCCTGCGTAGTGTTGGCGATAATCGGCGCAAGGCAGATGATGAACGCGATCAGAGCCACGGAATAAATCCCAGACCCAGCCCACATAATAATAAGCGGCGCAATAGCCACAATGGGCACCGTCTGCAACAGAATCGTATATGGAAACAGAAGCTGTCGCAGCGCGCGCCACTGCGCAAAGAGCAGAGCCACGGCCACTCCAACGATCACGCTGCCGGCAAGCCCCATCGCGGCAGCCTCGGTTGTGAGCAGCAGCGAACTCGCGAGATCCGGAAACCGATCCTTCACTGCCTCTGCCACCGGCCATGGCCCAGGCAGAATGTACTTGGGAACATGCAACGCGATCACCGCGAAATGCCACAGCGTCAGCAGGCAGACAAAAACGGCGAGGCTCTTCAACGCGAACCATAATTGCCGCTTCATGCCGCACCGCCTTCCATAGCCTCAGCCTGCATCGCCTGCACGCCACGCAGCAAACGCGAGATGCGCGAGACCTCCTGCTCGTATGCCGGCGTCAATCGCAACTCGGCGGTACGCGGCCACGGCAACTCAACGGGAACCGTGTGCGCAATGCGTCCCGGATGCGCTGCCAGAATCACGATGCGCTTCGACAAGAACACCGCTTCAGCCACCGAGTGCGTGACAAACAGCACCGTCCAACAATGCTCCCTGTAAAGCCGGAGCAACTCTTCATTCATTCGGTCGCGGCTCATCTCATCCAATGCGGCAAAGGGCTCATCCAGCAGCAGAATCCGCGGCCGGCTCACCAGCGCACGCGCAATCGAGACGCGCATCTTCATGCCGCCGGAGAGCTGCCGTGGAAAGCGCGTGGCCACATGCGTCAGTCCTACCAACTCCAGCATCTTCGCCACTTTTTCTTTGCGAATCGACTTCGCCGTGTGCTCCAACTCAAGACCAAGCCCAACGTTCTGCTCCACAGTCCGCCACGGCAACAGCGTCGCATCCTGGAAGATGAAACTCATCAAGGCACGAGCACTCGCAGGCATCATGCCATTCGCTGTGATCTGACCGGACGTAGGCTGCGTCAACCCTGAAACCAGCCTCAACAGCGTCGACTTGCCGCATCCCGAAGGGCCCAGCAGAGATACAAACTCGCCTTGCTCCACCTGCATAGAAATGTTGTGAAGCGCCAGCGCGCCGCCGCGAAACTGCTTGCTCACGCTCGCAATCGCTACTTCCGCAACCCTACCCTTGTCGGCCTTCACCATGCGGATATTCCTTCGATTGGAAGATGGATGGCCGAGGGATAATCCGGCGTGTGTACGATCTGTTGCGTAGAGCGCTGCCAGTTCCAGCGATCCGCATTCTGCGGAGCGATCTCAGTCGAGGGATTGCGGTCATACAAAGGAAACGCTGAACTTGCCACTTCAAGCCGCAACGATTCGCCCATTGCAATCACAACCGAAGTAGGTTCCAGCGTGAATTGCCAACACTGCACTGCGTCGGCCACGTATCCCGTCTCGCGAAAGAGAAACGAAGAGCGCGCCATACCGATCGAGATAAACTCCGCTCGCCCCAAAGCCGTGACGCGCACCAGCTTCGCTGTAAGATCGGCAAAGGAAGCCGACGTTGCCGCATAGAGCGTAACTCGCGGCTGACCAAAAATATGCGTAGCTACGGCAGCCGGAGCGGTCGTATAGACAAGCAGGCTGTTGCCCAACTCAAGCGCCGCTTGATCCAACGGCCCGCTCATCGCCAACGGTCCGCCCGGCGCAAACACAGGCACCTCGGGATCGTAAACAAAGACATCGCGCGGCTCGTCATCTGTAGGAGCAATTGCGGTCAACGCACCATCGCCTTTGCGCGAATTCGCGTTGCCGTTGCTATGCAGGTAGAGCGTAAGCGGCGCATGTGTCGGCCACTCATCCGCTTCATGCCATTTGTTCTCCCCGAGCGCAAAGTGCCGCACCCGCGGCTCATTTGCAAACTCCTCTGAATCTTTCAACCAGTGGTTGAACCATCGCAACAGAAATACATCCGTCTCGAAATTCGCGTCAGGCCCAAGGTTCGCATCGCCAACGCGGTCGCCCCATGGAATATGCACCCACGGTCCAGCCAGCAGATATTGATTCTCGCGAGCAAAGGCCGTTCCCGCATTTTCACGCAGAGCCACATAACCCGCAATCGAACCCTCCAGATACGTGTCGTACCACCCAGAGATATGCAACGCGGGAACCGCGATCTTGCTCAGCCGCGTACTGATGTCCAACTCGCTCCAGAACGCGCCAGCATCCCGGTGCTCTATCCAATTGCGCACATAACCCGGTAACTCGAGACCGGCAATCGCCGGATGCTCCGCATAAGGAACATAATTCGCCTGCCCGCGAACCTTGGCCCATGCCGCCTCAAGCCGGTCGCTGGCATCGCGCAGACCGCGTCTTCGCGCATCCTCGCGCAGCATCTGTATGCCCCAACCCAGCGTCGAAGCAAGCCGCAACGCGCCCTGATGATAGAACCAGCCATGATACAAATCCGCAGCGGTCATATGCGGCGCAATGCACTTGAGCCCCTCGGGATTTTCAACCGCAGCCAGCAGTTGCGTTGCCCCCTGATACGAGAAGCCATACATCCCAATGCGGCCATTGCACGCCGGATGCTTCATCAACCACGCAATCGTCTCAGCTCCATCACGGCCTTCAAGACGGAAAGGATAAAAGTCACCATCCGAATCGCCGCGTCCGCGCACATCCTGAATCACAACATGATAGCCATGGCGCGCAAACCACACCGGATGCGCATACACTACCGTCGACGCTATATCGCGGCCATACGGCTGGCGCATCAGCAGCGTAGGCCACGGGCTATCGCTGTATAACGCAACCGAAGGATAGTAATGATCCGAAACAAGCGCGACCCCATCCGAAAGCGTGCATCGCACGCCCCGTTCCAGCCGCACTCCGTTGCCGCAATCAATCAAGTCTATCCAAATCTCCTTCAAGCATCGTGACGCGGCACAAACTGATGCATCGCCACAAGAATCTCGGCGATCTTTACGGCCGCCTCATTCACCCACTTCTCGCCGTTTTCGGCGGTGGCGTTGGACGGGTCGCCCATCACGCCGCTCGGCGCAATATCGCGCGTGAGCCACGCAAAGTTAGCGCTCGAACCCTCCGGCTTCAATAGCTCTGGATCATCCACGCGCGCAATATAATTCGACGTGTACCGATTCCTATGCACCAGTTCCGGTGTCCCGTACAACAGGTAAGCCGTTTCAATCTCACCCGCATGAAATCCGTAGGTGCGCTCCTGCTTGCTCACCGTATCGAAGTTGACTCCGGGCGACCCGAATAGCGAAAAGGTTCGCAGCCCGAACTCAGCCCTCAGGTCCCGCGCCATCACGTCCACCAGCGAAGTATTGCCGCCATGCGTATTGAACAAGCAAAGCTTCTGAAAGCCGCCAGCAGTGAGGCTCGCGCCCAGATCGCGAATCACCGCCATAAATGTGCTCGATGACACCGAAAGCGTCCCCGGATAGCCAATATGTTCATTGCTCTTGCCATAACAAATCGGCGGCAACGCATAAATCGGAAGATCGGCGGGAACCAACTCAAGAGCCTTGCCAAGCAGCAGATTGTTGATCAACGTATCGGTCGCCAGAGGAAGGTGATGCCCATGCTGCTCGACTGCCGCAGTGGGCAATATCAGCAGTGTCGACTCACGCGGCAGCGCGTCCACCTGCTTCCAAGTAAGATAAGCAAAATTGCGAGAATCGGGAATCCAGGTCTTCATTGCACTTCGGCCTCGGGCTTGAAACTGATCATCTTTCCAGGATTGAGGAGGCCTCGCGGATCGTACTTCTGCTTGGCCTTCAATTGAATGTTATCGGTGCGAAATCTGCCGCCGTCTTCAAGATAGTTTACGTGAGGATTGGCAATAAATACCCCGATTTCGCGGCAGTACGCAATCAACTCATTGAGCCGCTCCTCGCCCGTGTAGTAGACGAGCGGAATGCCGCCAGGAAGGATGACGCCCTCGCCGTTCTTCATGAATTCGATATGGAAGAGAATCTCGTTGCCATAACGTTTCTTCAACAAACGAAATTGCTCCATGCAATTCGCCGGCGAGAACCCCGCCTGAATATACGTCCACCTCGGATCGGACTTCATAGCCCACAGCGTTGTGTGGTTCCAGGTGTAGTCGCTCAACAATGGCTGCGTCCTCGGTCCCACGTATGCGCCTGTAAATGTCACTTCACCACCGGCAGCCTCTGCCGCGTTGCGCAAAGCTTCCATCTGCCCGGTTGCGATCATGATCAACAACAGCGCTTTACCCTCAGCCACAACCTGCTTCACGGGAGTAAAGGACGAAGGAATCGGCCACTCGAAGACAGTCGCCAACCGCTTGGTCCATGCGCTATTTTCAGCAAACGATTTCGCAAAGAGAAAGGCTTCATCGAACGTTCCAAATGCCGCCGTAAATTGGCTCCATTCAACAGCCGGCGTAAGCGCAAACCAGATGCGCGTAAGAATGCCGTTCGTGCCCCAGCAATGCAGAATCTCATGCACCGCCGGTCCCTCATGCAACACCACGCGCGGCTCCTTCTCCATCGTCACCACTTCAAAGGCGCGTACCGTATCGAAGTCGCGCAAGCCGCCATGCGCCACCGATCCAATGCCTCCCGAGCCGCCGCCCAGAAAGCCTCCAACCGACGCCTTGGCAAGCGTAGAAGGATACATGCGCAGTTCCCATCCCTGCTTGCGCGCTTCCGTTTCAAGTACCCCAAGCCGCAGACCAGGCTGGCATACAGCAACACCGTCGGCAGTGATCTCTTCCAGCTTATCCATCAACTGCAGATCGAGCACGATGCCGCCATGCAGCGGTATGCACTGGCCATAGTTGCCAGTTCCCGCGCCGCGTACCGTGATTGGAATCTTATGCTCGCCCGCGTAGCGTGCAATCGCCAGTATCTCTTCCACATTCACCGGTTGAACGGCTATCTCGCCAACCTTTGCCGCCAGATCGCGCTTCAGAATCGGCGAATACCAATAGAAATCCTTGGAAAGCCGCTCAACGATGGCTGGCGCTGTGATCACACGCGCCGGATCGGCAACCAGTTGAGTCAGCCCGGCGGCTAGAGTTTCCGACATCCGGCAATCCCTTCGACTTACTCTTGTGTCTTAGTCCTGAGTTTTGTCTTCCGCGTAGTCCACATGCTGAAAGCCCGCAGCATATTGGGATGCGTGAACAGCGCGTAGCACTGTTCACGCAGCACCGGGCCCACCACCTTGCAAGCCATGTCGCTGCGCTCCGCAACTTCATGAGCGTGGATATGAATCTGGTCGCAGTGGTTGCAGGCGTCTTCAATCGTAGCGCCGTAAACCACGCGATCGAGATTGGCCCAAAGCACGGCGCTCATGCACATCGGGCAAGGTTCGCAGGTGGTGTAGAGCGTGTAACCGGCCAGCGATGGATTCTTGAGCTTCTTCGTCGCCAGGCGAATTGCCTTCACCTCGGCATGAGAGCTTGGGTCATTCTCTTGAGCCACGGCATTGCGCGTCTGCACAAGCATCTGGCCCGTCTTCGTGTGATAAATCGAAGAGCCGAAAGGGATGGGCCGCTCCGTCTTCATCGAACGCGCCGTAAACGCGGCCAGCGCAGTCATGCGCTCTTCGTCCAGCGCAAGTTGCGCCTTCGCCGATACGCGACGGCCGGTTGCAGCAGTAACGCCCATACTCGAACTTAGCATGTCCCAGCGGCCTTTCGCGGCAACATCTGCTTGAGTTGCGAGACGCGATCGCCGTGGCGATGAATCCGGGTGGTTAGAATGCATCTATGGCTATCTGCGCAGATTCGGTTGGAGCGATTCGCAAGGCAATCCTCGGCCATCCAGATCCCTCCACAACCATCACGAATATGGTGAAAGATACGCTTGCGCAAGCCAACGGCAACGCCAGCCGCAACACCTACCTCTGGCGCGATGAACCATGGACGCTGGCAGAAGCAGCGCATGCCGCCGCAATGCCTGAGCATGCGTCACAACCGCTTCGGGGTGTCCCCGTCTCGGTCAAAGACTGCTTCGACCTCGCCGGCTCACCTACCAGTTGCGGCACCCTCTTCTACCGCGATCTCAACGGCGTAACGGATCATGATTCCTGGCTCGTCAAGCAGCTTCGCGCGGCCGGCGCCGTTATCACCGGCAAGACGCACCTGCATCCCCTCGCCTACGGCATCACCGGCGAAAATCCAGACTTCGGCGACTGTCTTCAACCTGGCGACCCCACCGCGCTCACCGGCGGCTCCTCCAGCGGCGCAGCCGCAAGCGTGATGGAAGGCTCCGCCATGGCCGCCATCGGCACCGACACTGGCGGGTCGGTACGCGTACCGGCGGCGCTCTGCGGCGTGGCCGGCTACCGGGCCTCGCTCGGGCGCGGCGACTGGCAGGGCGGAGCGCATCTGGCTGAATCCTTCGACGCCTTTGGCTGGCTGTTTCGCGATCTTGAAGACGGTCCACTGCTCGGCTCTATCTTCGGCCCCACGGATGCCGCGGGCATGAAGCTGCCGACCCGATTCGCCGTTATCGGCGGCGCTTTCCTCGAAGATTGCGAGCCTGAAATCGTCGCCAATCTGAATAGGTGCGCGGCGGAATTGGAAGCGCTGGGGCTCACATCCGCCACGGTTCAAGCCGACTGGTGGTCAGACTCGCGCGAGATCTTTGCGCCCGTCCAGGCCAGCGAAGCCGCAGGCTACCATCGCGGCCATTTCGGTCACTTTGAACCCTCCATCCGCGAGCGCCTGGAATGGGGCGCGAGCCTCAGCGACGATGCAGTGGCCGTCCTTCGCCTGCGCCACGGATCTTTCCGCTACCGCATGGACGAACTGCTGACCAAGCACGAGCTTCTGCTCATGCCGGCGGCGCCAGTCGCCAAACTTCCCGCCGGAGCCGATCACAGCCAGACTCGCGCGCGCCTGCTGCGCTACACCACGCCTGTAAGTCTCGCTGGAATGCCGGCAGTCACGATTCCGTTCCTTGACAATGGCCGTCCATCGGGAGGCATGCAACTGATAGCTGCGCGCGAAGACGACGCCCGTCTACTGGCCATCGCCGCTCGATTGGAACAATGCCGCAAATCCGGCAGATGAGTTCCATCCGGAGTTAGGGCCGTTGTAACAAATGCATCGTTCCTTCCATCAAATCCCTTCTATGGAGACACCATTGCATCGACGCAATTTCATCCAGGCCGCAGGCGCCCTTGCCAGTCTGCAAATCGCCAGCACGTTAACCGCCTGCCGTGGGAAGCAACATCTGGAAACGAAGAATGGCCTCATCCGCGTCCGTCTCCAGGCAGACTGGTACCCACAGCCGGAGCAGGGCGGATTCTTCAACGCCGTGGTGAAAGGCTTCTACAAAGAGGAAGGTCTCGATGTCACCATCCTGCCGCTCCCAGCCTACGGCAGCGGCCTTCCCTCGGTCGCTCACGGCGACGTTGAGTTCGGCCTCATCTCCTCAGATAAAATCCTCGAAACTGTCTCGAATGGCGTCCCGCTGATAGCCATCGGAGCCACTATGCAGCACGACCCGCAAGGGCTCATGATGCATCCGGACTCACCCGTCCACAGCTTTGCCGATCTCGAAGGACACACCGTGGCAGCGCAGCCCGGCGCGACCTGGTTCCGCTACGTCATGAGCAAGTATCACCTCAACAACGTGCATGAAACCCCAGCCACGCACTCCATCGCCAACTTCCTCGCCGACCCCAACTACATCCAGCAGATCTTCATCACCAGCGAACCCTATTTCGTCACCAAAGCCGGCGGCGCCTACCGCACGCTGCTCATCAGCAGCGCCGGCTACGATCCGTATCGAGTCTTCTTCACACGTCAACAGTTCATCGACGATCACCCGGAGATCGTCGGAAAATTCGTCCGCGCCAGCATTCGCGGCTGGAAAGACTACATGCAGGATTCCAGCGCGGCCAACGCGCTCATTCTCAAGCTCAACCCCGCGCAGCATCCCGACCAGATGCAGTTCACCTTCCGCGCGCTCAAAGAAGGCAACTTTGTCACTGGAGCCGATAACTCCGGAGCGGACATCGGCCGCATGACGGCAGAAAGGTGGGCTACTATCAACGACCAGCTCACCTCATTGGGCATCATCAAGAGCCGCATCGATCCTACGACCGCGTACACGCTGAAATTTCTGCCATAGGGCTGGCGCGCGCTCAAGACTAGTAACGCCAGCTCGTCAAGTCCGCCCCCGCCGGTGCAGTCTTTTCGATCCGCTCCAGTATCTTCGGCAGATACTGCGTGTTGTAATGCAGCCGCGAATACGCGTTCGGCAGCGTCGGATCGCCGTTCCAGCAGTGCTCTGCGCGCGGCCCGTACGTCACTTCACCCTCATATGGAGGATCGGTCGTGCTCTTTAGAAAATCTTCTATCCGGTACACGGCGTCGTTCAGCATATACGTATCGTCGCTGCCCACATAGATATGCAGCTTGCCGCGCAGCTCCGGACCCAGAGTCTTCCAATCTCGCGCCAGAATCGCGTCTAAGTCATAGTGATCGTGCCAGTAACTCGCCGTTTGGCGGTCGATAACTCCCGTGGCCTTGTCGAAGATAGGCTGCGGATACCCATCCTTGCCCTCCGGTGAATATACGGCCTGCCAGATATCCCACTGCTCTCCCGAGCGCCCGCGATCGCCCAGCGCCAGCTCATACTGGTTGTTTTCCTTGGTCGTTATCAGCGTATGCCCCAGATAGTCGCGCATGGCCGGTTGCTCCACTTCCTTATGCGCTCCATCCAGATAGAAGGCATTCCGGTCTTTATATAAGTCGATATTGGTGAACGCATGAAAATCCACCGGATCGGGACAAGCCACAAAGGCTCCGTTATAGTGCGTCGGATAAAACATCTGCACCGCCAGCGACTCCCATCCTCCCGTCGATCCGCCATACAAAAAGCGTGCCCATCCCTGCCCTATGCCGCGAAACTTCTTTTCAATCGCCGGCATCAGCTCCGTCTCGATCGCATCGCCGTACGGCCCAAGATTCGCCGAATTCACAGCATACGAGTCGTCGTAATAGGGGTTCGCATGCTGGATCTTGATCACCAGATAGCGCGGAAACTTCGGCGCAATCCAGGTCTGGTACATCTTGTACGCCTCTTCCTGCTGGATGCGGTTGTATCCCGCCAGATGGAAGCGCTCGCTGTAATCCGGCTTCAGATTCGGGTCTGGCGGATCGGTGCGGAAGTCATCAATGCCGTCGTCAAAGTGATCCTCAAAGACCATCTCCGGATAATGCGCCTCAGGATGCTCGTCGAAGCCCTCCGGCACCAGCACCACTGCGGACAAGAACATCGGCCGTCCCCAGAACTTCGTCAGCAATTCACTCTGGACTTTGATTCGCCGCACATACTTCGTATCCGCAATCGCGGGAATCGGCGGAATCACTTCCG
>Ga0302325_10003822_pt1 | contig 35201 bp, 26 predicted proteins | sample Palsa_T0_2_FD_201948 | JGI IMG/M metagenome (GOLD analysis project Ga0302325, IMG submission 201948) | Peat permafrost microbial communities from Stordalen Mire near Abisko, Sweden - Palsa_T0_2 | ecosystem: Environmental > Terrestrial > Soil > Palsa > Peat permafrost | place: Sweden: Abisko...
GCAGGCCGTGTCGAAAGTTCGAAAACACGGCTTGCTCACGCGCGCGGCTCAGTAGATCAGCGCGACCGGTTTCGACACAGTCTGTTAGCCCGGACGTTGGCAAGAAAGGCAGAGCGCATGCTCATACTCATCATCGTTTTGTTATTGTTGTTTGGCGGCGGCGGAGGACACTACGGCCACAGCCGCTGGGGTCCCGGAGGCGGGGCTGGCATCGGATTGGGGACCGTCGTATTGATTCTGCTCATCGCCTACCTGCTCGGCTTGTTCCGGTAAAGGCAGGGCGTGGCGACCGGGCCAAGCTTGGATGTTAAGCTCGGCCCGCTCAGCACGCTACGCGATGCTGCGGCCTTGAAACAAGCGGATCACCAAAACAACCACTGCCACCAGGAGCAAAATGTGAATCAGCCCGCCCATGGTAAAAGCTGTGACCATTCCTAGCGCCCACAGCACCAGTAGAATGATGAAAATGGTCCAAAGCATATTTTCGTACTCCTTCGAGACTAAGCAATGCATGAGGGGGTCCAAACGAAAACGAGCTAAGTTGGCACGCCGGATGCGCCGGTGAAATTCGAAACTCGAAAGGTAAAAAGTTGAGAAGACTCGTATTCGTTGCTTTGGCCCTGGCGCCACTGCTGTCCGCGGCGTCCGAAGGCGCCAAGCGTTTGGACGCGGCCGCCGACGTATTGTCCGAGGTGATGTCGGCGCCGGATAAAGGCATTCCGGAGGAACTGCTGGCGAACGCCCACTGCATCGTGGTGGTCCCAGCGCTCAAGACGGCGGCCTTTGTATTTGGCGCCAAATACGGCAAAGGATATCTTTCCTGCCGGAGCAAGAACGGAACCGGATGGTCGGCGCCCGGCACGGTCCGAATTGAAGGCGGCAGTTTTGGTTTCCAGATCGGCGGCTCTGAGACGGACGTAATCATGTTGGTGATGAACGATTCGGGAGCGGGCCGCCTGCTTTCCAGCAGGTTCACGTTGGGAGCGGAAGGATCTATCGCCGGGGGGCCGGTGGGACGCACTGCCACGGCTCAAACCGACGCGCAAATGCACGCCGAAATTCTTTCGTGGTCCAGATCGCAGGGATTGTTTGCCGGCATCGCGTTGGAAGGGGCGACGCTGCGGCAGGATTTGGACGATAACGCCCAGCTTTATGGCGCCAAACTGGACAACCGCGAGATCGTTACGCAGCAGGTTCGCGCGCCTAAGTCGGCCGGAAGATTGCTGGCTCTACTGAACAAATATTCGAGACACAAGCATGCGGAGGCCACATCCCGCCGTTAGAACCTTTTTCAACCAGTGAATTGAGCCGCGGAGGCACGCACCGCGGCGATGTTTTTTTCTGACCACACTTGGTCACCTGACCGTATATGGTTAGCCTCCCGGGGAGGGATACGTCGTCCCGCTGGCGGGCGATGAACAACCTCAACAGATCGCGGCCAGAGGCTGTTCGGCGCGCGTCGTGCACTCTTAGCCGCGTCTCACAGAGGATCGAGGTTCAGAAAGATGAAGTTTACAAGTTTATTCCTGACGGTGTGCGGGCTCGCGCTGGCACAAGCTCCACAGGCTCCCAATCCAACGCAACAGCCTATTGAAAACGGCGCCGCAACGCCGATCTATCGCATTACCGTAGTGGCCAGGACGACGAAAGCCATCAACTACCATCACCGCAGCGGATCGACGCGGATCGGCTTCCGTGGCACGGCGTTAATGCCTGAAGCTCGGGGCGAGGCGAAGGTACAGAGCGAGCAAGGCGTCATTAAGATCGACGCGGAGATGGAGAAGCTCGGGCCGGCCACTCAGTTTGGCGACGAGTATTTGACCTATGTCATGTGGGCCATCACTCCGGAAGGCCGCGCGACGAACATCGGTGAAGTGCTCCTGAACAACAGCGGCAAAAGCAAGCTGGACGCCACCACCGAACTTCAGTCTTTCGGCTTGATCGTCACCGCTGAGCCATACTTCGCGGTCACGCAACCGAGCGACGTGGTAGTGATGGAAAATTTCGTCAGGAAAGACACCACCGGAACCATCGAAGAAGTGGACGCGAAATACGAGCTGCTGGCTAGAGGGCAGTACGTGTTGAATGTGAAGCCCGGCGATATTCATCCGCGCGAGCTCAATCCGAAAGTGCCCTTAGAGCTTTACGAAGCGCGCAACGCCGTGGCGATCGCCCGCTGGACCGGCGCCGAGCAGTATGCCGGCGACACCTTCCAAAAGGCCGTCGTCGGTCTGGAGAATGCCGAAGGTTATCTGATCGGCAAGGCCGGCAAGAAGCCGATCGGCACGGTGGCGCGCGAAGCGGTGCAAATGGCGGAGGACGCCCGGATCATCACCGTGAAAAAGATCGAGGAAGAGCAATTGGCCACCGAGCGCAGAGTGACAGCCGAGCGTCAGGCAATCGCAGAGGGCGTCACCGCGGCGGCTCTGTCGGAAACGGACCGCGTCACCCGGCAAGCGGAGCAGGCGCGCTTGGCCGCTCAGGCTGAAGCAGATCGTTTGAGACTGCAGAACGAAGCTCAGACCCTGGCCGCGCAAACCGAAGCGGAGCGTCTGAAACAGGTGAACCAGGCCCAGCTTCTGGCCGCCAACACGGAAACCGATCGCCTGAAACAGGAAAATGAAGCTCAGAGACTCGCAGCGCAAGCCGACATGGAACGCGCCGCCAAGGAAAAAGCCCAAGCCGAGGCGGAACGTACGCAACTCCGCGCCGACCTTCTGCAGCAATTCAATGCGATTCTCGAAACTCGCGATACCGCTCGGGGCTTAATCGTCAATATGTCGGACGTGCTGTTCGACACCGCCAAGCATACACTTCGGCCGGCGGCTCGCGAGAAGCTTGCCAAGATAGCCGGAATCGTTGCGGGCCATCCGGGTTTGAGACTGGCGGTGGAAGGTTATACAGACAGCGTCGGCGGCGACGATTACAATCAGAAGCTCTCTGAGGATCGCGGCATGGCCGTGCGGGACTACCTGACTCAGGAGGGCGTGGCGGGTACATCGGTGACTTCGCAAGGCTTTGGAAAAAGCCAGCCGGTAGCTTCCAACGATACGGCCGCGGGGCGCCAACAGAATCGCCGCGTGGAGCTGGTTGTTTCCGGCGAAATCATCGGTGAACAGATCGGTCAGCCGGTGGCAGTCCGATGACCGGAGCCACCCGCTGGCTTTTTGGACCGGGGTCGAAAGGCCCCGATAAGCTGAAGCTGTTAGGACTCTTGTTGACGCCCGTTGCCGTGGCCGCCGGCGCGGTGGGCGCATGGCGGTTCGGGGTGGACGCCGGTTGGACCGGCACCTTCTTTATCGCCGGCGGATTTTTGTCGCATTGGCAGGTCTGGGGTGCGTTTGCCGTCAGCGTGCAAGTCTGTGCGTGGTGCCTGAGGCGGGATGCGGCCACGCGGATCCCCGCGGGAACATGAAAATCGAGCAACGGCAGTTAGTGTGGCGCTTGCTATGGTGCGCGGCGGCGATCGCGATCACGGTGGGCGCCGCCAGCATCGTCGCTGGTTGGACTGGGCCGCTCAGTTGAAGCACGTTCACGGAGGGAAACCCGCATGTTGATTCGCGTCGGCTATGAATTAGTCTTCAACTGCCCGCAAGAGACGCCGATGATCCTCATGGTCAACATCCATTATTCACGGGCCTCCGACATTGTCACGCCGGATCTACTGACCACCGATCCGGCAACTCAAGTCACGGCGTATCGCGACGGTTTTGGAAACTGGTGCAGCCGCATCGTGGCGCCCGCCGGCAGAATTCGGCTGAAAAGCATGGGGATCGTGAGGGACTGGGCGCAGCCGGACGTAATGTCTCCGTTCGCCCGGCAGCATGCCCTGCAGGACTTGCCGGAAGAGACGCTGGTTTTTCTGTTAGGCAGCCGCTATTGCGAGACCGATCTGCTGTCGGATGCAGCCTGGGCGCGCTTCGGCCAGTTCACGCCGGGATGGCCGCGGGTCCAGGCCATCTGCGATTTTGTGCACAATCATATCGCGTTCAACTATCAGAACGCGCGCTCCACTCGCACCGCTTGGGAGGCGTTCAACGAACGTACCGGAGTCTGCCGCGATTACGCGCATCTGGCCATTTCATTCTGCCGCTCGATGAACATTCCAGCGCGCTACTGCACCGGTTACCTGGGCGACATAGGGACGCCGCCCCCTTACGGCGTGATGGATTTCGCGGCGTGGTTTGAAGTGTATCTGGACGGCGGCTGGCACACCTTCGATGCCCGGAACAACGTGCCCAGGATTGGGCGAGTGCTTGTCGCGCGAGGCCGCGACGCGGCGGATGTCGCCATCGTAACCACTTTCGGCCCGAATAGTCTGGAAAGCTTTCAAGTCTGGACAGACGAGATTGCGGAAAGCGTGACACAGTTTCGCTGATCTGCGAAACCGGCTTTTGAGATGCGCCTCCTTACGGTACGACATACGACGGTTTATCGTTACTCGGAGCCGGTCGAACTGGGCGAACACCGCATGATGTTCCGGCCGCGGGAAAGTCACGACCTAAGGCTGCTCAAGTCGCGGCTGGAAATAACGCCCCAGCCCGCCCACCTCCGGTTCCTCCATGACGTGTTCGATAACTCGGTGGGTGTGGCCACCTTTGCCGGCTCCACCGCCGAACTGCGTTTTGAAAGCGTGGTCAGGCTGGAGCATTTCGAGACCGCGCTACCGGACTATCCGCTGGAGGAATTCGCCGAGCATTATCCGTTCCACTACTCCGGCGAAGAACTACCCAACCTGACTCGCGCGCTGGTGCATCACTATCCGAGCGAGGACGTGAAGCACTGGGTCAAAAAGTTCCTGCATCCGTCGGGAACCACGGGCACCATGAGTCTGCTCCGGTCCATGACCCTCGCCATCAGACAAGATTTCGCCTATACCAGACGCAGCGCGAAGGGCGTTCAGAACCCCACTGAGACCTTGCGGATTCGCCGCGGAAGTTGCCGGGATTTCGCTGTGCTTATGATGGAAGCAGCGCGTTCCCTCGGTTTGGCCGCTCGCTTCGTCAGCGGATACATCTTCGTTCCCGGCGCGGATGACACGGGAACCAAGGGAGGCGGCGCCACCCACGCCTGGATGCAGGTCTATCTTCCAGGCGCCGGCTGGATCGATTTCGATCCAACCAATAGCATTATCGGGAATCGCAATCTGATCCGAGTCGCCGTTGCTTGGGATCACACACACGTTCTGCCGCTGTGGGGCACCTTCATCGGAAAGGCTTCGTCTTTCCTTGGCATGGATGTCACGGTCAGCGTGACCGAACAAGTCCCGGAGGGCGGCCTGGACCGGGAGCCGGTGGGCAAAGGAATATCGGATGCAACAAACATCTAAAGCTCGCAAGATCGCTTTCGTCGCCGACCATTTGCCACGCAAGTGCGGCATCGCCACGTTCACCACCGACCTGCTGGCGGCGGTCCAAACCGCGCATCCGCAAAGCCAGTGTTTCGCGGTGTCGGTGAACGATATCAAAGAGGGCTATGAGTACCCGGAAGTTGTCCACTTTGAGATTGAGGAGCAGGACTTGTCGTCCTATCTGCGGGCTGCGGATTTTCTCAATATCAGCAACGTCGACATGGTCTGTTTACAGCACGAGTTCGGCATTTTCGGGGGTCCCGCCGGCAGCCACATTCTGGCATTTCTGCGCGAATTGAGAATGCCGGTTGTCACCACGCTGCACACTGTCTTGCTGGAACCGAGGCCCGACCAGCGGCGTGTCATGCAGGAACTAATCTCGCTTTCGGCGCGCGTAGTAACCATGACTGAGCGGGGGCGGCAAATGCTGCAGGAGGTCTACCACGCTCCGGCCGCCAAGATCGATCTGATCGCTCATGGAATTCCCGACGTGGGGTTCGTGGATCCCACGTACTTCAAGGATCAGTTCGGAGTGGAAGGAAAGGTGGTGCTGCTCACCTTCGGACTGCTTTCGCCCAATAAAGGCATCGAGTATGTACTTAACGCTCTGCCGCAGATTGTGGAAGAGTTTCCCGACGTTGTTTACATCGTCCTGGGCGCCACTCATCCCAACGAACTGCGGGAACATGGCGAAGCATACCGGGTGAGTCTCGAAATGCTTGCCAAGAAGAACAAGGTGGAGAAGAACGTCATCTTCTACAACGATTTCGTCGAACTGGAGAATCTGAAGGAGTTTATCGGAGCCGCCGATTTGTATATAACGCCTTACCTCAACGAGGCGCAGATCACGTCGGGTACGCTGGCCTACACGTTCGGCGCAGGCAAAGCAGTGGTTTCGACGCCCTATTGGCACGCGGCGGAATTGTTGGCGGAAGATCGCGGCGTCCTGGTGCCTTTTGGCGACGCTCAGGCCATCGCGCGGGAAGTGATTGGCTTGCTCCGGGACGACACGCGGCGTCATGCCATGCGCAAGAACGCGTATCGGATGGGGCGTGAGATGATCTGGAGCAACGTCGCACAACTCTACATGCGTTCATTTGAATTGTCGCGGCTCCAGGGGGCGGCGCTTTCCCGAAAGTCCTTGGTTACCAAGACTCTCGACCAACGGCCGCGGGAGTTGCCGGAATTGAAGCTGGATCATCTAACCCGGATGAGCGATTCAACCGGCGTCTTCCAGCATGCCATCTTCGGAGTCCCGAATTTTTCGGAGGGATATTGCACCGACGACAATGCCCGTGCATTTATACTCGCCGTGCTGCTGGGGGATTTGGGAGAGGAGCCCGAACGCCTGCGCGGCATGGCCACCACTTGCGCCGCCTTTCTCTATCACGCTTACGACACGGAAACGAAGCGCTTCCACAATCACATGAGTTTCGACCGTCGTTGGCTGGACGAGCGAGGGTCGGAGGATTGCCAGGGACGGGCCCTGTGGGCCCTTGGTGTAGCAGTGGGACGTTCGCCGCTGCGATGCTTCCAGATGGCCGCCGGACAGCTCTTCGCCCAGGCATTGCCCTCCTTGACGGAGTTCACGTCGCCGCGGGCATGGGCTTTCGGCTTGATCGGAATTCATGAATACTTGGGGCGATTGAACGGCGATAGTTTCGTTCATCAGACTCGCGACAAACTCACTTTCCGGCTCATGGAACTTCTTGGGCATAACGCGAAGCCCGACTGGTGCTGGTTTGAAGATGAGCTGGCGTATGACAATGCGAAGCTCGCGCATGCTTTGATTCTGAGCGGACACGCCACAGGCAACTCACTGGTTTTCGAGCGAGGCCTGCACACACTGCGCTGGCTGAACGATATACAAATCTCCGAGAAAGGCCACTTCCGGCCGATCGGCAGCAATGGGTTTTATCGCCGTGGCGGCCCGCGCGCCAATTTCGATCAGCAGCCTATCGAAGCGCAAGCCATGGTATCGGCCTGCCTGGAGGCTTATCGCGCGACCTCGGATGTCTGGTGGTACGAGCAGGCGCAACGCGCGTTCGATTGGTTCCTGGGCTGGAACGACCTCGGCCTGGAGCTTTATCTACCCGAAAGCGGCGGCTGCGGCGATGGACTGCACGTGGATCGGGTCAACGGAAACCAGGGGGCGGAATCTACGCTGGCCTTTCTGCTGTCGTTGGCCGAAATGCGCCTGGCTCAGAACATGCTGACGAGCTTTAAAGAGCCGATCGGGTTGGGAGCATGACAGAAGTCGACTCCATTCACGTTCGCCGCACCAACATCATCCTCGAGCCGGATCTGTCACGCGTGCTCTTGCGGCCCTTCAACCCGGGAGACTCCCAGCGCATCGCCAGCATCGTCGAACGAATCATGTCTCTTACCGAAGACGAAGTTGGTCTTCTACTGGCGGAGGTTTCAACGGAGTTCTCCGAGCGGCACCAGCATATCCATCGTCTGTTTCGGGAACGTTTTGAACAAGTCCGCGAGATGCTGGCGCCGGGTCGGGACTTCTCCGAAAAACGGCGATTGTTGATCGGCTCTTATTTCCTGGCCGAATATTCTTTGGAGTCAGCCGCGCTGTTCAATCCCTCCATGGTGCCGCATCCCGATCAAACGGGCCTGCCGCCGGGCTCGTTGCGATTCATAATCAGCCTTCGTGCAACGGGCGAAGGGCATATTTCCTCCATCACGTTTCGAACCGGCGTCATTCATCCCGACGGGCGGATCGAGGTGTGCAAGCCCACTGGCTTCCTCACCGAGCCGCGCCAGATCCCCAACGCGGTGTATGAAAAGGGACTGTTTGCGCGAAAACTCGCGGAACTGGGATTAACCGGCGAATTCGCTTTTCGGGTAATGAACAAAATCGGCGAATCGTTTACGCTCCAAGAACTGCGCGCCAGTCTTCAGACCGAACAGTTTCGCTTGCCCGATGGAATGGGGCGCGAAGACCAGATTGCCTCTCAGGGCATCTGGATGCTGGCCCGGTCCAACTATGAGGTTCAGTTTCAGCCGGAACAGGAGTTGTCGGAGCGCATCCTCTTCCCGGCCACGCCTTCGCAACGCAATGGCATTGAGGATGCGCGCTTCGTCCGCTTTCAAAATGACGACGGCACCCATCGATACTACGCGACCTTCACGGCTTACGACGGCCGGGTGGTCATGCCGGAACTGGTGGAGACGTCTAACTTTCTGTTATTTCGATTCATCACCCTGAATGGCCCGGCTGCCCAAAACAAAGGCATGGCGCTGTTCCCGCGCAAGATCAACGGTCTGTATGCCATGCTCGCTCGACAAGACAACGAAAACATCTATTTGATGTTTTCCGATAATGTTCACTTCTGGAATAAACATCAACTGCTCCTCAAACCCGAATTTCCATGGGAACTGGTGCAGCTTGGGAACTGCGGATCGCCGATTGAAACCGATGCCGGCTGGCTGGTGCTGAGCCATGGTGTCGGCCCCATGCGCAAGTACTGCATCGGCGCGTTCTTGTTGGATCGCGACGATCCGGGCAAGGTGATCGGACGCCTGCGTGAGCCGCTGCTGAAGCCCAACGAGAACGAACGGGAAGGCTATGTTCCGAATGTCGTTTATACCTGCGGCGCTCTGGTCCATCAAGGCGAACTGATCATCCCGTATGGCCTGGCGGATCACGCCACGGGTTTCGCTACCGTCCCGCTCGCTGAAGTGCTGGCGGCCATGCAACCTCAATGACAATATCCAACCAGCGCGTGGCGATCCTGTCACCGGTAGCTTGGCGCACTCCTCCCCGCCAATACGGCGCGTGGGAAACGGTGGCCGGCAACATCGCGGAGGGTCTCACGGCGCGGGGTTGGGATGTCACTTTGTTCGCCACCCGGGATTCAGTTACGCAAGCCCGCTTGCACGCCGTGATCGACCGGGGTTATGAGGAGGATTCCACGATCGATCCCAAAGTCGCGGAATATCTGCATATCTCCGAAGCGTTTGAGCATGCCGGGGAGTTCGACCTGATCCACAGTCATTACGACTTCATGGCGCTGACATACAGCCGGCTGGTCGCCACGCCGGTCCTTACTACCATCCACGGATTTTCGTCGCCCAAGATCATGCCGGTTTATCGGAAGTATCGTGATGGATACTTTGTCTCTATTAGCGACTCCGATCGCGCGCCGGGACTAAACTACCTGGCCACCGTGTACAACGGGATCGATCTCTCCTTATATCCCTTTCAGGAATCGCCGGGCGAAGAGCTGATTTTCCTGGGACGAATTCATCCCGATAAGGGTGTCCATCTGGCGATCGCCGTCGCTCGACTGAGTGGTCTGCCCTTGCGCATCGCGGGAATCATCCAGGACCGGGAATATTTTCAGAAGCAGGTGGAGCCCTACCTCGACGATCGAGACATCCGTTATATCGGACCGGTGGACGTGGCGGGGAAGAACGAATTGTTCTCGCGGGCCCGAGCGCTGTTGCACCTAAACACCATCCCAGAACGATTTGGCCTGGTCCTGGCGGAAGCCAATGCCGCGGGCGTACCAGTGATTGCGATGGATCTGGGATCCTGCCGCGAAGTAATCGAAGAGGGGAAAACTGGATTTCTCGTCAACGGAGTGAACGAGGCCGTAGAGGCCTTAAAACGAGTTCACACCATTGATCGCGCGGCTTGCCGCCGGCGTGTGGAGCAGTGCTTTTCGATCGAGACGATGGTGGAACGGTATGAACGAGTCTACCGCAAGATTTTCGATCTGGAAGCGAAAGGGCGGTCATGAGGGAAATTGTCAGGCGTTACGGCCAGAATCCGATTCTCACCAAAGCACAGATCCCCTACCCGGTGGAAACCGTTCACAACGCGGCTGTGGTAAAGTTCCACGACAAATACATCATGCTGTTCCGTTCCCATCTGCGGACCGGACGGTCCATCCTTGGCCTGGCGCGCAGTCACGACGGATTTCGCTTCACTGCCGATCCGGCGCCTTTTCTGGTTCCTGAGAAAGACGGTCCTTTTGCGGCGTACGAGGAATTCGGCGTCGAAGACCCGCGCATTACGCAGATCGATGGCGAATACCTGATCACCTACAGCGCTTACTCTCGCAACGGAGTGCGGATCGCGTTGGCCAAGACCAAAGACTTCTGCCACGTCGAGAAGATAAGCCTGATTACCGAGGCGGATTATCGGAACGTCGTGATCTTTCCGGAAAAGTTTAACGGGCTCTATGCCCGGTTGGACCGGCCGCATTCCGAGATCGCGCCGTGGTCGATTTGGATTTCCTATTCTCCCGACTTACGATTTTGGGGCGAGTCTCAGCTCATTATGAGGCCGGAACCGTATCACTGGGACGAAATGAAGATCGGTCCGGGCGCGCCGCCGATCAAAACCGAGCAGGGATGGCTTTCCATCTATCACGGAGTTTTCCAGACCATGGCCGGTGCGATTTATCGATTGGGTGTCGCCCTTCACGATCTGCAAGATCCGGCTACGATCCTGGGTGTGGGCGATTCGTGGATTCTGCAACCGGAAGATCCGTGGGAGGTCACCGGATACGTCAGCAACGTTGTCTTTACCTGCGGCGCCGTCGCGGAACCGGATGGGACCGTGAAAATCTACTGGGGCGGAGCGGACTCAGTTATGTGCGTGGGTGAAGCTACGATCGCGAATCTGGTCGCGCTATGCCTGGAGCACGGAAGACCGGCCAAGTGAAACCCGGCGAGGCCAGCCTCGGGCCACTCAGGCCAACTGGGGTGGCGAAGCTTGCTCGACCGCGCCCAAAACCGGCCAGCCCACGCGTCGGCCGCGCTCAGCTCAGGGAGCCGTAAGGTCAACGCGGCAGTGTCCTAGCTAGAGTCAGGACACTACCCTCAGTTTCGCTGCACGTCTCGGTGCTTCCAAGGGGATGAAGCTCGGGAATGCGACGGTGTTGAGCCGTTTTAAGACCAGTCCGTTTTTTCGCAACCCGTTGAGCTTCGCCGGCTGAACGGGGTGAAGGCTGTCTGAGCAGCGGCGCCCGGCTAACGCGTTTCGAGTGCTGTACCCTGGCCGGCGTGCGCCAGCACCGTTTCGATGGTTTCGAGCAACTCGTGCACATGGACCGGCTTCGCGATGTACTCGTCCATGCCGGCCTCCAGACAGCGCTGGCGGTCGCCCACCATGGCGTGCGCCGTCATCGCAATAATCGGAATGTGCGCGAGCGTATTTTGCTCCAGCCGTCGAATGGCCGCGGTGGCTTCGAACCCATCCATTACGGGCATCTGGGCGTCCATCAAGACCAGGTCGAAGCTCTGTTTCTCCCACGTGTCCAGTGCCTGAGCGCCATCGGACGCGACCACCACCTGGTGGCCTTCATTTTCAAGCAAGCGCGAAGCCAGTTTCTGATTCACCGGGTTGTCTTCGGCCAGCAGGATGCGGAGCGGCGGCCGGCTCTGGCGCGGCGTATGGCGTGTGCTCACCTGAGCCGGCGCGTCATCGTCGCGCGAGCCCAGCACCCGCAGCAGCGCATCCAGCAAATCCGCCTGAAGCACGGGCTTGATCAGGTAGGCCGCGATGCCGAGCTTCTTACAGCGCGCGCCATCGCCGCGCTGGCCGCCGGAAGTCAGCATGACGGTCGCCAGATCCGACAAATCGAGCGAGCCTTGAATCTGTTCCACGAGCATGAACCCGTCCATATCGGGCATATGACAGTCCGCCACCATCAGCCTGTACGGCGCTCCCGCCGCCTTTGCATCGTGAAGCAAGTTCAGTGCCGCCGCAGCGCTCGATACGGCCGTGGGCCTCATGCGCCAGTAGCTCAGCGTTCTCTCCAAAATCTGCCGATTTGTTGCGTTGTCATCCACTACCAGCACCCGAAGGTTTTCAAGCGGCCCGGGATCTTTGGGCGGTGGCCGCACGGCCGCCTTTTTTGCCACGCCGAATCGAGCCGTGAAGTGGAAAGTAGATCCCTTGCCCACCCGGCTCTCCAGCCATATACGGCCGCCCATCATCGCGATCAGGCGCATCGAAATGGAAAGCCCCAGCCCCGTTCCCCCATACTGCCGCGTGGTGGACGCATCCGCCTGGGTGAACGGCTCAAAAATGAGCTGGCGCTTTTCTTCCGGGATGCCAATGCCGGTGTCCGTCACGGTAAAGTGCAGGTTCAGGCCGTCTTCACCGCTCGGTTCGGGTTCCACTCGCAATACCACTTCGCCCTGGTCGGTAAACTTGATGGCATTCCCCGCCAGATTCAGCACCACCTGACGCAACCGCACCGGATCGCCGATCACGAATTCCGGCAGCTCGGGCGGAATGAAACAGGCCAGCTCAAGGTCCTTCTGCTGCGCCCCGATGGCGAGCGATTTCATGGCATGCCCCAGATGATCCCGCAGGTTGAACTCAACCAGATCCAGCGCCAGCCTTCCCACTTCGATTTTCGAGAAATCCAGAATTTCGTTGATGATGCCTAACAGCGAATCCGCGGAATATTTCACGCAGTTCAGATATTCGCGCTGCGTAAGATCCAGCTCGGTTTCGAGGGTGAGATCCGTCATGCCGATAATCCCGTTCATGGGCGTGCGGATCTCATGGCTCATGTTGGCCAGGAATTGCGATTTGGCGCGATTGGCCGCATCGGCCGCCATCACAGCCTGCTCCAACTGCAAAAGCATTTCCTTCTCTTGGGTGATGTCGATCATGGCGCCGCTCGTCCACTCGGGATGCCCCGGCCGCCCTTCCACCCGGGACTGGCTGCGCATCCAGCGCACGCTTCCGTCCGGGAGCACCACGCGGAATTCGGCATTGAACCATCCGCCGACCACCATCGCCTTTTGCGCCGCGGCATCCATACTAGCCCGGTCGTCCGGGTGGACGATCTTGCGCCATTCGTCCAGGGGGATGCGCAAGGGCTTTCCGGTCCGGCCCACCAGCGCAGCGAATCCTTCCGAGAATGTCAAAATGTCGGTCTCCACGTCGGTCTGCCAGATTCCGAACAGGGCGGCCTTTTCCGCCATGGCGATGCGCGCGGCGTTCTCACGCAGCTTCTCTTCGGCGCGCAGCCGCTCGATGGCGTTCCCGGCCAGGTGCGCGCCCGCTTCCGCCACACGCAGGCGGCTGTCCCGCGGCCTGGCGGGGCGCGTGTGGTACATGGCAAACGTTCCCAGCGCCTTTTGTTTCGAATCGCGAATGGGCACGCTCCAGCAAGCTCGCAGCCCGATGCTCAACAGCAGGTCTTTGGCTTCAACAAAACGGCGGTCGTTGGCGATGTCCTCGATAACTGTGACTTCGTTCCGAAAGGCCGCCGAACCGCATGCGCCGGCTTCCGGACCAATCGCCAGCCCATTGACGGACTCCATATAGCCAGGCGGCAGACCTCCTCCCGATCCCGCCCACAAGCGCTTCCCCTCCTCGTCCAGTAACAGGATCGTGCAATAACACCCCGGCGACATGCGCTCGATGGCGGCCGTGAGGGCGCTCAAGACTTCCTGAAGCGAGCAGCCCTTGGCGATCAGCTCCAGAACATACCGTTCGTCCTCGATCACCCGGGAGGAGCGCTCCAGCTTCCGCTGTTCCCGCTGGCTGGCAGCCAGCCGCCGGGTTTGCAGGTACGCCACCGCGCACGCCGCAAGCGCCATACACAGCGCTGCCATTGCCAGTGGGAATAACATCACTATCCTACTATCGGTAAGAAGCTTCGGATTTCTTAGATTGGCGGCGTTACCTTGCGCTTTCTTGGCCCAAAACCCTGTTTTCGGCGCGTTAACCATTTCCCCCAATCGGCCCGGATGCCATCCTGAAAAGCGCAAAGGGTGCGGCGCGCACCGCCAATGAAGTCGGGAACCGGCTCGCGCCGCGCTCCGTTTTGCGCGTGTTCGAAGGGCAGCCCGCGCGGATACGCAAGGCGCCAGAGACCCCAACTCTTTGGCGGGCTACGCTCCCTCGTCGCCATGGCGCCGAGCCTATTACCGATCGCCCCGTTGCATACTTCATTGGGGACCGGAAGCCCCAATCTGGATAGCCCAGACCGCGCTCCCGAACGACGCACTTCCGGCTGCCCTGGTGCCCGCCCGGACCCGGGAGATAGCAATTGATGAGTGAAGCGCTCAGTGGATCTGAGTTTAAGAAGCAACTGCTCGAAGGACAGCCCAAGCTCGGCTTGTTCCTGAATTCGCACAGTCCGACCGTCGCCGGGCAATTGGCGCACAGCGGCTACGATTGGCTGCTGGTGGACACGCAGCACGGACCGATGGGTTTTCCCGAGCTATCCGCCATGCTGGCCGGAATTTCCAGCGGCGGCGCGAAGTCCATGGGTGCGCGTCGCCGGATACCACGATCGAGGTGGAATCCAGCAATCGCTCGACTTGGTTAGATTAGTTGGCGATTACGGAAATGCCATCGAGATAAAATGTCGTCGGATCTTCGAAATCGTTCGTGGCGTGGAATACCAGCTCGATGGTCTGTCCGGCGTAAGCGCTTAGATCCACCGTCCGCGGTTGGAAGTACGCAGTGTGCTCATCGTAAGCGCCGTTCAAGTTACTCAACGTCAAAGGCGTGGCGAGCAGGGTTCCGCCGCTGTTGTGAACCTCCACGTACAGAAAATCATATTTATCCCCATTCTTGTTGCTTTCCTGGGTGTAGATGGAGAGCCAGAACGTAAGCGGCGCGGAGGTAGTTCCAGCGGGGATGGCGATGGTCTGGGTCAAAGTGTCGTTCGTGTCGTCTACGCCTCCCAGCGATCCGTAGTTCTTATCGCCATCGTAGCCGTAGGAGCCATCGAAGACGATCAGGTTATGGCCGGACGTATTCGTTGCGCCAGTCCAGCCCAGGGCGCTTAGGCCGGATTTCGTTGCAGACGCGAAGCTGCCGTCGATAATGAGCTGGCCGCCGCTGCCGGTAGAGCTCACAGTCAGATCGATGGAAGTCTGTGCATTGACTCCTCCGCCGGTCCCGGTGACGGTTACGGCCGCTGTCCCCAAGGCCGCCGCACTGCCGGCTGTGAAGGTGAGCATGGACGTTCCAGACCCTCCGGCGATGCTGGTTGGGCTGAAGCTGGCTGTTACGCCGGACGGCAAACCGCTAGCCGACAATGTAATCGCGCTGCTGAATCCGCCTGAGGGAGTGGCGGTGATGGTAGAGGTTCCAGTGCCGCCTTGAGTCACGCCGACAGATGCGGGCTGCGCGGAGAGCGCGAAAGTGGCCGTCGTGCCGCTCGTAATTGTCAGGGACACGGAGGCGCTCTCGATAAGCCCGCCGCCGGCGCCGGTGACGGTGACCGTCGAAGTACCCGCGGCTGAAGTGCTGCCGACGGTCAGCGTGAGGGTGGAAGTTCCAGCGCCGCCTGAAATGCTGGCCGGGCTGAAGCTGGCTGTTACGCCAGACGGCAGGCCGCTGGCGGACAAGGATACCGCGCTGCCGAAACCGCCCGCGGCGGCGCTCGTGATGGTGGAGGTTCCGGAACTGCCCGCTTTTACGCTCACCGATGCGGGACTGGCCGAGAGCGAGAAGCTGGGAGCGGTTCCACTGGTAATCGTCAGGCTGATGGTCGCTGTTTCGGTTAAACCTCCGCCGGCGCCGGTGATGGTGAGGGTGGATGTGCCGGCGCTCGCGCCGCTGCTCGCGGTGAGGGTAAGCGTGGAAGAGCCGGATCCTCCGGAGATGGTGGTTGGGCTGAAGCTGGCCGTGACCCCGGACGGCAACCCGCTCGCCGCCAGAGAAACGGCGCTGCTGAATCCGCCCGAGACGCCGCTCGAAATCGTAGAGGTTCCCGATTTACCGGCTTGGACGCTCAACGATGACGGATTGGCCGACAATGAAAATCCGCCTGTGCCGCCTGTTACGGTCAGATTGACAGCGGTGGCATTTGCGATGCTTCCGGCCGTGCCGACGATGCCGATCAGGTAACTGCCCGCGGCTACCGAAGAACCGACCGTAAGAGTCAGCGTGGACGTGCCGGAAGCATTCGCGATGCTGGCAGGTTTGAAGGCGGCGGTAACTCCGGAAGGCAGCGAGATGGTGGAGAGCAACACGGAGGTTTTGAAGCTGTTGAACGGAGTCGCCGTCAGCGTGATGGTCCCCGACGATCCGGCGGCAGCGGAAAGCGTTGAGGCGCTGGGCGAGAGGGTGAAATCTCCGGGGCTGCCGGTTTGGGGTTGGCCGCCGTTAAAGTCGCTGGTCAGAGTTCCGGCCAGCGAAGCCATGATGGGCAGATTGTCGACAATCAGGCCCAGTTCGCGATTCTCCGTGAGCGACGCGCTCGAAAAATTCTCCGAGCCTTGAAAGAACGAACCCGTGGAATAACCGTAGTCCGCCACTATCGCCTTGGCGTGGATATAAAGCCCCGTTTCGGTTGCCGGATAAGTGGAGACATTGCCGCCGGCCGCGGTGATTTCAGCCCACTCGCTGGTGTAGGTGCCCGCGTTCATAACGATCTGCACGTTGACGCCGCGCTTGGCCGCGCTCACCAGAGCGTTCACAATGGCTGTGTCGCTCATCTCTTCGTTTTCCACCAGCAGTGTGTGCTGGGCGGAGTTGATTAAGCCCACCATCTGAGTCTGAGAATTCGTGGGACTCCAGACCAGATCGTCACCAACCGGCGGCGTGACCGAAGCGCTATTGAAATCGGACTGGAAAGTGGTTTCGATGGCGGAGATATCGTTTGGATCGTTTTCGATAATCGCGAAATCCCGGCTGGTGGAATAGTACTGCGGAGTCAGGTTCAGAGTCATAATCGCGGTCTGCGCATTGCTGTACGCGCTGTCGATGGTGATGGTCTTCTGGTGCGTGGCCGCGTACGTTGTGTTCGCCCAGTGGCATTGGACGCCGTTCGCATTGAGATAGGTATAAGCCGCTTGATTATTGCTCTTTTCGAGGTTGATATCCAGAATCACCCGCACCGTTACCCCGGCTGCGGCCCGCGCCGCCAAATCCTGTTCCGCTGTGGTGTCCGACAGTTCGTACATGGTCATGTCGATGGTGTGCTGGGCGGATTCGATCAGATTATAGATGGGAGTAAGCCCCTGCGCGGGTTCCGTGATCAGGGTGTAGTTTGTGGCGGCGGCGTGTGCGGCGGCGCATCCGGCGACAATCACGAGCGCCAGGGACTTACGAATAACAGATTTGTGAATAAGAGATTTCAAGCGATGCTCCTTTCCTCAGAGGAGGCATCGACAGTCTAGCACCACCAAATAGGGGTTACGCTACTTTTTCGGCTTCAGCCGTCCTCGGCCGTCGATAGCCCAGCACCGGCTAAATTAACTAAGGCCGGGCTAGCCGCCTGTGTGGAAACCGGCTCCCTCACGGTCGCGGCTCTGTAACACGCGGAATCCAATGAGCCGCGCGCGTGAGCAAGCGGTCTTTTAGGAGTTTCGACACAGGCTGCTAAGGCAGGAACTGTCTCGTCACGCGGAGATGGATTTTGGCGTATGACTCTGGCCGTTTCCTGGACCGGACACCCCAGCTATTGTACCGTTCCGCAGATACCCTCAAGATATAGCTAACTACCCGCTTTACTTTGCCCCCAAGTGCGGTTACTATGGACCCATCCCCCGAGACGATAATGGAAGGGGACGCTATTTTGCTGAAGCTCAAGCGGGTAGAGATACAAGGCTTTAAGTCGTTCGTCGACCGGACCGAGATGAAGTTCGCCGGTTCCGGCATCGCGGCAATCGTTGGCCCCAACGGTTGCGGCAAGTCCAACATCAGCGACGCCATGAGCTGGGTGCTGGGCGAGCAATCCGCCAAGAGTCTGCGCGGATCCAGGATGGAAGATGTCATCTTTGCCGGGACGCGGGACCGGAAACCGCTGGGCCTGGCGTCGGTCACCATGACGCTGGTGGATCCCGCGGCGGAGGAGATCCATGCGAACGGCAATGGCCACGCGAACGGCAACGGGCATGCGTCACACAAGCCGAGCGAAGTCACTATCACCCGGCGATTGTTTCGATCGGGCGAAAGCGAATATCTGATCGACGGCAGAAGCGCGCGCCTGCGCGACATCCAGGATCTTTTTATCGGCACCGGCCTGGGGCCGGAAAGCTACGCCATCATCGAGCAAGGACGAATCGGGCAAATCCTGAGCAACAAGCCGCAGGACCGGCGGGCGATTATCGAAGAAGCCGCGGGCATCGGCAAATTCAAAACCAAGAAGCGGCTGGCGGAAGCGAAGCTGGAAGGCGCGAAACAAAACCTGTCGCGCGTATTCGACATCCTGGAAGAGGTAGGGCGGCAGGTCAATTCGCTCAAGCGCCAAGCTTCCAAAGCCAGACGCTACGAAGAATTGAAGACCGAAATGATCGCGCATCTGCGCGGGTCGTTGACGGCGCGCTATCGCATGCTGGAGCGGGAGGCGGCCAAGACGGCGCTGGATTTGAATCTTGCGAACGCCGAGTTTCAGAATCTTTCGACACAGGTGACGGAGCGCGAGCGGGAGCATGCCGCTTTGCAGGAAGCCTGTTACCGCAACGATGCGGAGCTGGCTGAGGCGCGGCGGCGATTGGCGGATTTGCAACTGGAACAGGAGCGCACGCGGGGTCGGCTGGATTCGCAGGCGCAGCAGATCGGCGGGATGGAGCTGCGCCTGGGGCAGGGCGAGACGGAATCGCTGGAAGTGGAGAAGCGTCACCAGCAATTGCGCCAGGAACTGGAGGCGCATCTACAGTCGCTGATGGAGTTGGAGGCGCGGATTCACTCGGCGCGTGAAAGTTTGTCGGCTAAGGCGGCCGAGCGCGAACAGATGCAGCAGGCGCTGCAATCGCGCGCGAAAACGCTTGAAACCGGGCGTCAAACTGTGCTGCGGCTGCTGGGTGAATCGTCGGCGCTGAAGAACCAGTTGGCGCAGATCGGTGAATATTTGCAGGGCCTGGATCGGGATGGGGCGCGCTGCCAGCGGGACGAGCAGACGGCCACGGCGGATCTGGAGCGGCACGCGGCGGTGAAGGCGGAATTATCGCGGCGGATGTCGGCCGGCCAGATGGAGTTGGAGTCCACCGCGGACAAACGGCGGCGGGTGGAAGAAGAGTTGAACGTGCGCAAGACGCAGGCCGCGGAAGCGCGCAAACTGCTGGATCAACTGCGCACCGAGGCATCGCGATTGAAAGCGCGGAAGGATTCGCTGGAAGAGATTCTGTCGCATCGGGCCTACACGGCCGAGAGCGTGAAGCGCCTGTTCACGGCGATGGAGCGCGGCGAGACCGAGGAGTTTCACGCGGCTGGAGTGCTGGCTGATTTCGTGGATGTGGAGCCGGTGTACGAAAAGGCCGCCGAAGAGTTTCTGCACGAAGAGTTGGAGTACGTGGTGGTGCAGAATTGGAGCGATGCCGAGCGCGGGATCGACCTGATGCGTACGGACCTGGACGGGCGGGCGACTTTCCTGGTGCATCCGGAAGCCGGGGAACAAGCGCAAGGGTTGGACGCGCTGTCGGGCGACGAAGGCGTGCTGGGGCGGCTGAGCGATCAGGTCCGTTTTACCAACGGCTTCGCGCAGGCGCCGCGCGATCTGCTGCCTCGCCTGGCCCACTGTTTCCTGGCGAAGGATCGGGCGGCGGCGCAGCGGCTGGCGATGGAGCATCCGGAGTTTTTCTTCCTTCTGCCGGATGGCGTCACCTATCACGGGCACGCGCTTAGCGGTGGCAAGAAGACGGGCAGCGGTCCATTGGCGCTGAAGCGGGAGTTGCGCGAGCTGACTGGCGAAGTGCTGGTGAAGCAGCGCGCGGTGGAAGGCACGGCGGCGGCGCTGGAGCAACTGGAACGCGAGATGGCGGGGTTCAGCGAAGATCTGGAGAGCCTACGGGCCTTGCAGCAAAGCCAGGAGAAGCAGGCTCTGGCGCTGGATCATGAGCATCGGCAGTTGGCCGAGGAGTTCACGCGGGCGCAGTCGCGATTGTCGGTGGCGAGATTGGAGCTGGAACGGCTGCGGCAGGAACGCGGGCGGGCGTGTGAGCGGCAGGAGCGCGATCAGGGGTTGCTGGATGAACGGGAAACCGCGCGGTCGGTGGAAGAACAAGTTCTGGAACAATCGCGGGCGGATTTCGAAGAGCTGCAATGGCAGGCGCACCTGCTGGGCGAAGAGCACGGCGAGTTGCGGGCGGAACTGGCGGGATTTGAGGAGCGGCAGCGGTCTGAGCGCGCCACGCAGGCGCGGCATGAAGCGGGGATCGCGGCGGCTGCGGCGCGGCGGCGGGAAATCGCGGCGGAGATGGAACGGCTGGGAGTGGAGCGGGCGCGGCTGCTGTCCGACAACATCGAACTGGACCGGCGGGCGAGCGAGTTGGTGGAATTAATTCTTGGGTCGGAGGAATTGGTAGCCAAGCTGTCGGCGCAGGAAACCGCGCAACGGGGCGATCTGGCCGCGCTCGATGAGGTTCTGAAACAACTGCGCGTAGCGGTGCAGGCGGCGCAGGAGATGCGCTCGCAAATCGAGCTGGATCTGGTGCGGAAGCAGGCCGAGCTGAAGTTTCTGGACGAGACCAGCCGCAAGGAGTTGGGCGTTGCGGCGCAGGAACTGGCGGCCGGCGAAGAGGCGGTTCTGGACGAAGCCGGGCTGCTGGAGGCCGAGCAAAAGTATCAGGAGACCAAGGCGCGCATTGAGGCGCTGGGCCCGGTGAATCCGCAGGCCCTGGAAGAATTTCAAGAAGCGCAGCAGCGCTACGATTTCCTGAACGCGCAACGGCAGGATTTGTTGGATTCCATCCGCGATACGGAGAAGGCCATTCACGACATCGACGTGGAATCGCGCAAAAGGTTCACGGAGGCCTTCGAAGCGGTGAACGGTTTTTTTCGCGAAATGTTTCGGACGCTGTTTGGCGGCGGCATCGGTGAGATGCGGCTCACGGATGAAACGAATATTGCCGAGTCCGGGATCGACATCGTCGCGTCGCCTCCGGGCAAGCGGCTGCAGAGCGTTCTGCTGCTGTCGGGCGGCGAGAAGTCGCTGACGGCGATGGCTCTGCTGATGGCGATCTTCCAATACACGCCCAGCCCGTTCTGCATTCTGGACGAGGTGGACGCGCCGCTGGACGAGCCGAATATCGAGCGGTTGACGCGGCTGCTGCAGGCCATGTCGAACCAGACGCAATTCATCGTGATTACGCACGCCAAGCGGACCATGGAAGCGGCGCAATCGCTATATGGCGTGACCATGCAGGAGCCTGGAGTGTCGAACCTGGTGTCGGTGCGATTCGCGCAGGAGGCGATGGCGCCGAAGCCGGTGGCGCAACTGGCGATGCAGGGCTCCGCGAATTAGCGTTTCGCGAAAATCACACGGCCGGCGCGAATCGCATAACGCACCTGGGTAAAGGCCGTCAGGCCTTGCGATGCAGGGTCGGCCGAAAGAATCGTGAGATCGCCTTGCTGGCCCGGTGCGACTTGGCCTTCGTGTTTTAGTCCAAAACGTTCCACGGGCGCTGTGGTGAGCATCGCAAGCACGTCTTGGAAAGACAGGCCGACCAGCGCGAGCTGGCGGTATTCTTCGGTCAGATCGTAATCGGTAACAAATCCCGTGTCGGTCCCGAAGATGAGCCGTCCGCCGAGCTGGTGAAACCGGAGGACGATAGCGCGAATGCGTGCAATGGCCGATTCGTCCGCGAAAAGCTTCAGCGTAGGAACCACCGACATATGGTGCGCCACCAGTTCGGCTAGCAGCCGGTCATCCACGCCCTCCACGGTATCGGGCGCGTGTGCGAGCACATCCACGCCGCTGTCCATCGCGATGCGGACTCCTTCCAGGTTGGAGGGGTGCGCGAAGGCGATCTGATGGTTGGCATGGGCCAGTGCCACAGCGGCGCGGGCGACGTCCAGAGGCATGGGCTTGACGTGGCCGCGCGAGACGTAGGAACCGGTGAAGAGTTTGAGAACGTCGGAGCCTGCCGCGATGTTTTGTTTGACGATGACGCCGGCCTCGGCGGGCGTGGAGGGCTGGGGAAGCGAGGCGCGAACGGCGGCGGGCAGGTCGTCGAGATAATACGGCACTCCGTTCGGCGGATAGAGCCCGGAGCCGGCTGTGAAGATTCGCGGGCCCGGAACTTCGCCGGATTCGATGCGGCGGCGCAGCGCAGAAGTAGTGACAATATAGGACCCCAAGTCCACCACGCTGGTAAAGCCGGAATGTGTGAGCATTTCCTGAACTTCGCGAGTGAGGACAGGAGCCGCCTCGGTCGCGGCGCGGGCCCACTTCGGCTCGGTGAAATGGACGTGCGAGTTCCAGAAGCCGGCAAAAACATAACAGCCATCGCATGTTAGTTTGGTCGCGCCCGGAGGAATGGCGACGTTCGGTCCAACGGCCGCTATTTTTCCATCGTGAATCAGGACGGTAACATTCGAAAGCGGCGCGGCATCGGGCGACGGAAAGACTTTAGCTCCTGTAACGGCCAAGTCCGCGGGGAAAACCGTGGCGCATACGCCGGCGAAACCAAGAACGGTGAGAGCGGCTACTTTCGAAATACCACGCCGCCTTTCATGACGAACGTCACTTTCTGCAAGACCCCGATATCTGTGAGCGGATTGCCGGGAACCGCGACGATGTCGGCCAGGTAGCCGGGCTTGAGCGCTCCAATTTGTCCATCCCAACCAAGCAGCTTGGCACCATTGAGAGTGCCGGCTTGCAGCGCCGCGAGCGGTGTCATGCCGTACTTCACCATGAATGTGAATTCGCGGGCCTGCGTGCCGTGCGGGAACGGGCCGACGTCGGAGCCCATCGCGACAGGGACGCCGGCGGCGAGTTGCTTCGAGAAATCGCGCGCGTGCAGTTCCTGCAACTGGCGATCGCGTGCAGCCTGTTCGGGTGTAGCCGGGTGTTCGATGAAATAATCGACGATGGTGAAAGTGGGAACAGCGAAGATCTGTTTTTCACGCATCAGGCGCATAGTTTCGTCGGAGAGCTGGAAGGCATGATCGATGGAAACGACGCCCGCGCGCGCTGCATATAGCGTGCCGGGTTCTCCGGTAGCGTGCACCGCGACGCGCTTGCCTACGCGTGCGGCTTCCTGTACTGCCGCGGCCAGTTCGGATTCCGTGTATTGATACGGCGTGGTGAGCTGGCCGTCGCGGACGGAATCGCGTCCAGTTTCATAAATCTTGCTGAAGTCCGCCCCGAGTTTGAATTGCTCGCGGATAACGGTTACCAGCTCGTTGGCGTTATTCGCCCAGGTGGCGTTGGGCAGGACGCGTTGCTTGGGATTGTAGCCGATGGCGTCCTCGTGGCCGCCGAGAATGTCGATGGCATTCCCGCTGATGCGCAAGCGAGGGCCGGGGATCAGGCCTCGATCGATAGCGTCGCGCACGGCGGTGTCGGCGGCGCCCGCGCCCTCGGTTCCCATGTCGCGCTCGGCGGTGAAGCCCGCCATCAGGTCGTCACGGGCGGCGAGCGTGGCGACGATGGTGCGCTGCGGAACCGACTCCTGGACAGTCTGCAGGTCCTCGGCGCCGGGATGCAGGAACAGGTGCACGTGGGCGTCGATCAAGCCGGGGAGCAGCGTGGTGTCGCCAAGATCGATGATTTGCGCGCCGGAAGGATGGGTGACGGAGGGGCCAATGGCGGCGATGCGGTCGCCTTGGACCAGGATCTCGCCGGGTGAGACGATATTGCCGGTTTCGATGTTGAGGAGACGGGCAGCGTGAAGGACGATCACGGTCTGGGGTTGCGCCCAGACCGAAGAAGCGGCAAACAGTAATGCAAACGCGCGAGTCATGAGACGCGGGATTCCGCCGTACGCGACGCCTCCAGCATCTGCTCGACTTCCGATTGGTAGCGCTTCAAGAGGTTTTCGTTAGCGGCTTCGAAGCGCATCACCAGCACGGGCTGCGTATTGGATGCGCGCAGCAGTCCCCAGCCTTCCGGGAAGATAACCCGAACGCCGTCGATATCGATGGTCTTGTAACTCTTCTTGAAATGCTCGGCCACTCGCGCGACCAATTCGAATTTCACTTCGTCGGGACAATCGACGCGGATCTCGGGAGTGGACACCATTTTCGGAACGTCTGCAAGCTGCGCTGAAAGCGGCTGGCCGGACTTCGCGACGATTTCGATCAATCGGCAGGCGGCGTACAGCGCGTCGTCGTAGCCGCGATAGCGATCGCCAAAGAACATGTGGCCGGACATTTCGCCCGCCAACTCGGCATGTTCTTCCTTCATCTTGGCTTTGATGAGCGAGTGGCCGGTTTTGTACATGATGCCCTTGCCACCCAGTTTGGCGATCTGGTCGTACATCACCTGCGAGCATTTCACTTCGGCGATAAATGTCGATCCTGGCTTGCGCTGGAGGATTTCGCGAGCGTAGATGAGCAGCAGCAGATCGCCGTAGATGACGTTGCCATGTTCGTCGACAGCGCCGATGCGGTCGGAATCGCCATCAAAGGCTACGCCAAGTTTGGCGCCGGTTTCGCGGACCTTGGCGATCAGGTGGGCGAGATTCGCGGGAACCGTGGGGTCGGGGTGATGGTTCGGGAAATGGCCATCCATTTCGAAGAACAGTTCGGTGGCCTCAAGGTTCAGCTTCTCAAAGATGCGATGAATGACGGGGCCGGCGGTGCCGTTGCCCGCATCGGCCACCACTTTGACGCGTCGATCAAAGTGGAACTGCGCCGCCACTTCGTTTACGTAGGGCGTGACGGCGTCAATGCTGGCCAGCGTACCGCTGCCCGTTTCGAAATCGCTGCGCTGGATGATGTGAAGAACGTCCTGGATCGCTTCGCCATGCAAAGTACCCGTTCCGCAAACGCTCTTGAAGCCGTTGTACTCGGACGGATTATGGCTGCCGGTGATCATGATTGCGCCGTGAGCGTTCAAGTTTTGTGCCGAGTGATAAAGGACGGGAGTGGGAACTGTGCCGATATCGGTGACGTTGCAACCGGCTGCGAGCAGACCTTGGACCAGGGCATCGCGGAGGCGCGTGGAGCTAAGGCGGCAATCGCGCCCGACATTCATGTTTGCGCCGCCGCCGTGACGCCGCAGATACGTGCCCAGGCCACGGCCAAGCTGCTCGACATCGGGGCTGAGCAGCTCGGAATCCGCGACGCCGCGGATGTCGTATTCGCGGAAAATGGTCGGCTTGAGCATGTCTTCTCATTTTAAGCGACCGCCGGCTGGTGAGCGGGACTGAGAGATACGATCATGGCTTCTATCAACCTGGAGCTCGATGAAGAGCTCGGCGCGGTGCTGGAGGGGCTCGGGCAGCCAGTGGAACAAGCGGCGCGCGAGTTTTGGGACTGGAGCGCATCGAGTTCATCCGGCGCGCGTCAGACTTGGGAATTCCATACTTCCGCTTGACTGAGGACGAGTGGCAAACGGAAGCCGCTGAGAGCAAGCGGCGCTAAGTGGCCGTTGTTTCGAACTCGAGTCCGCTAATCGCGCTCACGCAGATTGGCCGGCTGGATTTGTTGGGTCGGCTTCATCCCCAGGTGTTGATTCTTCCGGCGGTGGCTCTAGCATCATGCTGAAAAAGGCAAAATCCGCTTGCTGACGCGCACGGCTCATTGTCGCGGGCGCGTGTTTGCAGATGCTTACCGAGCCGCGACCGTGAGGGAGCCGGTTTCAAACGACCTTGTTAGTGGCTCACGAAGCGATTGCCCTGGATCACAAAGCGCAGCGGCCAATCCGCGCAATGAGTGATGCCGATACGCGGGGTGACTTGAATTTCGAACGGCGCGTCGTCGAGCGGGCGCCGGACCTGGAGCGGGCCTTCCACTAGATCGGCCCCGTTGAGCTTGCGCGTGATGCCCATGGCGAGCGTCAGTTTGCCTGGACCCGAGGCAAGATCCTCCACGCGACGGGCCGCCGGACGGCGTCGGCGCATATTGCCAAGTCCGGCCAGCGGTTCCAGCGCGCGGATCAAAACACAGCCTGCCATGCCCTCCGGCTCGGCCACGAAGTTCAAACATTCGTGCATGCCATAGATGAAATAGACGTAGGCGTGGCCGGGCGGTCCGAAAATGACGCGCGTGCGATCCGTAGGCCCGCGCCAGGAGTGCGCGGCGCGATCGCCCACGCCAAGGTACGCTTCCACTTCCACGATTCGCCCTGCATCACCGCGGTGCACCAGTATTTTTCCTAAGCAATCGCGCGCCACTTCGACGGCGGGCCGCGCGTAGAAGTCCCTCTGGAGCAGCCTGGAGCCGGAGAGAATCTGAGCGATGGGAATGCCGGTTGCTTCTTGTATCCTAGGAGGTTAGCATGCGGCTATTCACTGGGTTGGACCTGCCCGATGACGTGCGGGAGAAGCTGGAAAGGCTGCTGATGCATCTGCGTCCGTGTGCGCATTTGAAATGGAGTCCGGTGTACAACCTACATGTGACGCTCAAGTTCATCGGCGAATGGCCGGAGGAAAAGCTGCCGCAACTGGAAGCCGCGCTGCGAACGGTGGCTCCACGCCAGCCGATAGCGGCGGAGGTGAAAGGCCTGGGATGGTTTCCCAATCCGCATCATCCGCGCGTGTTTTGGGTGGGCGTGCAGGGTGGCGAGGCGCTGCCCGCCCTGGTGAAGGATATTGAGGCGGCCATTGCGCCGTTGGGGATTGCGGCTGAGGATCGCGCGTTCAACGCCCATCTGACGCTGGCCCGTATCAAAGAACCGGCGCCTTTGCAGGGCCTGCGGAGCGCCATTGCCGCGCTCGAGTCCGTGGAATTTGGCGCGTTCGATGTAACGCGGTTCTATCTGTACCGCAGCCAGCCGGGACCGGCCGGCTCCATTTACACCAAACTTTCGGAGTATTCTTTCTGAGGAATACGCGCAAAACGGAGTGCGGCGCGGGCCAGTTCCTGAAATCCTGGGAGGCGCGCGCCGCACCCTTTGCGCTCAAGGCCTCATGATGCCGCTCATCGCGCTCGTAGCCGCCTACCTGGTTGGCGGCATCCCGTTCGGATATTTGCTGGTGCGCTGGAAGACGGGGGAAGATGTGCGCGCCAAGGGCAGCGGCAACATCGGCGCAACCAACGTGCTGCGGACCACCGGGCGAGCGGCGGCGGTGGCGACGCTCTTATTGGATATTGCGAAGGGGGTGTTCGCGGTGTGGCTGGCCGGGAAGCTTTCCGCTGGCTCGCCATTGTGGATGAGCCTGGCGGCGCTGGCGGTGATGGCGGGGCACGCGTTTCCGGTATTTCTGAAGTTTCAAGGCGGCAAGGCCGTGGCCAGCTTCATCGGCGCATTTCTCTATCTGACGCCGGTTCCGATGATCGCGGCGCTGGTAGTGTTCGTGATCGTGGCGACCGCGACGCGGCAGATTTCGATGGGATCGATTGTGGCGGCGGGCAGCCTGCCGCTGGCGGCCTGGCTAATCGAACATCCTCCCTGGATCGTGATTCTGGCGGCGCTGGTGGCGGCCGTATTTGTTATTTACCGGCATCGAGCCAATATCGATCGGATTCGATCGGGGACCGAAAACGTTTTCCGCTTTGGTAATCCGCGGTGAGCGCCAAGGCGGCCGCTGCAATCATAGGAGCGGGGAGTTGGGGCACGGCGCTTGGGATCGTGCTGTCGCCGCGGTTTGAACGCATCCGCCTGTGGGCGCATGAATCCGATCTTGTCGAGCGCATGTTCTCCACGCGCATCAACGACGTCTTCCTGCCCGGCTTTTCGCTGCCGCTCAATGTGGAGCCGACAGCCGACCTGGGCTATGCGCTGGAAGATGCGGGCATCGTGGTCGGAGCGATGCCGTCGCGTTTCGCGCGGCCGTTGTATGGCGAGATGCTGCCCTATCTCACACCCGAGATGCGATTCGTGAGCGCCACCAAGGGCCTGGAGCAGGGCACGCTGCTGCGGATGTCGGAAGTGGCGTGCCAGGCGATCGGCCGGAAATTCGAACCGCGCGTGGCAGTTCTCTCGGGGCCGACGTTTGCGCGCGAGGTGGCCCGCGGGGAGCCGACGGCGCTGGTGATTGCATCCGCGGATCGGGAACTCGCCGCGTCCATCCAGCGGGAATTTTCGGGACCCACGTTTCGCCTGTATGCCAACCACGATCCGGTAGGTGTTGAACTGGGCGCCGCGCTGAAAAATATTGTCGCCATCGGCGCCGGTATCTGCGACGGCTTGGGGCTGGGAAGCAACGCCATCGCGGCGCTGATCACACGCGGCCTGGCGGAGATCACGCGCCTGGCCATCGCGCTGGGCGGACGCCCGAAAACGCTGGCCGGGCTCGCGGGCTTGGGGGATTTAGTACTCACCTGTAACGGAAATCTCAGCCGCAACCGGACGGTGGGGATCGAGCTGGCGAAAGGCAGAACACTCGCCGATATTATCGGTTCCATGACGATGATTGCCGAAGGCGTGGAAACTACCGCGGCAGCCTGCGGGCTGGCTCGCAAATGTCAGGTAGATATGCCGATTACCATGCAAATGGACGCAATTCTGCGCGGGCAAACGTCGCCTCGGGAAGCCATTCGCGAACTGATGGAGCGGGAGCTAAAAGCCGAATAGGGTAAATCTGTGTAAACCGGAGGGCGGAATCGCCGTCGTGAGGATCAGGTGAGATGACTCCCGATCTGATGGAATTGAGCGCATCCGGCTTGCGCGCACCGAGGGTCCCGCAACGTTCCTGGCGTGCGCGGGTTGACTACGTCAGTGCAGTACGGCCAATTCAGAAGACCCTGGATCCGGATTCCGAGTTGATGCTGCGGGTGAGAGACGGGGACCAGGGAAGCTTTGAATCGCTCCTGGAAAAACATCGGGGACCCATGATTCATTTTCTGCATCGCATGGTGCAGAACGAAGCCGTGGCGGAAGAACTGACGCAGGAAGTTTTCCTGCGCGTATTTAAATCCAGGGGAAGTTATCAGCCGAGCGCGAAATTCACCACCTGGCTGTTCCGCATTGGAACGCATCTGGCGCTCAACTGCATCCGCGACGGGCGCAATGAGAAGTCGCAAACGAGTTTGGATAAGGAGACGGCGGAGGGCGCCGGCAGGCAAGTGCCGGACCGGTCGAGGACGGTGGAACAGGAGTTGGTGCACCAGGCCAAGCTGCGGGAGGTACGGCAGGCGATTCAAAGCTTGCCGGCCAAGCAGCGGGCCGCGGTGACGATGCACAAATACGAAGAGCTGGAGTATGCGCAGATCGCGGGCGTGATTGGGTGTTCGGAGCCGGCGGTGAAATCGCTGCTGTTTCGAGCCTATGAAGCGCTGAGAGCGCGCTTGGCGCACATGGCCTAGCAGCCTGGGTCTAGTCCGAAAAGACCGCTTGCTTACGCGCGCGGCTCGGTAGACTCCGTTCGAGCGAATGTCGTCCGAGCGGTAGCAACGGACGCTGCGGCGTCTGGCTCCAGGTGAACGTCGGAATTTGCGGGAGCGGGTAGCGGCCAGCGCTCCGCGATGTACCAGCGGCTATATCAGCTTCCAACGGGCAAGCTATGCGCGGCGCGTTGTGCTCTATAGCGGCCCTGGATTTCGGCAGAGCTTCAGCCGTCGGGAACAAGGGATCATTCGTGAGACGATGCCGTTGCTGCCGAGCCGATAGCGGGAAGAACTTCCTGAATGGGCCGGCCCGGGAGCTTCGCCGCATCGGCCGGCATGCCCAGCAGATCGAGTATGGTTGGAACAAAACTCAAGCTATCGTAAGGCGCTTGCACTTCAAGCTGGCGGGGAACGCCGGTATGGGCGCCGCCCGCAAACAAAAGGATGGCGTGCGTGGAGGCGCGCAGGAACGAACCGTGATTGCCGCCCGGATTGAAATTTCGCACGTTAAAGTTCCAGTGGTTGTTGGCGAAGATCAGGAAGTCGGGCTGGGCCAGCCGCCTGCGTCGCTGGTTGAAGCGCGCCAGGAGTGCTGCGTCCGGATCGCCGGATTGCGGCGCAAGCATCGGAGGCAGGAATTGCTCGTGCAGTGCGATGACTCCGTTGGAATAGGCGGTTTGATAAGTGGCTTGGAACCATGCATACTCGGAATGCCACGAATTCAGCCAAGCCTCCCGTTCGCCTTGCGGCACGGCCAGATGCTCATCTTCAAACAGGCGCAAAGGGAAACCCGTGCCCAGCGCGGCTGGTTCGTAATGAATGGAACCGCCGGCGTCCTGGCGAAGTCCGCGGATGGGCAGGTATCGCAATTCGAGTTTTCCCGGCGGGTCTTCTCTCGAAAGAATCAGGGCTTGTTTGTCCTGGCTCGCATAAAGCCAGATGCCCTCATTGGGAATACTCATCGCGACAAAGTCCACCGGATGCGATCCGACGGCCGCTTGCACGTTGTTGCGCACGGAGAGGCTGGTAAGCAGCGGTGGATAATCGATGCGCTCGAAGCCGGCAGCGGGGCCGATGACATAGTTCTGAAGATCGTAGACCGAGTTCGCGTCACCCATGGCCCGTCTGGGGATTAGCTCTTCGGCTGCGATCCGGTGGCGATCGAAATCGTTGGGTTCCAGAACGAGCAGCTTGGACAGGGCGCGGGCGTAAGCGGAATAAGTGCGCTCCTGGTCGCGCCAGGAATCCAGTTGAACTGTCAGCCGCCTGGCGGCCTTGTCGAGACCGTCGTCACGCTGTTCGGGGGTCCATTTCTTTGGCTCGGCCTCGATCAGGGCGCGTTGCCGTCCCATCGCGCGCCGCACCGCGCCCAGCTCTTCGGACAATTGCCGCAGGGTGATCTGCCATTCCGCGCGGTGGGCGTCTACGACCTGCAAGAACCCGGAGATGGCCGCGCGGCGATTAGCCGGGGCGGTCCCGGAGCGGTTGATCTCCTGCACCAGAACGTGCAGCGCATTGAAAGCGGAATTGCGAAGATAAACGGAGGCCCGCTCGTTTCCGTCCAGGTCTAGCTCCGCCGTCGGATAATCGTTGCCTTCCCCTTTTAAGTACAGCGACTCGTCGCTCGACGTCACTACTTCCGACACGAACGGATCCAGGCCGCGCAGCTTAAATTCGTCCAATGGATGACGGTTGGTGACGACGTGATGCGCGCCGCCGGCCCGGCTGTTGAAGAACTGAAGCAGGTTGTAGCCCTGGCTGTAAACGCCGGGCTCGGTATTCATGCCGTGATCGGAAACGGCCACCAGCACGGTCTGCGCGGCCAGCGCGCTGCTTTGGATGCCGGTCCAGATGCGCCCAATCAAGGCGTCGATGCGCTGCAGCGCCAGCCGCTGGGATTCAATATCGGAGGCGGCGTGCGCCACGTGATCGAAATCGCCAGTGAAGTAATCCAAGTATCGGATGGAGGGGTCCGACAGCTTGGCGAGGAGTTCGCGTTCGGTCTGCTCCTCTACCGAACTGCCGAGGTCGAAGCCGATGGTCCATTCGTCCAGAAGCTCGCGCAAGCCGCGCGAGAAGCGCCGCGGGAGCGCGTCTCTGAGGGTCTCCCAACGCACGCCCCGCTGGTAGAGCTGGAAGCTCTGGTAGATGGCGGGGTACGAAAAACGATCGATGAGCAGCGGGACTTTCTGGTCGTCCAACACTTCGACGCCCGGCATGTCGACGCTGTGCGAGCGCGCATAACCCAGGTAGAAGGGGAAAAAGTTCATGTAGTCGTAGACACGGCCGGTGTAGCGGTCGAACTCGGCGTTGCCGTGAATCTGGAGATGCTGGCCGGTATCGAGCAACGACCAGGAGGGTGTGGACAGGCTGATGGCGCGGACATAGAAGTTACTGACGCGCGTGCCGCCCTGCGCGAAGACGCGGTCCATCCACGGGAGCGTGCTCTTGTGCGTCACCGGATCTATGCGCGACAACTCGCGTTCCAGAACATCTTCGGGAACGCCGTCCAGTTTGACGATGACGACGCGCTTGACCTCGGCTGCGAGCGGCATTCCGAGCGCGAGAAGTAAGAGGAGCGCACGCCGCGGCGCAGGCTGGTTCATTGACCGGACACTGCGCCGAATGCGGCGACGGGACCGGCCGCCACTGCATGGGTATTTTCTTCCGCGCGCAGGCAGGTGAGGCGGAGATCCCCGTCCGTCGATCTGGCGCAAACTTGCGAGACGAGATTTCGCACTTTGGGATCGGCGTTCGTATCGGAGCTCAGAGCCGACACGGACTGGCTGATGGCGCCGGCGTCCCACACCACATCGGGACTCGGGCTGGACGCCAGGATCCGACCGAGAAAACGCTGGTGGTAGGCGGAACGGCGATAAGCATCGAGCTGGGCGCGCAGGATGGGGCTGGGTTTCTCTGGGTCGACGCGCGGTCCACGAGTGAAGATCCGGCCCAAGCCCGCGGCCAAGCGCCGGGACGGGGATTGGGTATAGGCTTCCAGTTCCTTACGGCGGTCGCGTTCCAACTGAGTCTCGCCTCGCAGGGACTCCTGGTAACGAAGCAGCGCGGTGTATTGTTCGCGGGCCAAGTTAGCTTCGTGCGCGACATCGTTCTCGCGAGGATTCAACGCCAGGTGATTCAGGCGGCGCTGCAACTCCAATTTGAGCGCCGGATCCAGGCCGGCATCCACCGACAGGAACTCCCGTGCTTCCGAATACGCTTCCAGCCGCGCGCTGCGATTCACCGCCGCGCCATGCCGCCCTCGCACAAAAGTCCAAGCCGCGTCCGCCGCGAAGAACGACGGATTGCCGAAGCGCGTGATGCCGAGCACACCGGTCACCAGGCTGCTTGCGCCCTGGCGGACCATCTCGCGGTGCTTGGGATTCAGGCTGTCGCGAAAATCGGCCAGCAGGAGCGGAACGCGCGGATAGTCCAGGTTGTAAAGCGCCAGCGGGATCAACTCTTCGGAGCGCGCGCCGGGTGTGCCGGGCGCCACGGCATGGTTGTCGGAATCGAAATAACGGAGCTGCGTGTAGCCGGTCCAATGCATCAGGCGCGGGTCCGTCCAGGGGTCTGCGATGCTCAAAAAATGGCCGTCGAAGCGCTGTTCCGAGCGGGCTTCCAGATCGGAGCGGGAAATCCACAGCAGCGCCTCGCTGGGCGTGCCGGATGCGATCGCCAAAGGCTCAAAGATCAGGCCGTTCAGTTCAGCGCGCTGGCGAAGCAACTCCCAGTTGTGGCCGCGAGTCTGTTGGATCTGGCTGGTCTGCTTGTCGTAATATTTCGACAATTGCCGCTCGCGCACCAAGCCGCCGAAAAGATGCGTGGAGAGACTGAGGCGCGAGTAGATCTCGCGGAGCTGCATGTCGGGCAACACCGAAACGCTGGCCGGATCGCGCTCCAGATTGTCCAACGTGGCGAGAGCCTGAAACACTTGTAGCTTGCTATAGTCGCTCGAATTGCCGCGATAAGTGCGTGTTGTGGACCGGATGGCGACGCCCAGCGGATCGAATTCCAGCGCTTGCAGGCTGTCGCTGAGCAGATTGCTATAGACGCTGCGGGAGGGTGACGCGAGGTCCAGAGCGGGCGATGGCACGCGGTTGGCGTGCAGTTTGCTTCCTGCGCGAAAAAAGCCGAAAGACAGCGCCGATGCTGTGCGCTGCCAAGCCGTGGGCCGCGTGCTGGTCAATATCCAGACATAGCGCAGACGCTGGTTGGCCGGATCGCTGTCGCCCAGCGAATCGCGCAGCACCGTGAGAAGTGGAACGTCGGAATCCCGCGAGCCAAACGCCGGGTTGTTCAGGCGTCCGAATACTGTGATCAACTCGGCTCCATCCGCCACGGGTTCGCGCGCGATGCGATAAGACGGAGAAGGCGGGCTTAGGAACCCGGCCCCGAGCAGTAGAGTCACCAAGGCCGACTGAAGCAAGCAACAACCCCTTCTTTCAAGGTAATGGAACAGCGGAGACAGAGCAAGAATATCCCGGCTAAGCTCTCATTCGTTCGACGCCACCAGATGCGCGGCGTTGCAAATTTTCGTAAGTTTTTTCGCAACGCTGTCGCCGGCGGCGTGGGAATCTCCGCCCGCGATTCCAGTCCAGGTGACACCCTTAATCTGGCGGTTGAGGAGCACCTGGCCGCTGGCAGCGTCGATAAACCACACCTGCGTCTCCACAACCGTGGCGCCCGCGCCAAGACCGATCAATTGTCTTTTCATCCGATTTCCAGGCTGAAAGCGCGTCACCACGCCGGAGATGCGCAGCAGCGCGCGTCCATAGGGCGCTGGATCTCCCTGCCGCACGATGACCACCGCCGGGAACGCCAGACTGATTTCGCGGGCGATGTCATCGGCCAGCGCGCCTTGATAATCGGTGGGAAAAGCCACGCCAGGCGCAGCCACCAACCTGTCCACCTCCACGGCAGTGTAGGGTGCAGGGAGCTGCCGAGCCGCGTTGAGGAAGGAGACGGTAGCGCAAAGGAAGGCAGCCGGAATGATTGTACGGGCTTTCATATTTCATGTCCGGGCTATTATTTCAAAGCCTGGCCGCCAGTCTCTGGCGTCCTCCATGTATGTCCGGAGCACCTCAGCCACGCTCCAGGCCTGCGCGAAGCAGCCGCCGGGACGATGCGGTCCGTCCCCATCGAACACTTCCGAAATTTGGCCCAGGCCGGCTTCCCGCAGGTGAGCGCGCAGAGGGTTGAGAAACTGGCCGGCCCGGCGGCGCGCTTCGTCCGAATATCCGTGAACCTTGACGTAGCTGGTCAGGAATGGTCCTAACAGCCAGGGCCAGACCGTGCCCTGATGATACGCGCCATCGCGGCTGCGCGCATCGCCCCCATAGCGCCCGCGATAATTTGGATCGCGCGGCGCCAGCGTCCGTAGGCCGTAAGGCGTCAGCAGTTCCCGCTCGACGATATCCACCACATGCCAAGCTTGCTCCTCGCTCAGCATCGGATAGGGCAGGCTGACCGCGAAAATCTGGTTGGGCCGAATGGATGCGTCCGGCGCGTCGTTATCTGGGATGACATCGTAGAGACAGCCTGCGGCTTCGTTCCAGAAGACTTCGATGAACCGCGCGCGGGCGCGATCCGCCATGGCACTGTATCGGGCACAATCCGCCACGTCGCCGAAAGCCGAAGTCAGGTGAGCCATCACGCGCAGAGCGTTGTGCCACAGCGCCTGGATCTCTACAGGCTTGCCTTGGCGCGGCGTAACCGGGCGGTCCCCGATCCTGGCATCCATCCATG
>Ga0302325_10003823_pt1 | contig 35200 bp, 31 predicted proteins | sample Palsa_T0_2_FD_201948 | JGI IMG/M metagenome (GOLD analysis project Ga0302325, IMG submission 201948) | Peat permafrost microbial communities from Stordalen Mire near Abisko, Sweden - Palsa_T0_2 | ecosystem: Environmental > Terrestrial > Soil > Palsa > Peat permafrost | place: Sweden: Abisko...
GCATCCAGAATCGCCAGCCCAGTCAGGCCGGTGATATCGCTGATGACATGCTGGAACTGCACGTTCATTTGGGTCAGCGCCTTCTGCATGTGTTGCACATGCTGGCTGGCCATCTGCACCAGATCGTTGCGGTGCCGCATGAGCGACCGTACTGCGCACACCTCACCATCCGGACGGAATGCCGCATGCAACAGGCCCAGCGAATGCAGATGCTGAATCCACTGGCATTCATGAAAATCGGTGCGCTTTCCCGGCACGTTCTTCATGTTCCGCGGGTTCACCAAACACGGCTGGAGTCCATGTTGCTCCAGCACGTCGTACACCGGAATCCAATAGACTCCGGTAGACTCCATGGCTGCCGTGGTGATGCCACAACGGACCAGCCATTCGGCCATTTGGTGCAGATCGCCCGTGAAGGTCTCGCACTTCCGGACGGGATTGGGATCCCGTTCCGGCGGCACGGCTACGAAGATCTCTCGGGACCCGATGTCGATGCCGGCTGCATTCGGCTCAAACACCGAGCGATCCGGCGGCCCCGGCCGGGTGGGTTGTTTTTTCCGCTTACTTTTCGCTGGTACGGGGCCTCGGCTGCCGCCAGTCTCTGGTTTGGGTGTTTTCTTGGACACTACGATTCCTTTCGCTCCGGCAACCGGCCAAGCCGCGCAAAGGACGGTACTCTTCTAAACGGAATCAGTCCGGGATGGTGCTGCGTTCGCGGTTCCAACCGGCGAGGAACGACTCGGACGCCAGTTCGTCCAGCAGCGCCGCTTCCTGGTATTTCCACTCCTGCAGCCGACGATCCTTCAGCTCTTCCAGCAGCCGGACCCTCCGTTTGGCCTCGCTGTACTTCTTGCGCTGTTTGGCCAGTTCGCGCCCGCACCGCAGGAGCTGTTGCGCCAGATTCTCCGCGTTCCGGCGCAGCCGAAGTCCGCAGGCGGTCAACGTTCGCAGGTCGTCGCCCCGCAGGTCCGGCATCGTGCCCAGGGAGGAAATCAGTTTCGATCGCTCGGCGCTCACCTCCGCCAGCAGGGTTTGCAGGTGGAGCTGCTGCTGCACCAGCGCCTTCAGCTTGGCCTCTTCACCAGTCAGTTCCACGCTGCGCCACCGCAGCACCTTTTCGAGTGAGAAACGAAATTGCGCCATGCCGCCCTAACCCCAATACTGTTCACTTTATGAGACGCTGGTACACGCGACTTTTAGTCGCGTCTCGGCTTTTAGTCGCGTCTCATCCATACCGAACACAAACGCGGCTCAAGCCGCGTGAACCTTTGGCTCGACCATACTATCCCAGCGCCATCGCCAGCTTGCCCAGCCGCTCCAATGTATCCGGCAGCGGGCAAAACGTGTGAGCGTCCTGCTTCAGAAAATCCAAAATCTCCGGACGGCAGCGGATGGCCGCATCCAGCTTTGGATTGCTCCCCGCCACATACGCGCCCAGTTGGATCAAATCCTGCGAATCGTGATACAGCGCCAGCGCTTCCCGCAGCTTCTGCAAATGCCCGCGCTGCTCCGGCGTCGCAATTTTCGAAGTCAGCCTGCTGATGGATTGGCGAATATCCAACGCCGGATAATGTCCCGAAACCGCCAGCTCGCGCGACAGAATGAAATGCCCGTCCAAGATTCCGCGCACCGCGTCGCAAATGGGTTCGTTAAAATCGTCGCCCTCCACCAGAACGGTGAAAAACCCGGTAATGGAGCCTTTCTTAAAATGCCCCGAGCGCTCAAAGATCTTGGGCAGCAGCGCGAACACCGACGGCGTATAGCCTTTCTGGCTGGGTGGCTCGCCGGCTGCCAGGCCAATCTCCCGCTGCGCCATCGCCAGGCGCGTGACCGAATCCACCACCAGGAGCACGTTCTTGCCCTGATCGCGGAAGTATTCGGCCACCGCGAGCGCGACAAAGCACGCGCGAATGCGCAATGGCGCCGGGCGGTCCGAAGTGGCTACCACCACCACCGAGCGGCTGCGCCCCTCCGCTCCCAGCTCGTTTTCCAGAAATGCCCGCACTTCGCGATTGCGCTCGCCCACCAGTGCGATCACGCTGACATCCGCGTCGTTATGCCGCGACATCGCGCCCAGCAAAGTGCTCTTGCCGACGCCGCTGCCTCCGAAGATGCCCACCCGCTGTCCTTTGCCGCAAGGCAGCAGACCGTCGATGGCGCGAATGCCGGTTACCAGCGGCTTGACGATGTGTTCACGGTCCAGCGGTTGCGGAGGCGCGGTGTATAAAGGGTACGCCGTCGAGGCGCACAGCGCAGGCCCGTCGTCCATCGGCCGCCCGAATCCGTCCAGCACCCGTCCCAGCAGTCCCGGTCCCACCCGCAGCAGAGCGTCGTCGCGGCGCGCAATAACGCGGTCGCCCGGCTGCAGGCCATCCGTCTCTTCCAGCGGCATCGACAGCACCCGATCGTTGCGAAACCCGATCACCTGCGAGCGGATCGACCGGCCCGATCCGGTGCGCACTTCCACGAAATCGCCGATCGAAACCACCGGACCCCGCGAGGCAATCAGCAACCCCACCATCTCGGTCACTTCGCCGATCCACGGCAGCACTTCCATGCCGGAAACTTGCGACACGAGTTCTTTTATCTGCATCTGCCCTGCCTGTTCTCTCGGCTGCAGCCATGCCTGTAGCTATTCCCATACCCGGGTCGAGACTCATCTCGACGCCCGGCGCCCGCGTTGATCACCAGCGTTCCGGGCGTGGCAGTTACGGCCCCGCGGTCGATTGTGAGATGAATTAGGCCGCTCATTCGCGTTTGGAAACCGCTCCCTCACGGTCGCGGCTCGGTGGCAGCCGTTTGCCATTCTGAGCCGCGCGCCAGAAGCACATTTCGAGACGACAGGAGGTCGTGCAAACCGTGTAGTCCACTATCGCTCCAACCGATCGATCAATCCGCGCTCGATCTCGCGCAACTGCGTCTCCACCGAAGCATCCAATATGCCTTGCGAAGTCTCAAAAAACACCTCCGCCGGCTTGAGATTCGCGTCCGGCAGCAGCACCAGGTTCTTCGGCGCGCCGGCCTGCTCCAGCAGCTTGCGCACCAGCCCTTCCAGCGTTGGATGCATCCGCACCCGATTGATCTCGCGCGATTGCAACTTCGAAAACGCCGCCTGGATCAAGCCCGCCAGCGCGTCCGGATCCACCGCCACTTCGCGATGAATCACGCGCGCGGCAATCGACGTGGCCAGATGCACCAGGTCCTGCAGCGTTTCCTCTCGAACGTTTTCCCGCAGCCGCGCCAGCGAGTCGAGCGTCTCCGCCAGCCCCTGCACCGCGGGACGAAACTGTTCTTCGGCTTGCTGCCTTCCGGCCGCCAGCCCTTCCGCGTAACCCTCCCGCCGCGCCTGATCCAGTTTGCGCGCCGCATCGCGCTCCGCGTCGGCATGGCTGTTTCGCCGGCGGTCCACCGCAGCCACCATGCGCCACAACATCGGTGTGGCGGCGGAAGCCTGCTCGCCTCCCAACAGTTCGCTCCCGGGAAACTTAGACGACATATTCCGCGCCGCCGCCTCCCTTCAAGCTCAGCGTGCCTTCGCTCTCCAGTTGCCGCACCACCGCCAGCACTTGTTGTTGCGCCGCCTCCACGTCGCGAATGCGCACCGGCCCGGCCGCTTCCATGTCTTCCTTCAGCATCTCCGCGCCGCGCATCGACATGCACTGCAGGAAATGATTTTTTAACTGATCGCTGGTGCCCTTCAGCGCCACCACCAGCAGCTTGCGGTCGATCTTGCCCACCACTTCCTTCATCGCCGCGTTGTCGATCAGCAGCAGGTCGTCGAAAGTGAACATGTAATGGCGGATCGCGTCCACCAGCGGCTGCTCCTCCTGCAGGCTGCCCAGGATCTCGTCGCACATCGCGCCTTCCATGCGGTTCAGGATTTCGGCCACCGAGCGCGGACCGCCGTGCAGCTCCGTCCTAACTTCGCCCAGCGTCTTCAGCTTCTCGCTGATGACGATGGAGATGCGCGCCACCACATCCGGCGACACGCGGTCCAGTTGCGCGATACGCAGCGTCACATCGGCTCGCAGCGGCGCCGGGAGATTGGCCAGCAGCAAGGCCGCCTGCGAGGGCGAAAGATGCGAAAGAATTAGTGCGATGGTCTGCGGATGCTCGCTTTCGATGAAGCGGCTCAATTGATTCGGATCGGCCTTCTGCAGCGATTCCAGGTTTTTGTTGAAGCGGGCTCCAATCCGCGGAAGATGGTCGGCAATGCGTTTGGCTCCCTCCGGTCCAAAGGCGTTCGAGAGCACGCGCTTGGCGTAATCGAATCCGCCGCGGACGGTGCTTTGTCTGGTCAATTGGCAAAACTCTTCCAGCACCGCTTCGGTCTGGCTGGGCGTCACTTTATCCAGCCGCGCGATGGCCTTGCTCACCGCCTTGGCGTCTTCGTCGTTCAATTGCTTCATCACTTCGCCGCCGATCTTGTCCCCCAGCGCCACCAGAAGGATGGCGGCTTTTTGCGGACCGGTAATCTTGGTCGATGTGCTTTCTGTTCCCGGCATGTCGGAGTTTTAACTCGTTTCTTCCTCAGCCAGCCAGCCACGCAGAATATTGGCCCAGGCTTCCGGATTGTTGCGGCTGTTTTCGGTGAGCTGATTGAGCAGCACCTCGGTTCGGGTGGGCATCAGAGCGGGCAGGCGGGAAGGTTCAGCGATGGGAGCGGCCGCTCCTGCCGCCGCGGGAGGCAATCCCGCGTAAGTATCCACCACCGGCAAAGCTTCGCGCGTTTCTACGCTCACGGAGCCTTTGTTCCCGCGCATCATCCGCGCCATGGCGAAGCCCACCAGGCCGATCGCCAGCACCGCGCCACCCACCGAACCCCACAGCAGCGCGGGCTTCTTCTTCAGCGTTTCGATGGAGAACGTCTCGTCCGGCTTTTTCGGCGTGGCGGGTGCTCCCAGCGATCCGGGATCCAGGTTCATGCTGTTGTCGAAGGGCAGCGCCTCCACGGTGAGTTGATCGCCGCGCGTGGCGTCCAGGCCCACCAGCGTTCCCACCAGGGTTTGAATCGCTTTCAACTTTTCGGCGTCGGGTGCTATGGGCACGCGGTGCGCCTGCGCCCCTTGCCCCTCCATCTTCGATCCCTGATCCACCAGCACCGCGATCGACAAGCGCTTGACCGTGCCTTGCGGAAGCTTCAGATGTTTGGTGACGCGGCTGGTTTCGTACGTGATGCTCTCCGAGCGCCGGCTGGTGGAAGTGGAATTGCCGCCCACGCGCGGGGGAGCTTGCGGCGCGGGTTGCGTGCCCGCCGGGGATGTGGCTGCCGGCGCCGGTTGCGTGTTCGAAAGAGTGGTTTGTTGCGGCGGCAGATTCGCAGCCGTTCCCGGAATGCTCGGCCCGCTGCGCGTCGTGCCGCTCGTGTCTTCCGTCTTCTGCGAACTCACCATCACGGATTTAGAAGGATCGAACATCTCTTCGCTTTGTTCCCCGCTGGTCATGTCGATATCGGCCGACACGCCGGTCCGGAATTTGTCCGCGCCCAGCAGCGGCTCCAGAGTGCTGTTGATTTTCGCCGCCACGTCGCGTTCGATGGCTTGCCGGTATTCGAGCACCGCCTCGGTGATTTGCGCGCCGTCAGCCAGGCCTTCCCGCCTCGGCCGGCTCAGCAGATTTCCGCTCATGTCCACTACGGAAACGGACTCGGGACCCAGCCCTTCCACCGCGCTCGATACCAGATTCGCGATCGCAATCACATTGGCCGTAGTCAGGCGCGTCCCCGGCCGCAGACCGACCAGCACGCTGGCCTTGGCCGGTTCCCGCGCGTCGGTGAACACCGAATCCTTGGGCAGCGTCACATGCACGCGCGCCTGCTGCACGTCGGAGATAGCCATGACCGACCGTTCCAGTTCACCCTCCAAAGCGCGCCGATAGTTGACGTGCTCGGCGAAATCGGTGATGCCAAAATTCGTTTTGTCGAAAATCTCAAATCCGATGCGTCCGGTTTTGGGCAGCCCCAGCCCGGCCATTTCCAGCCGCAGCTCCGGGACTTTGTCCTCCGGCGCCAGCAGCTCGCTGCCGTTGTTGACGATCTTGTAATCCACGCCGCCTTCATGCAGTTTCTGCACGATGGCGCTGGCGTCTTCGGGCGCCAGTCCGGTGTAGAGCGGCTTCAATCCGCTCTCGCGCTGCCAGCGCGAAAATCCCATCACGCCGCCCACTACCGCGACCGCCGTAATGACAATAGTTGTGAGCTGGCGAGGCGTGAGCGCGGAGAGGAGTTTCTTGAATTGATCCATTTTCTTTCGCTAGAAGATCGTGTCGAATCCGGCTCCCTTACGGTCGCGGCTCAGTAAATGCGCGGAATTTACTGAGCCGCGCGCGTGAGCAAGCGGTCTTTTCGGACTTTCGACACAGGCGCCAGGTTTCACGCGTCAGACCTGCATCCGCATGATCTCCTGGTAGGCCGAAACGGCCTTGTTCCTGACTTGCAGGAACAGATTGAACTGCAGGTCCGCGCGCTGCGCCGCCAGCGCTACCGAATGCAGTTCCTCGTCGCCTCCGCTCAAGAAATTCTGGGTGGCTTGTTGGGCTTGCGTGTGGGATTGCTCCACGCGCCCGATCATTCCTTCCAGCATGGATTGAAACGCGCCCGTGCCCCCGGCCGCGCTGGATGCATCCGCGGCCGCGGTTTGCGGCACGGCGATCATCGAAACTGGCGTGATGGGAGACATGGCTATGAACGAAACAGGTCGAGAGATTTATTGATCATGTCTTTCACCGCGGAAATCGCCGCGACGTTGGCTTCATATCCGCGCGAAGCGCCCAGCAAATCCACCATGTCCTCCGCCGGGTTGATTTTCGGGTACGCGACATATCCGTCTTTGTCGGCGTCCGGATGCCCGGGCTGGTAGCGCATTTCGGGCGCGCTGTCGTCGATGCCGATTTCGCTCACCGTCACGCCCGAAAGCGCGGGACCGAGCGCCGAATCCAGCTCGGAAGAGAACGATCCGATGGAGCTGTCTTCGGAAAACACGACGTCTTTTCTGCGGTACGGGCCGCCTTCGGGAGTGCGCGTGGTTTCCGAATTGGCCAGGTTTTCCACCAGCACTTCGGTTCGCGCGCGCTGCGCCGCCATGCCGGAAGCGCTGACTGCGATGCTGGAAAATAGGCTCACGACGATTTGCCTCCCTCTTCGATGGCGGTGCGGATGGCGCCGATTTCCGAATGGGCCAGGCTGGACGCGACGCTGAAGCGCAGCGCGTTCTCGGCCAGCAGGCGCGCTTCCCGGTCCATGTCCACGTTGTTGCCGTCGTTTTTATTCCGAAGCCCGGAAACTTCGATCACGTTGGGCTTGGAACCCGCGATCTGGCTTTGCAGTTCGTTTGCGAAGTCGATGTCTTTGGTCTGGTACCCGGGCGTGTCGGCGTTGGCGATGTTGGAGGCCACCAATTTCTGGCGGGCGCTCACCAGATTCATGTACTGCTCGATGCCCGCGCCGACATTCTCCAGCATGAAGCCAATCCGGCTGCAATCCGGCTGCCACCGGGCTGCCGGCGAATTTGTGGGACTTGCCGCACGCGGGTGTTTCAAACCCGACGCTCCAGCGTTGAGATCTCGACGGTTTAGCAGCAGGCTGTTGTCGAAGGTTCGCAAAGACCGTCGCGGTAGGGATGGCCGTTACGGGCCACCGCCCGCACAGACCCGTGCTTGCGGCGCTACCGCACACAGTTCTTGCTTCGGATATGCCACCAATGCGCTCAGCGGCGTCGGCCCCACAGCATCTCCGGCTTTCGTCACATCGCCCACCAGCACATGCCGGCCATCCGAATGGCTAATCGCACAGATGTGCAGGCCGCGAAGTGGGGACTGGTTACGGCCTCCCTGACGTAGGGTGGAGGCTGGCCGCGGCGATGGGCGGAATCAATCTGTATACCGCAACGCGCTTCGACCTGTACAACACCCGGAATGCGCTGGACTGCATGGCTTGCGTCAGCCCGCGCGTGCCGCCGGCGTGCAGGTCGCGATAATAATCGTCGGGCGTCAGGAGCAAATAATCGAGCCGGTAATCGCGCGCGAAGTCGGCCATCGAGCCCATCAACCGGTCGATCCCCTGGTCGTCGCGATGATAGTAAAACTTGGGAGGGATGGGAAGGCTGCAGGCTTTGCGGCCCGTGTAGAGATAGAGCACCGGATCCTGATAAGCGTACACGTTGGCGTCCGCGGGAGCGTGGCTGGCTAGCCATTCATAGGCCGGGCGGCGCGCTTCAAAGTCGGCGCGGTAAGAGGCGAACAGATCGGGAACGAAGCGCGCCAGTCCAAAGACGGTGCAGAAAATCGCAAATGCGGCCAGTGCGGCCAGGAGCGCGCCGAAACCGGCTACCGCGAAACGGTCCGCAAAAGCCGGTTTTCTCCAGGCCCGCCGCAACGCTTCACAGAGGTTGCGAAGCTCCGTGGCCAGCCCCATCAGCAACAGCGGATAGAGCGGAAAGACGAAGCGCTGATCGGGCGGAAAGTGCCAGACCAGCAGAATGGCCGACATCCCCAGCGCGGCTAGCGGATATTGCAGCGCTCGCCGGCGCGAGGCGAGGCGCACGCATCCGGCGATGGCGGCCACGGCCAGCAGGCGTTCCAGGTGTTTGGAGCCATAGGGCAGATCGAAGATCAGCAGTCTCCCCGCCCCCTGCAGGAAGCCATCCAGGTTGTACCAGACGACTAGCGGCAGATCGCGCAGCGGCACATTGTAGATTTCGAACCCCACGTAGTTGGTGTAGTAGAGCGTGACGAGATCCCAGGAGTGCGCCAGGTGCCGCGCGGCCCACCACTGCCAGCCCGCGACTGCCGGGAGCATGGCTGCGAAGAAGAGCGCGGCTTTTCGGAACTGCCGACGCAGCGCGAAGCACAGCGGGACAGTGAAGAGCAGCGGGGCGGCGATGGATTTGGCGAGGTACGCGAGCGCGGCGCAGATGCCGGCGGCCAACGCGAGCCAGCGCGGCGCTTCCGGCCGCATGGCGCGCTCGGCCAGCATCACGCCAGCCAGGAGCAAGGCGGTGAACAACAGCTCCGGCATCAGCGAAAAGCTGAATACCACGGTTACCGGACTCCAGGCCGCTATCAGGATCAGGACATATCGCTCGCGCAGGCTGAATCCGTATTCGCGCAGCAGGAACCATAGCGCGATCAGGAATAGCGGCAATAGCAGCCAGGCGAATAGGGTGGCGAGTGGAAGATTGGCGGGAAATTGCGGATTGATTTTCCAGATCGCGGCCAGCAATTCCGGGTAAAGCGGCGGATATTTGGTTTGATACGGCTGGCCGGGCAGGCTTTGAATGCGATATCCTTCGCCCATCGCCAGGCTTCGCCCGGAGACCCAATAGATGCTGTCGTCGTGATAGAAGCCCAGATGCGGCATGGTTCGCAACGTCCAGGCCAGGTATGCGGAGGGCGCTAGCGCGGCTAGGAACACCCCGATCGCGGTCGGCCTGCGCCATGTCGGCATCCAACCTGAATTTAGCAGTGGAAGGGCGCGGTACCAATCGGGGATTCGCCTTAGCGGGCTGTCTCGAAACCGGCTCCCTCACGGTCGCGGCTCTGTAACGCGCGGAATTTACCGAGCCGCGCGCGTGAGCAAGCGGTCTTTTCTGAGGCGCGCGCGTGAGCAACCGCCGCGGGGTATTCTTGAAAGGATGAAATTGACATTTTGGGGCGCGGCCCAAGTGGTCACCGGCTCCATGCATCAACTGGTTGTCGGCGACAAATGCTATTTGCTGGATTGCGGTGAGTATCAGGGGCGCAGAAGGGAAGCCGAAGATCGCAACCGGAATTTTCCGTTCCCTTGCAAAGACGTTTCCGCCGTGATGCTGTCGCACGCGCACATCGATCATAGCGGCAACCTTCCCTTGCTGGTGAAGAACGGATTTCGCGGGCCGATCTATTCGAGCCCGGCTACGGCGGATTTGTGCCGGCCCATGCTGGAGGATTCGGCATCGCTGCAGGAACACAACACCGCGTTTCTGAACAAGCGAAATTTGCGGCGCAGATCGCTTAACGTTCCCGGCATGCCCGTTGACGAACCGGTCCCGCCGCTGTACACCAAGGAGGACGCCGAGGCCGCGTTTCCGCTGTTCCATCCGGTTGCCCTGCACACGCCTACTACGGTCGGCCCCGGCGTGGTTTATCAATCCTTCGAAGCGGGACATATGCTCGGATCGACTACCATGCTGCTGGAGCTGGAGTCCGGCGGGCAAAAAGTGCGGCTGGGTTTCACGGGCGATCTGGGACGGCCCGGCCTGCCCATCATTCGCGATCCGGAGCCGCTGCCCCAGGCCGGCTATCTCATCATGGAAAGCACCTACGGCAACCGGGTGCATGAACCCGTCCAGTCGGTAGCCGCGAAACTGGCCGAGATCGTGAACCGGACTTACCGGCGCGGCGGGAGGATGATTGTTCCGGCTTTCGCGGTGGGGCGAACCCAGCAGCTTGTGCTGCTGCTGCACGAACTGATCCAGGCCAACTCGATTCCCAAGTTTCCGATTTTCGTCGACAGTCCGCTGGCGGTGAATGTCACCGACGTGTTTCGCAGGCACCCTGAGCTTTACGATGCCGAAGCGGCGGCGTTCCTGGCCAATCACGGCGATCCGTTCGGATTCCAGTTGCTCACCTATGTACGAGACGTGAACCAATCCAAGGCGCTGAACGACCTGCCTGGGCCGTTCATGATCGTGTCGGCTTCCGGGATGTGCGAAGGCGGCCGCGTGCTGCATCACTTGAGGAACAATATCGGCGATCCGCGCGCTACCATTCTGCTCACCGGCTACCAGGCCGAGAATACGCTGGGACGGAAGATTGAAGAGCGGTGGAAGGAAGTCCCGATTTTCGGCGAGATGATGCCGTTGCGCGCCGAAGTGGAAAGGCTGGATGCCTTGAGCGGGCATGCGGACCGGGAAGAGATGCTGGCTTGGATGAAGCCTTTAGCCGGTGGGCTGAAGAAGGTTTTTCTGGTGCATGGCGAGCCTGAGCAGCAGGCGGCATTCGCGGCGGCGGTCCGCGAGCGCTACGGGCTGGAGGTGGTCGCGCCCCAGCGTGGACAGAGTTTTGATCTCTAACCCAACTACTGGTCCTAAAGTACTCTTCCGCGCTAAGGCTTTCTCCAGTAACTTAAGGCGAATGACCGAGACGGACGAGTCTTCCGGGATAACAGCTTCAGTGCGGGAGAACAGCTTCAGTCAGCTTCTTTGGCAGTTCTTTTATCTGCAAGTGCTTGATTTCTTAACCACTATTGCATTCCTGGTGAATGGCGTGCGCGAAGGCAATCCGTTGGTCCGCCTGGCCCTTGGGTCAGGGTTCAACCCGATCGAAAGCCTAGTAGCGGTGAAGTGTCTGGCTATCATGCTGGGAGTCTACTGCTGGCGTGTTGGCAAGCGGCAACTGCTAGCGCGCATCAATCTGCTGTTCGCGGTTCTGGTGGCCTGGAATCTGGTAGCGCTGATACTGAGCCGCGTCCGCTCCTGAGCGGGCGCTTTCGCGCCTACTGAATGGGCAACAGGACCGTGTTGCTGTCGACCCCGTTGATGGTAACCAGGACCGGGACTGAAGTACCGCTCGGCAATCCGGCAGGCACCTGGAATTGGGTGGAGACCACCCCGGCAAAGTTCGGCGCAGCAGTAGACGTCGCGGTGGCCTTTACGCCGCCGACGGACAGCACCACCGAATCGGACACCGCGGGCGGCGGGCTCGGCGGGAAGAAGCCGTCGAACACCTGGGTCTTATAGGGGCCGAATCCGGTGCCGAGCAGCGAGATGGTTTCGCCACCGGCCGCCGGATGGCTGGTTGTGACCAGGGATTCATCCGCATGGAAGGCCATGGCATAAGCCGTGGAACCGACAACCGAGGAGAACAAGCCGGGGGCGTCGCGCGCGACAGTCAGGGTGCCTGAAATCTCGGGTTGTCCGGTGTTCTGCACCTGTAAAGTGTAGTTGCCATCGGCGAGACCAGAAGGAAGCTGCGCATTGATTTGTTGCGGGGATACGAAAAGCAGGGGCAGTACGAAGTTATTGACGGTGACCGCGGTGCCGGCAATAGTCTGCGCCAACGGATTCACGGGACCAACCTGCACCACAGATGCCAGGCTTTGGCCGAAAATGGAAATAATCGACCCCGGCGCCACTGCCGTGCTGGGCGTCTGACCTACCCCGTTCAATATACCCGCGGGAGCGATGTAGGGAACCGTGATCATATCGGCTACCACGCTGTCCGGGGACAATATCGTCACCACACCCGACGGATAGCTGCCCGTCAAGTCTCCGCCCCAATGCCCAAATTTAAATCCGGGGTTCGGCGTCGCAGTGATGTTCACCTGAGTGCCTTGGGTGTAGAACATGTCGCTCGAGGAAGGCGAGAACTTGAAAGCGGAACCGTTGCCTGGATTGGACGTTGCGCTCAGTTGATAAAGAGTGTTGTAACTTACAGCGGCAACCGCGAAGTTCTGACTGACGGTGATTACGTGACTGGACGCTCCACCGTCCGACCAGGAGCCGAAGTCCAGCCGCGCTCCCTGGCCCATGGAGATCTGAGCCGGCGCGCTCACCTGGAAGGTTGCACCCGACGGGCGGTCGACAGTGCAGGGGGTCAGGCAGGTGACGCCATCCACCTGTATACCTAGACCGGAAGGAGAGCTTTGTATCACTACACGGCTTAATTCAATGAAGTTAGCCGTCAGACGATATCCGCTGTTCGCCATGCTTTGGCTCACGGTAATGGATTGGGATGGAGCCGTCTGGTTGGACCAGTTCTGGAACGTGTAAACTCGTCCGTTCGCGGCCGTTTGGGTGACTGGTGCAGACACCTGGTGGGTGGTGCCCACTCCCCAAATGAAGTCGTAGGATGTGTAGTTGGACACGCCGTCCACGGTGAGTTGCATCCCGCCGGGCGACGTCAGGAAGGCCACCTGCGCGCCCTGGACGTAGTCCGCAGTCAGGGTAACCGGTACATTGGGGTTGTTGCCCGCCTGGTAAAGCGCGTTTTGTGGAAGGCCATTGCTCCACGCGCTGAAAACCCACCAATTCCCGGTTTTGTCCCTTTGGGGAGTTACGCCGCTAATAAAGTGAGTGGACCCGGGCACAAAATCGAAATCACCATCGCACATTGGAGGGAAACCAAGCGGTACCACCACCGGCAGGGTTTCATTGTATGGGCAGTTCGGAACATCCGCGATGGTTCGGGTTGGTACTGGAGTATGATCCACCAACACTTGCAAACCGAGCGGCGATGTCAGAAAGGAGACGAGCTGGGCGGGCACAAAGATCGGCGAAATGGCCAGCGGCGTGTTGACCGTCACACTGGTCAGAAACGATGAGGACGTGGATCCGTTGATGGTCCAACCCGTAAACGCATATCCGGGGTACGGATATGCATTTAAGTCCACCGTATTGTTAGCCTGAACAAACACTCCGGCTGAAGACCAGAAACAGGACATGCCTATATAAACCACACCCGGACGGGACTGGCCGGCGGGGATTGCCCCCGGGGCGCCGCAAGTGGGCGGAGAAACCGAGCTGTTCGGGGAGTTGAAAAAATCGAGACTGATGAGATACGCTACGTTCACGTCGGCGGTGAAGGTAGTGACGGCGGGATTCGCGGTTACTATTTGAAGAGGCACAGCGGTCGGCTGTACCAGCCCATTGTTGTCAACCCATCCCGAAAAAATGTACTGGGTGGAGCCGTCGGTTTGAACCAGACTGCCAGTTTCACCGGACAAAGGAGGGTCGGTGACGAACAGGACGACATGTTCGCTTCCCGCCGGCCAGATAAAGGTCACCGGTTTGTTGTACTCAACGCCATCCACCTGAAATAGCGCGCCGGACGGGTTGCTGGAGATAGTAATCGAAGTTGAGATTTGCCCTTGCAGGCACAAGCCGCCGAGCGAAAGCAGCATCAGTATGGGTAACCGGTTCATAAACGACACCGATGATTACATCGGCATTGGTACCGGAAGGCTTTAGTATCTATCGCCTTGGTGGACTCAGTTGCTCGATAGCGCCAGCGGGCCAACCGGCGCTTCCGCCCGCAGGACGGCTAAGCCCGATGCCAGATCGCCCGCCAGCGGGATTAAAGTGCTGAGCCGCGTGAGATCGAGGACATGCTTCACCAGCGGATTGACTCCAGCCAGCACGAAACGCCCACCCGGTCTCCGCATCACGGAGTTGTAGGCGCCCACGATGAAGGTAACCCCCATGGATCCGATGCAGGAGACATCCTGGAAATCGGCCAGCACCTGGGTGCAGGCGAGTCTCTGAATTTCATCCAATTTGATTTGCATGTATTCGATTTCCGGACCGGCGACGAAACGTCCTTTGCAGTGCAGGATGCAGACGCGGTCATACTGTTCAATTTCAATGTGCATGGTTTCCACGATCGAGTCCTCATGAACAATAGCGAGAGGCGGCGGAGAAAGCCGCCAGGCGCGCGTCGCGAAATCAGGCCAACGCTGGTATTTCCTTCCAGTCTCTGCCCACACACACCACGTGCCCGCGGGTGGTGTCCTCATAGCTGCGTTGGGCGGAAAAGACGTGCAAGTTTCTAGTGCCGCTCGTTCGGTAAGCACCGCAACGGCCTTCGGCGGTTTCGCTGTGGATCGTGCAAAAGGACCTACACGGAGACGCATCGCCCGGGTGTCGAAACCAATCCTCTTGGCGAATTGCGGATGCCAATGGAAAAGGCCGTTCTTGCGCGATTCAGATGCTCGTGGAAAGTTCCAGCATTCGCACAACTGAGCGAATCACCCAACCGCATCGCGACACGGCTCTGAGGCTCTTGGTCCACGTTGGCGAGAAGTGGCGAGATCTGGGGATATGTCGGCAAGAAGGAAAAAAGGCCGGAAGAAGCTCACGACGACAGCGTTGCCGACGCGTATTGTTTCGCGGCCATCGAACGGCACACCAAGCTGATTCTGAATTTCGCATTGGGTCGCGGAACAAGGCCACTACAAATGCTTTTATAGAAGGACTGCGTCATGCTACTGCGCCGCAGCCGTTCCAGTTGACCACGGATGGGTGCTCTCCCTATCTGAACGCCATCGATGCGACCTTGAGTGACCGTGTTGACTACGCGTCGCTGATCAAACAGTACGCAGGGAGGCCAGAAGCCGAGAAGCGCTACAGCCCAGCGGTGTGCATTGGATGTCGGAAGCAATCCGTAATCGGAAGCCCCGACCCCGCGATGACTTCCACGAGAAATGTCGAGCGGCAGAACCTTACCATCAGAATGCAGATGCGGCGCCTGACGCGCCTGACGAACGCTTTCAGCAAGAAGCGGGCCAACTTGTGGGCCGCGCACTGTCTTCATTTCGCCTACTACAATTCTTGCCGCGTCAACAAGACTCCGCGTCACTCCAGCGATGAAACAAATCTTGCTGATCATGTTTGGAAGTTGTCCGAGCTTCCAAACGGTTGAACCGCCCAGAGATACCTATTGGCATGTAAAAACTTATATGCTTAATGCATGCAGCGGCTACCGTTCAACGAAGTTAAGACGACGCAAGCTGCTAGTCGTTTTCTAGAGCTTGCCGGTGGGAAACTGAACTACATGGTCCTCATCAAGTTGCTGTATTTGCTTGATCGAGCTTCCCTCTTGAAATGGGGGCGCACCGTGACATTCGACGAATATTATTCGATGAAACACGGTCCCGTTCTCAGCGAGGTCCTCAGCCTCATCACCGAAATGACGCCGCCGTTTGAACGCGGCTATTGGGCGGAGCACATTTCCGCGCCTTCCGATTGGTCGGTTACGCTTCGCACGAAAGCGGGCGACGATGCACTTTCCGAGTCCGAAGATGAGCTTATCCAGTCTGTCTTTGAGGAGCATTGGCGCTACTTCGCGGAAGACCCGTTTGTCTTCGTGAAATTCCTTCACGATAATCTTCCAGAGTGGACCGAGACTGAATCAGGCCGCGTCCCTCTTCTCCACCGAGACATCCTCGCAGCCGGTCACAAATCTGACGCTGAGATTTCCGCCGTTGAGGAGGAACTTGATAGCCTAGCAGCGGATTACAGAGCCCTATTGGTTCGCTAGTAAGTGCTGCCCGGCGAAACGTTCCTTCTGCCGAAGCCGGGAAAGACACAGACTGAGCATCTTTGGGTCGTACTCACTCGACCACGCGAAGACGCTCGCTTTATGCAATTGTCATGGGTGGAAAAACTGCTCCAAAGAGGCAGCACAGACTTCGTTTGCGAGGCACATTGCGCGTGTACGCATGATCTGTTGGATCGCCTGAAGAAAGGGCTGCTCGCGTCCAAGCGAACGCCCAAAGGAATCAAGGAATACTGACGGTCTGTGTGGTAAACCGCGCAACGCAGCTATGAGAACACTACCTGCCCACGCAGTCGCCGCCAACTGCGTCAAACTAGAGTAGACCTCTTGCCACGCTCCCTGAAGCTTTACCTGATCCTGCTGTGCGGCGTGACCTGCGCGCTCGGCCAGGATCAACCTCCCGCTATATCTCCGCCGCCGACCACCCAACCCCCGGAAGCGGAGGCGCCCGGCGCGATCCAGGGAACCGTCCTGAGTGGAGCCAACGGACAACCGCTGCGCCGCGCGCAAGTGCTGCTGAAACCCGCGGATCCCAAGGTCGCGGCCATATACCAAACCACCGACGACAGCGGCGGCTTCTCGTTTCCGAAAGTGCCAACCGGGCGCTATTCCATCACTGTTCAGCGCGACGGCTATCTGCCGCTCTCGGCCGGCCGCGTCGGCGACTACAAAATGCCGCCTATCTTCTCGGTAAACTCGGGCGAAACCATCGGTTCGTTCGTGTTCCGCCTGATACCTTCGAGCGTAGTGAGCGGTAAGGTAAAATTCGACGACGCTGAGCCTGCCATTAACGTCGCCATTCAGCTTTACCGCTCCTTTTACGAGCGCGGGCGTCACGGCTATGCCGCGGCCGCCACCGCTCACACCGACGATCGCGGCGAGTACCGCGTGCATGGCGTGGAACCGGGAACTTATTACGTTGCGGCTCTGTATCAAGCGCCGCCCCGTCCCACCGGCGCCGAAGAGCAGACGCGGGTGGACTCGCTCGGCAATCCCGTGCCCGAGTTGAGCTATGCCGTCACGTTTTTCCCGCAGGTTCAAAAATTGTCCGACGCGGTTCCCGTGAAAGTGGCGCCCGGCGACGAAATTGCCGGCATCGATATCTTTTTGACGCTGGTGCACACCGTGCACATTCGCGGACACGTAGTCGGCGCCCTCCAAGGCGGCCCGCTCGCCAACCCGAGCGTAGCGCTACGCATGAACGATTCCGACAACACCGCGTCTGTCAGCGCTCCCATCAGCATCACAGTGGATAAAGATCGGAGCTTCGACATCCGCGGCGTCACCGCCGGCCCGTATTTATTGCTGGCTTCGGGCACCGAGGCCGGCGTCGCTCTGACGGGCCGCGTTCCCATCAATATCGGGGACTCGGACGTTGCGAATGCCGACGTCGATGTGGCCCCTGAAAGCCTGTGGACGGGCAAAATCCACCTGGACGACGACGACACCGCCCTGCCTAAGGGCCTGACGGTTTCGCTCCAGCCCCACCGCTCCACCGCCTCGGTCTCGCAGGCCGCGGTGGCGGAGAACGGCGAATTTTCCATTGCATTTGTTCCTGGCGAAACCTACGATCTCTACGTGCTCAACGCGCCGGACAACTCCTATCTCAAGTCGGTCCGCGTTGCGAACGCCGAGCGGCTCAGCGATGGCCTTGAGGCGCAGTCTGGCGAGGCCCCGCCCCCGCTCGACGTCCGGCTCGGCTCCCAAGGCGGTCAGGTGGTTGGAAGAGCAGTGACGGCCGATCCCAAAGTAGTCGCCAGCGGCGCCACCGTGGCCCTGATTCCAGACCCGCCCGCCGGACGAGTCCAGGCCTACCAGACCACCCACGCCGACGAGTACGGCAACTTCCTCCTGCGAGGGCTGCCGCCCGGAATGTACGTGGTGGTGGCGTGGCTGGATTCCCCGCCCTGCGATGTTTACGATCCCGGCGATCTGGCCGCGTGCCAGTCCCAAGGTTCCAGCCTGACCATCGACGAAGCGGAACAAAAGAGCGTTCAGCTTACTGCCAATTAACTTACGGCGGAGCACCAACTTCAGGTGTTGTTTTCCATTGGGATTAGAACTTAAGTTTTCCACGTCACCTGTCGATAGAACCGTTACGTGCCAGACACTGGTGAATCGGCTCAGCGCGCTGCCCTGAGCATTCAACGCGACCGCGATATTGCGCGTCGCTCGCTGGCCGGCATCTGGGCCGGTCTTGGTCTGATGGAATTTGCCCTCTTGGCAGGCACTTACAACGCTGTCCACCGCCTGCCCGTCGCGCTCTTCGCCGTCATAAGTTTAAGCGCCTGTTTGGTGCGCCTGTTGCTCGTCCTCCGTAAGAATTACCTCTATCCCCGGAACGTGCGAGCGTGGCGAGCGGCTTTCTGCGCAACTTTGCTGTGCTTCTCCATCGCCTGGGGCTTGTTGAGCTGCTACAGCTACATCCTGAATGGTTTTTCCCATTGGAATTCGCTTCTGCTGACATTTTGCCTGCTCGGCATCAGCTTTGGAGCCCTGGTCTCTCTCACTCCCCGGCCGTTGTACCTCTATTGCCATGTCTTGCCTTTGCTGGTCCCGCCCATTGTGGTCGATTTCTGGCTCGGTGGTAACGGGTACGGCATGGCGGTCATCAATCTGGTATGCCTGACATTCTTGTTGGCGCAAGGAAGGCAGTTGAGCGTCCAGTACCGCAGGGCCTTTGAGGACCGGCGGCTGCTCGAATCGGCCAAAAAGATGGCCGAAGCCGCGAACGAAGCCAAGGGTCACTTCCTGGCGAACATCAGTCACGAGCTGCGCACTCCCATGAACGGCATCATCGGCATGACCGAATTGGCGCTCGACACCGAGCTCAGCTCCGAGCAGCGCGATCTGCTCCAAACTTCGCGCGATTCCGCGCTGTCGCTGCTGTACCTGCTGAACGACGTGCTCGATTTCTCCAGGATAGAAGCCAAAAGCGTTCAACTCGACAACCTGCCCTTCGATCTCGCGAAATTGGTTTCGGAAACCGCTCAGGTATTCGAAATTCTAGCCAAACAGAAGGGGCTGTCGCTGCACTGGGAGATTTCATCGGAGATTCCCGAGGCCCTGACCGGCGATCCCGCGCGCTTGCGCCAGATCCTGGTGAACCTGGTCGGGAACGCCCTCAAGTTCACGCCGGCCGGCGACGTGCGCGTCAGCGCCACGCTCGAATCCAGCGGCGCGCATGAGGTCCAGGTCCGCTTCGCGGTGACAGACACCGGCATCGGCATTCCGCTGGAAAAGCAAGGCGTAATTTTTCAGCCCTTCTCCCAAGCCGACGGATCCAGCACGCGGAGATACGGCGGTACCGGTCTCGGCCTGAGCATTTCGATGCGTCTGGTGGAGTTGATGGACGGGCGAATGTGGCTGATCAGCGAACCCGGCAAGGGCAGCGCCTTCCATTTCTCCGTGCGCTTCGCCCGCCCCGAGGCTGAACGGCAGGCCGCCGCCGGAGGGATGCTGGTCGGCGTCCGTGACGCCGCGCCATCCCTCGGTTAGTCACGGGCCATTTAAAAAAAAGCAAGTACGCATTATCTTCCCGGTTTACTGAGATTTGGCAATATACGGCCGTTATTCCATCGCCCTATTTCCCGCTGAAAGCTCGCACCCCCGTTGTAGACTCAGCCAGGAATGCCCGAAACCTATCCTGAAATCAAGTTCCCCGAGCCCGGACCCGGCTGGCTGGCCGCGCCGGACGAGCGCACACCCAGCTTTTTCCCCGCTTTTGCCCGGGTATCGGTCGCCATTCAAACACTCTTGCGGGAACGAGTGCCTTCACACTATTTCGTAGATCGGCAGGCCTTCGGCAACGTGAAAACCGCCTATCCGATGTTGGTGTACCGGGCCAGCAAGCCCTTCCGGGGAAAGATGCGCACGGAATTGACGTACGACGTCCTGCATCCGAAAACCGTGGTCGCGTTCTTCCGCTCGGTGCGGCCCGCGCTGGGCGAAGTATTGGCCGCGGTGAAGAACCAGTTGATGGCGGAAGGCTTCCCGGAGCTCGCCGCGCTGTACGAGCCAAGCCGCGCCAACTCCATCCTGGAATCCGTGCAGCGGCTCAGTAAGAGCCGGAGATGCCTCTTCGTTCTGGTCCGTGCCGAGAGCGTGCTGGTGACTACCCTGATCGATTTAGCCGGCCTCGGAAACCTTCCCTTCAGACAACAGGCTCGCCGCATCGCATCGTTTGAAAAGAAGTGGAGATACCAACTGCGCCGGATGTATCCCGGTACCGACTTTACCTGGCTTGCCGCAGAGCTCCTGGAAGTTGCCACCCAGGCCCTGGCGCAGGTGGATGCACCCGCGCCAGAGCTTCCGCAAGAGTTTTAAGCCTTATTGAACGAAGCCCAAGGTGTGCAGCGTAGCCGCCGGCTGCCCGTCCGTCTCAAAAGTGCCGACATCCACCACCGCCTTCTGGTGGCCTCGGACCAGAGCCACGCCGTACGGCGCGGTAGCGAACTTGAACGTTCCCTTCAACAACTCCAGATCGTTCGATGTGCCAGCCTTCAGCCCAGTGTCATGCAGAAACGAAGCGGCGAACTGCGGCGTATCGATAGGAACGGCCACCACGCTCGCGCCTTTCCAGTTCAGCTTCGCCATTTTCCGCGCCGCCGCCTCGCAATGCGTACAGGTGGGATCGTAGAAAAACAGGAAGGTCTTGCCCTCTTGCAGCGAGAACGGTTTCCCGTCTACGGTGATGGATGCGGGGGCCTGTAAACCGGACGCCCGCGCCGAATTCACGCCGAACGAGACACCGCCAAACACTACCACCGCGCCCAGGATGACCAGCGCCGCGCGGATGTTCTCCGAACTGCGAGCCCACATCCCGGCCACCACCGCCATTAGGAACATCAACCCGTCGCCCAGGAAAAATGCCGGACCCACCGTGCGCTTTACCAGCGGAAAACAACTGCACTCCTTGCCAACCAAAGCGCTGTAGTTCGCTCCAATGTAGACCATGAAGACCAGCAGTAGGAATCCGATGAGCCATGCTCCCCAACGGCGAAACCGGGGCACCAGGATGAGCACGGCACCCAGGGTTTCACCGACACCGAGCGCCAAGGCACCCGGCAGCGCTAACGCCTGAGGCAAACGGAATTCGACCAATGCCTGCGACCATACGAACGGATCGGTGAGCTTCCAGGCTCCGGAGACGAAAAACAGGATCGCCAGCAGGACAGCGCAAACGCCGCCGATGGCTTTCTTCCAGAACGGCAAATCGAAGCTAACCAGATCCAGCCCTAAACCTGCTGGGTTCGCTGTGGTGTCAGACATAGATACTCTATTTTACCCAATTCCGCGCGCTTACAGAGCTGCGACCGTAAGGGAGCCGGTTTCCACAGAGGCCGCGAAGAACTCCCTGGCAACCTCTACGGTCCCGCCAATGTCCCGCTCGCTATGCGCCGCCGAAACAAATCCAGCCTCGAATTGGGACGGCGCCAGATAGATTCCACGATCCAGCATCCAGTGGAAAAACTGCCCAAAACGCCCGGTATCGGCGCGCTTGGCCGATTCCCAGTCCGTCACCTCTTGCGGCGTAAAGAAAAACGTGAACATAGACCCCACGCGGTTCACCGTGATGCCCTCCGGAACATTCGCCGTAAGCTGCGCGGCCCGGTTTTCAAGGATCTCGTAGACCTCCGGATGCGACTTCAGATGCCGCAGCGTTGCAATCCCGGCGCTCACCGCCATCGGATTTCCGGACAACGTGCCGGCCTGGTAAATCGGTCCGGTGGGCGCCACTTTGCTCATGATGTCGGCGCGCCCGCCGTAGGCCGCCAGCGGCATCCCGCCTCCCACGATCTTGCCCAGCGTAGTGAGATCGGGCCGGATGCCAAAGCGCTGCTGCGCTCCGCCCAGCGCCAGGCGGAAACCGGTCATCACCTCATCGAAGATCAGCAGCGCGCCATGCCCTGCCGTGATCTCACGCAAAGCTTCGAGAAAACCGGCGCGCGGAGGCACGCATCCCATATTGCCAACCACCGGCTCGACAATCACCGCTGCGATCTTACTGCCATGCTCGCGAAACGCCGATTCTACCGCCTCAATGGAGTTGAACGGCAGCGCGATGGTAGTGGCCGCGAACGCCTCCGGCACGCCCGCCGTATCGGCGATCCCAAGCGTTGCCATGCCCGATCCGGCCTTCACCAGCAGCGAATCGACGTGTCCGTGATAGCAGCCTTCAAACTTGACGGTCAGGTCGCGCCCCGTAAATCCGCGCGCCACCCTCAGCGCGCTCATGGTGGCTTCGGTCCCGGAATTCACCAGGCGCACCATCTCGACGGACGGCACGCATTCCCGAATCAACGCGGCGAGTTCCACTTCCCGCTCGGTGGGCGCGCCGAAGCTGGTCCCGATCGCGAGCACTTCGCGCAACGCGTCCATCACGGGCGGAAAACAGTGGCCCAGGATCAGCGGGCCCCAGGAGCCGACGTAGTCGATGTACTCATTGCCGTCGACATCGAAAATGTGCGAGCCTTCGCCGCGAGCGATGAACGGAGGCGTCCCGCCCACCCCGCGAAAGGCCCGCACGGGCGAATTTACGCCCCCCGGGATGAGCTTCTGAGCGCAGGCAAATAGCTTTGCAGATTGCGAACGGTTCACGAAATCAGGCGGTCTCCCTACCAAAGATGTTCTCACAGGCCTGAGCGTCGGCGCACTCCAAACTACGGCCACAAACGCCTTGACCGTGCCTGGACCGTATCCCGCCCAAACCTCAACCTGCTTCGCCTGGGGCTTGGAGACGCAGCAAGTGATGGCGGTGTCTCGGCCGGCGTATTGTTGGCCGCGAAAGTGATACCATATCGACCGTCGCTGCCGCGGATAATCGGCAGTCTTCGATTACACAGTGCGAGGGGGAGATGGTGAGCGCCAGGGAGAAACACTTTGGGTTACTACGGCTGGTAAGGGATCATCGTTGCTGGCCGCTGACGCAATCGGTGGTTGCGGCTTCCGTGGTTGGGGCTGCGACTGCCATGTGCGGTTGGGCAGTTCCGCTGGTAGTGTCCAAAGCCCCTACTCCCTGCATCGCCTCCGCGACGGTTTACACGACGATTCAGGCGGCGGTGAACGCGGCAGGTTCGGGCGCGACGATCGACATCTGTCCGGGAACTTATCCCGAGCAGGTCCTCATAACCCTTCCGATAACTCTGACTGGCGTTCGCGGCGCAAACGGTGACAATCCGGTAGTGACTGCGCCCGCGGGAGGTGTGCTGGCCAACGCTACCATGAGCCCGAGGGGGAGTGCGTACTCGGCGGCTGCGCAGTTGCTTGTCCAGAATGCGACGGGCGTCACGGTTGCGGGTCTTTCGGTGGACGGGAGCAACTCTGGCCTCACCGACTGCATCGGCCTGGTCGGAATCTACTATCAGAACGCTTCGGGAACGGTGAGCAATGTCTCTGTTCAAAATCAGGTCGGACTCGCCAATTGCGGAGGCGGGGGCATCTACGTGGAGACCGACGGCGCCGCGAGTTCAACGGTGACGATCCGGGACGATCTAATTCGCTTCACCAGCGGCTTTAACGTTGGCGCTTCAGGCACCGGAACGACCGCCACGATTAGCGGTAATTCAGTGATCGGCGGCAGTGTTTCGGAGGACAACGGGATCTACCTTTCGCAAGGCGCTACGGGGACGATATCGGGCAACACGATAATGAACTTCACACTTGCGACCGACACTCTAGGGGATAACGCGGACGGCCTCTGCGGGATTCAGGTCACCAAGTCGTCGAGTGTGACGATTTCGGGTAACATCGTCGGCAACACCGACTGCGCGATTTCCATGACCCAGGGAACCAGTCTTACGATTACCTACAATGAGCTCGTCGGTACGATCCACAATGATGGCATCTACGTGTGTGGCAACGGCAACCTGGTGCAGCACAATGCCATCGAAGGCAGTGCCAATGCGGGGATCCGCCTGGACAACGCCGATGCCGATAATTGTACGGGGTTTGGAAACAGTAATACAATTACTTCCAACACGGTTAACGGGTCGTGCATCGGAGTACTGGAACCAACCGGAACGACCGGCAATGTAACCGGTCCTAACACCTACTACAACGTGGACTTGTTCAAGAGTCCCAACATATGTCCGTAGTGTGGTCCGCAGGAACCGATCATAAGCGGCGCGCCGACGCTCCCGCCGGCGCCGAAGCTATATATTACGAAGCAAAGTTCCTGGTTGAACGTTCCTGGTTGAACGCGTTCCCGTTTGAAACGCGAGGCGCAGGCGCAGCATCTCGATACAAGCCCGAGACCATGGCCCCTTCGCAACCCGTGTCAAAGTCGGCCCGTATATTCTGCCCGCACCGACCGGCGCGGGCGGCATGGGAGAAGCCTGGAAAGCCTACGACACACTTCGCCTTTATAAGCGCGTAGATCGGGTACACTAAGAACGATGGCGACAGATGTAAAAGCACAGGCCGGGGCGCCGCCCGCGCGCGGTTGGTACGGAGTGGTTCTGCTCGCTTGGCTGGTGCCGGGAGGCGGTCATTTCCTGCTGAAGCGGCCCGGGCGGGGAGTTCTGCTGCTGGCGTCGGTAGCCATCATGTTTCTGCTGGGATTGATGATGCGCGGCGCCATGTTTCAGCCGCAGACCGGAGACGTGCTCACCACCATCATCTATTGCGGCGGATTCGTGGGCGATCTGGCCGCGGGTCTGTTCTATCTGCTCACGGTGTGGCTGGGATACGCGGTGCCCGACATGGCCGGGCACGTACACGACTATGGGACCAAGTTCCTGGTGGCCGCGGGCCTGCTGAATGTGCTGGCCGTGGTGGACGCCTATGAAATCGCCACAGGCGAAAAAGAATAATGCCGAAAATGAATCTCTCGCACTTTGAAGCGGCCATCTTATTTGCGCTGTTTTCTTCGGTGGTGCTGGGCGTCATCACGAAACGGACCGACGCCGAACGGATGCGCTACGGCGTCCGTTGTTTCGCCTATTTTGTGGCGGCGTTGATCGGTTTAGGCTGGCTGATGAAGCTGGGCCACGGCTAGCAGGCAGTATCGAAACCGGCTCTTGCGCGACCGTCTTACCGCCTTGCGAGGCCATGGGCGGCCCCACCGCTTCCGAGGAACTCGCGCAAAACGGAGCGCGGCGCGAGCCAGTTCCTAATCGGCCTGGTGGCGCGCGCCGCACCCTTTGCGCTTCCGAGGAACATCAACCCCATTGGACTGGAGATTCGCATTTTGGGGGACCGGGACATACCCAAGGCGAGCCGCGTGGCGCTTGAGTCTATTTTCGTGTTGCCGCTGGCGCCGCGTTTCCTGTTCAGCCCAGATGCTGTGGCGCCCAGCGGTCGCACTTTGGCCTTCCTGCGCCGCGGGAATCTCCTAGCTGCGTTGGCTGCGATGGAGCCCTGAGGCGGCTTGGCGAAACACTTGCCCGGCACGATTGTTTACCTGGCTAGACCACCCGCGTCCTCCGCTCATGTCGCTGTCAGGGCACAAGCCCAACCAAGAGACGAAATGGGCTGCGCTCGACGCTGTTTTCCACGGACCGCTGAATAGGCACCTGAAAGCCGTCTGATCCAGCCTTTGCAACGCCGCAGCGCACCTGGCGCGGCTGGGGTTCAAACGTCTGCCGGAACTCGTGCCGGATACCGGGAAATCTGCACGTCCGGTTCGACGCGGATGGCTGTGAATGGGCTGAACCGAGCCGGTAGAGTTCTTGCTGCAGGCTGTTCAGCGCGTAGCATCGGCCGGCTGAGCGGAGCCGGTCTTTTTCAAGTGAACCGTGAGCCGCGCCGGCTGACTGGCGAGGTTCTTCACTAAAATGTAGAACGCTTCGGTGTCCGGGCCACGATACGGCAGCGTCGCTGTGAGCGTCCCCAGCCCGCTGGCGATGGGAGTGAGGGCGGAATCGGCCAGCGCGACGTAAGTGCTTCGATTGGCTCCCGTCACAGTGATTTCCACTTGATCGCGTCCGTTCCCTTCGAACACGAACGCGCGGTATTTGGGCACACTGGAATACGCCGCCGGCTGGCTGGTTTGGCCGTCGTCCAGGGTTCCCAGAATCTTTATGTCGTTGGGAGAGTAGCTCCATTTTTGCGCCCGAAAACTCACCGCTACCGTTGCCCCATCGGCACTTTTTTCCTGACCGCCCGCAGTCATGCCTGTAAGCAACGCCGCCATCGACGCAAATAGGAACAAGTTCCGCACGGTTTCACCTTCACTTTCGCAAACTACATTGCATCTCCTGGGCCAAACCAGGGTCAAACGCCGCGGGCCAATGCGGGCTGTGGTCAGTAAATTGCACTGGTCTCGGCATGATCGAACGCTGCTTATTTATTCTTCTTTCAGTTGCGTTGGTTGGCAGCCTGGGAGGTTTTTTCCTTTACGTGCCGATCTTACCGAACCTGGCCGTGACGGTAATGTTAGGTGGCCTGTGCGCAATGTTCTGGTTGGGTATTCGTGTCGGCAGGCGGCCACAAAATGCAGAGGTCCCTCAATCTGCCTCCGATCAGGGCAGTCAGTTGGGTTTGTTGTAGATTCGCGGCCGGCATGTTCCAAGCGGGGATCGCCTCTTGCGTGACGGCGTGCCACCCGCGCCAAGCGCTATCTACCATTCCTCGCGGACCAACAACTGCGCGCTGCAAGGGCGCACGTTCCCCAGACGGGAGTGGGCGGGGAGGGTTGTTGCGCAAGCCGCCGCAATCCCTTGCCGCGCTGGAAAAGATCGCTTCGCGAGGGGAAGTCTGCGCCCACTCCGCGACGGGAACGCCCGATTTCTCGACGATGAACGATTTGCCTTCCACCACAGCCCGAACGATGGTGCTGGTTTGCATTGGACACCTCATGAGACATTTCCTCGGGGGCGACCAATGGGGCGGCGTGCTTTATAGCCGGACTGTCTCATCGGCGAGCCTTCGCAACTCCAAATTCCAAAGCCGCACTTCCGGCTTGCGGATACGCCTCCGCGCCCATCGATTCCCTCCAACGCCGAATGCTCCGGCGGCGAAGGCCGGCGTATCCCAATCCACAGCGGGCGCTAACGCAGCCCGCATTCCGCGTCACATCTTAATCGCCATAAGAAGCCGCCCGCCCGAGTTCCGGAATCACGAAATGGCGCACGTCTGTCTAAAGTCCGAGGGGACCGCCTGCTCACGCGCCACCCTTCCGGTATTCTTCGAGTCGATGTTCTCCAGTGCACGGCCACCCCTGCGGGGGGGGGCGACCGGATGTTCCCAGGGTGCATGACATCCTGTCGTCTTCGAATGTGCAGCTGGCCTTCGGGTCGTCTCCGGGTGTGCTGCTGGCGCGCGGCTCAGTGGATTCCTAGTCCTGCTTCCACGATAGCAATCCAAACAAAACGAACGCCGCAGCCGCCACAAACTGCGCCAGCACCAATCCTGCGCGCTGGCCCAGCAGCCAGCGGTTGATGGCGAGCAGCAGGAAACCGCCCGCGATGGCGAAATACCACCAGGCGAACATGCGAGTGCGGAGCGGACTCTTCACCGCGGTAAGGTACCCCAATTCCATGAAACCATACGCACTTGCCTGTTGCGGACGCCCGTAATACCTGTGATATCATAGTCCCGTTTTACCCAAAGACTGTGCGACGTTCGAAGCGCACAGCAACAGAGGCTAGGAGAATTAGTAGTGAGAGAAAAAGGAATTGTGAAATGGTTTAACGCCGCCAAGGGCTATGGCTTCATCCAGCGCTCTAACGGCGACGACGTGTTTGTTCACTTCTCTGCGATCCAGATGAACGGCTATCGCACTCTGGAAGAAGGTTTGGAGGTGGAGTTCGAGGTGAAGCGGGGCCCCAAGGGACTGCAGGCCGAGAATGTAATGAAACCCTGACGAGCACTTGGCGGAAATTTTGCAAAAGGGGCCGTCCGGAGGAGACGGCCCTTTCTGTTTGGCATGAACATGCTGTTACTAACACACGGCGCTGGATCGAATCGCAATGCGCCCCTGCTGATTGCGCTCGCCAACGCGTTTACCGAGCATCGGATCGAAGTGCTGCGCTACGATCTGCCGTTTCGGCAAGCGCGGGCTCATGGCCCACCGCGCCCCGCCGACGCCGCGGGAGATCGCGAAGGGCTGCGTCGGGAAATTACAAGGATGCGCGAAAAACACCCGGGCCAAGTCTGGGTCGGCGGGCATTCCTACGGCGGCCGGCAAGCCAGCATGCTGGCGGCGGAAATACCGGGCCTGGCGGATCGGCTCTTGTTGCTTTCTTATCCCTTACATCCCCCTGGTAAGCCCGGGCAGTTGCGTACGGCGCATTTTCCCAAGCTGCAAACGCCGGCATTATTCGTGCATGGATCGAAGGATCCGTTCAGTTCAACTGAGGAAATCAAAAGTGCAATCGCTTTGATTCCGGCGCCGGTGCGACTGCTCGAAATCGACAGCGCAGGCCACGATCTGGGCCGTAACCACGCGCCGCTCGCCGAAAAGATCGCCGCAGCTTTCCTAGAACTCGGCGGTTAATGCTCCTCAGCCACCCGCTCCGGAGGAAGTTCCGCAAAGGACAGCAACCAGCGAGTGCGGCGCCAGTTCAAGTTTCGTCAAGGATGACGTTAGAAAGGACAAGAACAACTCTCGATCATGAATTTGTTCTCGAAGCATCCCCCGAACCGATGTGTCCGCATAGACCCGCGGTTAGACCGGCAGTGGCCTCCCTCGCCGCTGTCATTACCTACTTATGCGCGCTTGGCCGCCGAGACATTGGCGTGCACTTCCACGTACCGCCGCACGCGGCTATGCTTGCGGCCGTAGCTCAAGTAAATCGCCATTCCGATGACGAGCCAGACCACCAGCCGGATCCAAGTGTTGAGGGGCAGGAAGAGCATCAGGATGAGCGATGCGACGATGCCCAGAATCGGCACCAGCGGGACCAACGGGGTCTTGAACGGCCGGTGCAGATCGGGACGGCGCACTCGCAGCACCCACACGCCCGCGCACACGATCACGAAGGCCAGCAGCGTCCCGATGCTGGTCATTTCGTTCAGAATGCCGATCGGCAAAATGGCCGGAAGGAAGGCCACGAAAACGCCGACCACGATGGAGGAGATCCAGGGGGTTCGGAAGCGCGGATGCACGGCGCCGGCCCAGCGCGGCAACAGTCCATCGCGCGACATCGAGAAAAACACCCGCGACTGGCCGAGCAGCATCACCAGCATCACCGTGCTCAAACCCATGATGGTTCCGATCAACACTAAGAACTCGCCCCATTGCACGCCGGTCTCGGCCATGCCCAGCGCGATGGGCGCGCCCACGTTCAAGCGGGTGTAGCTGATCACGCCGGTAAGCAGGCCCGCTGTGACGATGTAAAGCACGGTACACAGCGTCAGCGATCCGAGAATGCCCACGGGCATATCTTTTTGCGGATTCTTGGCCTCCTGGGCCGCGGTGGAAACGGCATCGAATCCAATGTAGGCGAAAAAGATTTTGCCCGCGCCGCGCAAGACGCCCGACCATCCGAACTCGCCCACGGCGCCGGTGTTGGGCGGAATGAACGGCGTCCAATTGGCCTTGGCCTGGGACCAATGTCCCAACACAAAGGCGGCCGCGATCGCGATGAAAACGAGCACGGTCCCAACCTTGATAAACACGATCGCGCTGTTGATGGTGGCCGACTCCTGAATGCCGATTACCAGGATGGTGGTGACGGCGGCTATGGCCAGAAACGCGATTACGTTAAAAACCGCCGTGGCGTTCGGAAGCGTGGCAGCGTCCACGCCGGCCGGGAGCGATGCTACCGGCTGCCACAGGTGGCGATAGTAGGCCAGATGCGTTCCCGGAGTGGCGATCCATTGCGGCGGCAGGTCGAGGCCCAGCCGGGCCAGCAACTGCACGACATTCGCCGACCAACCGGAGGCCACGGTAGCGGCGCCGAACGCGTATTCCAGAATCAGGTCCCATCCGATGATCCAGGCGACCAGCTCGCCGAGGGTCGCGTAGCCGTAGGTGTACGCCGATCCTGCGATGGGAATCAGGGAGGCGAATTCGGCGTAGCAGAGGCCGGCGAAAGTGCACGCGATTCCGGCAAAAATGAAGGACAGTACGATGGCCGGGCCGGAGTTTTGCGCCGCCACCGACCCCGTCAGCACAAAAATCCCGGTGCCGATGATGGCCCCGATACCGAGAGCGATGAGGTTGGTTGGACCCAGAGCGCGCTTGAGGGTGTGCTCGCCCACCTCGTCACACTCCTCCTGGATCATGTTGAGGGGCTTCTTGACGAAAACATCAGGCATGGTTGTGTGCAGCGTAGCACAAACCCCCAAACATCGGCAAAACCGGATCGGCTCAGGGAACCAGTTGAGCTTCAGCAAGCGGGGGAAGGACTGGGCGCTTGTGTCTCAGGCTATTCTTGTGAGCGTACATGCGGCGGTCCGCTTCCGCCAGAAGTTCGTCGGCGGTGAGGCCGTCCTCCGGGTACGAGGCCACGCCGACGCTGGCCGAAATGACATTTTCGCCGCAGACTATCCGGTCCGCCTCTGCCGCGATAGCCGACAGTGCGAGGATTTTCTTGCCCACCGACTCCGCTTGAACGCCCGGCAGCACCAGGACAAATTCGTCGCCTCCAAAACGCGCTAACACGTCGTAATCCCGGCTGATCTTCATCAACCCGGCGGCAAAAGCCTGCAACACGAGGTTTCCGGCGTTGTGGCCAAAGCGGTCGTTCACCTCTTTGAAACGATCCAGGTCGCACACCAGCACCGTGAGGGGCGACCCTTGGCGCCGGCAGCGAACCAATTCCTGATTCAGGCGCTCAAACAAGGCTCGCGTGTTGTTCAGGCCGGTAAGATAATCTGTGGTCGCGGATGCTTCCAGTGCGCGGTATTTGAGCGCATTCTCGAACGAAAGACCGATTTTCGAACTGAGCCCCGTGAGAACGCGCAAATGATCCGGCGCGAAGGCATCCGCGCCGGCCCGGTAGAGCGTCAGCACGCCCACGATGCCTTCCAGTCCCGCGAGAGGAACCGACAGCGCCGACCGCAGCAGGCTGAATTTTCGCGGGTCGTTCAGGTAGCCGGGCTCGACGGAAGGATTGCCGTTGAAGATGGGCTTGTTGTGCTTGGCAACCCAGCCCGACAGCCCCTCGCCCAGGGGAATCTGGAGCGACGAGAACAACATCCGGTCCCGGCCGTCCACATAGACCGGGTTCAGCACATCGTTCTTGCATTCGTAAACGGCGACCGCATCGCAAGGAATGAGCTGCGTCAACCGGGAGTTCAATACCGGCAGCAGCTCCCCCATGCCGAGCGAGTTTCCCAGTTCGGAAAGAAGCTCAAGGGTGTACTGCGCTTCGCGGCCCGCAGCCGCGATCTGCGAGCGGAAATCGCGCTGCGTATCGTCGATGGCGGGGCCTTCGAAACCGGCCGCGGGCGCCCGGCCCCGCTCGATTCTGGCATCGATGGAAAGCTTGGCCGAAGGCTTGTTCAGCCGCAGGGCTTCTTCCTCCAGTTGGCGATAACGCCTGGAGAGAATTTCGACAACCTGCCGGTCGTAGCTCCTGCCGGATTCACTCAGCACCACCGCCATGGCCTCGTCCAGCGGCAAGGCCCGGCGATACTGCCGGTCCGATGCCAGGGCGTCCAAACAATCGACGGCGGCCAGAATGCGGGCGCCCAGGGGGATCTCCTCTCCCGCCAGTCCGAGCGGATAGCCGTTGCCGTCCCATCGCTCATGGTGAGCACGCACGATAGGCGCGACGGGATAAGGGAAATTGACCTGCTCCAGAATTTCGGCGCCCACCAGCGGATGAATTTTCATCTTCTCGAATTCTTGCGGAGTCAGCTTGCCCGGCTTGGTGATAATGTGCTCCGGCACGGCCAGTTTACCAATGTCGTGCAGCAAGGAGGCGGCTCGTAAGGCGTCCAGGTCCGTCTCACTGAGCCCCATCTCTTTCCCGATCTCGATGGCATAGTGCTGAACGCGGCGCAAGTGATCTCTGGTGGTCTGATCCTTGGCTTCAATCGCCAGGGCGAGTGTTTCGATGGTGCGAATGTGCAGCGCGTTCATTTCTTCCACATGCGCCTTCTGCTGCTCTACGTGCTCCTTTTCAGTCTCCAGGCGGCCGATGTAGAGCCGGTAAGAACGATAAACCACCCAGGCCACCGGCATTACCAACAAGGAAAACTCCCAGCCCAGGTTCTTGTTCGCCCAATCGATGACGCAGACCATGGTTGCGCCTAGCAGGTAATAAGGGAGGGCCCAAAAATAGCACTCCTTCCAGACCACCGTCAGACGCTTGCGCTCGGTCAGCGAGATGACGCAGGCTATCGGAACGGTATTGGCCGTGAAGTACGCGACGGTGGCCACCAGTAGCCCCATAGCCAGGCTGCCTCCCAGCACTCGGACCAAAAACGAGTGCAAGGCCCGGTGAGCGATGGTGATCGCAATGGCGATCACCGCCAGATTGAACAGGACCTGGTGCAGCGCCGGCCGTTTCCTGGCGTTCCAGTAGATTTGCACCAGCGCCGAACCGAGACCGAGCACGATCGCTTCGAGGAGGCCAAATTCGGACACGGCCAGGAGCACGAACAGAGAGCTCACGGACATGGTCCCCGTTACGCCGGGAAGCGCCACTTTCAGGCCGGACGAAAAAAGCGCGAGCAGGAGGTAACATACGAAGCGCGCGGAGATCTGTTCGTGCGCGGTTGCAAGAGCCTGAAATAATGCTAAAAGGCCACTGAGTATAATCAGGCCTATAAAGATCCCCGCAAGGCTCCTGGAGGGTTTCACCCGATCTTCTCTGGACTTCCCTCGGCGCCCACGGTGGCTGTTAGCAGGCTGCGCCGAAACTATCGGCTTGCCCTACCGCTCCCTTACGGTCGCGGCTCTGTATGTCGCGGCTCTGTAACGCGCCGAATCTGGTGAGCCGCGCGCCAGCCGCACATCCGGAGACGACCCGAAGTCGTGCACTGAAGAACATCGACTCGCAGAACACCGGACGGGTGGCGCGTGAGCAAGCGGTCTTTTCGGACCTTAGACACAGGCTGTTCATAGGATTGCGGGCTTCAGTTCTCATATCGGATACCTCTTGCTTTTTCATTAGAAGCGCAAAGGGTGCGGCGTGCTCGCGCCGCGCTCCGTTTTGCGCGTGTGCCTCAAGAGCGCGAAGGACGGGCGCGGAAGAAGTCTCTCGCGCCGCACGCCACCAGGGGCCTATTGGTCGCCGTTGATTACGGCTGTCGTGGTTTCGCTGGCCATCTCGGTTCCGGTGGATGAGATGATGCCGCCCGTACCCCAGATCACGTTGCTGCCGTTGATGGTGTTGGTTCCCCAAATGATACTGGTCCCCCAAATCACGTTCATGCCCGACACGTTGGTACCCCAGATCACGTTGGTGCCCCAGATGATACTGGTGCCCCAAATGATGTTCGATCCCGCAACCAGGCTCACCGTGTAATTCCCTTTGGAACTGACACCGGATATCACCACACCCGGCGATGCCGCGCTCTGGCTGGAAGACGGCGTTGCGTTGCCGGCAAGGGCGTTGGTGATGTCGAGTTCGCCGGCGCCGATGGTGAAAATATCGTGATAAACCACGTAGGTGGCGCCGGTAACGGCGTCTACCGCGGTATAGGACGCCGGGAAATTCGACTTGGTAGCGGTTGCCATCAGCCGGGCCTTCACTTCATCCGGAGTCAGTTTTGAATTCTGCTGCAGCAGTAACGCGGCGGCTCCCGAGACCATCGGAGTGGCCATGCTGGTGCCGGATAAGCGCAGGTACCAGCTACTGCCGATGGTAGGAGCGTACGGCAAACTCGCAAAGTCCGAGTCCGGAACTTGGTTGGCCGGATATTGCGAAGGAAGCGCGCACTCGCTGCATTGGGCGGCGAAGATGTTGTTACCGGGAGCTACCAGGTCCGGCTTTACGATATGATCGATGGCGGTGGGCCCCTTGGAGCTGTAGCTGGTCACACGATGTTCATCCCGGTTCGTTGAGCCGAAGGTGTTGACCGCTCCCACGGTAATGACCAGCGGATCGTTTCCCGGCGCGGTAATGGTTCCGTAGCCGTGCTCGTTTACGCTATTGTCGCGGCCATAATTTCCGGCGGCGACCACCACCACGATCCCCGCCTTCCAAGCTTTCTCGACGGCCTGGCAGAGCGGATCGTTCTTGTAGCTGGTGGTCACAGGACGTCCCAGCGACAGGTTGATAATGCGGATGTTCAGTTGGTTCTTTTGAGAGATTGCGAAGTTGATGGCGGCGATCACGGAAGCGTCCGTGCCGCTGCCATTCTGATCCAGGACCCGATAAGAGATCAGGTTCACGCCGGTCGCGATGCCGTGAATGTAATAAGTGGGATAGATGGCCCACTTCTCCACATAGGATGAAGAGAAGGCTCCGATGCCCCCCAAAATGCTGGCCACGTGAGTACCGTGGCCGAACGCGTCCTCGCCGTCGTCCGGCGGGGTCCACGAGCCATTCAGATTATTCACGAAGCTTCCTTGCGCGGCATAGCGCGGTGAACTGTTGCCTCCGCAGCCGGAAATGGTTGCCATCCAATCGCAGTTAGTGTAAGTGACGCCGGAGTCGATGACCGCTACGCCGATGCCCTTTCCAGTCCAACCGGAGGCCAGCGCGGCATAGGCGCCCACGGACTCCGGACCTTTGTCGAGTTCCAAGGCTTGCACCTTTTCATTGGGCGCGATGAACGCCACGTCGGGGTCGGAGGCCAGCTCCTCAATTTCCGATGGTGTTAACTGGCCGGCCGAAGAGCCAGCCAGCTCGAAATGAGTATGCAGATTTACGTTGTGGCGGCGCTCCAATTCATGGCCAATCTGCGAAGGCCCGGAAGTCTGCTCGTCACGGTATAGGACCAGGACATCGGTGAGTTGCCCCTGCGGAATCTTTTGGAGGCTAGGGTGAATATGTGTGCGTGCTTCTTCCGGCGACCTGCGAGTTTCTTGCGCAAACGAGGCGGCACAGAATAGTTGCAATAAGATTGCAGTTGAGAGAACGGATCGCAGTATCATTCGTCTCCGTCAAGGCACGCCGCAAGCCAAAGGTGAAACAGGGCTAAGTCGCTGGTTTCATTAGTGGGTCTTACGACGATCCTTAGGGCGGGGAACAGAATGTCCCAATGGATTGCGCCATACTGTCCCTTTAGCAACCGAGGGCCAAGATTCGGTGCTTCTATCGTAGGACCGTTAGTAACCGGTCCAGCCAGCCCTGCTTAACGCCAACTTGAGAAGCTCAATAGCAAC
>Ga0302325_10003824_pt1 | contig 35193 bp, 25 predicted proteins | sample Palsa_T0_2_FD_201948 | JGI IMG/M metagenome (GOLD analysis project Ga0302325, IMG submission 201948) | Peat permafrost microbial communities from Stordalen Mire near Abisko, Sweden - Palsa_T0_2 | ecosystem: Environmental > Terrestrial > Soil > Palsa > Peat permafrost | place: Sweden: Abisko...
CACTGTGGGCCAGCTCATCGCCGGGCTCCAGGTAGGGAGCCAGTTCGCCGGGTGGCCGCGCACCAGGCCCCCACTCGGCGGGGGCCAGCTCAGCCAGGGCCAGCTCGGCGGGTGCCCGCTCGGCGGGCGGCTGTCCTGTGCCGGAGCGCACCTCACCGCGGGCCTCGTGCGCGGCGCTGGCCAGCAGCAGGCTGGTGGCCGGGTCCAGGAAGCCGGAGGAGGCCAGCTCCAGCGCGACCGAGCTGCGCCGGACCAGGGTCACGTCCAGGGCCGCGCGGGCCGCCTGCAGCCGGGTGTGCATCCGGTCCAGCCGGCCGGCCCGCCAGGACACGTACACGCCGAGGAACAGGACCGCCACGACGGCGATGACGATATCGATGATCATGTCGGTCTCCAGCGCTACCGAGCCACAGCCACGGCGGTGGTGCCAAGCACGACGGTCTCGTACACGCTGAGCACGTCCCGCGCCACGACGGTCCAGTCGTACGCGCTGACCGCCTGCATGGCCGCGGCGGACAGCACGGCCCGCCGGTCCGGGTCGTCCAGCAGCAGCCGGGCGGCCCGGGCCAGGTCGTCCGGGTCACCGGCGGCGAACAGCTCGCCGGCCTTGCCGCCCCGCAGCACCGGGCGGAACGCATCGAGGTCGCTGGCCACGATCGGCGCGCCCGCGGCCATCGCCTCGGCCAGCACGATGCCGAAGCTCTCGCCGCCGGTGTTCGGAGCGCAGAACACGTCCACCGAGTGCAGCATGCGCACCTTGTCCTGCTCGCTGACCTGCCCGAGCAGGACCACCCGGTCCCGTAGCGGGGCAGGCACGCGCTCGAGCACGTCGTCCGGATCACCCGGGCCGGCGATAAGAAGGCGCAGCTGGTCCCGTTCGTTACCAAGGGTTTCGAAGGCCTTGAGCAGGATCGCCAGGCCCTTGCGGTGCTCGTCCATCCGGCCCAGGAACCCGATCGCGCCGCCGGGGCCGGGCCAGCCGGGCAGTGGCTCAGCCACCGCGTACCGGCGGGTCGCGACGCCATTGGGAATGAGCACCGCGTCACCGCCGAGGTGCTCGACCAGCGTGGTCCGTGCCGCCTCGGACACGGCGATCCGGCCGTTGATCTTCTCCATCGCGGGCTGCAGCGCACCCTCGGCCGCGTGCATCCACCGGGACCTGAGGTTGGCGGTGTGCACGGTGGCCACGATCGGCCCCGAGGCGACCCAGCAGGCCAGCAGGGACAGGCTCGGGGCGGCGGGCTCGTGCACGTGCAGGACGTCGAAGTTGCCTTCCTTGACCCACCGGCGGACGCGGCTGGCGGACAGGAACCCGAACGCGAGCCGGGCCACCGAGCCGTTGTAGGGCACCGGCACCGCGCGGCCGGCCGAGACCACGTAGTCCGGCAGCGGCGTGTCCTCGTCGGCGGGCGAGATGACCGAGACGATGTGACCAAGCTCGATCAGCGCCTCGGCCAGGTCCCGGACGTGCTGCTGCACGCCGCCGGGCACGGCCCAGGTGTAGGGGCAGACCATACCGATCTTCATCCGCCGGCCTCCGGGCCCGTGCTGCCGGGGCCTGCACTGCCGGGGCCTGCGGCGTCGGGGACTGCGGCGTCGGGGACTGCGGCGTCGGGGACTGCGGCGTCGGGGACTGCGGCGTCGGGGACTGCGGCGTCGGGGACTGCGGCGTCGGGGACTGCGGTGTCGGGGACTGTGCCGACTGGCCCGGACTGGGGCCCGGCCAGGCGGGCGGGATCCAGGTCACTGATGAAGACCCGCTGCAGCATGTGCCAGTCCTGCGGGTGCTCCGAGATGCGCTTTTCGAAGGCGGCGGCGAGCTGCTGGGTCATGGCCGCGGCTTTCTCCTTGCGGTTGCCCTCGGCCGGGACCGGGATGTCCGGGCTGGCGTGCGCGTACCAGCCGTCTTCGGTGAACCACAGCGTCACCGCGCGCAGCGACGCCCCGGTCTGCACGGCGAGCGCCGCGGGGCCGGCTGCCATCCGGGCCCTGTCGCCGAAGAAGTCCACCTCGACGCCGCTTTCGGTGAGGTCACGGTCGCAGAGCAGGCAGACCATGTGGCCGGCGCGCAGCCGCTGGGCGAGCACGCCGAACACGTTCGGGCCGCCGGTCAGCGGCAGCACCTCCATGCCCAGGCCCTCGCGGAACTTGAGGAACATGTCGAACAACGACTCGGGCTTGAGCCGTTCGGCGACGGTGGCGAACTTGATGCCGCGCGCGACGACGTAGGCCCCGGCGACCTCCCAGTTGCCCATGTGCGGGAGCGCGAGGATCACTCCCTGGCCATTCAGCGCGTCGTTCAGGGCCTGCTCAATGTCGGCGTTGAGCTGCATGTCGCGCAGGATCCGTTCCGGGCTGATCGCGGGTAGCCGGAAAACTTCCATCCAGTAGCGCCCGTAGGACCGCATCCCCGCGCGGGAGACCTGCCGCAGTTCCTTGCCGCTGATGCCGGGGCCGAGCACCCGCAGCAGGTTGCCCTCCAGCACCTGGACCCCGTGTCCCTGGCGCCGCCAGGCGATGTCGGTCACGGTGGAGAAACCCCAGCGCACCCACGACTCGGGCAGGTGGGAGAGCGCCTTCCAGCCCAGCCAGTATCCCGTCCCGGCGAGCAGGTCCTTCACTCGAGACAACGCCGCGCCTCTTTCGCTGCCCTAGTCGATGATCTGGCCTAGTCGATGATCTGGGTGGCCCGGGCGGGCGGCGGAGCCTCGGCCGCCGCCGCAGCCATGCCCCGGCGGACGGCGAGCATCCGCTGGCCCAGCGTGATGACGCTGGCCACGGCCAGCACCCACAGCCCGACCTGAAGAATGTAGGGCACGCCGAGCCCGGACAGGCCGACCGCCACGTAAGTGATGACCATCCGCTCGGGACGTTCGGCGATGCCGACGTTGGCCTTGACGCCCAGGCCCTCGGCCCGCGCCTTGACGTAGGACACCAGCGCGCCTGCGACCAGGCAGAACAGTGAGAGTCCGGCGAGCAGCCGGTTGTGGCCGCCCAGCACGAACCACGCGGCCAGGCCGGAGAACGTGGCCGCGTCCGCCACCCGGTCCATCGTGGAGTCCAGGAACGCGCCCCAGGAACCGGTGGTGCCCTTGAGCCGGGCCAGCACCCCGTCCAGCATGTCCAGGAACACAAAGAACGTCGCGATGAGTGTGCCGAGGAACAGGTGCCCGGTCGGGTACCCCCACAGCGTGCTGGCGGCCACGCCAATAGTGCCGGTCACGGTAACCGCGTTCGGCGTGACCGGAGTCCGGGCCAGGGCTTCCCCGACCGGGGTCATCAGCCGGGTGAAGAAGGGGCGCAGCTGGTTCAGCATGGCCGTTAGATCCTACTGGGGGTGGAGGAACACTGCGTCACGCGGACGTTTCCAGCACCTTCCCGTAACCCTCCGGATTCTGAATCGGGGTCTTGTGGTAACGGCGCCGACAGGTTCAGGCTGAACCCACGGGCAGCGCAGCACCGAACCAGGAGGCGACGCATGGCGGAGACAACGGGCCCAGCAGGGGCCGCCGGAGGCGTACCGGCCGGCCAGCCGGGCAAAATTCGAAACGTCGCGCTGATCGGCCACTCGGGCGCCGGGAAGACGACACTCGTGGAGGCTCTGCTGGCCGCGACCGGCACCATCCAGCGCACGGGCCGGGTCGAGGAGGGCACGACCGTCTGTGACTTCGACGAGATCGAGGTGCGCCAGCAGCGCTCGGTCAACCTGACCCTCGCCCCCATCAGCCACGGCGGCATCAAGGTTAATCTGCTGGACACGCCGGGCTATGCCGACTTCACCGGGGATCTGCGGGCCGGCCTGCGCGCGGCGGATTCGGCCCTGTTCGCGGTGCCCGCCACCGAGGGCGTCGACGGCCTGACCCGGATGCTATGGGAGGAGTGCGCCCGGGTAAGAATGCCGCGCGCCGTCGTCATCACCAAGATCGACCACCAGCGAGCCGACTTCGAGGCTGCGCTGGCTGCCTGCCGCGACGCGTTCGGCGAGGCGGTCGCGCCGCTGTACCTGCCGGTGGCCGAGGCCGACGGGCCCGGGATCCGCGGGCTGATCGGGCTGCTGTCACAGAAGCTGTTCGACTACTCCGGCTCCGGCCGCAGCGAGGGCCCGGTGGCTACAGCTCACCGCGAGCAGATGGAGACGCTCCGCGGTGAGCTGATCGAGGGCATCATCCAGGAGAGCGAAGACGAGACCCTCATGGACCGCTACCTGTCCGGCGAGGAGATCGACCCGAAGGTGCTCATCGAGGACCTGGAGAAGGCGGTGGCCCGGGGCAGCTTCTACCCGGTGCTGGCCGTGTCCTCCCCGCGCGGCATCGGCATGGCGGAGCTGCTGGAGGTGATGACGCAGGCCTTCCCGTCGCCCGAGGAGCACCCGCTGCCGTCGGTCACCACCCTGGACGGCACCGCGGTCACCGGGCTGGCCTGCGACCCGGCCGGCCCGCTGCTGGCCGAGGTGGTCAAGACCACCTCCGACCCGTACGTGGGCCGGGTCAGCCTGGTCCGGGTGTTCTCCGGCACGCTGCGGGCCGATGCGGCCGTGCACGTGTCCGGTCACGGCCGCGCCGACCAGGGCCACGCCGACCACGACACCGACGAGCGGATCGGCGCGCTGACCTGCCCGCTCGGCAAGCAGCAGCGGAATATCACCGCGGCGGTAGCCGGCGACATCTGCGCCGTGGCCAAGCTGGGCACCGCCGAGACCGGCGACACGTTGTCCAGCAAGGACGAGCCGCTGCTGATGGAGCCGTGGGTGATGCCGGAGCCGCTGCTGCCGATGGCGCTGGCGGCCAAGTCCAAGGCCGACGACGACAAGATGTCCCAGGCGCTGTCCCGGCTGGTGGCCGAGGACCCAACGCTGCGGCTGGAGAACAACCCGGAGACCCACCAGCTCGTGCTGTGGTGCATGGGCGAGGCGCACGTCGACGTGCTGATGGACCGGCTGGCCAACCGCTACGGCGTGGCGGTGGAGACCTCCGCACCGCGGGTCCCGCTGCGGGAAACGGTCGCGGGCAAGGCCGAAGGGCTGGGCCGCAACGTCAAGCAGACCGGCGGGCACGGCGAGTTCGCCATCTGCCGGATCGAGGTCGAGCCGCTAAGCGGCAACGAGGGCTTCGAGTTCGTGGACAAGGTGGTCGGCGGCGTGGTGCCGCGCCAGTTCATCCCGTCGGTGGAAAAGGGTGTCCGGACCCAGATGGAGCAGGGCGTGGTGGCCGGCTACCCGATGGTCGGGCTGCGGGTCACGCTGTACGACGGCAAGGCCCACTCGGTGGACTCGTCCGACATGGCGTTCCAGAAGGCGGGCCGGGCGGCGCTGCGGGACGCGGTCGACAAGACCCAGCCCATGCTGCTGGAGCCGGTCGACGAGGTGTCCGTGCTGGTCCCCGACGACTACGTGGGGGCGGTCATGTCCGACCTGTCCGGCCGCCGCGGCCGGGTACTGGGTACCGAGCCGGTGCCGGTCGGCCGGACGCTGGTCCGGGCCGAGATCCCGGAGCTGGAGATCACCCGGTACACCATCGACCTGCGCTCGGTGTCTCACGGGACCGGCTCGTTCACCCGTTCTTACCTGCGCCACGAGCCGCTCCCCCCGCACCTGGCGGCCAAGATCGCCGAGGAGTCCAAGGCCTGAGAGCCCTTATCGGCGCCGGTTTTCCGCAGCTGCTGCGGACTTGAGTTTTAACGTCGGGCTGGATCGGAGGCAGCTGAGCCGCGTTGGGTCTCCTGTGACGCTGGAGGTGCCCCGACCGGGGCGCCGATGCTTACGGGGAGCATTTTCAGTGAATAGCCCTGAGAATGCACCCCGTAAGCCGGGGTGTCACCGACGGGACGCCGGTTACGGCGCGGTGGCTGATGGACTGGTGGTACCGGTGGGTGATGGACCGGGCACCCCCAGCAGGATCAGCATGCGGACCGCGATGAGGGCTTCGGCGATGAGCGGCAGCGTGACGGCGATTCGCTGCACGAGGCCGTTCTGCGGTTCAGCCACCCGGGATACGAAGATCGCGAAGGCCACGGCACTGCCCAGCGCGAGGGCCTCAACCGGGCGGCTGAGAGCCGCCCAGTCCGGGTCAGCACGGAAACGCCGCCCCAGCGCCACCGGCGCCGCGAGCATCGCGGCGTACGCAACCCCGCTGACCACATCGTGCACCTGGTTGTGCCACGACTCCCCCGTGAATCCCGGGGACGTGAGCAGCAGGTGATCGCGCCGGAACACGCCCAGGGCGATAGTGGCTGCGCCCGCCACGATGATCAGCAGCGGCCCGGCGGACCGGGGCCTGATGACCCGGCCGAGCCCAGCGCCGAACACGACCGAGGTGACGCCGAGTAGCACAAAGCCGGCGATCATGATCTGCGGATCCCTGGCATCCTCCGCGGCCAGGCCGCTCAGCTGCAGCCCCGCCGCCGGGTGACCGCGCTGGCGCAGCAAGCTGAGCACCCACGCCGCGGTGAAAAGCACCGGGCCCGCGACGCCGCAGACAGACACCGTCCGGAGGGGCGAGCCCCCTGGACCCCCCGATGCCCGCGGTGGTGCTCGCCGTGTCACCGGTCGCTCACCCGAGCCTTCGGCGCTGGATTCGCTGGATCGGTACGGGCGCCTGGCCGTAGCCCGCACGGGTAGCTGTGCACCGGTCGCTCCTTGATTGCGGCCTTGACGCCCGGGACGCGGGTCAGCCGAACGGCTGGCCTGGTTACCAGGCGACGTCGAAGGCCCCGTTTTCTTCTACCGGCAGTTCGGTGAGCTGCCCGGTGGTGAGGTCGATCCGGCCGACATTTCCCGAGTAGGCGATGAGCGCGTGCTGACCGGCCGCGTCGATGGCCAGGGGCCCCCAGCCGAAGATGACATTAGCCGGATCGGCGCCGTGACGTTCGTAGGCGATCCGCCGTAGCTGCCCGTCCGCGACCGATATCTCGGCTAGCTGGGTGACAGGCTGCCCGCCGGGACCGTAGTGAGCGGCTGTGACGTACAGCGTTGCGCCGTCCGCGCTGATCACGGCCGGGCCGAGGTTGCCGAGGCTGTTATGTTCGGGGACGACCATGCGGCTCGGCGTGGTCAGGACCGGGTCGGTCACTGTGCCGGGCAGGTCAATGACCTGAACGCCGCTGCTGCCGACCCCGTCCTGGGTAAAAGCCATTCGCTGGCCGTCAGCGGACGATGACAGGTACCTGACATGGCCGGATGATCCGGCCCGCCAGGTAATGCGCCGGCCGGTCGCGACCGTGACGATGTGGATCTCGGCCGGAGGAGCGCCAGGTGCCGGGGGGCCGCGTCGCCGGCGCCTGCTGGTAACCATCAGCTTGCTGGCGTCTGCGGTGGCGGCGAGGTCGGTGATGCCATACCCATCTGGTGCGGACTCCGGGATGCCGGGTACGGCGTAAAGGTCGGCGACGGTCCCGTCATCGTTCAGCGCGAGGCGGAATGCCCCGCCGGGCAGAGTCTGGCCGGCGTCAGGGTCACGGCCAGCGGCCCGTTCCCGGGTGGAGCGGATGGTCAGGAAGAACAGGCGGTTGCTGGCGGTCCCTGCGACGGCTGAATACATGTCCTTCCGTCCCGGGACCCTGTCGATGACCCGGCCGGTCGCGGCGTCACGGACAGCCGCACCGGGCACTCCGGCGCCCGCCCCTGAGCCAGGGCCAACCAGGGTGATCAGATAGTCAGGATGAGGGACAGGGGGTGAGCCCATGGCATCGTCCTTCCCCTGGCATGACCGGGCACTTGCCATCATCCACTTCATCGGCCGGTGGGGAGGGGCGTCCGGCTGACGGCCCCGCAGCAGGGCACCCACAGCACGGCCGGGAATTCCGGGGCGTTCGTTTCCGCCCGGCGTCGGTCAGTCGATGGGCCAGGCTTCGGCGAGGAGCTTGCGGGTGTCGTGGAGCAGCTCGGGCAGGACCCGGGTCTGGCCGACGACGGGCATGAAGTTGGTGTCGCCGCCCCAGCGCGGGACCACGTGCTGGTGCAGGTGGGCGGCGATACCGGCCCCGGCGACGCCGCCCAGGTTCATGCCGACGTTGAAGCCCTGCGCGTTCGAGGCCGCCCGCAGGGCGCGGATCGAGCGTTGGGTGTGGTCGGCCAGCTCGGCGGTCTCGCCCGCGGTCAGGTCCGTGTAGTCGGCCACGTGCCGGTACGGGCAGACCAGGATGTGGCCGCCGTTGTACGGGTACAGGTTCAGCACGGTGAAGGCCAGCTCGCCGCGGGCCACGATCAGGCCGTCCTCGTCGCTGAGCGATGGGGCGCGGCAGAACGGGCAGCCCTCGTTCTTGCCCGGCCCCGACGGCTTGCCCTCGCCCTTGATGTAGGCCATCCGGTGCGGCATCCACAGCCGCGCGAACGCGTCCGGAATGCCCGGCCCTTCCTGGGGCCAGGTCAGTTCACCCGGCCCGGCCGTACCCGTGGCCCCCGTACCCGTGGCCCCCGTACCCGTGGCCCCCGTACCCGCGTCCTCAGTCACCCGGCATCACACCTGGATGCGTTCGCGGACGGCGGTGACGATCTCATCAATGGCTTCCTCGACCGGTACGCCGTTCTTCTGCGAGCCGTCGCGGTAACGGAACGACACCGCGCCCTTGGCCACGTCGTCGTCCCCGGCGATCAGCATGAACGGCACCTTCTGCCGCTGCGCCGTGCGGATCTTCTTCTGCATGCGGTCGTCGCTGGTGTCGACCTCGGCGCGGATACCCTGCGCCCGCAGCAGGGCGACCACCCCCTCGAGGTAGGGCACGTGCGCGTCCGCGATAGGGATGCCCTCCACCTGGACCGGCGCGAGCCAGGGCGGGAACGCGCCCGCATAGTGCTCGACGAGGATGCCGAAGAACCGCTCGATCGACCCGAACAGGGCCCGGTGGATCATGTACGGCCGCCGCCGTGACCCGTCCGCGGCCTGGTACTCGACGCCGAACCGGCCCGGCTCCTGGAAGTCGACCTGCAGGGTGGACAGCTGCCAGCGGCGGCCGATCGCGTCCTTGACATGCACGTCGATCTTGGGAGCGTAGAAGGCACCGTCGCCCTCGGCCACGGTGTAGGCCAGCCCGGACTGATCCAGGGCCTGCCGCAGGGCCGCCTCCGCCGCGTCCCACTCCGCCGGCTCCCCGACGTACTTCTCCGGCCGGGTGGACAGCTCGGCCTCGAACTCGGTGAGCCCGAAGTCCCGCAGCAGCCCGACCACGAAGTCCAGCAGCGAGGCCAGCTCGGGGGCCAGCTGTTCGGGGGTGCAGAAGATGTGCGAGTCATCCTGGGTGAAGCCGCGGGCCCGGGTCAGCCCGTGCACCACCCCGGACTTCTCATACCGGTAGACCGTGCCGAACTCGAACAGCCGCAGCGGCAGCTCCCGGTAGGACCGCCCGCGCGACTGGTAGATCAGGATGTGCATGGGGCAGTTCATCGGCTTGTTGTAGTAGATCTGCCCGTCCAGCTCCATGGGCGGGAACATGCTGTCCTTGTACCAGCCCAGGTGACCGGAGGTCTCGAACAGGTCGGCCTTGGTCACGTGCGGGGTGGTGACGTACTGGTATCCGGCCGCATCGTGCCGGCGCCGCGAGTAGTCCTCCATGACCTGGCGGATGATCGCGCCCTTGGGATGGAACACCGGCAGGCCACTGCCGATCTCGGTCGGGAACGAGAACAGGTCCAGCTCCGCGCCAAGCTTGCGGTGGTCGCGCCGTTCGGCTTCGGCGAGCATGGTGAGGTACTCGTCCTGGGCCTCCCGCGACTCCCAGGCGGTGCCGTAGATCCGCTGCAGCTGCGGGTTCTTCTCGCTGCCCCGCCAGTACGCGCCGCCGGTGCGCATCAGCTTGAACGCCGGGATGTTCCGGGTGGTGGGGATGTGCGGGCCGCGGCACAGGTCCTTCCAGATCACCTCGCCGGTGTCCGGGTCGAGGTTGTCGTAGATGGTCAGCTCGGGGCCGCCCACCTCGACCGACTCCTCGGCGTCCTGCGGCTCGTGGGCGCCCTTGAGCGCGATCAGCTCCAGCTTGTACGGCTCGTCAGCCAGCTCCGCGCGGGCGTCGCCGTCGGTGACCACCCGGCGGAAGAACCGCTGTCCCTGCTTGACGATCTGCCGCATCCGCTGCTCGATCGCCTTCAGGTCAGCGGGATCGAACGGGCGGCCGGAGTCGAAGTCGTAGTAGAAACCGTTCTCGACCGGCGGCCCGATGCCCAGCTTGGCGTCAGGGAACAGGTCCTGGACGGCCTGGGCCATGACGTGGGTGGTGGAGTGCCGCAGGATCGCGCGCCCGTCGGGCGAGCCGATCTCGACCGGCTCGACGACGTCGCCGTCGCTGACCCGGCAGGACAGGTCGCGCAGCTCGCCGTTGACCCGCGCGGCGAGCACGGATTTCGGGCCGCGGGCGGGCTCAGGGCCGGCCGCGATGATGAGGGCCTCACCGGCCGTCGTGCCCGCCTCGACCACTTGCTCGCGTCCGGCGAGACTGAGGTGAAGCGGCTGCGTTGACACGGTGGGCTCCTTGGCACGGGACGGTTGAGCGGGCTTGTGCCCCTCAACCGATGCTATCGGGGCGCGTCGGCCAGCGCGCCCGGGTATCGCGCCGCGGGCGCCGGCCGAACAAGCCGACCCGGGAGCGATTCGGGCCAGATCCGGCGGGCTTCAGCGGGTGAGCTCAGCCCATGGACTGGGCCAGGGCGATGAGGTCGTCCAGGATCTCGCCGTAGTGGTGCTGAGCCAGGCTGAGATGCCCCTCGCCGGGCAGCAGATGGGTGTGCGCACCCGGGAGGTGCCCGGCGAGCCACTGCCCGTGCCCGAACGGGACCATGCGATCCTCATCCCCCTGCCAGACGGCGACGGGGACCAGATCCCCGCTGAGCGGGAAGCCCCACGGGGTCACGAAGGCCACGTCGTCCTCGTACCACCCGGCGATGCCGCGGCGCAGCGCCGCGCGGAACGACTCGGCCTGGTAGTCGGCGTACTCGCCGGTCAGCACAACCTTGTCCGCCTCGCCGATCAGGCCGCCGAGCCCCTCGATGATGTCGGCGCCGGTGACGGTGGCCAGCACGGCGGCGTCCTTCTCCAGGAACGCGGTCAGCTCGGCCGACCCGCGTTCGGCGGCGCCGAACTCCGCCACGTTTTCCGGTCCCATGCCGGCCATCCAGTCCAGGCCGTCGGCGTCCCGGGGGGCCACGCCGGCGATGCTGGCTGCGGCCAGGCAGCGGCCCGGCAGCAGCGCGGCGCAGGCCAGCGCGTGCGGGCCGCCGCCCGAGCGGCCCCAGGTGATGAACGTTTCGACGTCAAGCGCGTCGAGGATCTCGGCCACGTCGGCGGCTACGTCGGCGACCCGCCGGCCTGGGTGCGGCGCGGACTGGCCGTATCCGGGCCGGGCGAACTGGATGGTTCGCAGCCCCCGTGCCATTTCCGTGTCGATCGTCGGCTGATAGCTGACCAGCCCGCCACCGGGCGTGCCGTGGTGGGTCACCAGGGGCAGCCCATCCGCCGGGCCATAGGTGAGGACCTCCGCCGCCCGGCCGTCGGCCAGCGCGATCGTAGCGTGTTCGGTCTGCATGTCGCGGGACCTCCTGCGAGCGGTCGGCGATAAGCGGGGCGGGCTGGCGATAAGCGGCTGGGGTTGGAGTAGACGCGGTCCGGGCTGAGCAGGACGGCCGCGCGCCGCTCCTGGGCCATCACCTTGTCGTAGGTGTCCCAGTCGTCGTGCGTGCCGCCCGCCGCGGCGAAGATTTCCCGCAGCAGCAGCCGCAGCCGCTCGGCGTCCACCCCGGGGGCCGGGTCGTCTGGGCCGATGATCTCGGCCGGGCCCTCGGCCGCGGCCCACTCCCAGCCGGCCCGGATCACCACCGTGGCCCGGGGACGGGCCCGCAGGTTGGCCAGCTTGCGGGTGCCGCCGCGGACCACGAAGCCGACGGCCGGCTGCCCGGTGAAGGGATGGCTGAGCACCCCGGCATTGACCACCGACGACTGGATCGTCCCGTCGGCTCGCAGCGTGGATACAACAATCAGGCCGTGTTCCCGGGGGACCAGGCGGCCGAAGTCCGTTAGGTCTGTCATCGTCGCAGTACCTCTCTCACCTGGCGGGCAATCTCGATGTCTTCCCGGGCAGCCACGACGAAACCCCGGACCACAGCGCCAGGGGCGGTGATGTCGGTATCGCCGCGCGCGCCGGCGTTGCGCTGCTCGTCCAGGGCCACACCGAGGAAGGCGAGCCCAGCCGCGGCCTGGGCGCGGATCTCCGCCGAATTTTCCCCCACGCCCCCGGTGAACACCAGTGTGTCCAAGCCTCCCAGAGCCGCGGCCATCGCCCCGATCAGGCCACGGAGCCGGTGCAGGTACGCCGCCAGGGCCAGCTCTGCGCCGGCGTCCCCCTGGCTGGCCCGGGCCAGCACCTGGCGCATGTCCGGGGTCCCGGCCAGGCCGGCCAGGCCGGAGCGTTTGTCCAGCACGTCAGCCAGCTCGTCCGGCGCGATCTTGCCGTGCTCGATCAGCCACAGCACCAGGCCGGGATCGACGGTGCCGGCCCGGGTCCCCATGACCAGGCCTTCCAGCGGGGTGAAGCCCATGGTGGTGTCGACCGACCGGCCGTCCCGGACCGCCGCCAGCGACGCCCCGGAGCCCAGATGGCAGACAATCAGCCGGGCTGGGACGTGCCCGAGCAGCTCGGTGACCCGGCGGGTGGCGTAGGCGTGCGACAGCCCATGGAAGCCGTACCGGCGGATCGCCCAGCGCTCGCGCCACTCGGCGGGCAGCGCGTAGGTGGCGGCCGCGGCCGGCATCCCCGCGTGGAAGGCGGTGTCGAAGCAGGCGACGGCGGGCAGCCCGGGCAGTGCCTCGCCGACCGCGTCGATGCCGGCCAGTGATTTGTGCTGGTGCAGCGGCGCCAGGTCGGTCAGCTCGTCCAGGGCGCGGCGCACGCCCGCGTCGATGCGCACCGGCTGGGTGAACTGCCGGCCGCCGTGCACCACGCGGTGCCCGACCGCGTCGGCACTGCTCGCGCCCACCCGGTCCAGGGCAGCGGCCACCGCGTCGGGGCCGAACTCCCCTTGCTGCGCGGGCAGCTCCTCGCTGACCGCCAGGCGGTCGCCCGGCTCCAAGACGCTCAGCTTGAGCGAGCTGGAGCCCGCGTTGACGACGAGGATCCGCATCAGTACGGCCAGGACCAGTTGCCGATCTCGGGCGTGTCTTCGCCGTACTCGCGGGTGTAGGTGGTCGCGTTGAGCCGGCTGTCGGTCATCAGCTGGCGGACGTGCCCGGCCTTGGTGGCCAGACCTGGCACCCGGTCGATGACGTCGATGACGAGGTGGAACCGGTCCAGGTCGTTGAGCCGGACCATCTCGAACGGCGTCGTGGTGGTGCCCCGCTCCTTGTACCCGCGCACGTGCAGGTTGTCGTGCCCGTGCCGCCGGTAGGTCAGCCGGTGGATCAGCCACGGATAGCCGTGGAAGGCGAAGATGACCGGCCGGTTGGCCGTGAACAGCGCGTCGTACTCGGGGTCGGACATTCCGTGCGGGTGCTCGGTCTCCGGCAGCAGCCGCATCAGGTCGACCACGTTGACCACCCGGACCTTCAGCTCCGGCAGGTGCTGGCGCATCAGGTCCACGGCGGCCAGCGTCTCCAGCGTCGGGACGTCGCCGCAGCAGGCCATCACGACGTCCGGCTCGCCCGGTGCGTCGTTGCTGGCCCACTCCCAGATGCCGGCGCCCCGGGTGCAGTGGATGATCGCGTCATCCATCGACAGCCAGCTGGGCTGCGGCTGCTTGCCCGCGACGATGACGTTGACGTAGTTACGCGACCGCAGGCAATGATCGGCGACCGACAGCAGGGTGTTGGCGTCCGGGGGCAGGTAGACCCGGACGACCTCGGCCCGCTTGTTCAGCACCACGTCCAGGAAGCCCGGGTCCTGGTGCGAGAAGCCGTTCTGGTCCTGCCGCCAGACCAGGGACGACAGCAGGTAGTTCAGCGAGGCGACCGGCCGCCGCCACTCGATCCGGTTGCAGGCCTCGAGCCACTTGGCGTGCTGGTTGAACATCGAGTCCACGATGTGGATGAACGCCTCGTAGCAGTTGAACAGCCCGTGCCGGCCGGTCAGCAGGTAGCCCTCCAGCCAGCCCTCGCACTGGTGCTCCGACAGCACCTCCATCACCCGGCCGTCGGGCGCCAGGTGATCGTCGGTGGGCAGGATCTCCGCGTCGAAGACCCGGTTCGTCACCTGGAACACGTCCTGCAGCCGGTTGGAAGCCGTCTCGTCCGGGCCGAACAGCCGGAAGCTGGCCGGATTCAGCCGGATCACGTCCCGTAGCCAGGCGCCGAGCACCCGGGTCCCCTCGACCTCGTCGGTGCCGCCCCTGGTCACCTCGGCCGCGTAGGCGCGGAAATCCGGCAGGTCCAGGTCCCGCAGCAGCAGGCCGCCGTTGGTGACCGGGTTGGCGCCCATCCGGCGATCACCGGCGGGGGCCAGCGCGGCCAGCTCGCCGATCAGCGTCCCGTTGTCATCGAACAGCTCCTCCGGCCGGTAGCTGCGCATCCAGTCCTCGAGCAGGCGGAGGTGCCCGGGGTTGCCGCGCACGTTGGTGATCGGCACCTGGTGCGCGCGGAAGGTGCCCTCCACCTGGACGCCGTCCACGGTCTTGGGGCCGGTCCAGCCCTTGGGGGTCTTGAGGACGATCATCGGCCACCGGGGCCGGGTCAGATCGCCGTCCTCCCGGGCCCGCTTATGGATGTCGCTGATCTCCGCGACCACCTGGTCCAGGGTCGCGGCGAGCTGCTGGTGGACCAGTTCCGGGTCGTCCCCGGTGACCTGGTGCACCGTGTAGCCGTAGCCCTCGAACAGGGAGACCAGCTCGGTCTCTGGGATGCGGGCCAGGATCGTCGGGTTGGCGATCTTGTACCCGTTCAGGTGCAGGATCGGCAGCACCGCGCCGTCCGTGACCGGGTCCAGGAACTTGTTGGAGTGCCAGCCGGTGGCGAGCGGCCCAGTCTCCGCCTCACCGTCCCCCACGACGCACACCGCGATGAGGTCGGGGTGGTCGTAGACCGCGCCAAACGCGTGCGACAGCGAATACCCCAGCTCGCCGCCCTCGTGGATGGAGCCGGGCGTGTCCGGCGCGGCGTGGCTGGGAATCCCGCCGGGGAAGGAGAACTGGCGGAACAGCCGCTGCATCCCGGCCGCGTCCCGGCTGATGTTCGGGTAGAACTCGCTGTAGGTGCCCTCGAGGTACGTGTTGGCCACGATGCCCGGGCCGCCGTGACCGGGCCCGGTCACGTAGATCATGTTGAGGTCATGGTTGCGGATCAGCCGGTTGGCGTGCGCGTAGATCAGGTTGAGTCCCGGCGTGGTCCCCCAGTGGCCCAGCAGTCGCGGCTTGATGTCCTCGCGCCGCAGCGGCTCCCGCAGCAGCGGATTGTCCATCAGGTAGATCTGGCCCACGGACAGGTAGTTGGCGGCGCGCCAGTAGGCGTCGATCTTGTCCAGTTCGGTCTTGCTCAGCGGTGCCTGGTCGGTATCAGTCACGGGTTACTCCTGCGCTCGGAATCCGGGAGCCGCCGGCACGGTCCCCCGCCCGAGGATAGTCAGTGGTAGTTACACCTCTGCGGCCCGGTCGCGCTCCATTCAGCGTCCCACGCAGCCATCCTGCGGCGATTGAGCAACCGCCGGATGACGACTGCGGAAACAGTGAGCAACAGGGCGAGACCCAGTGCGGCCGTCAGGCCCGCGAGCACGGCTGTTCACCCTCGTCACCTGCGCACCGCCGCTGGCACCCGGCCAGCCATTGCCCTTGTTACCGTCCGGTTCCCCTGGAGAGGCCGATGAAACAGACCGGCGGCGACATGTCAGGCCAGTTGCTGCCCGGTGCTTGCCGCTTGGGCCTGGCCTGCCGCTTGGGCCGGCCCGGCAGCTGGCGCGGGTCAGCGGCCGCGGCGCCCGTCGTCCCGGGACGGCTTGCCGTTCCCGGCTGAGCCGGCTCCCCCGCTGGCGCCGCCCGCTAGGCCGGCCCGGCGGAGCGCGTCGGCCATCGCGCTGTTGCCGGGCGGCTCGTTGCGCCGGTTATCCCCGCGCTGGTCACCCTCGCGCTGGCCAGCCCCGCGCTGGCCACCGCGCTGGGTGCCGCCTTCGTCATGGCCACCGCGCCGGTTGCCGCCTTCGTCATGGCCGGCGCGGCCGTGCCGGCTGCCGTGCTCGTCAGCACCACGCTGCGGGCCGCCCGGCCGGTCGGGCGGTCCCGGACGCGGGGCCCCGGCAGGCGCGCGCTCGCGGCTGGTGGCCGCCGAACCACGGCCCGTTCGGCTGGATGAATCTGCACCGCGGTCGTCCGGCTCGTCATCCAGCCGCATGGTGAGCGAGATGCGCTTGCGCGGGATGTCGACACCGAGCACCTTCACCCGCACCACATCGCCCGGCTTAGCGACCTCGCGCGGGTCCGAGACGAAGTTGCGGGACATCGCGGACACGTGCACCAGGCCGTCCTGGTGCACGCCGATGTCGACGAATGCACCGAACGCTGCCACGTTGGTCACCGAACCCTCGAGGACCATCCCCGGGGTCAGGTCGGCCATCGTCTCCACGCCCTCGGCGAAGGCGGCGGTCTTGAACGCCGGCCTGGGGTCACGTCCCGGCTTTTCCAGCTCGTGGAGGATGTCGGTGACGGTCGGCACGCCGAACCGGTCATCGGCGAAGCTCTGCGGCTGGAGCGTCCGCAGCAGGGCGGTGTTGCCAATCAGGCCCGGCATCCGCGTGCCGGCCGCGGCCAGGATGCGCCGGACCACGGGATAGGCCTCAGGGTGCACGCTGGAGGCGTCCAGCGGGTCGTCGCCGCCGGGGATGCGCAGGAATCCGGCGCACTGCTCGAAGGCCTTCGGGCCGAGCCGCGGCACCTCGGTCAGCGCGCGGCGGCTCCGGAACGGCCCGGCGGTGTCCCGGCGCGCCACGATCCCGTCCGCGAGCCCGCTGCTGATCCCGGACACCCGGGCCAGCAGTGGCGCCGACGCGGTGTTGACGTCGACCCCGACCGCGTTGACGGCGTCCTCCACCACGGCGTCGAGGGAGCGGTACAGCTTGGATTCGGAGACGTCGTGCTGGTACTGGCCGACCCCGATGGACTTCGGGTCGATCTTGACCAGCTCGGCCAGCGGGTCTTGCAGGCGGCGGGCGATCGAGACCCCGCCGCGCAGCGACACGTCCATGCCGGGCAGTTCCCGGGATGCGTACGCGGACGCCGAATAGACCGACGCGCCGGCCTCCGACACCACGACCTTGATCAGCTTGAGCTCTGGGTGTATCCGGATCAGGTCGGCCGCCAGCCGGTCGGTCTCGCGGGAAGCGGTGCCGTTGCCGATCGCGATCAGCTCGACGCCGTGTGCCGCGGCCAGCCGGGCCAGGATGGCGATCGATTCGTCCCAGCGGCGGCGCGGCTCGTGCGGGTAGATCGTTTCGGTCGCGACCGCCTTGCCGGTGCCGTCCACCACCGCGACCTTGACCCCGGTGCGGAAGCCCGGATCCAGCCCCATCGTCGGGCGCGCGCCGGCCGGGGCGGCCAGCAGCAGATCGCGCAGGTTGGCGGCGAAGACACGCACAGCCTCGTCCTCGGCCCGCTGCCACAGCCGCATCCGCAGGTCGACGCCCAGGTGGACCAGGATCCGGGTCCGCCACGCCCAGCGGACGGTCTCGGTCAGCCACCGGTCGGCGGGCCGCCCCGCGTCGGTGATGCCGAACCGGCCGGCGATGGATTCCTCATACCGGGATGGCGCCCCGGCCAGGCCGCTGTCCGGGGCATCCGCCGTCTCGTCCTGGGCGTCCATGGTCAGATCGAGGACTTCCTCCTTCTCGCCCCGGAACACGGCCAGGATCCGGTGCGAGGGCAGCCGGGTGAACGGCTCGGTGAAATCGAAGTAGTCGGCGAACTTGGCGCCGGCCTCCTCCTGGCCGGCCCGAACCCGGGCCACGAGCCGCCCGGCGGACCACATCCGCTCGCGCAGCTCACCGATCAGGTCGGCGTCCTCACCGAACCGCTCCACCAGAATGGCGCGGGCCCCGTCCAGGGCAGCGGCTACGTCGGCGACGCCGCCGTCCGGGCTGACGTAAGGGGCAGCGGCCTGCTGCGGGTCGTGGTCCGGCTCGGCGAGCAGCAGGCCGGCCAGCGGCTCCAGGCCGGCTTCGCGGGCGATCTGGGCCTTCGTGCGCCGCTTCGGCTTGTAGGGCAGGTAGATGTCTTCCAGCCGCGCCTTGGAGTCGGCCGCCATGATCCGCTGCTCGAGCGCGTCGTCGAGCTTGCCCTGGGCCTGGATCGACTCCAGGATCGCGGTCCGCCGCTCGTCCAGCTCCCGCAGGTAACGCAGCCGTTCCTCGAGCGTCCGCAGCTGGGCGTCATCCAGCGCCCCGGTCATTTCCTTGCGGTAGCGGGCGATGAACGGCACCGTGGCCCCGCCGTCGAGCAGCTCGACCGTCGCGGTGACCTGTTCGGTCCGGACACCGAGCTCGTCGGCGATCCGACGGCTGACGGGCAGCGGGACCACACGCGAGGTGCTGCCCTGCGCCGGGGTAGCGGCGGCCGGCTCAGGTTCCCCGCCCGGCGCGGGAATCCGAACGGACGCGTGGACCGGTTGCTCGACGGGCTTCGTCACGTTTGCTATCCGCTTTCTCGCTGACGGCTACTTACTCTGGCTGACTGTTCTGGGCGGGCCGGCGGTGCCTACGCCCTGCATTCTGCCGCGCCGGGGGCGGCCCCGCACGCTGGACAGGCCGCCACGGCGAGTCGGCCGCAGGCCGCTGCGTCCCCGATTGACAACTTTCGAAATTGTTAGCGTTCACCGTGCGCGATGTTTCTTTTACGTTTTTTTTATGTCTTGCTGACCGTTAAGGGGCAGTTCAGGGCTTTGGTGCCTGATAGATACCGTGTTAAATTGTTGATCTACCATACCTGCCCACTTTCGGCTGATCGGTCCAAAGGCGGAACGCATCGGAGGCAACGGTATGTCCCATGCACCAGATCGTCGTCCCTTCTTCCAACGCCATCGAGCACTTCCCAGGGCCGGCCGGGTGACCGCGGTCCTCCTCGCCGCCGGCGGAGCCGCGCTGATCGCGGTACCGGCCGGCGCCGCCGCCCGTAGCCCGGCCCACACCAGCGCCCCGGCCAGCCGGGACGCCGCCACCGCCGCGTGCCCCTGGGCCACCTCGCACGCGCCCATCGCGCAGCGGGTCGCCCAGCTCATGAGCCACATGACGATCCCCGACGAGATCACCATGGTCGAGGGCCAGGGCACGACCAACCCCTACGTCTTCTACATGGCCGGTATCCCCAGCCTCTGCATCCCGGCCATGGGCGAGGAAGACGGGCCGAATGGCGTGGCCGACGGGCTGACGGACGTCACCCAGCTGCCCGCGGGCGTCGCGCTGGCCGCTACCTTCGACCCGTCGCTGGCCAGCCAGTACGGCCAGGTCATCGGGTCCGAGGAGGTCGGCAAGGGGGCGAGCGTCAACCTGGGCCCGACGGTCAACATCGACCGTGACCCGCGCTGGGGCCGTTCCTTCGAGACCTACACCGAGGACCCGTACCTCAACGCCTCGCTGGCCACGAACGAGATCGAGGGCGTGCAAAGCACGGGCGAGCTGGACCAGGTCAAGCACTTCGACGCGTACAACCAGGAGACCTACCGCAACACACCGGCCGACGACGACATCGTCAGCGACCGCGTGCTGCAGGAGATCTACATGCCGGCCTTCCAGGCGGCGGTCCAGGACGCAGGCGCGGCCTCGGTGATGTGCGCGTATTCCTACATCAACGGCAACGCCGCCTGCAACAACGCCTACACCGAGACCAACGTGCTGCGGGACCAGTGGGACTTCCCCGGGTTCGTCACCTCTGACTACGGGGCGCTGCACGGCACCGACGGTGCGGTGGACGGCACCGACCAGGAACAGCCGTTCAACACCAACTTCGGCGCCCCGCTGGAGACCGCGGTTGAGAACGGGACGATTCCCCAGTCCGTGCTGAACACGATGGTGCAGCGGATCCTGACCGAGATGTTCCGCTTCAACCTGATCGCCAACCCGCGGACGGGCTCGACCAGCACGCCCGTCACCACGCCGGCGCACCAGGCGGTCGGCACCGACGTCGCCGAGACGGGCACCACGCTGCTGAAGAACTCCGGCTCCGTGCTCCCCCTGCCGGCGGCCTCGGCCGGGAACGTGGCGGTGATCGGCCCGTCCGCCTCGGCCTCGCCGACCTACGGCGGCGGGGGCAGCGCCTACGTGCTCCCGTCGGCGGCCGTGAGCCCGCTGCAGGGCATCGAGGCGGCGGCCGGATCGGGCACCCACGTGAGCTACACCCAGGGCCTGCCGACGGACACGTCGCTGCCGGCCATCCCCGCCACCGATCTGTCGCCGGCCTACGCGCCCACGGCGTTCGGCGGCAGCTACACCGGAACGCTGACCGCGCCCGAGACCGGCACGTACGTGCTCGCGGTGACCAACGACTGCGGCTGCTACACGCCGACCTACCTCACCCTGAACGGCAAGCAGATCATCGACGACCCCAGCACTCCCCCGGTGCACACCTATTCGGTCGCGGTAAGCCTTACCCAGGGCCAGACGTACACGCTCGGCATCTCGGGCTCGTCGTCCGCGCTGACCTGGGGCACGCCGTCCGCGCTGGCCCCGGGCATCGCCGCCGCGGTGACCGCGGCCAAGTCGGCGGCCACCGCGGTGGTGGTGGTCTCCGATGACACCGAATCGGAGGCGACCGACCGGCTTAGCCTGAACCTGCCGTCCGCGCAGGACGAGCTGATCTCCGCGGTGGCGGCGGCCAACTCGCACACCGTGGTCGTCATCAACGCGGGCGCGCCGGTCGTCATGCCCTGGCTGAACCAGGTGGCAGGCGTCGTGGACGCCTGGTACCCGGGCCAGAACAGCGGCACCGCGCTGGCGAGCGTGCTGTTCGGCCAGACCGACCCGAGCGGCCACCTGCCGGTCACGTTCCCGCAGAACCTGTCCCAGGTACCCGCGTCCACCACGGCCCAGTTCCCCGGCAACGGGACCACGGTCCAGTATTCCGAGGGCCTGGATGTCGGCTACCGCTGGTACAACGCGAACGACATCCAGCCGCTGTTCCCGTTCGGGTACGGGCTGTCCTACACCAAATTCGCCTACCGCAACCTGCGGGTCACCCCAGTGGTGAACGGAACCCAGGACGTCCAGGTGTCGGCGACGGTCACCAACGTCGGGAACCGGTCCGGCGCGGACGTGGCCCAGCTGTACGTGACGGATCCGCCCGCCGCGGGTGAGCCGCCCCGCCAGCTCAAGGGCTTCCAGCGGGTCAGCCTCGCTCCCGGACAGTCCACCCGGGTGCAGTTCACCGTGACCCCGAGCGACATCTCGTGGTTCGACACCTCGGCGCCGGACTCCACCGCCACCGGCGGCGGCTGGAGCCAGTCGGCGGGCCTCTACCAGGTGTACGTGGGCGACTCCTCCGGCCTGGCCAACCTGCCGCTGCGCGGCGGGTTCCTGGTCACGTCGACGCCGGGCGCACGCCAGGTGGCCATCAGCGCGCCGAGCACGATGACGGCGGGCCAGGCCTCCACGGTCAAGGTGACGCTGACCTCCGGCGGGACCCAGACGCTGTTCGGCGTGCGGATCTCGCTGCAGCTGCCGCAGGGCTGGAAGGCGGTGCCGCGGACGGCCTCGTTCGGCGTGGTGACTCCCGGGGCGTCTCCGACGGCGACCTTCACGGTCACGCCGCCGTCCTATGCGCCGAACACCAGCCAGGTCGTGCACGCCACGGCGGATCTGGGCGGATCGGACACGCGCGAGGCGGGGGTGACCGTCACCGTCAGCCCGGCCAGCTGACCCCAACCGGATAGTCGACAAGGAGATAGCAGGAGCCGGTGCCCGCCAGCTGGCGGGCACCGGCCCTTCGCGTGTCCAGAGCCTGGCCCGGCGCCGTCCTCAGGCGCGAGCTGCGTTCCTACCTGGGCGGCGGGACAGGACCGGGACGGTCAGCTGCCAGTAGAAGGCGGACGTTTTCTGCCCGTCCAGTTTGCTGAGCACGTTGCTCGCAGCGGGTTGAGCCATAACAGAGCTCCCTTGCCGACAGTTATGGCTAACACGTCTTTCCCGCTGAAAATGACGTTGAACATACGCGTTTCTATCCGGCCAGTAGGTATCTTTCCTGCGGTCAGACAGCCGGCCGGCTGACCTGACCGAGGAACAGCGGAAGGCCGGTCGCGGTGTCGGCGATCGCGAACAGGAAAGGCCGGTCCACGATCATCCGGACCGGCTCCGGCCCGCGCCGCAGCGCCATCGGGCGCATCGCGACCGCCGTGGCGGCCGCGGCTTCGGTGCCCTGCTCGTCGACGTCGATATAGGCCTGATGTACGACCGCGCTGATGAACAGGCGCACGGTCGACGTGATGCCGCTGAAGTCCGCGGCGCTGGTGAACGCGTCCTGGACGCCCAGCTGCTGGAGCACGGGGATGAGCCCAAACCCCGCCCGCTGGCGGAACTTGGGCAGCGACAGAGCCACGCTCTGCCGGGTCGCGCCCGTCAGGAGCGGGGCGAGGCCGCTGGCCAGCCGCGGCGCGAGCGCGGCCGGCGGGCCGGCCTCCGGCAGGACCACGGCCATGGCCAGGCGGCTGTCCTTATACGGGAGCAGCACCGCCTGGTAGCCGTCGGCGCGCAGGTAGGCGAGGTCTGACGTGAGCCGCATGGTCGCCGCGCTGAGCGGCGCACCGCCGGCATCACCGGGGTAGAACGGGGCGTCGGCGGTGGCGCGCGCGGGGAACGGGAACGTCCAGGCAGCCTTGAGGTAGACGGCGTTGGCCAGCACGAGCCGGGTCGCCGCGCTGACCGCGTCTGGGCCGAGCAAGTTGGTGATCTTGCCAGCGGTCTGCTCCGCGATCAGGTCGTTGATCTGCGCCCGGGCCTCAGCGGGCGCGCTCTGGAAGTCCGCCGGGCGGACCGTGACCCCCGCGATGTCCACGAGCTGGCCGGTGAAGCCGGGCGACAGGGGCAGACCTGCCTGCACCCACAGGGTGTTCGGGGCGCGCATAATCACCCCGCCGCCGGGCCCGCCTGCCCCGGCCGAGGACAGCAGGTCCGACAGCAGGCGCAGGCCATCCGCGGCCTGGGCCGGGCCGTCGAGGTGCAGGGCGGCCGCCAGCTGCGCCGCCGTGGCCCCGCGTGCGCCGCACAGCGCCATCTGCAGCGCCGCGGCGACGCTGGCGGGCGAGAACACCGTGTTGCGGCCGGCGGCGCCGAGCAGCCGGAAGAGGTCGGCGCCGAACCTGTCGTCCGCGGCGGCGGCGTGCCGCCGTCCGGCGTCCGTGCTGGCCATCGAGTCCGGCGGCACGTGATCCTCCCGAGTTGGCTGCTCCTCATCAGATCACAGCGGGGAACCTGCCCGGTCCGGCGGGAGCTACCCGCCGGGCCGGGCAGGAGTTGCCCGATGGGAATCGGCGCCACCGCGAGCTGTCCGCTGGGCCAGCCGGGGACTGCCCGCCGGGCCAGCCGCGAGTCGGCCCGCTGGAGGCCGAGCGGCCCAGGCGTAAGTCACGCGCGCGTCCAGGCGGCAGTCATTCCGCTGGATGGACGCTGTCCCCGCCCCGGGCGAACGGGGCCGACGGCGCCAGTAGTTGAAGCGACAATAATAAGTGACTGTGCCAATCGCTTATAGCAGCCCTGGGAGCCCAATGCGGCAAACCACCGTCCGTTCATGTTTTCTCACAGCGCAATAGGCGGGTTGGCCAGGAACGGGCCCCGGACAGATAGCCGGGCCTGCAAAGTTCGCTAAAAACAACAGTTTACGGAAGGTGATCACCGCATTCATTTCTGCTTACGAGGTGCCAGCTAATGCGGGATCGGCGTGCGGGCCGGAACCGAGGTCAGGGCAAAAGGCATACGCGGCAGGTATTACGAAAGACCCCTTAGCGAGCTCCCGACGCAGACAGGCCAGATGACCACCATGGCGAGAGCGTAGGACAACGGCCTGGATCGACACGGGCACGAAGCGCAGGCTAAAGCTCAGCCGGAGGCGCCTGCACATGCCCGGTAGATGCTTGCCGCGACAGGCTGCGGACCGTCCGGCTGGGGGGGGAAGCCAGACGGTCCGCAGCCGGTCGTGACGCTACCGGCTGCACAGGCACCTTCCGGTCTCATCCGTCGGGCCCAGATGCTAGCTTAGCCCAGCAGTCCGACTGCCAGGCTTGCCAGCGGGCCACGATCCCGAAAGCCGCCGCGCTGCTCGTCTAAATGCCTATGTAGGCACTGTAAATCGTTGTCAGGGATGATTCTATCTTAAGAAGCCCCGCTCAGAGCCGCAATGCCAAGCAAGATTTACTTGTCGTTCTCATTCATAGGCAGGACTCGTAGGCTACTCTCGCGTAACACCGCTCGCAAGCGGAACACACGGAAATCTAGAAACAGACCTAGCTTATTTTTTTCTTAGCACCATGGCCACAGCTCGTGGCTTGTTCTTATCACCGAGTGAGTGCCTGTCCGGCCTGGCCACTGTGACCTGAAGACTCCGAGTGGCTACTCATTGGTATCTTCCTTATCCATAAAGTGACGCCATCACGCCCGGCCCGTTACCGGAATGTACGATCTCATGGCTGCGATGCCCGTCTGCCGGGTCTAACGTCGGATATGTGCCAGGTCACCCGGGCGGCCGCAACGCGGCGGGGACGGAGCCATCGACGATGACGAGGACCACCGACCAAGGTTGGGACGAAGACCCCCCCGTGCTGTCTCCTGCGCTCGCCGACATCCTCCGTCCCGAGTTGGCCAGCCTGGCCGACGAGATCATCGCGCAGCTCCGCGAGAAGATCCCGGAGTTCGCCCGTCCCATTGACGGGCCATACGGCCAGATCATGCGCACGGGCGTAGAGCAGATCTTGACCTCCTTCGTGGGCCTCGTTGCCGACCCCACCGCCCCGCCGTCCGGCCGGGACGAGGTGGCGCTCATGCTCGGGAAACACGAGGCGGAAGAGGGCCGCAGCCTGGACTCGCTGCAGGCCGCCTACCGGATCGGTGCGCAGGCTGCCTGGCAACGGGTCATGGCGGTGGGCCATCGCGCCCAGCTCTCCTCCACTGTCATGTCCGCGCTCGCGGACACGCTGTTCCGCTACATGGACGACCTGGCCACCGTGTCCTACGCGGGCTACCGCGAGGTGCGGGCGCACACCGCCGAGGCACAGCAGGCCGCCCGGCGCCGGCTGCTGCAGCTCGTCCTGGATCGCGCCGACCCGGTGCCGCTGCGCGCCCTGGCCGATCTGGCCGAGGTCGCCTGCTGGCCGTTGCCGGACTGGGTCATCGCCGTTGCCATCGCCCCCGCCCGCCCCGATGCCCGATCCGACGTTGGGCCCGAAAAGCGGCCCGACGCGCGGTCTGACGCGCAGCCCGACACGCGGTCTGGCGGCCGGTCGGACACGCGACCGGACGGTTGGTCCGACGCGCAGTCTGATGGCCAGCCGGACACCCAGGTCGGCACCAGGTCTGGGGCCCGGGACACGGCGCCGTCCGTGCTCACGCTTAGTGAGCAGGTGACCGGCAACAACGAGGTCCTCGCCAACCTGGACGAACCGCAGCCGCACCTGCTCGTGCCGGGCAATGCCGGAGCCCATCGCTGGGCCGCGCTGGAGGCCCAGCTGGGCAGGCGCCGGGCCGCCATCGGGCTGGCCGTCCCGCTCGCCGATGCGGCCGATTCCCTGCGCTGGGCCCGGCAAGCGCTCGCTCTGGCCGAAAACGGGACGATCGAGGCCGGGCCGTTGGTGTTCTGCGAGGACCACCTGGTCACGCTCTGGCTGCTGTCGGACGCCGCGCTGGCTGACCAGGTAAGCCGACGGCACTTCGGCGCGCTGGACGCGCTGCCCCCGCGGCAGCAGGAACGGCTGACCGAGACGTTCGGCGCCTGGCTGGAGACGCGCGGCACGGCCGTCGAGATCGCCGACCGCCTGCAGGTGCACCCGCAGACGGTGCGTTACCGCATCCGGCAGCTGGAACGCACCCTGGGCGACCAGTTCGGCGATCCGGACGTGCGTTTCGCCATGGAAATGGTGCTCCGGGTGATGCGGCTGCGGAAGAAGAAGTTCCGGGCGAAAAAGGCCGAGCCGCAGGTTGTCCGGCGAGGTTGGGCGCAGCCCGGCGAGCCTCCGGAGGGCAGTTGCCCGCCCGTCCCAGCGGTCCCCGTCCGCGAGCCGCTGGTCCCGCGCCTGGTCCCAACGTCTCAGAATGCTGAATCCCCGGACCAGGGTTCATTAAGTTAAAAGGAACCTCGGCCCACGCTCCAGCAGCACCAGAGGCACCAGCAGCACCGGCGTCACCAGCGGTCGATGTGCATGACCTCCTGCACGGGCCGTCGCGGAGCCGGCCGGAACGTCTCGCCGGTGTAGTAAGCGGTCGGGATGAGCACGCCCTGCCGGATGTTGTCGGGCAGCCCGAGGATCTCGGCGGCTTCTTTCTCGTAGGCCAGGTGCAGCGTCGTCCAAGCCGTGCCCAGTTGCCGCGCGCGGGCCGCCAACATGTAGCTCCACGCGCCCGGCAGGAGCGATCCCCACAGCCCGGCCTGGTTCGCGCCCGCCGGCCACGGCGAGTCCACCTCGATGCAGGCGATGACCTGGACCGGGACCTCGCCCATGTGCTGGCCGAGGTAGGCCGAGCTCTCCCGGATACGGAGCATGGTCTTGGCCTCTTCGGGATCCAGGGCCGGCGCGCCCGGCGCCCGCGCGGCCCGTTCCTTGGCTCCCAGGTACTTCTCGGTCGAACGGCGGTACAGGTCGCCGATGCCCGCCTTGATCTCCGGGTCAGTGATCACCAGCCAGTGCCAGCCCTGCAGGTTGCTGCCGGTCGGTGACTGGGTCGCGATCTGCAGACACTCGGTGACCAGCTCGATCGGGACTGGACGGGTGAGGTCGAGGCGCTTGCGTACGGAGCGGGTCGTGGTGAGCAGCTCGTCGGGGGTCAGTGGCAGGACGGTCATGCCCCGTATGTTGCCATGGTCACGACGGGCAACCGACTTGGGGAGGGTTCGATGGCGGAACGGCTGGATGGGACCGTAGCCCTGGTGACCGGGGCGTCCAGCGGCATCGGCGCCGCGACCGCGCTGGAATTGTCAGGGCTGGGCGCTTCGGTCGCGCTGGTCGCCCGCCGGTCCGAGCGCCTCGAGGAACTGGCCACCAAGATCCGCGGGCAAGGCGGGCGGGCCCTGGTGCTGCCCGCCGACATCACCGACGACCCACAGGCGCGCGAGGTCGTCGAGCGGGCCGCCGCCGAACTCGGCCGCCTGGACACGCTGGTCAACAACGCCGGCGTCATGCTGCTCGGGCCAGTCCAGGACGCGCCGCTGACCGAGTGGCAGCGGATGATCAACATCAACGTGCTTGGCCTGCTGTACTGCACCCATGCGGCACTTCCGCATCTACTCGATGCGGTGTCCACGAGCCCGCGGCGGGTGGCGGACCTGGTCAACATCAGCTCCGTGGCGGGCCGCACCGTACGCAGTGGAAGCGCGGCGTACAACGCGACCAAGCACGCGGTGGGCGCCTTCAGCGAGGCCCTCCGGCAGGAGGTGACCACCCGTTATCTGCGGGTTTCGGTCGTCGAGCCGGGCGCGGTGGACACCGAACTGGCCGGGCACAACCGGCCGGAGATCCTGGCCGGGCTGACCGAGCGGTTCGCCCATCAGGAGCGCATGGAGGCCACCGACATCGCGGAGACCATCAGCTTCATCGTGACCCGGCCGCGCCGGGTGGCGGTGAACGAGGTCCTGGTCCGGCCCACGGAGCAGGAAGGATGAGCTGACCGACGGAGCAGGAAGGGTGAGCTGACCGACGGGAGCAGCAACGCTGAAGCGGGGTCTCGACCGGGGGCGCGGGGCATAGCCACTGGCCTACACTGTGGCGATCATGCCCGTCCGAACCAATCACCTCGAGCGGGGGCTGACCCGCAGGCAAAAGCGCACCATGGCGATCATCATCGGGGCCGTGCTCCTCGTCTTCGTTGGGCTGGGCCTATGGGGATCGCTGGTGCGGGATTCCTACTCCACATCCGCGAACGGCTGCGTCAACGTGACCGTGCCCAGCTCCACCGGCGGCAGCGTGCTGCACTACTGCGGGGCTGACGCGCGTAAATTCTGCCACTCTTCGAGCGTCACGGGGTCGTCCATACTCGCGCAGCACGCGCGGCCGCAGTGCGTCCTGGCCGGCCTGCTCCCGAGTGCTTCGGCCGCACCGGTTCCGTCGCACTGACTAAAACACAAACGAAACTGGGTGTAATCGCGCCCTTTGCCGGCCTGGCCTGGGTACGGGACGGAGCCGGCTCGCGGACGCGGCCGCCGCGGCTCATGGCGCGGGCGCAGCGGTGGCAGGAGGCTGACCATTCCACTCGGCCGGGGGTGCGCAGTGCCAGTGCCAGCTCGCCTGGCGCGGCCTGCCAGGGAGATCGATCCGCCCGTTGGCCCACAGCAGCGTGGGTGGCGTAGAAGTCTGTTCGGAGGGGGCATCAGCCTGTTAGCCCAGCCCAGCACGCTCGTAGTATCCAGCCCTGCACCCCGTAGTATGAGGTCGGGAATCTGTGACGTCCTGGCTGTTTGCCAGCATGATCAGGGACGCGATCGCCTATAGCCGCCCGGACGGCAGCGACGCCGAGGTCGAGGCAGCGGCACGGGAGGATCGAGATGATCGCGGGCATGCCCGGCAGCGACGAGCGCCGTCTGCCCGGTAGTGCCCTGGCGGTCGTCGAGCGGCTCGCCAGGGACCTGACGGGACGGCGGCCGTGAGGCGCCGGCTGGGCGCGTTCTGGCGCCAGACGTTCTCCTCGCTGAAAGTCCCGAACTATCGCCTGTACTTCACCGGCCAGTCGATATCCCTCGCCGGGACCTGGATGCAGATGACGGCGCAGTCCTGGCTCGTGCTGACCCTTACCCACTCCAGCACGGACCTGGGCTTGACCGTGGCCCTGCAGACCCTGCCGGTGCTGCTGTTCGCCCCCTACGGTGGTGTTGTCGCCGACCGGGTGGACAAGCGGCGGCTCATGATCGTGCTGCAGATCGCCATGGGTTTCCAGGCCCTCGCGCTCGGGCTGCTCACCGTTCTCGGAGCGGTCCGCTTCTGGCAGGTCTGCGCGCTGGCCGTCATCCTCGGCCTGAACAACGCCTTCGAGAACTCCGCCCGGCAGGCTTTCGTCAGGGAGATGGTGGGCAAAGATCAGCTGCGCAACGCCATCACGCTGAATTCGGTGACGGTGAACGCGGCCCGGGCCGTCGGGCCAGCCATCGGCGGCGTCATCATCGCCACGGCCGGCATCGGGATCTGCTTCCTGCTGAACGCAGCCAGCTTCGCGGCCGTCGTCACCTCCCTGCTCATCATGGACCGGTCCGCCCTGCGGCCCAGCACTCCGGCGGGGCGGACCAGCGGCCAGCTGCGGGAGGGCGTGCGCTACGCGGCACGCACTCCCATGATCGCCATTCCGCTCGCGATGATGAGCCTGGTCGGGCTGCTGGCATATGAATTCCAGGTCACGCTCCCGGTCCTGGCGGAGCAGACGTTCCGCGGCGGAGCGGAGGCCTACGGCTTCATGACCGCGGCGATGGGCGTGGGGGCAGTGATCGGGGGGCTGTTCACTGCCGCGCGAGGCCGGACCGGACTGCGCCCGATGATCATCGCCTCGGCCGGTTTCGGCGCGGCGATCCTGGCCTGCGCATTCTCTCCCATCCTCGGCCTTGCTTACGCCGCGCTGCTGTTCGTCGGCTGGGCAAGCGTCTCCTTCATCGCGATCGGCAACTCCACCATCCAGCTCAGCGCGGAGCCGAGCATGCGCGGACGGGCGATCGCGCTGTGGCAGGTCGCCTTCCAGGGAACGACGCCGATCGGCGGTCCAGCGATCGGCTGGATCATCGCCGCAACCGGTCCGCGCACCGGCCTCGCGGTCGGGGGCGCCTCCTGCTTCGTGGCCGCGCTCGGCGGCATCGCCCTCGCCCGGCGCTCCCGCCCGTCACCACCGCCGCAGGTGACTCAGCACGAGCACCCGCCGCTCGCCGGCCCCGGCACCGCCCTCCCGGCCGAGGACCACCTCTGGTTAGGCGACGGCACGTGGCCGTCACGAGCCGGAAGCCTCCGCGCCGCCGCTGCTCGGAGTGGAGACTCGAAAGAGCGGCATAGGCAACGCCCGGACTCGGTAAGTTATCCGCCGTGACGACGGCCAGCACGCCAGGGCAGCCGCAGGGGTGGACCCGCGGACTGCTGCGCTGCGGCCTGGCGGCCGGTCCTGTTTTCGTGGCGGTATTCCTGGTCGAGGGCGCCGTCCGGGATGGCTACCGGCCGCTGCGCCACCCAGTCAGCTCTCTCGCGCTCGGACCACGCGGCTGGATTCAGGCCGGGAACTTCGCAGTGGCAGGGACGTTGTTCCTGGCCGGGGCCGCAGGGCTGGCCCGCGCTGGTGATCCCGCGAGCAGCAGCCGCGCAGCACCGGCGCTGATCGGCGCGGCAGGCGCCGGGCTTATCTGCTCGGCGGCCTTCACGACGGACCCGGTCAGCGGCTACCCGCCGGGAACATCCGATGCGCTCACCCAGCTCAGCCGTACCGGCGCCGCGCACAATCTGACGGCGGTCCCCGTTTCGCCGGCCTGCCCGCGGCCGCTCTGGTCTGCGGCTGGCGGTCCTGGCGGGCCGGCCAGCGCGGGTTCGGGCTCTACAGCGCGGCCACCGCCATCACCACGCTGGCCACCATGGCGCTGGCCGCTGCCGGCTTCGGCCAGTCACCCCGGCTGGTCCATCTCGGCGGGCTGTTCCAGCGCGCCAGCATCATCACCGGCTTCGGCTGGCTCACAGCCCTGTCCGCACGAGCACTCCACCGCGTGCCGGCCACCTGCAGCGCCAGGCCACCAGCGGCCTGACCCCCGCACCCACCTTCCCGCGGCCGCCACACGCACGTAGCGCGGCAGAACCAGACGTCCCTGTCGGTGGATCGCATCATTCGTGACGGCATCGATGAAGGCCGCGAACACGCCGACCGCTAAGGAGCGCAGTCCCGCGATGAGGAGAGGATCCCTTACCGTGTTTGGCGCGCTGCTCACGGTCGCGGGAGTCATCTGGACATTGCAAGGGCTCGGCTGTATCGGGGCAGCGTGATGATGGGCGCGACCCTGTGGGCCGTGGTCGGCCCGATCGCTGCTGTCCTCGGCCTCGCCATGGCGGCAACCGGACTCCGGCGGCGGGCCGCTCGCTGATTCCGGCGGCCGATCTCCTCGTCGATAGGGGCCGTCGATGACACGGCGATAGACCCGGACTCCGCCGCTGCATCCGAGGTTCTTCCCTCAGCACGACGGGATGGACGTTGAGACTATGGCCGTCGATTACGCCGACGGGAGTATCTCGTGGACATCGCATTGTCTGAGGCGCTCATGGTGGTCCTGCAGACCTGGACGTGTCTTTGCGATGGCCGGACGCCGCACCGTGATGCTCGCTGAACGCTTCAAGCAGGTCGAGGCGGTCGACGTGTCCGGGGCGATGATCGAGCTGGCCCGGCAAACGGCGGCCCCAGCCTAATGTCGGCCCCGGCCTAATGTCACCTACCGGCAGGCGGACCTGCGCAAGTAGCCCGTCTTATCCCAGCCCGCCTCTGGCCTGGCAGCGCCCTGGCATGCCTGCTACCGGTTCGCGCTGTCCATCGGCGGCAGAAGGGCGTTCCGGAGGCCGGGGTGCCGGAAGAACCCGCCACTGCGCTGAGCCCGCTCGCGGCGGAAACGGGGGTGCCGACCAAGCCCGGTCGGCGGCAGATGCGCGCGTTCTCCGCGCGGGAGGCGATGCATAATTATGCAGACAGGGCCGGGCCGGCTCGTTGGATCGGACCCGGGATTGCCGGGCCAATGGCAAAGAGGAGACCTCTTGCTCCCCGCACGCCTACCCGCCGATCTGCACGTCGGCCGCGGTCTGCCGGCACGCCGTCAGCGGCGCGCCGAAAGGTTTATATGCGAGTACCACCGCGCCCCGGCGTGGCTGGGGAAGCTCTCAGCCGGCTCCTGCTCGGCCTACTGGAACGGGGAGTCGCCTGCATGGTTTCCCTAACCACGGCCGAGGCTGGGGTACAAGGTTCGCGGGATGACAGACGGTGCCACTCGGCCTAATCTCTGCATCAGGTCCAGTCGGCAGGGGGCTGCGATGTATGACGCGATCGCCCGCACATGACGCGGACCGGCGGCGCAGCAGATGCCCACACGGTCCATCCCGAGGTCGCGCTTGGAACGAGAATTGCGCCATCTCGAAGCGCGTGCATCCGAACGGCTCAAGCGCGAGAGGGAAGGCCTCGCTGCGTGGTCCCGGACCATAGGGCCTGCATCGTCGGCGAGGATGCGGCATGCCTCCGCGTAGCCATACCCGTCACGCGTTTGATCTGGGTGCGTTGGTGCCAGCCTCACCATCGCGGGCAGCCCGAGCCCCCGGATGACCTCCAGCGCGATGAGCGCCTCGCCGAGGTAGTCATTGGTCTCGGAGATGACGGATCACGCACCGATTCGGCAAGGAGCCTCCTGCCCGGGTCAGCCCTTGGCGGCATGGGCAAGCGCCCTCAAGGAGGCGACCTGCTCGGTGTTGCCGATGACCACCAGGACGTCCCCGTCCTTGACCTGCTCCTCCGGCGCCGGGTTGGTGCGGAAATCCTGGCTCGGGTGGCGGACGGCGAGGACCAGCACACCGGTGCGGGCGTGGACCCGGGCGCTGCGCAGCGTCTGGCCCACGAGCGGCGAGCCGGAGGGGACGTCGATCTCCTGGAGGCGGAACTCCAGGCTGCCGTCGTGCATGACCACGTCGAGGAACTCAGCCACGTGCGGCTGCACGGCCAGCGCCGCCATGCGGGCGCCGCCGAGGTCCTGCGGGTTGACGACCCGGTCGGCGCCGGCCTGGAGCAGCTTGGGGACGGCGGCGTCGGACGCCGTCCGGGCGACGATGAACAGGTCGCGGCGCATCGAACGGCCCGTCAGGGCCACGTACAGGTTCTCGGCGTCGCCGTTGAGAGCGGTGATGAGCACACGGGCCCGCTCGATGCCCGCCGCCCGCAGGACCTCCTCGTCCGTGGCGTCCCCGCACACCGAGGGGCCGTCCACGGTGGCGATCCGCCCGGGAGACGAGTCGATGACCACGACCTCGGCGTCGCTGGTGCGCAGGGAGCGGGCGATGGCCCGCCCGACCCGCCCCCAGCCGCACACCACGACGTGGCCATGCATCCCGCTGATCTGCCGTTGCATCCTGCGCCTCCCGAACTCATCGGCGAGGTAGCCCTCGACGAGCATCTCGACCAGCATGCTGAAGGTATAGGCCGCGGTCCCCACCCCGGTCAGGATGAGGACGATAGTGAACACCTTCTGGCCCGCGCTGAACTTATGCACCTCGCCGAAGCCGACGGTGGACACCGTGATCACCGTCTGGAAGACGGCGTCGAGCACGCCGTAGCCAAAGGCCACGTAGCCGATGGTGCCGCCCACCAGGACCAGCAGCAGGCCGATGAGCCCCAGCCGGAGGTTTCTCGAGGCCCGGTTCCATCGGGTTGACACGCCCATCGCCATGGCGCCATTGTGCCCGCAACCGATCAGGGCCGTTGCGCCCCGCGACCGGCGGCACAGCGAGGGCTAGCCTGCCGTTCCGTGGACCAGTCCCCGACCGGCCGGGACGCGACCGACTCCGGTCGCGGCAGCGCCCCCGTGCGCCACGGGAACGTGGCGGCACCCGCCTCAGCCAGGCTTGGTCGCACAGAAGCCGCAGCACTGCCGTCAGCCCAGCCTGCATTCCATGATCACGGCATGCGCGTACAGAAACGGCCGCCCAGAGCCGACTGATCTGTGCCGGCCAGCCGACTTGACAACCGCAGCGGAGATGCGCGCCTATTCGGCAGTGAGGTGTGTCTCCGATATGAATTACATAGGCAACATTTATGGTCGCCGCCGCCGTCGGCAATATACAGGGCAGTGCATAAGTATGCAACCGTGCAACGTCCCCTATTCGGCAATGCCGGCCTTGTTATGGCATGCGTGGCGAGAGGCGGCGGGTTAGCTACAGGCGGGTCCACCAGGCGTCGATGATCACGTCGTGGGCAATGCCGATGTCCATGGTGTGATGCAGGCCGAGGCTGACGATACGGTCATCGTGCGGGTGGAACGGCCCGGTGGGGTCTTCGCCCAGCACGGGGCCGAAGGCATCGATGAGCGGCTTCCAGAGGCTGGCCCAGTTGCGGCCCGGCCCGGTCGTCAGCGCGATTTTCAGCCCGACCGGGCCCGGACCGATGGTGGCCGCCCGCACCGCAAGCCGATCGTGGAGCTCTTGTTTCCACTCTCTGCGCTCATAGGACCCAGCCATGCGGGTCGAGAACTGCGGGGTGGCCTCGGCCGTGTCCGGCTGGGCGGGTCCCACCGCTAGTGACGACGGCCCGTGGATCTTGCGGCCGAAGATGGCCGCCACCCGCTCCGGGCCTAGCCGCTGAGCGACCGGGAACAGGTAGTTGTCCAGATCATGGCCGGCATCAATCAGGGAGACGCCATCGCTGAACCCTACGATCAGCTCGGCAGCAACCCGGCCGCGCGCAGTCGCCAGCACCGGCCCGGCTATGGCGTCCACGTACGCCAGAAAGCGAGCCAGCTTCACCTGGCTCGGATGCCCTGCTCGATCCCAGCTGGCCAGCTGTGGTTTGACGCTCTGCCGCATTACGCCTGCCGGGCGGCGGTACACCATTGCCATGTGAGTCATCGTCGTGCGCGTCCACATCTGCTGGCAACCAGCCGATACCCCAGCAATTTGAGCGCTCCCAGCGGCATGACCGGACGTCTGCGAGGCTCATAGCTCGGCGTGGCCTTGTTCAGGCCACGATGCCTGGATACGTTGGGGCAGCGAGCTAGTGGCACCAGGTTCCTGCGGCTGGGTGGCTGGTGCGCTTGCCGGGGGGAGGTTCATCGTGGACAAGGGACTGGCCGCTCAGGTAGCCGACATCGCTCAGCGTGTGGTTGCCAGCGGAGCGATCTCGGCGAATGGGCACGGCAACGTCAGCGTGCGGGTCCCAGGGGCGGAGGAGATGTACTTCACCGCTGGCCCCTCCCTGCACGGTCATCCGGCTACGCTCCGGCGGCGGAGGTGCCAGCCGGAGCCGCCGCGGTGATGATGGACCGCAGTTTTCCCCACTTCTCGTAGAAGAGGTGGCCGGGCATGGGAGCGAGCGGCTCTGCCACCAGGGGCGTGAACTCCATCTGTGCGAGCACGTCGCGCTCCAGGTCGATGC